>Ga0210390_10004365_pt1 | contig 11933 bp, 12 predicted proteins | sample IncBWH11OmetaG_FD_161050 | JGI IMG/M metagenome (GOLD analysis project Ga0210390, IMG submission 161050) | Forest soil microbial communities from Barre Woods Harvard Forest LTER site, Petersham, Massachusetts, United States - Inc-BW-H-11-O ... | reverse complement strand
GTCGCCGCACTTGTTGCAGAAGGTCGGCGTGTTCTTGTTGAACGTGCCGCACTTCTGGCAAACCACATCGCCGGTCTGATACGGATTGGTGACGACCGACGCGCCGCAATTCCGGCAAGTGGCGCGCAGATGGTGCAGACCCTTCAGGTTGCCGCACTTGCACTCCCAGTTTCCGATGGAATAATCCACGAACTCGAGTTGCGACATTTCGCGGAAATCCCGGATCGGAAATACCGACGTGAACACCGATTGCAGTCCGCCGTCCTCGCGCTCGCTTGGCAGAAGATCCATCTGCAAGAAGCGCTGGTAGGACTTCTTCTGGACTTCAATCAGGTTGGGGATCTGGATAGCCCCCTGGATTTTCGCAAAGTCCAGTCGCTGGCGTTCCCGAACGTGCTGGTTGCTGTTGGACATGCCTGATTTACCTCATCCCTTTTTGGGCAGGGTGCAAAGAACTTCTTAAAAGACACTTAACCGCGACGCACAACAGCTTGCCCGAAGCCGTCCTGCACACGGTTAGTGAAGGTCCCTTGAGGACCCAGTGAGTTGTAGACAATACCGGCCGTAGCGTTCGTACGTAATTTCCCCTGGCGCAACCTGGAACATTGGCCGCGCCGCCTCGGAAGCTCGGACCATGGAATGCCGGCCAGCATGTGGCCGGCGCTCCATCACTTGATTTCGACCTTAGCGCCCACCTCTTCGAACTTCTTCTTGATGGTCGCCGCCTCGTCTTTGCTCACGCCTTCCTTCACCGTCTTCGGCGCGCCATCGACGAGATCCTTCGCTTCTTTCAGGCCGAGGCTGGTAACTTCACGAACGGCCTTAATGACGTTGATCTTGTTGCCGCCCACGTCGGTGAGAACGACGGCAAATTCCGTCTTCTCTTCCGCCGGAGCCGCTGCACCACCACCGGCCGTGCCGCCGCCCGCCGCCACTACCGTGGCAGCCGCTGCGGACACGCCGAAGGTTTCTTCCATTTTCTTCACCAGGTCGGACGCTTCAAGAAGCGTCAGGCCCTTGATTTCTTCCAGGATCGTTTCGACTTTCGACATGACTGCTAGTTCTCCTCTCAATTTTCTGAATCAAATTTCAAACTCTTGGAACCGCGGCGGGCAGGCCCGCTCAGTCCCCAAACCCTACGAACTGAACTTGTTGGCCTTCACCGCTTCGCTGACGGTCACCGCAAGGTTACGCGGCAGCGCGTTCAGCGCCATCGCAATTCGCTGTGCCGGAGCGTTCAGCAAGAACATGATCTTGCTGATAAGCTCTTCCTTGGAAGGCATGTCCGCCAGTTGCTTGATCTCTGGAATCGAGATCACCCGGCCTTCGACCACGCCGGACTTGAACTGGAACGCCGGAACATCCTTGGCGATCTTGGTCAGCGCCTTTGCCAGCGCCACCGGATCGGTCTGCGTGTAGGCAATCGAATGGGTGCCCTTCAGGTTCTTGAGCACGCCTTCTGCGGGTGTGCCGGCGCCGGCCAGTTCGGCAAGGGTGTTCTTCACCACTTCATACTTGCCGCCTGCCGCCTGCACCGCACGGCGCAGCTTGGTGTCTTCTTCGACGGTGATGCCCTGGAAGGTGGTCAGGATGACCGTGGACACCTTCGCGAGCTCCGTTTTCAGCTTGTCCAGATCCTGCTGCTTTTCGCTTTTCTTCTTCATAATTTCTCTCCGGCTGCTTCCTGGGCGCTACGCAGCCGTCGCCAGCGTTTCCGCTTCGGCGAGGTCGACGTTGATTCCCGGGCCCATGGTGGACGTCAGCGTAATGCGCTTTACGAATTTGCCCTTGGCCGCCGCGGGCTTGGCTTTGAGTATCGCGGCGATCAGAGCGTGCGCATTTTCCGCCAGCTTCGGCGCCTCAAATTGCATTTTGCCGATCGGGCAGTGCACGATACCGGCTTTGTCCACGCGAAACTCCACTTTGCCGGCCTTGGTTTCTTTCACCGCCTTGGTGACATCCGCGGTGACCGTTCCGGTTTTCGGATTGGGCATCAGGCCGCGCGGGCCGAGCACCTTACCGAGCTTACCGGCGGAACGCATCATGTCCGGCGTGGCAATCACGGCGTCGAAATCCGTCCAGCCTTCCATGATTTTCTGCACCATGTCATCGCCGCCGACAAATTCCGCACCAGCTTCCGTGGCTTCGCGCTGCTTGTCGCCGCCGGCCAGCACAAGAACGCGTACGCTCTTGCCCAAGCCGTTCGGAAGAACGACCGTGCCGCGAACCACCTGGTCAGAGTGCTTCGGGTCGACACCAAGGTTGATCGCCAGTTCCACAGTTTCATTGAACTTGGTGTGATGCGTCTGCTTGATCAACTCTGCTGCTTCCGCGAGCTTGTACGGGCGCGCTTCCACTTTCTTGCGCGCCTTCTCTACGTTTTTGCCTGACTTCTTCATCGTGCTGCCTCTTTACCCCGAACCCCGCCAAGCGGGGTGAAGGGTACGATCCCTTCTCGCCTCTTACTCCCTAGGCTTCCACGACTTCCAGACCCATGTTGCGCGCCGTACCCATTACGGTACGCACCGCGGAGTCCAGATTTGTGGTGTTGAGATCGACAAGCTTGATCTTCGCAATTTCGACCACCTGCTTCTTGGTCACTTTGCCCACTTTGTTGCGGTTGGGTTCCGGCGAACCTTTGGCGATTCCCGCCGCGCGCAGCAAAAGAATCGAAGCCGGCGGAGTCTTCAGAATGAAGGTGAACGTGCGGTCCGTGTAGATAGTGACCAGCACCGGAAAAATCATTCCGTCGGGCTCTTTCTGCGTCTTGGCATTGAACTGCTTGCAAAAATCCATAATGTTGACGCCATGGGGACCGAGCGCGGTGCCCACGGGCGGCGCCGGCGTGGCTTTCCCTGCCGGCAACTGCAGTTTGATGGTTGTCTGTACCTTCTTTGGTGGCATTGTTCTTTTACCTTTATCCCAATTTCTCGACGCTGGCGAAATCCAGTTCGACCGGCGTGGAGCGTCCGAAAATGGTTACCGAAACCTTCAGCCGGCTGTGGTCGTTGTCGATTTCCTCGACCACGCCATTGAAATTCGCAAACGGCCCATCGACGATGCGCACCTGCTCGTTGCGCTCATAAACCACTTTCGGCTTCGGCCGGTCGATCGGCGTATGCACACGGTTGATGATGGCGTCCACTTCCGATTCCGAAAGCGGCGGCGGCGCGGTAGCCGAACCGACAAAACCAGTGACCCGCGGCGTATTGCGAACGATGTGCCAGGTGTTTTCGTCGAGATCCATTTCCACCAGCACATAGCCGGGATAGGACATGCGCGACGCCACCGTCTTCTTGCCGCCGCGTACTTCGACGACATCTTCGGTCGGGATCAGCACCCGGCCGATTTTGTCCTGAAGATTGAAAGCAGCGACACGGCTCTCCAGGCTTTCCTTAACCTTCTTCTCGAAGCCCGAGTAGGTGTGAATGATGTACCACTGCATTGGCATAGGTTCGCTTCGCCCTTAAACGTGAAAATAATGAAACAGCCGTTCGATGCCTTGTTGCGCGATCCACTCGACGATGGCCAGAAACACCCCGAAAAACGCTACCGTGGCGATGACCACGCCGGTTGTTGAGATCACGTCTTCCCGCGTTGGCCAGGTCACCTGCTTCATCTCCACGCGCACGTCGTGCAGAAATTCGCGCGTGCCCTCGATCGAGCCGGTCACCTTGTTGACGAGCGGAAGATTCGATCCGCCCCGAGATTCGTCGTTCATTTTCACCGCCCGCGTGGCCATAAACCTTTCACCCGCACGAACCCCATGGTTCGTGTCCTTAAAATTCTGGCAGGGGAGGAGGGATTCGAACCCCCATACCCGGTTTTGGAGACCGGAGTCCTAACCGTTGGACGACTCCCCTAAAACCAAAACCGCTCTAAATCTCGCCCCAGTCCGACTCCTACCGAGAGATCCTTCGTGCAAAATGCGCACCCCGGATGACGACCCTCATCGGCTCGTCACTTCGCTTCTTTGTGGGCCGTGTGCTTGCGGCACGCACGGCAGAACTTCTTGGTCTCGATGCGTTCCGAGTGCTTCTTCTTGTTTTTCGTGGTGGTGTAGTTGCGATTTTTGCAATCACCACACTGCAAGGTAATGATTTCGCGCATTTCTCAATCCCTTTACTGGGCGCGAGCCCGAACGAACCGGCTCGTCTCCCGTGAAATTACTCGACGATGTCCGTGACGGCGCCTGCGCCGACGGTGTGGCCGCCTTCGCGAATCGCGAAACGCAAGCCCTTCTCCAAAGCGACTGGCGTGATCAGCGTTACTTCGCAGCTCACGTTGTCACCCGGCATCACCATTTCGACGCCTTGCGGCAGCTTCATGTCTCCGGTCACGTCCGTGGTGCGGAAGTAGAATTGCGGACGATAGCCGGTGAAGAACGGCGTATGACGCCCGCCTTCTTCCTTGGTCAACACGTAGGCTTCGGCCTTGAACTTCGTGTGCGGCGTGATCGAACCCGGCTTGCAGACTACCTGGCCGCGCTCCACGTCCTCTTTTTCCGTGCCGCGCAGAAGCAACCCAACGTTGTCGCCGGCAATGCCTTCATCGAGCAGCTTGCGGAACATTTCCACGCCGGTCACAACCTTCTTCTGCGTCTCGCGGAAGCCCACGATCTCGATTTCTTCGCCCACTTTCACTTTGCCGCGTTCCACGCGGCCCGTGACTACCGTACCGCGGCCAGAGATCGAAAAAATGTCTTCGATCGGCATGGCGAACGGACGATCGATATCGCGCACCGGCAGCGGCACATTGGCATCCACCGCAGCCATGAGTTCGAGAATTTTCTTTTCCCACTTTTCATCGCCGTTCAGCGCTTGCAACGCCGAGCCGCGAATCACGGGAACACTGTCGCCGGGAAACTGGTAGCTCTTCAAGAGCTCACGAACTTCGAGTTCCACGAGTTCAAGCAGTTCCGGATCCTCGACCATGTCGCACTTGTTCAGGAACACCACGATGTACGGCACCCCCACCTGGCGAGCGAGCAGAATGTGCTCGCGGGTCTGCGGCATCGGTCCGTCGGTGGCCGCAACGACGAGAATCGCGCCATCCATTTGCGCCGCGCCGGTGATCATGTTCTTGATGTAGTCCGCATGCCCCGGGCAATCCATGTGCGCGTAGTGGCGGTTGGCGGTTTCATACTCGACGTGCGACACCGCGATGGTAATACCGCGCTCGCGCTCTTCCGGTGCGTTGTCGATGGTATCGAACGCCCGGAAAGCTACCTTGGGATTGTGCTTCGACAGCACCTTGGTGATCGCCGCCGTCAGCGTGGTCTTGCCATGGTCGATGTGACCGATGGTACCGATGTTCACGTGCGGCTTGGTGCGCTCAAATTTTTCCTTAGCCATTGCTTCTTTTGCTCCTCACTCGATAATCGTCAAAATCTAAAGTCTTTACTTCTCCCCGCGATGCTTCTTGATGACTTCTTCGGCAAGCGCTGCGGGTAATTCCGCGTAATGCGAGAAATGCATGGTGAACGTGGCGCGCCCCTGGGTGCGGCTGCGCAAGTCCGTGGCATAACCGAACATCTGCGCCAACGGCACTTCGACGCGGATGACGTTGCTGCCGGCGCGATTTTCCGTGCCCTGAATCGCGGAACGCCGGGAATTCAGGTCGCCGAACACCTGGGCCATATATTCTTCCGGAACCACCACTTCCACTTTCATAATGGGTTCAAGAAGAACGGCCTTGGCGCGGGCGCAAGCTTCCTTGAAAGCCATGGAGCCCGCAATTTTGAAGGCCATTTCGTTGCTGTCGACGTCGTGGTAGCTGCCGTCGATGAGCACCACGGCGACATCCACCATGGTGAATCCGGCCAAAATGCCGTTGTCAAGCGCTTCGCGAATGCCTGCTTCGATCGGGGGAATGAATTCGCGCGGGATGGCGCCGCCAATAATCTTGTCGATGAACAGGAAGCGGTGTTCCTTGTCGAACTTCCACTTACCGGGAGTGCCGCCGGTGACGGACTTGGCCAGTTCGTCGAGATCGTCCGTGGATAGTTCCTTCATGTTTTCATGATCGGAACTCGGCAGCGGATGCAATTCAATCTTGCAATGCCCGTACTGCCCCTTACCGCCGGTCTGCTTGATGTACTTGCCTTCCGCGAGTGCCTTTTTGCGAATGGTTTCGCGATAGGCGACCTGCGGGCGGCCGACATTGGCCTGCACGTTATATTCGCGGAGCATGCGGTCTACGATGATTTCAAGATGCAGTTCACCCATACCCGAGATCAGGGTCTGCCCGGTATCCGGTTCGGTGGAAACACGGAAGGTCGGATCTTCCTGCGCCAGGCGCTGAAGAGCGACGCCAAGTTTGTCCTGGTCAGCCTTGGTTTTCGGCTCGATGGCCACGGAGATGACCGGCGTCGGAAATTCAATGGATTCGAGAATGATGGGCTTATCTTCGTCACACAGCGTGTCGCCGGTGTTCACACTCTTCAAGCCCACGCACGCGCAGATGTCACCCGCGCAGACTTCGTCGATTTCCTCGCGCTTGTTGGCATGCATCTGCAGCAAGCGGGAGATGCGCTCGCGCGAACCTTTGGCGGAGTTCAATACATAACTTCCGGATTTCAGAACACCGGAGTAAACGCGGATGTAAGTAACGTGGCCGACGAATGGGTCGGACATGATCTTGAAGGCCAGGGCCGCAAAAGGCTGATCGTCGGCAGCCCGGCGAAGGATAGGCTCGTCGTCTTCCGGATTGATGCCTTCGACGGGCGGAACATCGACCGGAGAAGGAAGATAATCGACCACGGCATCGAGCAAAGGCTGAATGCCCTTGTTCTTGAAGGCAGAACCTGCGAGCACGGGAACGATTTTGAGCGCCAGTGTGGACTTGCGAACCGACTTGCGCATTTCGTCGACGGACAAGGTGCCCTCGGTCAGGTACTTGTCGAGGACGGAGTCGTCATGCTCGGCGATATATTCGACGGTCTTGTTGCGGTGCTCGTCATAGAAGGCTTTATCGATCGCGGAACCCTTAAGGGCCGCAGCCACATCGGGGCGGGTGGCGACGAAGGCGGGATCCCACAACTTGGCGACTTCGAAAACTTCGAACTTGGCGCCCAGCGTTTCCTCGAGCCAGACGATGACTTTTTCTTCGATGAAATCGATGATGCCGATGAAATTGTCTTCCCGGCCGAGGGGAAACTGCAGCGGCACGGGATGAGCGCCCAGGCGCTGACGAATGGTTCGGATGACATGATCGAAATCCGCACCCATGCGGTCCATCTTGTTCACAAAGCAAATGCGCGGCACACGGTATTTGTCGGCCTGGCGCCATACGGTTTCAGATTGCGGCTGCACGCCGGCAACGGAGTCGAACACGCAAACGGCGCCGTCAAGGACGCGGAGGGAACGCTCAACCTCTACGGTGAAGTCAACGTGGCCGGGCGTGTCAATAATGTTGACGCGATACTTCTTCTCGAAACGGGTCCAACTGGCGGTGGTCGCGGCGCTGGTGATGGTGATACCGCGCTCGCGCTCCTGCTCCATCCAGTCCATGGTGGCGGTACCTTCGTCCACCGAACCGATCTTATAAGTCACACCCGTGTAGTACAGGATGCGTTCCGTCGACGTGGTCTTTCCGGCGTCGATATGCGCCATGATCCCGATATTGCGAGTATCTTCGAGTTTGAATACGCGACTCATTGGTCCTTGAACAGCCCTCTTCTCCCCTGTACGTGTTGCGACCGCTTCACTCACATCAACCTCAAATCCAGCCCTAATTCCTGAAACTCTCTGCGCTTACGTCGCCTCGATTGACCCGCGGCAGTGCGGCGCCCTACGAGGAAAAATCCCTACCAGCGGTAGTGGGCGAAAGCCTTGTTGGCTTCGGCCATGCGGTGCACATCTTCCTTCTTCTTGATGGCGCCGCCGCGGGAGTTGGACGCGTCGATAAGCTCGTCGGCGAGCTTGTCGACCATGGTTTTTCCCGCGCGTTCCCGCGAATACTGCAAGAGCCAGCGAATCGCCAGGGATTGCCGGCGGAAGGGATTGACTTCCACGGGCACCTGGTAGTTGGCGCCTCCAACGCGACGCGTTTTTACCTCGACGAGCGGCTTGAGGTTTTCGATAGCCTTCTTGAAAATCTTTAGAGCGTCGTCGTTGGTCTTCTTGGCGACCTGATCCATGGCGCCATAGAACACACGCTGCGCAGTGCTCTTTTTGCCTTCCCACATCATCGAGCAGATGAACTTCTCGACGATAGCTTCACCGTAGACCGGGTCGGTTGCTTGTACGCGCCGGCTGACTAGTCCTTTACGAGGCATTGCGTTTCTCGCTCCTTCGAAAAATCGATCCTGCTTCTTCAAACTGCCGCAGGGCTCGCGGACTCGCCCTGCGCTACAGGTGGCCGACCGAAAGGGCGGCCCTTACAACCCGAGAAAACCTTACTTGGCGGCGGCGCCGGCTTTCGGGCGCTTGGCGCCGTACTTCGAGCGGCCCTGCTTGCGGTTCTCTACGCCGGCTGCGTCGAGGGTGCCGCGGACGATGTGATAACGCACGCCAGGAAGATCCTTTACGCGGCCGCCGCGCACGAGCACGATGGAGTGCTCCTGTAGGTTGTGGCCGATGCCGGGGATGTACGTGGTGACTTCGACGGCATTGGTCAAACGCACGCGGGCGACTTTGCGCAGCGCGGAGTTCGGCTTCTTCGGGGTCTGCGTATAGACGCGAATGCACACACCGCGCTTTTCGGGGCAGCCCATCAGCGCGGGCGATTTCGTCTTGGAGAGAACTCCTTCTCTTCCCATTCGTACAAGTTGCGAAAACGTTGGCACAGTTAATCCTCTTTTCGAACTTTTACCGATGGCCGATCTCTGCCTGCGTCAGGACAAGCGAAAGTTCGGCGGTTACACTTGCGCAGACAAGTCGGCATTGCTCTTGCGGCTGCGCACAGACCAATTCGCAAGAGCACACACTTACGCTGAAAGGTACTGCGAATCCGGAGAGAAGCAGCAAGAAACTCCGCGCACAATCCAAGAGACAGACTTACCGCTCCCGGTGAACGAATCGGAGAGGCTTACTCGGCTTTTCGGGGCTGGCGCCCCATTCCGGCCGCTCTTCTGTCCCATTCCGTCGATCAATGTTCTGGGACCGAAGAATTTCCTTCCAACCAGCCTACCCCAAAGAAGCGGAAGGCCGTACTGCTGGGGGAAAATACCCCTGACAAAACAGAAAGTATAAAGAAGTTAGTGCGGGCTGTCAAATTTCTTTGCCCGAAAAGGGTGTGGAAAAAGAGGGAGCTGGTTAGTTCGCGCCGGCGGCGGGGTCCGGTTTAACCGGCCTAAAGACCTGCCACTAGACACCCAAGACAACTCCCGGAGGCCCGCCGCCCGTGTCACGGCAAGCAGACGGCGGCCGCTACACCGACCTTCGTTACGTCAGCGCGGACCGCCTCAGAAGGCGATCCCCACCGAAGGCTCGCGGACTCGCCCTGGTGGCTACGGCGAGAGGGTTCGCATAAAGCCTATTATTTCAATTAGTTAGCCTGCGGTCCCAGGCCCATGTCGCCGAAGGGCCAGAGGTTGAAGGATTTGAGCATGTCGTAGTCGCCTTTGTCGCGAAGCATTTTGGCAGTGCGCTCGGCGGGCCAGGGGAAGGCGAAGCGTTCCGGGCGGTCGGCAATCCAGAAGGCGGTGAGGGCCATGATGGTGGCGTCCTGGGTGAGCACGTCCGGTTTCACCTCTTCCAGGGAGTCGGCGGCGGAGTGGTGGGTATATTTGTAGTCGGGCGAGTCCTGATCGAGGTTGATTCCCGGGAGACCGGCGAGGATGAAGGGGCCGGTGTCGGTGCCAAACTCCCGTTTGTCGCTAACGGAAATTTCGCGGATGTTGTCGAGCGAATCGGCGAAGGCTTTCATGGAATCGACGAGATCCATGCGCCCTCCAAGTTGAAACTCTTTGACGGGACCCTGGCCGTCGTCGAGAACCACGCAGGCTACGTGATTTTTCATTTCGCTAGCGTGTTGCTTCACGTAGGCGAGCGAGCCGAGCAGTCCTTGTTCCTCTCCCGTGAAGAGAACAAAGCGAATGGTGCGGCGGGGACGCTGGCCGCTTTTTACGATGGCCTCGGCGGCGGCGAGAACGGCTGTGGCGCCGGTGCCGTTGTCGGTAGCGCCCTCGCTGAGATCCCAGGAATCGAGGTGCGCGCCGACGACGACGATTTCGTCGGGATGCTCGCTACCGATGATATCGCCGACAACGTTTGCAGATTCGACGGGACCGCCGGTGAAAGTGTTTTGGACATTGATGCGGATGCGAGCGGTTTTTCCGGAAGCGAGGATGCGTTCGAGCTGCCCTTGGTCTTCCATGGCCATATCCACGACGGCAAGATCAAAATCCTGAGCAAAACCAAGGATTCCGGTGTGGGTGAGGTGCATGCCTTCGGCTTTGAAGCCGCCCTGGCCGCCAATGACGGCGACGGCGCCAGCCGTGCGCAGATCCTTCAGGAAATCGCCGTACTGCGCGAAAAGCATCCAGAAATTTTTCTTGGGCACGCCCTCCGGCTTCATCATCACGATTTTTCCGCGGAAGCGGGAGATATTCGAGATTTCATTGTCGAGATCGAAAAGATTGGCGGTGACGACTTCGGCTTCGACGCCGCTGGCGGGAGTGGAGCCGGTCCAGCCCATGGCGTCGACGGTGAGGGTGCGATGGAGAGGAGCGACCAATTCGGCGGAGGCTGTGCCGCGGGTCCAACCTTTCCACATGGACCATTTTTCATCGTGGACGTTCGAGAGGCCGATGGTTTTCAGTTTAGCGACGCCCCAGTCGATGGCTTTTTGGCCGGCGGGAGAACCAGTGACGCGACCGCCGACGTTGTCGCTGAGCTCGGTGAGGTAGGCGTAGGCGTTGGAGTTGTAGAAGCCTTGGCCGGCTATGGAGGTGAGGGCGGGTTTGGTGCCGTCTTCGTCGGGGCCTTTAGGCTTGAGGTCCTTGGCGCGGAGGGGAAGGGTTGTGAGTGCGATCGCCAACGTTACCAGGGAGAGAGGTTTTTTCATGCGCGCTCCTTGCGCGGGGTTTCGGTCAAATACAAAGTTTGAATGTAGCACAGGGAAACGGCGGCCGCTTTTGTTGAGGGTTGTGGCACGGAGGAACGGCCCGCTTCAGGAAAGCGTGCCCTCGAAGGAAAACGTGTGCCAAGCACCGTGGGCAAAAATGTCTCAGACGTGACGTTCGGCTGGGGCACACGATTTGCGGTCGGGGTTGCTGGGCTTAGAAGGCCTTACCCACGGAAGGGGTGAGCCACAGGTGCGGGGGCGGCAACGCGGATCGACAGGCGGCTTTACCCGTAGAAGGGGTGCGCCTACACTTTCAACGTGACAATGTTGAAATTCGTGGATGGCCGGCCGAAAGGGCGGCCACTACCTTCGCCGGTGATCCGCATGAGACCCGCGATTTTTGTTTGCATGCTGGCGATTTTTTGCGGTTGCGTGGGTGCTGCGCGTGCTCAGGAACCTGCTGGTCGACCCGCTCCTCCGGCTACCGAGAAGGCTCCGAAAGAATCGAACGAAGAGCAGAGTGCGGAGAAGCCGCAGCTTCCGTTTGAGATTCAGTTGCTCGAGACGCAGGTGCGGTTTGAGGCGAATGGGGATTCGCGCAAGGACGTGCACACGATCGTCAAGATTATCAATGTCTTGGGGGCGCAGCAGTTTGGGCGCATTTCGTTCGATTACAACCGGGCATTTCAGAGGGTGGAGATTCCGCTGGTGCGCGTGAGCCATGCGAATGGCGGGACTTCGGAGGTGTTGCCGAGCGCGGTAACGGATGTGCCGAACACCGCGGCGGAGCCGTTCCCGGTGTATCACGACGTGCGGTTGAAGTCCGTGCGGATTCTGGGATTGCAGGAAGGCGATACGGTCGAGTATCGCGTGATTACGACGACGACGAAGCATCCGCTGGCGCCGGATTTTTGGCTGGAGCA
>Ga0210390_10004363_pt1 | contig 11933 bp, 11 predicted proteins | sample IncBWH11OmetaG_FD_161050 | JGI IMG/M metagenome (GOLD analysis project Ga0210390, IMG submission 161050) | Forest soil microbial communities from Barre Woods Harvard Forest LTER site, Petersham, Massachusetts, United States - Inc-BW-H-11-O ... | reverse complement strand
TGATGCATGGGTCGTCGGATTCGGCCTCTCCCGGGTGTTGATCGAGCTGGACTTGATGGAAAGCCCGTGGGCCTACAGCGTCATGGCGGTCACCATTTTGATAGACGCCTATTTGTTGTACATCTTCTTCACAGTACAGAAAGCGGCCTCAAACGGATCTCGTACACTGTGGGCTCCGCCCGTACGATAGCATTCCTTCGGACATGGCAGAACTTCCCCACGGCCCGTTCGGTCGTCTCAACCGCTTGCCTGACCATTTCCTCCGTCGAAACAGATTGGTCGGCCCCCTAGAAACGATTCGCGGCAAATCCGAGTCCAAAGATCGCTAGCTTCAATGCGTGCTTCATGCGTTTGCGGTCTCCTGATTTACTGCTCGGACTCGCGCCGCAGCCACTGGTTCGCGATCGGCAGCGACCGACGGCCGGACGGGCAACACTAACAGCTCTCGGAGAGCGGCAACATATGTCCGCCGCTATGGCAGGCTGACGTGCGGCCACCCTCGGTGCACGGCCGCTTATGGCCGAAAGCCGCCGTTTGACAAGAGACCGACTTCTCCTGGCTGCATGCGGGCTCTCGTCCAGCAGTCTTTTACCTTGGCCTACGGAACTCGGTGAACCGATAACACCCCTCGCGATTTTCGGAAGCGCGATGACGCTCTTCGAGCAAGTGGTAGCAAGGTGGCGCAGCGCGCGAGATTTTTCTCTGTTCGATTGGCGCGCGCTGTAACCAAACCTGTCCTACCCACGAACAGTAGTGACGTGAAAAGGAGCTAACATAGAGCAATCGTTCCGAGTAGTCGGACGCTCACAAGTTCCTACAGTCGAAGAGACGAGGAATCGTCGGATTGGTGCGCAGCTGACACCCTCCGAAGGAGTCGTTTCATGAGTGATCTTGACAATATCGGCCGCCGTCCTTTCGTTGCCGGGATCGGCGCCGCCGCAATGGCCGCATTTTTCAAGCCGGTCGGTACGTCAAAGAGAAATCAAACTGAAAGGGCGCACGTAGGCGAAGTCTCACTACCTGCTCTTACGGTCGGCCGCGTCAACAGCAGCGCCTCATACCCATGCCATAGCGCGCTTGCTGGCGATTATCGAAGAACTCGCGATAGCTCATGATCGGTTGTTCTGGATGGTTGGTCGAGACATGCTCGACGTAGCGGTCATAGTCCGGAATGCCGACCATCAGCCGGCTCGTCTCCCTAATGCGGGAGACGAGCGTTTTGAGCCTGCTCGCGGTGGGTGGACTCCATGGCAGATTGGTCATTGGATCACGCATGGGCCATTCCCGCCTGCTCAGCGCCGATTTCGCGCATAGTCGGTCGGTTGTTTGCTCTGGCCCGGCGAATTTCCAGCAGACCAAAGACGAGAACGGAAACTACGACCAGAACGAAGGCGAAGGCGAGGGACGCGTCGACGTAGTCATTGAACACGATCTGGCGCATCTGACCGATGTTCTTCGCCGGTGCGAGCACTTTGCCTTCCGCGAGCGCGGCCCCGAAACGACTGGCGTGCGACAGGAAGCCAATCGCCGGGTCGTCATGGAACACCTTCTGCAGACCGGCGGTCAGCGTACAGATCAACAGCCACAGCGCGGGCATGGCCGCTACCCAGGCATATTGTTGCCGCTTCATCTTGAACAGCACGACGGTGCAGGTGATGAGGGCTATGCCGGCGAGCATCTGGTTCGAGATGCCGAACAACGGCCACAGCGTGTTGATCCCGCCCAGCGGATCGATCACGCCGGTGTAGAGGATATAGCCCCACATCGATACGGCGATCGTCGTCGCAAGCAGGTTGTTGGCCCACGACTCGGTATTGCGAAAGGCCGGGATCGCTGCGCCGATCATGTCCTGCACCATGAAGCGGCAGGCGCGTGTCCCCGCGTCCACGGCTGTAAGAATGAACAGGGCTTCGAATAGAATCGCGAAGTGATACCAGAAGCCCATCAATGCCTTACCACCAAGGACGTTGGAGAAGATTTCGGCCATGCCGACCGCCAGCGTCGGCGCTCCGCCGGCGCGCGACAGGATCGTGGTTTCGCCGACGTCGCGGGCCGTATCCGTCAGCAAGTCCGGCGTTACGGTGAAACCCCACGACCCGATCGTGGCAGCGGCCTTGACGGCGTCCGTTCCGATCAAGCCGCTCGGGCTATTCATGGCGAAGTAAACGCCAGGCTCGATGACGCTCGCCGCGACCATCGCCATGATCGCGACGAAGCTCTCCATCAGCATGCCGCCATAGCCGATGAAGGGAATTTGCGTTTCATTCTCGATCATCTTTGGCGTCGTGCCGGATGAGATCAATGCGTGAAAACCCGACACTGCGCCGCAGGCAATGGTGATGAACAGGAACGGGAACAGAGCGCCGGAGAAGACGGGGCCGGTGCCATCGATGAAGCGCGTGACGGCGGCCATCTTCAGGGGCGGCATGACAATCAGGATTCCGAGCGCCAGCCCGGCGATCGCCCCGATCTTGAGGAAGGTTGACAGATAGTCGCGCGGTGCCAGCAGGAGCCAAACCGGCAGAACCGAGGCGACGAAGCCATAACCGATCAGCATGATCGCCAACGTCTCGCCGGAATAGTCGAAATATGGCGCGAGAGTCGGGCTTTCGGCGACGCTACGCCCAAAGATCAAAGCGGTCATCAGCAGCACGAAGCCGATAATGCTCATTTCGGCGATTTGGCCGGGACGGATGAAGCGCGAATAGACGCCCATGATGATAGCGATGGGAATCGTGGTCATCACCGTAAAGGCGCCCCAGGGGCTACCGGCGAGCGCCTTAACGACGACGAGCGCGAGCACAGCGAGAATGATGATCATAATCAAAAAGACGCCGATGAGGGCGATACCTCCGGCGGTCCCGCCCATTTCGGAACGAATGATCTCACCAAGCGAACGGCCGTCGCGTCGCGTCGAAAGGAAGAGAACCAGCGAATCTTGAACCGCCCCGGCAAACACAACGCCGGCCAGAATCCATAACGTTCCAGGGAGATAGCCCATTTGCGCGGCAAGCACCGGACCAACGAGGGGTCCGGCGCCCGCAATGGCAGCGAAATGGTGGCCGAAGAGCACATAACGATTGGTTGGCACGTAGTCGAGGCCATCGTTATGGCGATAGGCGGGCGTCGCGCGGTTCGCATCCACCTGCATCACTGCGCGGCCGATAAACAAACCGTAGAAACGATATGCGATAAGGTAGGTGCAAATGGCGGCCACCACCAACCACACCGAGTTGATCATCTCGCCCCGCAAGAGTGCGACCACCGCAAGAGCGATCGCTCCAAGGACAGCGATCCCGCCCCACAGAAGTTTGGAGAGAGCATTCATGAATTCATCCTCCCTTGTGTCGTGCGGCGCTATTGATCAAGCTTTGGTCAACCTCGCGGGAAGCAACCAAGACTGCGCCCCGACGTCGATGGCTGACCTCTCGTCCAATCTGCTCCTCTCTGGCCGCGTCGGCAAGCCTCCAGCGCGCACCATCGACGATTCAATCCAACCGACCAGGTACGAGCGTTGGTACTGCCGCTGCGGCATTGCAAATAACTATGCCTCCTATCAACAAAATGAATTGCGAATGCGCCAAAGGCTCTTATTGCGGGAGTCTTCTTCCAATTCAAAGCCTGTCGCTCCGTACCTTAGTCAACAGCCGTTCGAACTCCTTGCACCGGGAGGTATGAATTGCTGGATACCGAGAAAGAGGGGCTGTAGACATCGTCAGGCTATTGGTGAACGACTGCATTGTGAAGATGCCACTGGCATTTGTTGTTGGTGGTCTCGGTCATACAGACTGCGAAACCGCTCGGACGAGGGGGCAGTCCCGGCTGGCGCCACGATTGGCGCGCGGCATCGTTCAGGCATCTTCCGACGGAGCCCATCATGCTAAAATTGATCAGCGCGACGCCCAGCCCCTATGCAAGAAAGGTGCGTATCGCCCTGTTCGAGAAGGGCTTGCCGTTTGAACTCATGACGGAAGTTCCCTGGGACAGCACGACCGCGACCCCCAAAATATAATCCGCTCGAAAAACTTCCGGTTCTCATTCTCGAAGATGGCTCCGGCATCTACGAGTCTAGCTTTATCCTGCAATATCTCGAACTGAAATATCCGGAGACGCCCCTGCTGCCTGCGGATGCCGATGGCAAGATCGCTGCGCGACGGCTTGAAGTCTTGTGCGATGGCATCTGTGACGCAGTGGTGCTGACGTTCTTCGAGCGGATGCGGTCCGACAGGAGTCCGGAGTGGTTGGCCCGCCAACACCGGAAGATCGATGGCGGAGTCCGGGAAATAGCGCGTCTGATCGGCGACCGGGCTTTCGCGGTCGGCCGGGAATTCAGTCTCGGCGATATCGCAGCAGGAACCGTGCTTGGCTACCTTTCGGTACGATTTTCGGAATTCGACTGGCGTACCCAGTACCCGAACCTGGCTGCTTTCAGCGCGCGGATGGAGACTCGGCCGTCCTTTGCCTGTACCGTTCCCGTCCCTCAGAAGATTTCGGACAAGGTCGTTTAGAATCTGGTTTCATATCGAACATTACGATGTCATCCGCACGACTCGGGTCGGATCCCGACAGGAAATCCGAATTTTAGCGCTAAATTGTCAAGGCAAAGGAATAGACAAGCGGAGAGAGAAGATGTCGTCTCAAATCGACTCGAAGGTTGCGTTGATCACCGGGGCCGCGATGGGAATCGGAGCTGCGATCGCTGAGCAGCTCGCGCGCGACGGCATGACGGTTCTGGTCTCGGACGTCAACCTTGATGAGGCAGACAAGACGGCGCGCTCTTTCCGTGATAGCGGCCTGTCGGCGCAACCCCTCCATCTCGACGTGGGTCGCCCAGCGTCGATCGATGCTGCGTTCGACCAGGTTGCAAGAATCTACAGCCGCTGCGACGTGGTGGTGAACAACGCGGGCATCGCCAAGACCTTTCCGTTTATCGACTTTCCGCTCGACAACTGGCTCGCCACGCTGAACATCAACGTTACCGGGACGCTCCTCTGTAGTCAGCGTGCCGCGCGGCTGATGGTGCCAAGGAACTGGGGCCGCATTGTCAACATTGCGTCCGTGGCGGGGATGCGTGCAATCGGCAAAGGCCGTACAGCCTATGGCACCTCGAAGGCGGCCGTTATCGGCCTCACGCGCCAGATTGCCAGCGAGCTGGCTGCGGAGGGGATCACTGCCAATGCCATCGCGCCCGGCCCGGTCGATACGCCGCTTACGGAAGTGCTTCACTCCGCCGCGTTCAGGGAAGCTTACACCAGCGCGATCCCGATGAAGCGCTACGGCCGCCCGGCTGAGATCGCCTCGCTCGTATCCTTTCTCGCCTCGGAAAGCTCTGCCTACATCACCGGGGCAGCAATTCCTGTTGACGGCGGGTTCATGTCCGCGGGTGCTCTCAGCACATAAGTTTCGTTCGCCGTGAAGAGCACACCCTTGGTTGATGCGGCCGCACAGACGGTTGAACGCAGCTTCGATCCCGATTTGCCGCGATCTTGGCAACAGTCGCAGACGGCGCGGGAAAAGGTACGTCGACAGAGGCGCTTCGACTGAGTTTTTTGAACGCCGGACCGAACGCAAGCACCAAAATATTCGGAGAAACAGCAGGCTATTATTCTTGCGGTGCCGTTGTTGTGAATTTTCCTCACAACTGACTTAGGAAATTTGCGGTGTTCGAGCTTCCTCCGGCTGTGTAGGGATCCGATCGGAACAGGCGTCGAAGCATTGTCCGCCATGCAGGTCGCGCCGAGATCGTGGTCCTTTTCGTTGGAGTCGATCCACCATGTCCATTCGTCTGCAAGACAAAATCGCAATCGTGTTCGGTGCCGGCTCGGTAGGTCCCGGTTGGGGTAACGGAAAGGCGACAGCGACGCTCTTCGCGCGTGAAGGTGCGCATGTCGTTTGTGTCGATTTTAACCCGGACGCGGCAAAGGAAACTGTCGAAATCATTGCGGGCGAGGGCGGCTCGGCAAGCGCCGCGATCTGTGACGTTACGCGATCCGAACAGGTCAAGCAGGTCGTGGATGATGTCGTTGCGAAACACGGACGGATTGACGTGCTGCACAACAACGTGGGCTATGCCACGATGGGCGGTCCGGTCGAGCTTAGCGAAGACGAGTGGCATAAGACAATCGACCTGAATATCACCGGGTGCTTCATCACCTGCAAGCATGTGCTGCCGCATATGCTGGCTCGACGTTCAGGCGCGATCGTCAATGTATCTTCGATCGCGGCGATTCGATGGACCGGCTATCCATATGCAGCCTACTATGCTGCAAAGGCAGCGGTAAACAATTTCACGATGGGCCTCGCGCTGCAGTATGCCAAGGACGGCATTCGGGCGAACGCCGTGATGCCCGGCCTGATGAATACGCCGCTTATCCATCAGCAGATATCCGGTCAATACAAGGACGCCGAAGATATGGTCCGCGCCCGAGATGCCGCTTGCCCGATGGGACGCATGGGCACCGCGTGGGATGTAGCGCGTGCCGCGCTGTTCCTCGCTTCCGACGATGCATCTTATATCACCGGTGTGAGTTTGCCGGTTGACGGTGGCCTGACCTGCCGTGCCGCCTGACGGCGGCAAGCGCCCCATGGAGTGATCTTGCAATGCCGACGGATCGCATCGAAGCCGACTATTTGCTGGAAACGCCCGGCGACCCGGGCCGCGTCGCGGAGTTGATGGCCGGCGAGCAATCGAGCGGTACGTTCGTAGCCATTCCCGGCGAAACCGAGGAATTGAAGGCGCGCGCGGCGGCGAGAGTGGTGCGGCTTCAGGTTGTTGACGAGACAATAACGAGCGCCTCACTGCCGTCGGCGGGACTCCAACTGGATCCGGGCACGCGTCTCCGGCGTGCCCAAGTCACCCTCTCCTGGCCAATCGATACGCTCGGTCCTTCGCTTCCAAATCTGCTCGCAACGGTTGCGGGCAATCTGTTCGAACTGAAGCCAGTGACCGGTCTGCGACTCCTCGACATCCGTTTACCGCAAGAGTTCGCAGCCGCCTATCCGGGGCCGCGCTTTGGCGTGGCTGGAACGCGACGTCTTGCCGGTGTGAAGGGACGGCCATTGATCGGTACGATCGTCAAGCCAAGTGTCGGCTTCGGTCCGGAGGAAACGGCGGCTCTCGCCGACGATCTCTGCAGCGCCGGAATCGACTTCATCAAGGACGACGAATTGCAGTCGGACGGGCCGGCCTGTCCCTTCGATCGCCGGGTTGAAGCCGTCATGCGCGTGATCAACGATCACGCCCAGCGCTCCGGCAAGAAAGTCATGTACGCTTTCAATCTGACTGGTGATCTCGACCAGATGCGTCGCCGGCATGACGTGCTTTTGAGACACGGAGCCACTTGCCTGATGGTGAGCCTAAATTCCGTGGGTCTCGTCGGAATGATCGAACTCGCGCGTATTAGTCAATTGCCGATTCATGCCCACCGAAATGGATGGGGCTATCTGTCGCGTCATCCGCTGCTCGGCTGGTCCTATATTGCCTGGCAGAAGATCTGGCGCCTCGCTGGCGCGGACCATATGCACGTGAATGGCGTCGGCAATAAATTCGCGGAGAGCGACGAGAGCTGCCTCGCATCGGCGCGGGCGTGCCTTGTGCCGATGTTCAAGGAAAAGCCGTATACCGTCATGCCGGTGTTCTCCTCGGCCCAGTCTCCACGGCAAGCGCCTGCGACGTACCGGGGACTGGGCTCAGCCGACCTCATCGTCACCGCCGGCGGCGGCATCATGGCGCACCCCCTTGGAACTGCAGCCGGCGTCGCCGCCATGCAGGAGGCCTGGGAGGCGACCCTGGCGGGCGTTCCGCTCGCCGAGTTTGCGCGTTCACGTCCCAATCTGCAGCTCGCCCTCGAGATGGCGGCATGAGCACGCATCGATCAATACCATTCGGACCCCTGATCGCATTCTACGGCGATGATTTCACCGGCGCTTCGGCCTCCATGGAGGTAACTGCTTTCGCTGGCCTCGAAACGGTTCTGTTTCTATCGCCGCCGACGCCAGAGCGTCTACGCAGCTTTGCCAGCGCTCGCGTTGTCGGAATCGCGGGGGTGGCACGGGCGCAGAGTCCGCAATGGATGGACGAAAACTTGCCAGCGGTATTCGACCTGCTTGGTTCAACCGGCGCGCCGCTCGTTCATTACAAAGTGTGCTCAACATTCGACTCAGCTCCACAAATCGGCTCGATCGGTCGGGCCATCGAGATCGCGTCGCGAAAATTCGATGGCTGGACCCCCATGATCGTCGCTGATCCGGGCATGGGCCGCTATCAGGCAGCTGGAAATCTGTTCGCGGCGTTGCGTGGCACCGTCTATCGCCTAGACCATCATCCCGTCATGTCGCGCCATCCCGTGACACCGATGGATGAGGCGGATCTTGGCCGCCATCTTTCGCGACAAACGAGCCGGAAAATCGGCCTCGTCGACTTCGTCGCAATTAAGGGTGGCGAGGCGGATGCACGGCTAGCCCATGAGCTGGCCTCCGGTTCCCAAATCGTCTCGATCGATGTTCTCGACAATGAAACCTTAATTGAAGCGGGCCGTCTTGTGTGGGAATGTGCCGGCGATAGCCAGCGACCCGTCTTCGGCGTCGGTTCGCAGGGGTTCGAGGCCGCGCTTGTTGCATATTGGCTCGATTCGGGGTTGGTTCCGCCGCCTCAGTCAGCGTTCCGTGCGCAGCCGGTGGATCGCATCGCCTGCGTGTCGGGCTCGGTCTCCCCCGTTACCGCGGCGCAGATCGCACATGCGGGGGAGCACGGCTTTTCGACAATCGCGCTCAACGCAGCCCGCGCGGTCGATCCGGCGGAATGGAGCAAAGAAGTCGGGCAGGCGGCCGAGGCTGCGCTTGCCGAACTGGGCTCAGGGAAGGACGCGCTGGTGTACAGCGCCGCGGGACCAGATGACCCAGCGGTAGCTGCGCTAAAGATCGCTCTCGCCTCGAGCGGCGTTTCATCCGAATGCGTGAATGAGCGCATGGGTGCAGGTCTTGGAACGATCCTCGATCGAATATTGCTGAAGTCTGGTCTGTCGCGCGCCGTGATTTCGGGAGGCGACACGTCGGGTCGTGCGGCAGCTATGCTCGGCATCGACGCGCTCACGGCCATCGCCCCGCTCGCGCCCGGCTCACCTCTCTGCCGTGCCCATGCTGCGCGGCCCGACCGGGATGGGCTCGAGATCGCTCTCAAGGGGGGGCAGGTCGGGGCCCCGGATTTCTTCGTCGCAGCCAAGCGCGGAGGTTCTTAGGAATTCATGAGTCTACCGGAGGAAGAAAAATGACCACACTCTCTCGTCGCCGTTTCACCGCACTTGCGGGGTTCGCCACAATCGGTGCGACCGTTCCGCTGCGTTACGCGAGGGCGGCCGAATTCTCGTTCAAGTTCGGTACCAACGTGCCCGAGACGCATCCGTTGAACGTCTACGCTCGCAAGGCGGCGGAGGAAATCACACAGACGACCGACGGCCGGTTCGAATTGAGGATCTTCCCCAACAATCAGCTCGGCGGCGATACCGACATGTTCTCGCAGCTGCGCTCCGGTGCTCTGGAATGTTTTACCCTGTCCGGCGTGAATGTCCTCTCGACGCTGATCCCATCGGCGGCAATTTGGGGCGTCGGCTTCGCCTGGAAGGATTATCCGACGCTGTGGAATGCGCTCGACGGGAAGCTCGGTGCACACCTGCGATCACAAATAAGCAAAGCTGGTTTCGTGGTCCTGGACAAGATCTGGGACAACGGTTTCCGTCAGGTCACCACCAGCGTTCGGCCGATTGTTACACCCGCCGATTTTCAAGGGCTCAAGATACGTGTTCCTGTCAGTGCCTTGTGGACGTCACTTTTCAAGTCGCTCGGCGCCGCGCCAACGGGGATCAACTTTGCAGAAGTCTACTCCGCACTCCAGACCAAGGTCGTTGACGGGCAGGAGAATCCGCCCGCCATCATCGCTGCAGCAAAGCTGTATGAAGTTCAGAAATATTGCTCGCTGACCAACCATATGTGGGACGGCTGGTGGTTCCTCATAAATCGGCGCGTATGGCAGAACGTTCCCGCAGACTTGCAAGGCAAGGTAGCGGCGGTCATCAACAAGAACGCCCTGGCGCAGCGCGAAGAGATCGCTCGGCAGAACACGTCGCTCAAGAGCGATCTTGCCGCTAAGGGCCTCATCTTCAATGACGTTGACCCCGCGCCCTTCCGTGAGACGCTCAGCAAATCCGGCTTCTATGCCGAATGGAAGTCGAAATTCGGCGACGAGGCCTGGGCGCTGCTCGAAGAGTCAACCGGAAAGCTTGGCTAAGATTTCTACGCCGTATGTGACCGCCCAGCTCGCGGATCTCTTCAGGGTAACTGGATGGCTGAAACCGGTCACGAGCGGTGGCTGAAAAGAAATTATGGCCGGGAAACTGCTTGCAGGGAATTCATCGGTACGGGCCCATCTGCCTCGCCCTGCATGCCCGGTTTACGGAACTCCTTCGTGAGCCAATCGGCAAGTGCTCTGGTTTCAGATCGCGCGCGCAGATGCGGCGCAATCCAGAGCACAATCTTGAACGGGCCGGCTTCGAAATCGAATGGCGCCACGAGTTTGCCTGAACGAAGATCGTCCAACACGAGAATCTTCGGTACCATAGCGACGCCGAGACCGCATGCGGCTGCCTGTATCAACAGGTAGAAATGATCGTAGAACCTTTGTGGCCGCAATTCGCCAGAATGGGCCGACATCCTGGCCCAATCCGCCCAGCCGCCCGGTCGCGTCTTCGTGGCCATGAGAACGCATCGATCAAGGTCGCCTGATCCCTTGAAGTGTTTTAAGGCGTATTCCGGCGAGCAGACGGGGCCAATCCACTCGTCAATCATGTCCTTGATGATCACTTCCTTCGGAGGTTCGATCATGCTGACTCTAATGGCGACGCTGATCTCGTCTCGGACGAAATCGATGCGGTCGTAATTCATGTTGAACCGCAGTTCGATGTCAGGATGCAGTTCGTGAAACGCAGCGATGCGGGGAATAAGCCACGACATCATGATCGTCGACGAGCAGGAGAGCGTGAGCGGACCGGGTTGAAGCTGCTCCACGCTCGAAGCGATCAGGTCAAAGGCTCTCGACAGTTCGGCGGCTAGACGTGCTCCTTCTGGCGTCGCGTGGACCGAGCGTGCGCCACGCAAGAGCAGCGGAATGCCGAACATTTCTTCCAGACTTTTGATGTGCCTGCTGACGGCGCCGTGTGTGACGAACAATTCTTCGGCGGCAGCAGTCATACTGGAAAGGCGGACCGTCGCCTCCAGTGCGCGCAGCGCGTTCAGAGATGGTCGCTTGGCTCCCAAGGCGGCCTTCCCTTGCCCCAATTGTGAGCTTTTCTCACAGGTTGATTAGCTACAGTTTGCAGCAGCGCTTTGCAAGCGGCAGGTTACGGGCGCATGAGAACAGAGCAGGTCGCCAAAGCTTTCGCGACGTCGTTTTCCGAGGCTCATATACTGCAAGAAGCACTTCGGCCAAGCCTGGATTCCGATTGAGTCAAGCGGCCCTGGCGGCCGGTTCCGGGCCGGCTGTTTCCATCGCCCTCATATACATATCAAGCAGAGTGTCGCGCTCGTCGCGTTCGCCCTTATCCTGCTTTCTCAGCTTGATGATTTCCTTGAGGATTTTCACATCAAAGCCCTCAGCTTTGGCCTCTGAAAAGACTTCCTTTTTCGACTCGTTCAAATCCTGCAATTCGGTGTCCAAGTGCTCGATCCGCTCTACGAAAGAACGGATCCGTCCGCCGGGGATGCTGATGTCAGACATGGTGCCTCTCTGTTGAATGAAATCGTGAAAATGAACGCAAAGAAATGACCAACGCGTTAACGCAGAGTGTGCCTACCGCCAGTCAAGCCCAAACATATTGGTGATGCCGTCCACCCAGGATCGGACGGCACAGCGTCCCGCTGCCTCGGCGGCACGTGATATCGGT
>Ga0210390_10004362_pt1 | contig 11934 bp, 13 predicted proteins | sample IncBWH11OmetaG_FD_161050 | JGI IMG/M metagenome (GOLD analysis project Ga0210390, IMG submission 161050) | Forest soil microbial communities from Barre Woods Harvard Forest LTER site, Petersham, Massachusetts, United States - Inc-BW-H-11-O ... | reverse complement strand
GGGCTGCGCGGGCTGGCCGGGATCGTGGCCGGCGCCCGCGGCGTGTTCGAGCTGTTGGAGGAGGTCGCCGAGTTCGCCGCCCATGCCATTCCCGGGGTCGACGGTGCCGGAGTTGGGTTGATCGACCCGGATCAAGGCAGACCGACACTCCAGAAGGCTGCCGCCACAGCGGAATTCGTCCACGAGATCGACGCTATTCAGTACGACAAGTTGCATGAGGGGCCGTGCATCACGTGTATGGAGTCGCGGCGGGCTACCGTCAGTGGATCGCTGGGGAGCGACAGCCGTTGGCCGCGCTTCGGTGGCCGGGTGGCGAGGATGGGCGTCCATTCCGCGCTGTCGCTGCCGCTGCTGGTCGGCGAACACGTGATCGGCGCGATCAATGCCTATGCGACGAGCCACGACGCTTTCGGGGAGCACGCCGTGCAGTTGGGTTCGCAATTCGCCGGGCCCGCGGCGGTGTCGATCTACAATGCGCAACTGCTGGCCGGGGCTCGCGAGCGCGCCGAACAACTGCAGCAGGCGTTGGAAAGCCGCGCGTTGATCGATCAGGCGATCGGCATCATCCGGAGTCGGTCTGGTGCCAGCGCGGAGTGGGCCTTCGCCCGACTCGTCCGGATGAGTCAAACCGAAAACACCAAGCTGTATGTGATCGCGGAGCGACTAGTCGCCGAGTCCGTGCGGCGCGCCCAAGCGCGGAGACATCAGCCGTGAGCCAGTTCGGTCATCCTTTCCAGTAGCGCCGGACGGGAACTCGGTTCCGCCATCAACTGCCGTGCAACGTCGGTGAGGTGATCGCCGTGGGTACGCGCGTACCTGCGCAGCAGCGAAAATGCCTCGTCGACGGAAACATCGAGGTATGCGCGCAGGAAGCCCTTGGCCTGCTCGACGACGATGCGGCGGGTCAGCGCAGAGTGCAGCTGCGGTATCACCGTCGAGGGCGTCGGCGCGTGTCCCTGCAGGATCGCCACGCACGCGATATGCGCCAGTGTCTGCCCGACCAGGCGATCGGCCTCATTGAGTTCGCCGGGCCGGGTACCGAACAGACCCAGGGAGCCCAAAACGATGCCGGCGGCGCGCATCGGCACCGCGTGCACGGAGGCGACGCCTGCCTCGAGCGCGGCCGGAACGAACCGCGGCCACCGCGAGGTTGCGGCGCGCAGATCTGCCACCGAGACCGGTTGGCCGGTGGCGTAGCACTCCATGCAGGGCCCCTCCTCGGCTTGTAATTGGAAGAGTTCCAGTTCGTGGGTCTGCTCGGAGGTCGCGGCCAGCAAGCGGAGTTGCCCCAGCGGGTCGGCGAGCAGAAATCCCGCCGCCGCGATATCCAACAGGTCGGCGCAGCGCTCGGTGAGCTCGGTGAGTAGGTCGAAGACGTCGAAGTCGTCAAGCAGGTTGTCGACGAGCGATACGACCGCGTCCAGCACACGGGTTTCACGAGGGGTATCGGACACGTTGCCCTCCTTTTCGGACTGCATTAGTCGGCCTCCAGATACAGTCGCCGGTCGAGAATGTCGCGGGCGACGTCGGTGGCGCTGCGGTTGGTTGCGTAGGCGTGGGCGCGCAGGCGCACCAGCGCCTCGGCGGGTTCGACCCCGAGTTGCGCGACGAGCATGCCGGTGGCCTGGCTGACCTCCGTGCGGCTCAGTGCGTTGAATTCGGCCCACGCGCTGCTGCCCGGGTCGTTGACGGCGGCCTGCAGGTCGGAGTGCATGAGATCAAGCAGGGGCATGCCGGCCAGCTCAGCGGCGACGACAGCGCCGGCCAGGAGGTCAACGTGTAGCTCGCCGGGTTGCGCGCGGAAAAGGTCCAGCGCGCCGACGTATTCGCCTGCCACCACGACCGGAATCGCGAATATGCCCCGGATCTTGTGGTCGAGCATGGCGGGGCCGTACGCAGGCCATCGAACGTCGTTGGCGTCGGCCAGGTCGGCGACGAGGACGGGGGCGTGCAGCGCGACGGAGTCCAAGCACGGGCCCTCGCCGAAAGTGAACTGGAGTTCGTCATACACGCGCGCGGACGCGCCGCTGGAGCCCAAAGTTCCGCTGGTGACCCCGGCGAAGACCAGTGAAATGGCCGCCGCGTCAATGCTGAACAACATCACGCAAGCCTCGCAAAGCGAGTCAGCGGCGGCTAGGCCTCGCCGGCCGTCGACGGCCGCGCGGAGCTTTTCCTGGATTGCCACATTTAGCCGGGCGGGCGTAGGGCATCGATGGCATTGCCCGAATGTCGAGGTGGCGAGGTCATACCTCCACCATCCACTAGTTCGAGCCGATTTGCGACCCTGTACGCAATAGGGCTCAGCCGATCGACACTATCTGGTCGATGGAGTCCCTGGGAAGGTCGCCGTCCACGATCGCCGTCACCGCCAACTTGTTCAGCGTGATGGCACCCCTGTGATTGTCCAGGAAGGCGATGTCGGCGGCGTCGCGCCCGGTGGCAATGCGCACCAGCGCCTGTCGTGGCGCCAACAAGGTCCCGTCGACTACCCGCCATTGCCCGTCGACGAATGCCTCAGCGACTGCATGGAAGTCCATCGGATACAGACCCGGCGCGTATACCGAAACCGCGCGGGCGGGTACCTTGACCGCACGTAGCAGCGCTACGACTAGGTGCACGAAGTCACGGCATACCCCGGCGCCGGCGAGCATGGTCTCCACCGCTCCGTCGATTGGGTCGCTCGAACCCGGCACGTAGTTAAGCCGGGTGCCCACCCAGAGGGAGACCCTCTCGAGCAGAGTCGTCGAGTCGACGTAGCTGCCGAATTCAGTTGCGGCAAAACCGTAGAACTTGTCAGCCTCGGCGTACCGGCTGGGGCGCAGATACATCGACAGGTCAGGTTCGGTCACCGGCGCCGGATTGGTCCGGCCGACGACCGTCGCGGCATAGTCGACGGTCAAGTAGCCCGCCGGGACCTCCAACTTGTGGATGCGGTTGCCGTGCATACCGCTGATCTCTTTGGGTTCAACGGGATTGCCGTCCAACACGAACGACAACCGCTCTGAAACTTCGGTATTCGGGTGCGGTGCGACGGCAATCTGGAATTCCAACGTCGTCGCCTCGGTAATCTCGACTTCGAGCTCCGCGCCCACCTCGCGCCTCATAGCCGACCGGACGTGCATCAGCCACCAAGGCCCCGAGGCGCGCGGCACTCTACCCCGTTGGCCAGCGACTCATTTTCTCCCGTTGCCCCGCCCTCAGAATCCCACGTCGACTGTGCCGCAACCATTTCCCTGCGTCTGACCCTCCTGCAGACACCCGCGCCGATTATGTCTCTGACCGTCAATGGGATGCGGGCAGCCGCTGGGAAGGGGCCGCCCGTGACGGCATAGTTGCCGATCACACGCGCGCCGGTGATGTTCGTCATACCTATCTCTCTGTCTGCCCACGGAGGCGAGCTGTTGATTGGGTTTGTGGAATCCGCGTAGAGGTGTCCGGGTGCCGGATCGTCGCGCTGGACCGGCGGTTGTTCATGGGTTCGCGCGCCGACTTCTGGTGGTCGAGCTGCCGAATCAGCTCACGCTTTGCATCACTCAGCGCGTGGGTGATGTCCGGGTTCTCGGCGACCGCTACGAGCGGCGTCAGGCCGGGTAGGCTCGTACGCAATGTAACGCGCTGCTCCTTGCCGCCGCGGTCCTGGAGAGAGACGTCCACGTTCACACCGCGCGAACCCCACCTACCTAGATGCGGCCCAAGCGCCGACAACGTCTCCACCACATGTGGGTGCTCCTTCGCCGCGAAACCCGCACCTATACGGATTACATTCTCGTGAACAATATTTCGTTGCTGCTTATCAGAGTTCCTCATCGTGGCCCTTCAAATTGAGTGACCGGCACCCATGCATCCGGGTGTCCCGACCCACGTCGCCGTCGTGTGGTGGCCTGGCCCCGAATCCGGGGATTCACGCACACCGATTCCAAAGGCGAATCCACACGGCCATAGCTGACGGCAATGATCCAGGCTACGCCTTCTAGTAAACGCGCCGGCAATGGCGATGTCAACATCGTTGGCGCACAACGTGGTTCGCGCAGGTTAATATCGTGCCTGGCAACAACATTGGCCCATCGGAGTGTTGTCGTTCGCCGAGCATCAAACTGTCGAGGCTGAATCTGCGGTACCGACGTAAGCGAGTCGAGTTCGCCGGAGGCGTTGCGCGCACAGTTTGCTCTCAGCACGCGCGGCGCGCACAACGTCGTCGGCAATCCGGAATGCTTCGCTGTCCCGTTCTGCGTGCACGATGTCAAGCGTGGCGGCTCGCCGCAACACCATTACGGCCACAGCGCTGGAGGTCCGGCACGGGACCACGAGGAGATTCGCCGAACACTGACTGCCAGTGATCATCATCAGGCGGTGGTGGCTGGTGACCCGGATGGGGTTCGCCATGCTCGCGCGCTTCACCGTATCGAGCTCTGGGCAACCCTCCAACGATGACCAGTTGATGCTGATATCGAAGATCTCACCCAATCGGCCGGACAGGGCGCCAATCAGCTCCGGAAGCTCGCGGGCTACCGAGGCCGTGTGCGGCCACCACGCCCCATCGAGGCCCTCGCCAAGTTCGACGGCCAAGCTAAGCCGGACCGGGCTGGCCAGGCGCCGACCACACACCGCCCGGTTCATGGTGTTGAGCAGGCGGTAGTCAACCAAATCGGTGTCGCTGCTAGGCGATGGGTGCATGAGTCCCGGCGCTCCATGGACGATTCCTTCACTTCGAGGTTCTCCCGGCACACGAGTGCGGGATCGACGAACGAATCTGATCGCAATGGGTTATGTCCGGCCGACTGCACGCCCTGGGGTCACCGTGGCTACCAAACGTTCAACATCAACGCTACACCCCGCCGGTTGCACAGATTGCTCGTGCTACCTTGAATCAGGATGTTTTTCGTACATCTGTTCTGAATGAGAGAAGTTGGAAAGTATGACACAGGGAACTGTGAAATGGTTTAACAGCGACAAGGGCTTCGGTTTTATCGCTCCTGATGACGGCGCAGCGGATGTGTTCGTTCACTACTCAGAGATCCAAGGGAGCGGTTTCAAATCGCTTGAGGAGAACCAACGGGTTCAATTCGAAGTCGGCCAAGGGGCCAAAGGCCCTCAGGCAGTGGGAGTAACACCGGTTTAGCGACTTCTTTGTCACAGGTGGGCTGGCGGGCAGTGTCCTGCCAGCCCCCTCTGCTTTAGGACGCATGAACCCGAGAGGCCGACGTGGGGCCTGAGCGCGACGGCTCGGCGATTGCGCCCCGCCTGCCGAGTGCGAGTAGTGTCGAGGTATCGGCGGTATGTCGCACGCGACCGTTTGAAAGATTGTGTCGTCGCCGATTCGAATGATTTGGCCGATCGCGGCCAAGACAGGGGCGTCGCATGACGCTACAACAAAGCCGAAGCGCGACCGGTTCGAAGCACACACCACCCGAGAAGACACCGCGACTGCGCCTGAAGCCCAAGGCTCCCACTAGCGGATATGTCGATGGTGCATGGTGGCCGCACAGTGAAGACCTTTCGATTGAGCTGCCAGATCTGCTGGCGGTTCTGTCGGTACGACTCGGCCCGATTGATCGCGTGCTGTACAACCTCGACGAATGGGCGAAGGTCCCGGCCAAACTGGCGACGGGCGGCAGAAAGGTACGACTCGGCGGGTACTACAGGCAGCCGGTCAACACCATCGAAGTAATCGGACTGGATCGCAACAAGATCGTCCTGCTGGTGGTGCCTGCACGCACCGACCCAGGCCACGCACACGACATCCTGATGGCCTCGGCGGCGCCGAACAACGCTTCGACGACCGACGGCCTACTGCATGACTAGCGCCTGAGACGGTTAATAGCCACGACCGTGGCGACGCTGGGTGGCGTGTGACGTCATCTCTGTGACAACCGAGCGGCCTTGCCCGCGAGGGGATTTCCGCGCGGCCGCCATCAGGATGTCGAGCGAATCGGCGATCCCAGTCGCGATGTCGTCGACCGCGGGCACATTGTCGGGACACACGCACACACTCAGATCCAACGTCTCGCCACGGGTGGTCAGCGTGATGTTCAACCCACAGCTTTCTCGTAGCGGCGCCACGGTGTGCATAGCGACGACCCGGGACCCGGCACAGTACGCGGGTTCCGGCTGTCCGGAAACGTAGGAGAAACTGCCGTGACAGATCGGCGCCAGTCGTTGCCGCAGACCCAATCGGTTGTAGATCCGGGTACCTGCGTGGACGACGGCCGACGGGATCAGCGACGCCATGCCCGCCAAATCGACTGTTGCATCTGCTTTTTCGGCATCGCGCCGGTGTGCGGTGTTCATCCTCTCGGTGGCGGTATGTAGGTTGGTAAGCACCTCGATGGGGTCGTCGAGTTGCACCGGGATGCGAATTTGCCCATCGATCGGCGGATTGCCAACAGTGGCGGCCGAGGCGCCGGACAACGCGAACGGCATTCGCATCACCAGCGGATCGTCGGGCACGGTGTCGTGGCGTTGTAGCCAGGCGCGCAGCGACAGTGTGCAAGCGGCCAGGAAAACATTGGTGATGTTGCCGCCGAATGCCTTGCTGATCATCTCCAGATCGGCTAGCGGGATCGAGACGAAGGCCACGGCCCGGCGCTTGGTCAACGGCGCGTTGAACGCGTTGCGCGGAAGCGGTCCGCTCATCGACGACACCGGTGGCGGCATCGGATCAGGTTCGCTGGTACCAAGCAACTGACCGCGGACGGCGCCCAGCACACCAGTCACGGTCTCGGCAATGAGCCGAAGAATCCTGATCTGATGCTCGAGAAGCTCGGTCATTACATCGGTAACGAGTTCACCCACAGCAGGCATGTCCAGGCTCGGCTGCGTCCGCTGATCATCGGCCTGGTCGTCGTGCGCATCGGAGCGCAATAGCCGCGACCACACGGCCGCTGCGGCGTCACCGTCGTCGCTCAGTGCAGGCGAGATCCGCACCGCCAGCGCCCACCGGCCATCCGACAGACCGTCGATGCTCCAGGCTTCCCACAGGGCTTTGCGGTGATCACGCGATCCGGCGCTCAGTTGCGCGATCAGGTCGGCTAATTCGCGCCGGCCGCCCGGAGCCCGAACGGTCGCCCGGTGGATTTGAGACGTCGGGTCATAGTCGTCGATCTCGGCCCACAACGGTCGGCCCACCCCTAGGGGCCTGCCCACCAGCCTGCTGCGGAAGCGAGCCAGTTGCGGTAGCGACGACCCCACCAGCTGGTCTAGCCGCCGGTGGCTGAATTGATCGGATGGCTCGATAATGATCAACGAGACCGTATGCGCCGGCATCGTCGACCCTTGCATGAGAAGCTGCATCGCGCCCGCCGCCGACAATCGGATACCCGTCAGCATGCTTCCGGACAAGCGATCCAAACCTGTTGAACCAGAACCTCTCACGCGTCGCGACGCTCCCGCCTTGACCACGGAGCAGCCAAATCATCCGAATCGGCGACGACACGACCCAGAACGGTCGCACACGAAGCACCGCCGATGGTTTCGACCCTACGCTCGTCTGGTCGAGAACGCAGGGACGCTGCTAAGACGACGTTGCGATCGCCGCGTTAGGCCAATAGCTGGCGCTGCAGACTTTCGGTGAGCCAGTCGCGGTACCGGTCCTGGCTCCAGCGGCGTTGCCGGACGAGGACATGGTGGAGCGTTGGGTCGTTGAAAATCCAGATGATATCGCGCGCCTGACCAACAGCCAGGCCGTTGCGCAGACCGCCCTTTTCACTTATCAGCGCAGCGAAAGCCTTCGCACCGGCGAGGCGTTCCTGACCGATCTGCGCCCACAGCTCGCCAACCTCCGGGTCGCATCCGGCCGCGGAGTGGATCGCTTCACAAATCGCTGAGACCCGTTCGGCTGCCTCGGCGACGATGCGCGCGTGGCCGACGACGATCTCGGCCGGGTCGCTCATCTCGAACAGCTTGCGCGCGGCCGGACGCTGCAGCAGTGGCACCGGCTCGTCGTCACCGACAATCGCGCGGTCGTAAGCGGTTTTCAGCAGCCACGGCTTGCCACCGGCCGCGGCGAACACTGTCGAGCGACCGACACCCGCGGCTTCGGCGATCGCGTCGATCGACGTCGCCGCATATCCGCGCTCCACGAACAGGCGGGTCGCCGCGTCCAGCACGAGCCGGCGAGTGGCCGCGGCCTGCTCGGTGCGCAGCTGTGACCGATAAGGATTTTTCGCCGGACGGGAATTCATCGGACTCCTCTGATATTGAACATACTGACGGTACGACGAACTTTGCTTCCGCCATTGAAAGGACACTGTCATGACAACTCGCCCCATCAAACTGGGCCTGGCTCTGCTGGGTCAGGGACCAGTCTCCGAAATGGTCGAGCAGGCCCGGCGAGCCGAGTCCATCGGCTTCGAGGTGATACTGCTACCCGATCATCTCGGCTTCACCGCGCCGCTGGTGCCACTGGTCGCCATCGCCCAAGCCGCACCCAGCGTCCAGGTCAGCAATCTGGTCCTCAACGCGGCGTTCTACCGGCCCGCGCTGTTGGCCCGGGACCTGGCTAGCGTGGACTCGGCCACCGGCGGGCGGCTTATCGTCTCGTTGGGCACCGGCTATGTCGAAGACGAATTCGTTGCTGCCGGCCTGGCGTTCCCCAGCCCCGGCGAGCGGGTGAAGCGGCTGACCGAACAGGTCACCGAGATCCGTCGATTGTTGTCCGACCCCGGTCACACCCCGCCCCCGGTGCAAACCCCGCCGCCGATCATGGTCGGCGGCGGCGGCGACAAACTGCTGACGATGGCTGCGCACCAGGCCGACATCGTCGCGATCGCGTCCACGGGGACCGAGGCCGACCTGGCCGAACGCGTCGCTTTCGTCAAAGCCCAAGCCGGCGAGCGCAGCGACGACATCGAGCTGTCGTTCGGGTTCTTTCAGGTCTCCATGGACGATCCCAGCGACCTGTCCATTCTCAGAATGGTCGCACCCGACGCCAGCGAGTCCGAAATGCGCCAGTGGACAACGTTGCTCGACGGAACGGTCGACGAAGCGGCCGACCGCATACACCGCCTCCACAACGACCTGGGCATCAGCTACTTCACCGTCAACGCCACCCCGGGCACCTCCTGGGAGACCCTCGAAAAACTTGTCGCTGCTGTGCGCTGACAGCAAACCCCCCTGAACAAGGAGACCTCATGCCCCGCAAAACCCAAAATTCACCTGCTCGTGTCAGCGTCGCCGACCGATTCCCGGAATTGCGGCTCACCGCGATCACCGGCGAAACCGTCCCGATCCCCGACGCCGCCGGCGCATTGACCCATCTGCAATTCCGGCGCTTCGCAGGCTGTCCGATCTGCAATCTGCACCTGCGATCTGTCATCGCCCGCGTCGAAGAGATAAGCACTGCGGGCATTCGGGAGGTTGTCGTCTTCCATTCCACCGCAACCGAGTTGCGGAAATATCAGGCCGACATGCCGTTTCCCGTCATCGGCGATCCGGAGAAGACGCTCTACCGTCGGTTCGGTGTCGAGGCGTCCGCCAAGGCCGTGCTCAACCCGCACGCGTGGCGGGCCCTTCCCGGTGGTTGGCGGTACGCCGTCGCCAATGCCGTCGCCCATCGGCGCGCCCCGCTGCCGCTGGCTCCCACCAATGGCAACCTCGGCCTGCCCGCCGATCTGCTGATCGCCGGCGACGGTCGCGTTGTGGCTGTCAAATACGGTGCCCACGCCTATGACCAGTGGTCGGTCGACGAATTACTGGACGCGGCAAGCGGTTCGTAGACTCAGAAGACCGTCCACTGACTCCCGTTGGGGTTACCCGCTTGCCGGGTATGCCCGGGCTTAGCGCGCGGGTCGGTCTCCAACTGGATCTTTTGCATATCGCGCTGATAGCGGTCGGCGGCGGTGCTTGGCCGGCGTTTGCGTCGCATCAGAAACAACACGGTGACCGCCAGAACCAGCACCAGCGAAAGACCGATGGCGAGTGCAACAAAACTCGCCATGGGCGGACGATACGCCGGTCTCGGATTCGGGACTAGATGGTTTGCGTGAACTCGTCGAGTTCGACTCGCGACAGCCGCTCAACGAACGTCTGACCGTTGTAGGGGAACTGCGTGACGACCTTGCCGTTGGGGTGACGGAAGTAGTTGTTGCAGTTGGCAACCCATACGGTTCCGGCCAGTGCCGCTTGGATTTCGGCGTTGTACGCGTCGTGAACTTGCTGTTTGATATCGACCGACCGGAGCCGTCGACCGCCCATCTCGTCCAGGACGCGACGGACGAACTCGGATTGCGCTTCCAGGATGTAAATGATCGAGGTAACGCCGTTCGTGTTGGGGCCATAAAGCGTGAACAGGTTCGGATAGCCCGGCACCACGGTGCCGAGGTAGGCCTCGGCGCCGTCGATCCAATCGTCATGGAGCCGGCGCCCGCCGCGGCCGTACACGTCAAGGCTGCCGAGGAAATCCACTGCGCGAAAGCCCGTTCCGTAGATGACGGTGTTCACCTCGTGCTCTCTGCCGTCAGCCGTGCGCAGACCCCGCTCGGTGAACTCGACAATGGGCGAGGTCTCCAGCGTCACGTTGGGTAAGGCGAACGTCGGGAACCAAGTGCGCGATTGCAGTGGTCGCTTGCAGCCGACGGGATAGGTCGGGGTCAGCTTGGCGCGCAGCTCCGGATCGTTCACTTTCCGAAGAAGATAGCTGTGCGCCATGTCGGTCAGCTCTTTGGTCATCGTGGAATCAACGGCGAAATTCGCCGACTCGTAGTCTTGGTACGCCGCATCGCGCACCTTCAGCGCTTCGGCGGGGTCGCATTCGAAGAGTTCTTGCTGCTCCGGGGTGAACGGCTCGTCGTACCGGGGCGAGACCCAGATCGGCGTCCGCTGAAATACCGTCAGATGCGCGGTGTCTGCGGCGATCGCCGGCACGTACTGGATCGCGCTTGCCCCGGTGCCGATTGATGCAACACGTTCGCCCACAGTCGATTTGGAGTGGTCCCAGTGTGACGAGTGAAAGGCGCGGCCGCGGAATCGGTTGGCGCCGGGGATCTCAGGAATCTTCGGAACGTCCAGCATTCCCACGGCGCTGACCACGATGTCGAAGTCTCGGGACTGTCCGTCTTCAGTGGTCAGCGTCCACCGAAGATCGGTATCCGACCACCGCAACGTCGTGACGCACGTGCGCGGAACCAGATGCTCGGCCAATCCATAGTGGGCGGCGACCTTCTCGATGTACGCGAGGATCTCCGGCTGATCGGCGAACGTCTTGCTCCACCGCGGGTTCAGTGCGAACGAGTAGGAGTAGAAGTGCGAGGGCACGTCGCAGGCCGCACCCGGGTAGGTGTTCTTGCGCCAGGTTCCGCCGAAGTCGTCACCGCGATCGAAGATCGTGAAGTCGTATCCGCCGTGGGCGAGTTGGATGCCCATCGCGATCCCACCGAGACCCCCGCCGACGATCGCCACCGTCGGCTTCTTCGGCGCTGTGGTCATAAAAAGAAATTGTGCCTCACGAGGCCAGTCGCAGGAGCCACGCCTGCACCAGGACTGTCCATGACATGCGGTTCGGAAGCGATGTCACATGCGCCATCAAAACGGGACAGGTAGTGGTCCCTCCCACCGGAGACTGCTGAGGCTGATGAGGATTCTGGGAGTAGGCGCATCTTGCGCACCCAGGTTCTGCTGCGCAGCATTGGCGAAGGCAATCACTTCAGCGACGAGAGCGGTGGTACCCAACCATGACGCGCATTGCACCGTCCGCGGCATTTGCCGAGATACCCGTTGTCGACCTAGGGCAGGGTGATCGGATCAACCTCGGCGTCGTGGCCATTGTCGGGCGGCTGGGAAAGGTCACCGAGGGACTCGGCGCACTCAACGCGGCCCTTCGGTCGACCGGAACGCTTCCTCCCCGGCTGCTCGAGCTGGTCCGGTTGCGCATCGCGTTCCACAACCAATGCCGAAGCTGCGTGTCCGTTCGCTACCAGAGCGCCATCGACGACGGGCTCA
>Ga0210390_10004361_pt1 | contig 11936 bp, 7 predicted proteins | sample IncBWH11OmetaG_FD_161050 | JGI IMG/M metagenome (GOLD analysis project Ga0210390, IMG submission 161050) | Forest soil microbial communities from Barre Woods Harvard Forest LTER site, Petersham, Massachusetts, United States - Inc-BW-H-11-O ... | reverse complement strand
CCTCCTCGAATTCCAACGCAACCGCGAACGCTATGCATTTCTCAAGTGGGGACAAACCGCCTTTCGCAATTTCAGCGCCGTCCCGCCGGGCATGGGCATCTGCCACCAGGTCAATCTCGAATACCTCGCGCGCGTCGTCTTCACGACGGAGATCGAAGGCGAATTGTTTGCCTATCCTGACACCCTGGTCGGCACCGATTCCCACACCACCATGATCAACGGCCTCGGGGTGCTCGGTTGGGGCGTCGGCGGCATTGAAGCCGAAGCCGCCATGCTGGGGCAGGCCGTGTCCATGCTCGTGCCGCAGGTCGTTGGCTACAAACTCACCGGCAAGTTGCGCGAGGGCGCAACTGCAACCGACCTGGTCCTCACCGTGACCCAGGCGCTGCGCAAACTCGGCGTCGTCGGCAAGTTCGTCGAGTTCTTTGGGCCGGGAATTGCCGAGCTGCCGCTAGCCGATCGCGCCACCATCAGCAACATGGCGCCCGAATACGGCGCAACCTGCGGCATCTTCCCCGTCGATGCGGAGACACTGCGTTACCTGCGTCTCACCGGCCGCAGCGACGAGCAGATCGCACTCGTCGAGGCCTATTACAAAGAGCAGGGTCTCTTCCACTCTGCGAACTCGCCGGAAGCTGAATACACGCAAACATTGGCGCTCGATCTGGGTGCTGTCGAACCCAGCGTCGCTGGACCCAAGCGCCCGCAGGATCGCGTCCTGCTCAAAGACGCTGCAACCAGTTTCGCCCAGCAACTGCCCACCTTGCTCTCGCCAACGGCCAAGCCGCTCGGATCGCGCACGGCTGCAGCATGGGAGCGCTCCACGGTGACCGATACTGCCATCGCTGCCGAAGAAAACGAAGGCCCCGCGACATCGTCAGCAATCGCTCCCGCGGCGAACACGGCTCAACTTCACGTCACCACCACCGTGAAAGAACGCTTCAACGTTGACCCCGACAAATATCTCGATCACGGCTCTGTGGTCATTGCCGCAATTACCAGCTGCACCAATACCTCCAATCCCTCGGTGATGGTCGCCGCTGGTTTGCTCGCCAAGAAAGCTGTCGAGAAAGGCCTCACCGTCCCACCCTGGGTGAAGACTTCACTCGCCCCCGGCTCGCGCGTGGTTACGGACTACTACCAGAAGTCCGGCCTGCTGCCCTATCTCGAAAAGCTGCGCTTCAACGTGGTCGGCTACGGCTGCACCACCTGCATCGGCAACTCCGGGCCCTTGCCCTCCGACGTATCCAAATCCATCGACGAGCATGGACTCGTCGCCGTCAGCGTGCTCTCCGGCAATCGCAATTTCGAGGGACGCGTCAACGTCGACGTGCGCGCCAACTACCTCATGTCTCCGCCGCTGGTTGTCGCCTATGCGCTGGCCGGCCGCATCGGTCACAACTTCGACACCGATCCGCTGGGCAAAGATAAATCCGGACAGCCTGTCTATCTCAAAGACATCTGGCCCACGCAACAGGAAGTCGCCGAGGCCATCGAGAAAGGCCTCAGCCGCGAGAGCTTCCGCAAGGAATACTCGACCGTGAGCGATGGCGATGCCAACTGGCAGGGCCTGCGTTTCCCCACCGGCGACGTCTACAAATGGGAGCCCGATTCAACCTACATCCGCAAAGCTCCGTACTTCGACGGCATGCCGAAAACGCCTGCGCCCTTGTCCGACATTCTCGGGGCGCGCGTTCTCGCCGTGCTGGGCGATTCCGTCACCACCGACCACATTTCTCCCGCAGGCTCGATCAAGGCCAACGGTCCGGCTGGAAAATATCTCTCCGAACACGGCGTGAAGCCCGCGGACTTCAACTCCTACGGTTCGCGTCGCGGCAACCACGAAGTCATGGTGCGCGGAACCTTTGCCAATGTGCGCCTCCGCAACAAGCTTGCGCCCGGCACCGAGGGCGGCGTCACGCGACTCTTGCCCGAAGGGACGCAGATGTCGATCTTCGATGCCAGCGTCGCCTACGCCGAACGCAAAGTGCCGTTGATCATTCTCGCCGGCAAGGAATACGGCTCGGGCTCCTCGCGCGACTGGGCCGCCAAGGGGCCAAATCTGCTTGGTGTGCGCGCAGTCATTGCCGAAAGCTTCGAGCGCATTCACCGCTCCAATCTCGTAGGCATGGGCATTCTTCCTCTGCAGTTCGAAGAAAATCAGAATGTCGAATCCCTGGGATTGACCGGCGAAGAAGTCTACGATTTCCCCGGCCTCACCGCGATGCTTAAGGCCAAATTTGCCAACGGTCGCACTCTCCAAGTGACCGCCACTGGCACTGACGGGAAAAAGAAAACATTCCACGCGAAAGTCCGCATCGATACGCCCCAGGAGATTGAGTACTTCGAGCACGGTGGCATTTTGCTATACGTGCTGCGCCAGTTAGCCGCGAAGTAGCTCACAACAACATCGGGCGCTCAGGCAAGGAGATTCACGAAGACTCCACTGCCTGAGCGCCCATTCTTTTCCGTATCGAATTTCGCATCCTCGAAAAAACGTCCAACGCGCCCCTAAGGATTCGAAATGTTCGGAGGATTCGGCGACGGATACCGGCGCAGCGGCGACTTGCGTGCCGGGCGTTTCGGCTTGGGTTGCGCTTCCTCGGTTTCCGGATCGGGAAGGGTTTCCTGATGATGCGGCGCGAAGAAACGAACGCCCTCTTTTTGTTCGCCCAGCACATGCAGACGAAGAAAATTCGTCGACCCCGATTTTGTGCGCGTACCCGCAACGATCGCGATCACCTCGCGATTGCGGACGTACCCCAGTTGCTCGAGCAGGCTCTCCGCCACATCCACCAGAGCCTCGGTCGAATTGACCTTGGGACAGCGTACGGGCGTCGTGCCCCAAAGCAGGTTCAGGCGGTTGATCGTCACTTCAATCGGACTCAGCGCAAAGATCGGCGACGTCGGATGATACTTCGACAGCTGGCGCGCCGTTGCGCCCGACTCCGTAAACAGCGCGATGCCGCGCAGGTCAAGATCATCGGCTGCATGCGCCGTGGCTTCGCAAATGGTCTCTGCGATCGACAAATGACTCTGCCGCACGCGCGTCTCGGAGTAGGTCTCTTTCTCTTCCTTGATGTGCCGCTCGGCTTCGCTCACGATGCGCGCCATCATCGAGACAGCATCCACGGGATACTTGCCCACGGCCGATTCGCCCGAGAGCATCACCGCGTCTGTCCCGTCGTAAACAGCATTCGCCACGTCGGACACTTCGGCGCGCGTCGGCCGCGGATTTTCAATCATCGACTCCAGCATCTGCGTCGCCGTGATCACCGGCTTGAAATATTCCGTTGCGCGCCGGATGATGTGCTTCTGAATCGCCGGCACCTGCTCCGGCGGAACCTCGACGCCAAGATCGCCGCGCGCCACCATAATGCCATCGGCCGCCTGCAGAATGCTGTCCAGATGCTCAATCGCCTGCGGTTTCTCGAGCTTCGCAATCACCCAGGTCTCGCCGCCATAGGCCGCCACGCGGTTGCGCACCAGGCGCACATCTTCAGCGGTGCGCACAAACGAAACCGCGATCGCGTCCACGCCGTTCTTTAGAGCAAACTCGAGATCCTGCGAATCCTTGTCGGTCAACGACGGCACCCGTACTGCGATCCCCGGCAAGTTGATGCCCTTGTTCTCGCCCAGCATGCCTCCATTGATGATTTCGCAAACGATGTCCGCACCCAGCACTTCATGCACACGCAGTTCGATCAGGCCGTCGGAAAGCAGAATGCGCGAGCCCTGCTCCACGTTTTCAGCCAGCGTCTTGAATGTCGTTCCCACCAGCGCAGCCGTTCCCGGCACATCGCGCGGTGTAATGGTCAGCCGTCCACCGGCTTTCAACAGCACTGGCTGATGATCCTTCAGCTTCGACGTGCGAATCTTGGGTCCCTGCAGGTCGCCGAGGATGCACAAAGGCTTGCGCTCTTCGCGGCTCACCTTGCGAATCATTTGAATCAGTGCCACTTTCTCTTCGTGCGATCCGTGCGAAAAATTCAGGCGCACCACATCCACGCCGGCGCGCACCAATTCGCGAAACACCGGCTCCGTGTTCGAAGCGGGCCCCAGCGTCGCAACGATCTTTGCGCGTCGTTGAATGGGGGATTCATTCAAGCTCGTTTCAGCGTGCGGCATCAAAAATTACTCCAGACTGTGTTGAGGCGAGGGTTGGGGGTTGAGTGGAAGGAAATCCCTCTTATTCTACATGGAGCAGCATGTCTCAATTCGCCGGCGAGCCCGGTGAATTCTTGGGGAAGAAACGCGTCCGCGCATCAATTAGCCCCTGGAATCAATCGTTTCACGAAAATCGACTCCGGTCTCCTCTTCGTTCATACGCCCGCGGAAAAGCACTCCGTTGAACTCCGCGCCCAGCAGCGCGCTGAACGAAGTAATGTAGAGCCACACCAGCGTCGCAATGCCCGCGGCAAAGGGACCATAGAATCGCGAGTAGTTGGCAATCGCGGTCACATACCAGCCGAATGCCAGCGTCGCGGGAAACCACAACACCGTGGCTGCAATCGCTCCGGGCATTACGTGGAACCATTGTTCCTTGCGCCGCGTCCCAAAGTGATAGAGCGCCCCCAGCACCGTCACGCTTGTCACCAGCGCAATGGCCCATCGCACCATCCGCCAGAAAAACAGAACCGCTTGCCGCAAGTCATGCGCGGAGTTGTCCACCATCCAGTGTTCAATCTGGTGCCCGAAGACGAGAACCAGCGTCGCGAGCGCCAGGGGAACATGGACCGTGGGCACCAGCAGCAGCGCGCGCACCCGTCGCTCCCAAAATCCCCACTCGCCGCGCGGCAACTGGTACGCGCGCCGGAATCCCTCCATCAGCGAAAGCATCATCCCCAGCCCCGCAAACACGCTCAGCAATAACGCAGAAAACAGCAGCTGCGTCGATTGGAAACGTCGCGTCTGCATCGACGACAACAACAGCCCATAGGTATCGGACGGGAGAAAATGCATGAACGTGATGCGGATCTGGCCCATCATCGTCGAGCCTTCCGGAACCAGCGCCAACAGCGTTGTGACCACCACCATGGTGGGGAACAGCATCAGCATCCCCGAATAGGCTGCAGCCTTCGCGGTGTTGAGCACATCATGCTGAAAAGCCAGCCATAGCGCTTTCCGAAATTGAATCGCTAATTCTGCCGTACGCATCTCAAGCCAGAGTAGAGCATTTGCTGTCGCTCCGGCGACACCCTCCAACCGTTTCTCATGCCGGCATTGCCTGGATGTACATTTGTTTTTCACCAGGCATCCATTCGCACGAACTCGGATGCCCCACGTCTCGCTGATGAGACGTGGGAAAGCATGAACCCAATCACAATCCACGCAGCCCTGTCATCCAGAGCCCCGCATCGCGCCCCCGCGCCCTGTCCTCCTGAGCGGAGCAGCTTGGGGCCCCGCGCAACGCGTGGGGTAAGCGGAGCGAAGGATCTGCTTCTGCCTTTCACCAATCACAATCACGCAGAACCTGTCATCCACCTGACGCGGGAAACACGGGCAGTTTATGATGGCCGGGTTATGAAATCTGCAATCGGCCGCAAAGTCGCGCTCCAACTCTCTCCGGTGCTGCTCGCCTGCATGGCGGCACTCCCCTCTGCTGCGCAGTCGCGGCCCGTTCCCAATCCCCAGCTCGCCTCCAAAGAGGTGAACGCACGCGTCGATGCGCTGGTCAAAAAAATGACCCTCGACGAGAAGATCGGGCAACTCGTGCAATACTCCGCCGGGTTCGCCACCGGGCCGGCTGCATCCAATCTCACCTACGACGATCTCGTGGCCAAAGGCCAGGTCGGTTCGATGCTCAACGTCGTGGGAGCGGAGAAGACCAATCACTATCAGCACATCGCGATGGAAAAATCGCGCCTGCATATCCCCATCCTCTTCGGCCTCGATGTCATTCACGGCCACCACACCACGTTTCCCATCCCGCTCGCCGTGGCGGCAAGCTGGGATCCCGAAGCCGCCGGGATCGTTGCCCGCACGGGCGCACTCGAAGCCCGCGCCGATGGCATCGACTGGGTTTTTTCGCCCATGGTCGACATCGCGCGCGATCCGCGCTGGGGCCGCATCGTTGAGTCCAATGGCGAAGACCCTTACCTGAGCTCCGCCCTCGCGCGTGCCTGGGTGAAGGGCTATCAGCAGGGCGACCTCTCCAGGCCCGATTCGGTCGCCGCATGCGTGAAGCACTTCGCTGCCTACGGAGCTGCCATCGCCGGGCGCGACTACAACGCAACCGACATGAGTGAAATCACGCTGCGACAGGTTTACCTGCCGCCCTATCACGCCGCGGTCGAGGCAGGGGTTGCCACGGTGATGAGCTCCTTCAACTCCATCAATGGCATTCCCGCTACGGCCAATCCCTTCACCCTGACGCAGATTCTGCGCAAGGAGTGGGGCTTTGACGGATTGGCGGTCTCCGATTGGGGCTCGGTCGGCGAGCTTTTAAATCATTCCATCGGCGACGGTCCGACCGTAGCCCGCAAGGCCCTCGAGGCCGGCCTCGACATGGACATGGAAGGCAATCTCTTCGGAACCACGCTCGCTGCGCAGGTGCGTGCAGGCAAGATTCCCGAGAGCACCGTCGACGAAGCCGTGCGCCGCATTCTGCGCGTCAAATTTGCGCTCGGTCTCTTCGATCACCCCTACACCGAACCGAGCCCCGCCTATCAGCCAAGCCCCGAGCGTCGCGCCGCGGCACGCAAGGTCGCCGACGAGACCATGGTGCTGCTCAAGAATGATCCCGTGGAAGGCATCGGCGCGCTGCTTCCGCTCGCCGCCAAGACCAAAAAGATCGCTCTGATTGGACCGCTGGCCGACGACGCACGCGATCTGCTGGGCGCCTGGTCTGCCGGCGATCCCAAAAATGTCATCACCCTCAAGCAGGAGTTAAGCCAGCGCCTCGGCGATCGGCTGCTCTACGCCGAAGGCTGCGGCCCGTTGGCGGGGGAGGACGCAAAGATCCTGCAGCGCGTCACCTTTGGCGGATCGGTCGCAGGCGCACAAGATCAGCCGCTGCCCGACGACGAGAAAAGCATCGCCGAAGCAGTCGACATTGCCAAACAGTCCGACGTCGCCATCCTCGCGCTCGGCGAGCCTGCCAATTGGATGGAGGGCGAAGCCGCGAGCCGTGTCCACCTCGGCTTCACCGGCAATCAGGAAAAGTTGCTCGAATCCGTCGTCGCCACGGGCAAGCCGGTCATCCTCGTCGTGCTGGCCGGAAGGCCGCTCGAATTGAAATGGGCAGCTGAACATGTCCCTGCCATTCTCGAGGCCTGGAGCCCTGGCCTTGAAGCCGGCCCCGCCGTGGCCGACGTCCTCTTCGGCGATGTGAATCCATCCGGCAAGCTGCCCGCCAGCTTTCCCCGCGCCGTCGGCCAGGAACCCCTCTACTACGCGCAAATGCCCACCGGCAGACCCGCCCACGTCGACCTGACCCACATGCCGTCCAATGCGGCGGAGAAATTCGTCTCCCGCTACGTCGACGAACAAAACTCCGCCCTCTTCCCCTTCGGCTGGGGCCTGAGTTACACGCGATTTCACTACGCGCAACCGACCCTCAGCCGGACCGAAGCACCCTTGCAAGACGTTCTCTCTAATCGCACCCCCGCGACCACCGTCGGTGTCGATGTGACCAACACCGGCAGCGTGGCAGGAACCGAAGTGGTGCAGCTTTACCTCCGCAACACCGAGGCCAGCGTCGAGCAGCCCGTTCGCGAGCTGAAAGGCTTTGCCCGCGTCGAGCTCGCACCCGGCGAAACCAAACACCTGGCCTTCCCCCTGGGTTTCGATGAGCTGAGCTTCTACAACGTCGATGCCAAGCGCACGGTAGAGGCGACGACATACAACATCTGGGTGGGCGGCAGCTCGCTGGCCGAGGCAGAAGCCGACTTCAAAATCATCGAGTAAATTTCCTCCGCGTCAAAAGGGCGCTGGGCCTTCTCGGGGCCCGGCATCCTTCAAATGGACCGTGCGATAGCCCAGGCATTTCCCCGTTTGTGAGCGCCAAGCGCGGGCGGGTATCATTACCCTTCATGGGAACTCCGCCCACAATTCAACTTGGCAGCCTGGGCATGGCGGACTCGCTCATCCTCATGGTGCTGGCTCTGGTCGTGTTCGGCCCCCGTCGCCTGCCCCAGATCGGGCGTCAGATCGGGAAGCTGATGTACGAGTTCCGCAAGGCTTCCAACGATTTCAAATTTCAGATGGAAGAAGAGTTGCGTCTCTCCGAAGAGGCAGACCGGCGCAAGAAGGAAGAAGAGCAGCGCAAGCAATTGGCCGCCAGCCAGCCTGCACAGGAATCTGTCTCGGCGACTCCTGATTTGGTCAAGTCGATGGAATCGCCCTACCCCGGCGAGGGCCAGTATCCACCCCTGTCCGACGTTGCGGCCCCTGCTTCAGATGATTCCGAACCGCGCATCCTCCCGCCTTCCACCGGCGAAACCATCGCATCCACGCGTCGATCGCAGTTGGCAGAGTTGACTGACCCGCCCGCAGACAATGCGACCCCCGCAACGCCCGCCGCCGACACCGCAGCGCCACCTCCCACCGCAGATCCCAATCTCGACGCCGCCGGCCAGTCGAAAGAAGAACCCACTCCCGCAACCGAGGCGGTCACGCGCAATGGTTGATCCCGCGGATGCCATCGGCAAGGCGAGGCAGGCCGTGACCGAACGCGCAGAGCTCCCCGGCATGAGCCTGATGGAGCATCTCGACGAACTGCGCCGTCGCATTGTCCATTCCGCCGCGTATCTCGCTGTCGGGTTCGTGGTCGCCTACGTCTTCCACGAGCGGCTCTATGGGCTGGTACAGCAACCGCTCGATCGCCTGCACATCAAGCTCAACTACACCCACCCCATGGATGCCTTGAACCTCTACCTCCAGGTGTCTCTCATCGGTGGAGCGATCCTCGCCTCTCCCTTCATCCTCTATCAGGTATGGCTGTTCATCGCCCCCGGTCTCTACCAGAAAGAACGCCGCTTCGTCGTGCCCTTCATGGCCGCAACCGTCGGCCTCTTTCTTGGCGGAGCCGCATTCGGCTACTTTTTCGTCCTGCCTGGGGCGCTCAAAATCCTTATTGTCGACTTCGGCAAGCATTTCAACCCCATCATTACGATCGAGGAATACACAGGCTTCTTTCTCTCCATCATTCTTGGCCTGGGCATCAGCTTCGAGATGCCGATCCTGATTTTTTTCCTCGCTCTCTTTGGCATCGTCAGCCCGCGGTTCCTTTGGAAGAACATTCGTTACGCGGTTCTGGCGGTGTTTATCGTGGCGGCATTCATTTGCCCCAATCCCGATCCCTGGACCATGTGCCTCTACGCCATTCCCATGCTGTTCCTCTATCTTGTCGGCATCGGCGTGGCCTGGTGGGTCCATCCGGAACGCCGCAAAGCCCGTGAGGCCGCTTCATGAGGCGCTCGCTCTTGAGCGCAGTTCTCGCGGGCAGCTTCCTGCTCGCCCCGCTCGCTGCGCAACACGTGTTCGCGGCCTCGGCGCCGGCATTCAACGGCGGCCGGGCCTATGAGTACGCCCGCGACTTTGTCTCTATCGGTCCGCGCTGGCCCACCGGTCCCGGCCACACCAAGGCCGAGGCCTTTCTCCGCACTCACTTCCAGCATGACCCGCTCGAAGAAGACGCCTTCACCGCCGATACCCCGATCGGCCCCATCAATCTCCTCAACTTCATCGTGCGCTATCCCGGCAAAAAAGACGGCGTCATCGTCCTGGCCACGCACTACGAAACCAACTACTACCTCAAGGACATCAACTTCGTCGGAGCCAATGACGGCGCCGCCACTACGGGCCTGCTCATGGCCATCGCCGATCAGCTCCGTACCGAAACAGCCGGAGGCAGGAAGCTCGACGGCTACTCGGTGTGGCTCGTCTTTTTCGATGGCGAAGAAGCCATCCGCAGCTGGTCCGATTCCGACTCGACCTATGGCAGTCGCCATCTTGCCGCCAAATGGGGCCGGGATGGCACCCTGCAACGCATCAAGGCATTCATGCTCGCCGACATGATCGGCGACAAGGACCTCGACATTCAGCGCGAAAGCCGCTCGACAGCCTGGCTGGTCGACCTCGTCCGTCAGGCCGCAAAAAAGTACGGCTACGAGCACTACTTCTTCCAGCAGGAAGAGCCGGTCGACGACGATCACATGCCCTTCGTCAAGCGCGGCGTTCCTTCCATCGACATCATCGATCTCGATTACGGACCCAACAACAGCTATCACCACACCGCGCAGGACACCCTCGATAAAATCAGCGCGCGCAGTCTCACCATCGATGGCGACGTGTTCCTCGAAACCATTCGCCTCGTCAACCAGCGTTGAGCCCCTCCTTGCCTTTCGTCCAGTACCCGAATCTGGAGACCCCCAGGCTCCGTACAGTAGCATTCACTCTATGTTTGCCGGCGCATCGTGGACATGGTGGCTCGGGTTTCACGCGGCAGTTGTTGCCCTGCTCGCGGTGGACTCCTTCCTTCCCGGCCGCCGCCACGAAACCCGGCATGCCCAGTCCGTCGCCTGGTTGTGGACCGGTGCCCTCGTCGGTGCGGCTGCCCTCTTTGCTCTGTGGATGAACGCCGTGCAAGGCCGCCAGCGCGCCCTCGAATTCGTGGCCGGTTACACCATCGAAACATCGCTCAGCATCGACAACCTGTTCGTCTTTCTCGTCCTCTTCCGGGGCTTCCGCATCAGCGAAAAACGTCAGCACACCGCGCTGCTGTGGGGTGTCGGCGGTGCCGTCATTCTCCGCGGCATCTTCATCGCCACCGGCGTCACGCTCCTCAACCGCTTCGGCTGGATTACGTGGATCTTCGGTCTGTTCCTGCTCTATGCGGCCTGGCGCCTGCTCAGCGGTGGCTCGGCGCATGCCGTCATTCCGGATTGGATTCGGCGCTTGCAGCCCGCCAAAGGCTCACTGCTCCCAGTGATCCTTGCCGTCGAATTTACCGACCTGCTCTTCGCGGTCGACTCCATTCCCGCGGTCCTCGCCGTTTCGCACGATCCGTTCGTGGTCTATACCTCGAACATTGCCGCCATCCTCGGTTTGCGTTCGCTTTACTTCGCGCTCGCTGCACTGCTCGATCGCTTCCGCTATCTCCACTATGGGCTCGGCGCGCTGCTCGCCTTTGTCGCGTTCAAGATGCTTGCCGCGCCGTGGCTCGATGTACCCATCACGCTTTCCCTGGTCATCATCGGATCGATTCTTGCCCTATGCGCCGTTGTCTCGTGGATCGCCGCCAGCAGAAATCCCAGCAGCCCGATCCGCAACCGCTGAAATCGCTTGCCTCGTCAGCAACACGCCCAGAATTGTCATCCTGATCGGAGCGAGGGAGGAAGCAGGGGCTTCAAGGCCCCTGAAAAAGCGTCACAAATCGATTGCCGGCTTCAGCCCCGCAAGCCCACTCCCGCTAATCCATCGAAATCTGCACCAGGTCTTCTTCCTTGGGCACGCCCTCTTCCCGCTCGCGCCACGCCGGGAGAGCCAAACGCTGCAACCGCGCCACTGTGCTCCCAATCGCCATCGAGCCATGCAGCAGATGCTTCGCCTTCAGCGGACCCGCAAGGCGTATCTCGCTGATCCAGTGCGTCGCCGCGCTCGCCGCGCAGCCACACTGCGAGCAGTCGGGATCGCCCCCGAAAACGCATGGCTCAACCTGCGTGCGAAAGTCGGCGGAGTAGTTCTTCGACAGGCGCGAGAAGCCGCAGCTCTTGGGCGACGCAGGCGGATGCAGCAACGCCTGCCCATACCCGCTCGGCGTGAGCAGTTTCGGAAACTGGGCGCGCAAGCGAGGCAATTCATGCGCTACGAATGCGCGCTGCGATGGGCTCAACCGTTCCGCGCTCGTCTCTCCGCGCTGCGGCGTGTACAAGCTGACCCAGATGTGAACCACTTCCTCGCGCGCACTCCAGAAACGGACATACTCCTCGAGA
>Ga0210390_10004358_pt1 | contig 11941 bp, 8 predicted proteins | sample IncBWH11OmetaG_FD_161050 | JGI IMG/M metagenome (GOLD analysis project Ga0210390, IMG submission 161050) | Forest soil microbial communities from Barre Woods Harvard Forest LTER site, Petersham, Massachusetts, United States - Inc-BW-H-11-O ... | reverse complement strand
GTCGGTGTGATGGATCAGGATGATCTCGCTCGTGCCGAGCAGCCGCTGGCTGATGGCCAGGGACCGGATCTCGTCGTCGGTGACGACGCCGCCAGCGTTCCGGATAACGTGCGCCTCGCCTTCGGCAAGGCCAAGGATGCCGTAGACATTGAGCCGCGCGTCCATGCACGCGATGACCGCGACGCCCGCCGACGGCGGCATCGGCAAGTGCCCGCCGAAGGTCTCGGCGTAACGCTGGTTGTTCTCCAGGAACTCATCGGTCTTGGACATGCCGGCTGATCCTCTCTCGACTGGACCGGTACACCACCCGCGATCGGGTCAGGCAGTTAGTACCCAAAACCAAGCCTACGGATCTCGGCTCATAATCCCTAGTGGATCGCTAGTAAAAACAACTGACCGGTTCACGACTGAGTTTCTCGGCCGCGCGCAGACCGAGTTTTGAGCAAAGGTAGAGGGAACCACGGTCTGACCTTGGGCATCCCGTCCAGGGCGGGCGGCGCATCCCCGTGCCCGACCCGCACTGGCGCAGGACCGAGTACGGAGCGAACGCCGAGGGAACGGGCCAATGAGCCGATCAGCCATACGTGAGATTCAGGTCTCCAGCATCAGCGTGCAGCGAGGCGAGGTGCTGGTGCCGACTCAGCTCGGCGATCCGGTGCACGGTGTGCTGATCTGCCACGCGGCTCCGCTGGTCGCAGCGTCGCTGCGAGCCAAGGGCTGGCCGGTCCGCCTTGCCGAGCTGCCGCGCTGCGACGACGCCGCTGGTGACGCCGACATCATGCTGCACCTCGTGACGTGCCAGCAGCACGACGGCAGTACCGCCGCAATCGCCGCGGCCACCGCACCGGGCGACGCGCGCGCGGCGGCAGTGGCGCGGTCGGTGGTCGACGAATGGGCGGCGGTGTGTGCCACGAGGACGCTCCTGCTGGCGGCCAGCCCGTGGTGCAGCGGGGCGCTGCACCACGCGAGCGCGGCACGACAGGCCGCGTCGGACTACCGCGGCAGCGGCCGGAAGGTGCATGTACTGGCGCCGGTGGCGATCCCGGCCGAGACCGCGAGCGCGCTCAGCGACCTCGGCGCGGTCATCGCGACGTCGCTCGCCGACGTCGGAGCTGGTGACGTCGTCGTGTTCCCCGCCCACGGGGTCACCGCAGACTTGCGGGCGGAGGCGGCGCGGCGCGGCGCGACCGTCGTCGACGGCACCTGCCCGCTGGTCGCCAGCGCACAGACAGTCGCCATGCGCGCCGCCGAGCGCGGCCAGCAGCTCGTGCTGATCAGCCAGCCCGGCCAGGCGGCCACAGGCCCGATCGCCAGCCAGGCGCCGGGTCACGTGACAGTGGTGGAGACGCCGGCCAAGACAGCGGCACTCAACGTCAACGACACCCGCCACGTCTCATTCATGATGCAGCCCGGCGTGGTGCTCGAGACCGCGGCACCGATCGTGGCTGCGCTCCGATCGCGGTACCCGGCGATCAAGGCAGCCGCGCCAGCTGACCTCTGCTACGCCCCGTCCGACCGGGCCGGCACGATCTACTCGGTCGCTCTCGGCAGCGACCTCATGCTCGTCCTCGGTGACCCGCATTCTCCCGATGCCAAGCAGATCTGCGCACAGGCTCGTGACTCGGGTACCCGGGTCCAGGTGGTGGGCGAGATTGACGACATCAAGCCAGCGATGCTGACGGGCATCCACACCATCGGCGTGGCGGAATCGACGTCAGCGCGCGCCGGGCTGGCGGCCCACGTCCTGTCGGCCCTGTCCGGCCTGGGCAGGCTGAGCGTGGCCAGGCGGCGGCTGAGCACGGAGAAAACGGGCAGCGTGCTGATATAGCCCAGGTGAGCCGAGAGTAGCCCCGTTCCCATCTATTCGGGGTCGCGGGCCGCTGGGATAAGCTCTTTCGCATGGCGGACAAACCGGACGGCGAGCGCTCGCCAGGCCTGCGCGGGTCCTCCGGCGGCCGGCCGGGGGCGCTTCAGCAACGGCTAACGGCCGGGGAGTTTGCCGTCACGGCCGAGATCGGGCCGCCGCGAGGCGCGGACACAGCACCGGTGACCCGCAAGGCGGCGCTACTGCGAGGCTGGGTCGACGCCGTCAATATCACTGACAACCAGAGCGCAGCCGTCCGGCTGTCTAGCCTGGCTGGCAGCCTGGCCGCGCACGCGGCCGGTGTCGAGCCGATCATGCAGCTCACCTGCCGTGACCGCAACCGCATCGCGCTGCAGTCGGAGCTGCTGTCAGCATCGGCGCTCGGCGTCCCAAACGTCGTGATCATGACCGGCGACCACCCGCGGCACGGTGATCACTCCGATGCCACGCCGGTCTTCGACCTGAACAGCACTCAGCTGCTGCGGGTCGCCACGGACATGCGGGATCAGGGCAGGCTGATGTCCGGCGGGGAGCTGAAGCCAGCGCCTGCCTGGTTCCTCGGCGCGGTCGAGAACCCGCCGGGCCTCGCCGTCGGCGCGGCCAGTGATCCCGACGCGGCCGAGGCAGTCGACCGGGCGACCTACCGCCTGGCGAGCAAGATCGAGGCTGGCGCCCAGTTTGTCCAGACGCAGTTCGTGTTCGACGTGCCGGCCTTCGCTGCCTGGATGACCCGGATCCGCGAGGCTGGCCTGCACGAGCGCTGCCACATCCTGGCCGGCGTGGGCCCGGTCCGGTCGCAGCGGGCACTTGCGCACCTGGCCACGATTCCCGGCGTCGTCATCCCCGAGCACGTCCGCGACCGGCTCGAAGGGGCGAACGCGGAGCAGTTCCGCGCCGAAGGCGAGAAACTGTGCGCCGAGATCATCGCCGGCCTAGCCGAGGTGCCAGGCGTCGCCGGCGTGCACGTCATGGCCATCGGCGCCGAGAGCTCGATCCCGGCGATTCTCCAGCAGGCCGGTATCCCGGCTCGCTAGGCCTAGATTTGCGGGCATCGAGTCATGAGTGGAGAGTTACTGTTGCCCCAGCCACAGTAACTCTCCACTCATGAAGGGGCGGGGCGCTGAACAATGCGCCTTCGTGCCCGAAAGCTCCTAATCGGTGAAGGTTGGGTCGGCGCCGTGCGGCTTGGCGACGCGGCCTTGCGGCTCCTCCCACGCCTCGGATCGGCCGAAGGCGGTCAGGTCAAGGAGCGTGTAGGCACCGCCGAGTTGGTCGGTGCCGCGGGCGAACGTCGAGTACGTGTGGAAGATGCGGTTGCCGTCGCGCAGGAAGCAGCTCAGGCCCGGCACCTCTCCCGCGACTCCTTCATCGCCGGCCGGCTGGGGCCGGTAGTTATAGACGGCCGGCTTCACCGACGCGTCGATTGTCGCGTCAAAGTCGTAGTTGAAGTCGCCGCCGTAGGAGGAGTACCAGCTGAAGTCCCAGCGGCGGGCCGCCTTGTAGGCAGCGAGCTTGTCGTACGGCGCGCGGGAGATCCCGGCAAATGACGTGTCGCGCGACTCCACGTGCCGCAGCACCGCGGGCGCGAGCTCGTCGAGGGATGCGGTGCAGCCCGGACAAGCAGCGTCCCACTCGGGGTCGAACATCACGTGCTGGATGACCAGCTGGCTGCGGCCCTCGAACAGATCGGCGAGCGTGACCGAACCCGCCGGGCCGGCGAAGGCGTAGTCCTTGGTGATCTCGACCATCGGCAGCCGGCGGCGGTCGGCGTTCAGGGCATCTCGCTGGCGAGTCAGGTCCTTCTCCCGGACCAGCAGTTCTTTGCGGGCGGCGAGCCACTCGTCGCGCGTAGTGATCTCTGGCAAGCTCACGGCATCCTCCTTGCAGTCAGGCTGTCCTACTCATACGACGATCGGGTTAGCCTCAGGTGGACAGGCGACCGGCTGCGGTGTGGTGTCCGTTGCCGCGATTCTCGTTCGTCGTAGTGACGAGACCACGCGATGAGGAGGAAGTCATGATGCGCTACATGCTGCTGATGTGCGGTGAGGTCGAGGCGGCAGAGCCGGACGTGACGCCGGTGCCGACACAGGGGCCAGCACCAGCGCCAGCACACGCCGCCGGCGACGCGGACGAGCCGTGCTGGATGCCGTGGGCCCGCGAGATGGCAGCGCGCGGCGTCATCCTGCACGATGGCACGCAGCTTCAGCACGTCAGCACGGCCACGACAGTCCGGACCAACGGCCACGAGGTCCTGGTCGCGGACGGCCCGTTCGCCGAGACCAAGGAAGTGATCGTCGGATACAACATCATCGAGTGCGCCGACCTGGACGACGCCATCTTCGCGGCGTCGCGGCACCCGGTCGCGCTCAACGGCGGCGTCGTCGAAGTGCGTCCGGTCCTGGCCTCCTGAGCCTGCTGATGCCCGATGTCGAATCCGCGGTAGCCGAGGCTTTCCGGCACGAGTGGGGCCGTGTGGTCGCCACCCTGATCCGGATGACCGGTGACTGGGATCTGGCCGAGGAGTGTGCGCAAGACGCGTTCGCGGCCGCGCTGTCCCGGTGGGGCGCCGACGGCGTGCCCGACCGGCCTGGGGCCTGGCTCACTACCACCGCGCGTAATCGTGCACTGGACCGGCTGCGGCGCAGCAAAACCGAGGCGGCAAAGCTGCAGGAGGTGGTCACCTTGTCGGTTCCCGAGGAGCCACCGGACTACGGTGACAGCGGCGTCTCCGATGACCGGCTGCGCCTGATGTTCACGTGCTGCCACCCGGCGCTCACGCTCGAAGCTCGGGTCGCGCTGACGCTGCGCACCCTCGCCGGATTGACCACAGCGGAGATCGCCAAGGCGTTCCTCGTGCCTGAGGCGACGATGGCCAAGCGACTCACCCGAGCCAAGCACAAGATCCGCGATGCGGGCATCCCGTATCGGGTGCCGCCCGCGCACCTGCTCCCGGAGCGGACCGGCGGCGTCCTTGCCGTGCTGTACCTCCTGTTCAACGAGGGTTACTCGGCATCAGCCGGCGATGACTTGCTCCGGCCCGACCTGAGCGGCGAGGCCATTCGGCTCGGTCGCCTGTTGACCAGGCTCATGCCGGACGAGCCTGAGGCGGTCGGCCTGCTGGCGCTGATGCTGCTCCAGGACGCGAGGAGCGCTGCCCGCCTGGATGACTGCGGCGAACTCGTGCGGCTGGAGGATCAGGACCGGTCGCGCTGAGACGCGGCCGAGATCGACGAGGGCATCAGACTGCTGGAAGCGGCGCTGCGACGCCAGCGGGCCGGCCCGTACCAGCTGCAAGCTGCCATCGCGGCCTGCCACGCAGAAGCCGCCCAGGCCGCCGAGACGGACTGGCAGCAGATCGCGCTGCTGTACGGCGAGCTGCGCCGGATAATTCCGTCAGCCGTGGTGGAACTCAACCGGGCCGTGGCGGTCGCCATGGCCGACGGGCCGGCCGCGGGCCTGGCCCTGGTCGACGAGCTCGCCGCCAGCGGCGAGCTGGCCGGGTACTACCTGCTGCCCGCCACGCGCGCGGACCTGCTGCGCCGGCTTGACCGGCGGGAAGACGCGACCGCGAGCTACCGCGAAGCGCTCGACCTCGCCGCGACCGAGCCAGAGCGCCGGTACCTGTCGCGGCGGCTGGCCGAGGTGAGCAGCTGAGGTGAGCAGCCGAGATGAGCAGCCGAGATGAGCAGCCGAGATGAGCAGCTGAGGTGAGCAGCTGACCTGAGCTGCCGGTCAGCCGGCGCGCAGCGCGTCGAGGACAGCCAGTTCGTCGCTGGTCAGCCGGATCGCGGCGGCGGCAAGGTTCTCGGCGAGGTGCAAGGGGTCACCAGTGCCTGGAATCGCCAGTATGTGCGGGCCGTGCTGAAGCGTCCATGCCAGCCGGATCTGGGCGACGGACGCACCATGGAGGCGCGCGATCTCGAGCAGTTCGGCTGGCTCATCAGCAGGCGGGCCGTCCCGGCGGCCTGCGCCGGCCAGCGCAAAGAACGGCACGAACGCTATGCCGTGCTCACCGCAGGCCGCGACGACCGGCTCCGAGACTCTGTTAGTTAGGCCGTAGCTGTTCTGCACGCAGACCACTGGCGCGATCGCGCGGGCTTCGGCCAGGTCGGCTAGTTCTACGCCGGAGATGCCCAGGTGCCGGATCAGGCCGGCCTGCCGGAGCTCGGCCAGCGCGCCGACATGCTCGGCTATCGACGTCATCGACGGCATGCGGCGCAGGTTCACGACGTCCAGGTGATCTCGGCCGAGCTGGCGCAGGTTCTCTTCCACCTGGCCGCGCAGCTGATCAGGCCTGGCCGCGTCCGTCCAGGCGCCCCACGGGTCTCGGCCTGGCCCCACCTTCGTGACGATGACCAGGCCGTCGGGATAGGGCGCCAGCGCACTGTTGATCAGCTCGTTGGCGGAGCGCAGGGCAGAGAAGTAGAACGCGGCCGTGTCGATGTGATCGACCCCGAGTTCGACCGCGCGGCGCAGCACCGCGATGGCCTGGCTACGGTCGCTCGGAGCCGCCGTGCCGGCAAAGGCGGGTCCACGCTGCGTCAGCCGCATCGCGCCGAAGCCCATCCTGTTGACCGTGAGGTCGCCGAGCTGCCAGGTGCCGGCGGCCGCGGCGGGAATCGTAGCTCCGGTCATGATCGGATTCTGGCACGAGGGCATCGCCTGGGACGTCGTCACCCTGTGGTCGGCTACACCCAGGCGGTGCCCGGGTCGCGGCCCGGTGTCGGCGGGCCGGCGTACGCCTGCGCGAAGTCGAGCCACTGGTCGGCGTCGTCCCCCTCGGCGGTCAGATGCAGGTCGCTGCGATGTCGCCGCCGGGTGACCAGGAGGGCGAAATCTGCCGCCGAGCCGGTCACCCGCTGCGGCGCGTCGAGCGGCCCGAACGTCCACAGCTCGCCGCTGGGCGCGATCAGCTCAACGCAGAACTCCTGTACTGGCGGCTCGAGCCCGCGCAATCGGTAGGCGAAGTCTCTGGTCCGCACGCCGAGCCGGGCAAGGTGAAATATCCGGTCGGTCGGCGCCCAGGCAACGCGGAGCGCGTCGCGGATGTCCTGGCCGTGCCCGATGAGCTCCATCAGGCGCGTGCTCGCCAGCGAGGCCGGCGACATGGGTCCCGCGACCCACTCGATCCGCTCCCCGGCAGGGACCGCCGACAGCGCTGAGATGACACTCGCCCGCGAGTCACGCCATTCCGCGAGGAGGTCGCCCGGCGGCAGGACGGCGGCATCGGCGGCCGCGGCGTCGTTCACCTCGTCCAGGGCGGCGCGCGCCAGCTCACTGCGCTGCGCCGCGAAGGCCGCGGGATCGGTCACCGCCAGGGCAGCGAACCGGTCCGACGCCGCCAGGTGGCCGATCTGGTGCGCAATCGTCCAGCCTGGCGACGGAGTCGCGGCTCGCCAGCGAGTTGGCTCGATGGTGGACACAAGCTGGTCTAGATCGTCCCCTTCGGCCGCGAGGTCGATGAGGACCGCGTCGGTGGCGGCCACGTTCCCTCCCGAATGACGCCTGCCTGGCAGGCATGCTCAGCCTTGCCGCCCACGCGCGCCGGCAATAGGGGCATACTGTGCCCGAAACCTGGCCGCGCCTGTCCGGAGGCACCTGTGCTCTTTCCTACCTCGCTCGTTGGCAGTTACCCGCAGCCGGACTGGCTGATCGACAGGGCGAAGCTGGCCGGGCGATTCCCACCACGGGTGCGGGCCCTGGAGCTCTGGCGGGTGGAGCCGGACTTCCTCCAGGAGGCTCAGGAGGACGCGACGCTGCTCGCGATCCAGGCCCAGGAAGCGGCCGGGCTGGACATCATCACCGACGGCGAGATCAGACGGGAGAGCTACTCCAACGCGTTCGCGACCGCGCTGGACGGCGTCGACATCGACAACCCCGGCACCGCGCTGGACCGCAGCGGCCATCCGAACCCGGTACCCAGGATCAGCGGGCCCATCAGGCGGCGGCACGCGGTGAATGTCGAAGCACTCACGTTCCTGCGGGCACACACCGACCGGACCATCAAGGTGACGGTGCCGGGGCCGTTCACGATGGCCGAGCAGGCGCAAAACGACCATTACCCGAGCAAGGAAGCCGCCGCGTTCGGGTACGCGGAGGCGGTCAACGCCGAGGTCGCCGACCTGTTCGCGGCCGGAGCGGACATCGTCCAGCTCGACGAGCCGTACCTGCAGGCCAGGCCGGACACCGCCAAGGAATACGGCGTCCGGGTGCTGAACGCGGCCCTGGACGGCATCACCGGCACCACTGCCGTGCACCTGTGCTTCGGCTACGCGGCGATCATCCACGACCGGCCGTCCGGCTACTCGTTCCTGCCGGAACTGGCTGCCACCACCGCCGACCAGATCTCCATCGAGACTGCCCAGTCGGACCTGGACTGCGCCGTCCTGAGCGAGCTGGCGGGTAAGACGATCATTCTCGGCGTCCTGAACCTGGGTGATGCTGCCGTAGAGACTGCCGATGTCGTGGCCAGCCGGGCCGAGCGAGCGCTTGCCTACGTGCCCGCTGAGCGCATCGTGCTGGCGCCGGACTGCGGGATGAAGTACCTGCCGCGCGAATCCGCGGCCGGCAAGCTCGCGGCCATGACGCAGGCAGCGCGGCTGTTGCGAGGCGACTCCCCGGCTTAGCCGCCGGCGGCCGCGCCCGTCCCAGGCTGCGCCCTGAGCCGAGCCGTCGCCGCGCGAATGCAGTACGCTGGAGACACCTGGAAAGATTTGACGACAGCTTGGCGACCAGGTCAAAAACGCCTAAAGAGTCCCGCCCCGGTGGCGTCTCTTCTGGGCCAGTGGGAGAGGGGCGGCAGCAGTGGCCGACGCCGGAGCCATCAGGGGCTTGCTTGACGAGCGGATCCTGATCCTGGATGGCGCGTGGGGCACAATGCTGCAGGGCGCGGGCCTAGCTGCCAGGGACTACCGCGGCGAGATCTTCGGCGAGCACCCCCACGACGTGGCCGGTGACCCCGACATTCTGAACCTCACCAGGCCCGACGTCGTCCTGGACATCCACCGGCAGTACCTCGCCGCCGGCGCTGATATCACCACCACCAACACGTTCACGGCGACGAGCATCGGCCAGGCCGACTACGGCCTGCAGACCTCGGTCAGGGACATGAACCTGGCTGGCGCGCGCCTTGCCCGGCAGGCAGTCGACGAGGTCGGCGGGCAGGCGAGCGGCAAGCTGGTAGCCGGCTCAGTCGGGCCGCTGAACGTCACTCTCTCGCTCTCGCCGCGGGTTGACGACCCGGCGTTCCGGCCCGTTGCCTTCGACGACGTTTACGCCGCCTATGCCGAGCAGATGACGGCGCTGGCTGAGGGCGGCGTCGACCTGCTGCTGGTCGAGACGATCTTCGACACCCTGAACGCCAAGGCGGCCATCGCGGCGGCTCGGGACGTGGCACCTGACCTGCCGCTCTGGATTTCCGTCACCATCGTCGACCTGTCCGGCCGGACGCTGTCGGGGCAGACCGTCGAGGCGTTCTGGACGGCGATCGAGCACGCCAAGCCGCTCATCGTCGGGGTGAACTGCTCGCTCGGCGCGGCCGAGATGCGCCAGCATGTCGAGGAACTCGCCCTGCTGGCCGACACGTACGTCAGCAGTCACCCCAACGCCGGGCTGCCGAACGCGTTCGGCGGCTACGACGAGCAACCGCACGAGACTGCCGGCCTGCTTCGCGGTTTCGCCGAGGCCGGGCTGGTCAACGTGGTCGGCGGCTGCTGCGGGACTACGCCAGCCCACATCGAGCAGATCGCGGCGACGGTCGCCGGGCTGCCCCGGCGACCGGTGCCGGCGGCCAGAGCCGCCTCGCGGTTCAGCGGCCTGGAGACCTTCGAGATCGGGCCGGACACCGGCTTCGTCATGATCGGCGAGCGGACCAACGTCGCCGGGTCGGCTCGGTTCCGCCGGCTGATCGAGGCCGGGGACAACCAGGCCGCCGTGGACGTCGCCCTTCAGCAGGTACGCGGCGGGGCCAACCTGCTCGACGTGAACATGGACGCTGACCTGCTCGACGGCGAGCAGGCGATGACCTCGTTCCTCAACTACATCGCGACCGAGCCCGAGGTGGCCAGGATCCCGGTCATGATCGACAGCTCGCGGTGGAGCGTGCTCGAGGCCGGACTGAAGTGCGTGCAGGGCAAGGGCGTCGTCAACTCGATCAGCCTGAAAGAGGGCGAGGAGGAGTTCCTCGAGCACGCCCGGCGGATCCGGGCCTATGGAGCCGGCGTCGTGGTGATGGCCTTCGACCAGCTGGGCCAGGCCGACACGGTGGAGCGCAAGGTGTCCATCTGCGGCCGTGCCTACGACCTGCTGACTGAGCAGGCCGGGTTCGCGCCGCAGGACATCGTGTTCGACCCCAACGTGCTCGCCATCGCGACCGGCATCGAGGAGCACAACGGCTACGGCAAGGCGTTCATCGACGCGCTGCCCCTGATCAAGGCGCGCTGCCCCGGCGCCCGTACCAGCGGCGGCATCTCCAACTTGTCGTTCTCCTTCCGCGGTAACGACGTGGTGCGGGAGGCGATGCACTCGGCGTTCCTGTTCCACGCGATAACCGCCGGGCTCGACATGGGCATTGTCAACGCCGGCCAGCTCGTCGTGTACCAGGACATCCCCGCTGACCTGCTGGAGCTCGTCGAGGACGTCATCTTCGACCGCCGCGCGGACGCGACCGACCGGCTCGTCGCCTTCGCCGACACGGTCCGGGGCTCGGGCACCAAGCGTGAGGTCGACCTGTCCTGGCGCGAGGCACCGGTGGAAAAGCGGCTGGCCCACGCCCTCGTGCACGGCATCGTCGACTTCATCGAGGCCGACACCGAGGAGGCCAGGCTGGCGGCCGACCGGCCACTCGACGTCATCGAGGGCCCGCTCATGGACGGCATGAAGATCGTCGGCGACCTGTTCGGCTCCGGCAAGATGTTCCTGCCCCAGGTGGTCAAGAGCGCGCGTGCGATGAAACGATCCGTGGCCTACCTGGAGCCCTTCATGCAGGCCGAGAAGGAGCGGGCTGAGCGACAGGCCGCTCAGGACGGGAACGGGGCCGCTGGCCCCGGTGCCGATAGCGGGCGCGGCCAGAACAAGATCGTGCTGGCCACGGTGAAGGGTGACGTGCACGACATCGGCAAGAACATCGTCGGCGTCGTGCTCGGCTGCAACAACTACGACGTGATCGACCTCGGCGTCATGGTCCCGGCCGCGACCATCCTCGACACCGCGATCGCCGAGGGCGCCTGCGCTGTCGGGCTGTCCGGGCTCATCACGCCGTCGCTGGACCAGATGGTCAGCGTCGCCGCCGAGATGCAGCGGCGCGGCATGACCCTGCCCCTGCTCATCGGCGGCGCGACGACGTCCCGGCAGCACACCGCGGTCCGGATCGCTCCGGCCTATGACCAGCCCACGGTGCACGTGCTCGATGCGTCGCGCGTCGTTGGCGTCGTGTCCGACCTGCTCGACCCGGTCCGGTCCGCCAGGCTGGACGAGGCCAACAGGGTCGACCAGGAACGGCTGCGTGCCGAGCACGCCGGCAAGCAGCGGCGGCCGCTGCTTCCGCTGTGGCAGGCACAGGCGAACAAGGAGAAGGTCAGCTTCGACGACCTGGCAGTGCCGTCCTTCACCGGGACGCGGCTCGTCCAGCCGGACCTGCGCCGGCTGCGCGAGCTCGTCGACTGGCAGTTCTTCTTCCTGGCCTGGGAGCTCAAGGGCAAGTACCCGGCGATCCTGGAGCAGCCCGCGGCCAGGGAGCTGTTCGACGAGGCCAACGAGCTGCTGGACGAGATCATCGAGCGCGGGCTGCTGACGGCGCACGGCGTCTACGGCTTCTGGCCGGCTGGCGCAGACGGTGATGACATCGTCGTCGACGCCGGCTCGCGGCTGCCGGGCTTGCGGTTCCCCATGCTGCGCCAGCAGATGTCCCGCACCGACACCCGGCCCAACCGCAGCCTGTCCGACTACGTCGCGCCGGCCGCCGCGGGCTGCGGTGACCACATCGGCGCCTTCGCCGTCTGCATCACCGGCGCCGAGGATCTGGCGCACCACTACGAAGCGCAGAACGACGACTACCGCGCGATCACCGTCAAGGCCCTC
>Ga0210390_10004355_pt1 | contig 11950 bp, 7 predicted proteins | sample IncBWH11OmetaG_FD_161050 | JGI IMG/M metagenome (GOLD analysis project Ga0210390, IMG submission 161050) | Forest soil microbial communities from Barre Woods Harvard Forest LTER site, Petersham, Massachusetts, United States - Inc-BW-H-11-O ... | reverse complement strand
CGTGGTTTCTATACGCCGTGAGGAGTCGCCTTTGCGAATGCCGATGACCCCGAGAGTCGCCAGGACTTGCCGGTATGGCTACCCGTAGCGACGACGATATCCATTGCTCGTCAACGGTTCGGCCGCAGCGCAGACGGCCACGCAACGGAGGGTTCTGCGTGTCGTTAGCCGGCTCGTCCGGCTTCCCAGTCAGCGGCGCGCCGAGGTTGCCGATCAGCTCTCCGGCGGCGCACGTTGACGACGGCCACCCGGTACAGAAACGCGGGGTGCAGCAGGCGAATCGGGGAGTCGATCAGGCTGTTGACTCTGAAGAAGCGCACGGCGACAACGAGATCGGACTCAGAGGCTGCCATCGCCCAGTCCATCAGCCGGGTGGCGATGCGCATCCATCTCGACCGTCGACCTGCCACCGCCGGGAAAGCCAGGTCCAGGCTCGCTACCATCTGCCAGGCCACCTCAATCGGTTTCGCGGAGGCGCGAAAGTATCGCCGCGCGAGATCCGCGCCGCCAGCACGCAGAGATTCCCGCAGCGCGACAGCCTGCAACGCGGCGAGCGTCATTCCTTGCCCGTAGATGGGGTTGACACTGCAGATGGCATCCCCGCACACCAACAGACCATCGGGTAGTTCGGGCATCCTGTCGTAGCGTCGCCACTGGCTGGACGGCATATGGTGATGCGCCACCTCGCTGACCGGTTCGGCGGCCCGCATCGCGGCGATCAGGTGGTCGGGGCAGTACTCCTGGGCGAATGACAGCATCCCGGCCAAGTCACGAGGCGGCTGGTGCCCCGCCATCCCGAAGACCGTGAACATCCAGGTGTCGTTCTCGTAGCCACTCAGGAACATTCCGGCCGGCCTGTCCGGCGCGGGGCCGATGTCGACCAACATCTCGGTAAGCGTGCCGTGCGGGATTCGCAGCAGTTGGCTTACGTAGTTCGTGTGCATGACAATGTGGTCCTCGACCGGCCGCCCATATCCGAGTCTCTCCAGCAAAGCCGGCGTATGCGCGCCCCGTCCCATCGCGTCCATGACGACATCGGCCGTCAACTCTCGTCCAGCACCGTCGGGATCGACCACCCGCACTCCGGTGACGCGCCTACGATCCGGAGTCGTTGTCACCTCGGCCATCTCGTGGCCGCTGAGGATCGTCACGTTGCTCATCGCCCGCAGGCGCCGCCGCACATGGCATTCCAGAAACGGCCTGCTCGGCATGTGGATCGCCAGCGCCTTGGGCTCCTTTGCCACCCTGCCCGAGCGGAGTATGTCGTGGCCGCCGAAAGACAAGTGCAGCTTGGACAACTCGCCGTCGTCCCAAACGGGAGCTCCGTCGGCAACCAGTTCATCGAGAAACCCGGGGAAGAGCTCATCCAAGATCTGCGCTCCGCGGGCCAGCAGAACATGAACGTGACGCGCCTGCGGTACCCCGCGTCGAACAGCGGGGTCGTCGTCCGGCAGCGCATCCCGCTCGACGACAGTGACGGTTTCAAAGAAATCGGCCAGGACCCTCGCGGCCAGCAGCCCACCCATGCTCGCACCGAGAACGACGGCGCGTTCGCCCAGCCCTGTCATTACTCACTCACCAAATTATGCTGTGCTGCAGTTAAATTCGAGTCCATATCGGTTATCAGAGCATCGAAGCCTGCGGCTGCCGCCTTGGCGCGGTGTTGTTCCAAGAGTTTTCGGCAGCTGCTTTCGTCGCGACGCGCAAGCGCGAGCAGCGCCCGCGAGCGCAACAGCGGCAGTTCGTGGAGCACGAAACCGGGATCGGTGGGTACGGCGGCCAGTTGGTCGATCGCGGCCTGTGCTTCGCTCTGGTCGCCACTGGAGCCGCGTCGGACCAGCAGTTGCACCAGAACTTCGGTCGCCCTACCGCGCCAGATCATGTCGCCGCTTTCGTACGCCCCGCCCACGACTCCCCGCATCAATTCGATGGCGCCATCGAGATCGCCGGTGCGGGCCTCCTCCCATGCGAACTCGGGTTCGACGATCGTCAGCGCGCTCAGCGAGAATCGCTCCGCCACGGCCATATCGCGGGCTTGACTGAATAGGTCGAGACCCGCCTCACGTTGCGGGCCTTCGCCGACAACCAGAACGAGGCCCCGGCAGAGTCGCCCCATGCCTAGGACGAAGTCGTCGCTGAAACTTTCGGCGATGCGCAGTGCCTCGGTGGTCTCACGCATCGCGGTCGCATCGGCCGGCAGCGCCCCGAAAGGTATAGAGGCGACGTATTTCCAGAGCAGGGCGAACACGTAACTGGTCGGATCCAGCGGAGCAGCCATCGCGATTGAGTCGGCGGCGTCGTCCAGCCATCCTGGGATTCCCAGGCACATCTTGACGTGTCCGCGCATCGCGATCGCGGTACTCAGCGGTGAACCGAAGATCAAGTCGCCCTTAGTGGCGTCGCCATCGGCCAAATCGATGAGCCGGTCCGACAATCGCAGCGCCTCGGTCATCTCGCCCGCCTGACATTTGGCGTAGATCGCCGCGAACAGCAGAGCGACGGTCAGCGTCGGATCTCCGATCGATTCCAGCAGCTCGCTCTGCTCGGAGGCCACCTGGGCCGCCTCGCGGAAACGGTTGTGAAACGTCAGCGCCATGATGAACCCGGTCATACCGATCGCCAGCGACACTTTGTCATCAGCCGCCGTGCACAGATCTCGCAGTTCGTCGAAACCCGTGGCGGCGACGCTGCCACCGGTTCGCCACAGGGTGCCGCAGAGCAGGTTACGCGGCGCGATCTGCAGCGACGCCCGATACGGGACGTCAGCCGGTAGCCGGTCAGCAACCTGGCGCGCGCGCTGCCAGTTGGTGCGGGCCGCGCGAATATCGCGAAAAGCCGACCAGGCGCCGGCGCGCATATGCCAGTCGAACGCCGCACGCAAATCCCCAGCGGCTTCGAGGTTTTCGGCAATCAAGGCGGCGTTCTCGTCGGCAGCCCCGGGATCCTGCTGTTCGATCGCGACGGCCAAGCGCCGGTGCAACTCGGTGCGTCCGGCCTTCAACTGTGACTCGTAGGCGACCGTTCGGATCAGCGGGTGCCGAAACGCGTACTGGGCCCGCGGAGTGAACATCACCTGATCGATCAGCTCCACCTGGAGCAACTCGGCAATCGCCTCCCCAACGTCGATGTCATCGATCACGGGGGCCACCAGCTCAGCCCTGAATCGCGCGCCGACAACCGCAGCGGCGTACAGGAACTGTTTGGCCGGCCTACCGAGGCGGTCGATGCGGGCGGCGATGGTGGCCTGCAGCGTGCCCGGCACAGTGATGTCGGCGGCGTCATCGTGGCAGAGGTAGGCGCCGCGATCGCCGTCGAGCACACCGCGTTGAGCGAGATCACGAACCATCTCCTCGGCGAAGAATGGGTTCCCGGCGGCTCGTTCGGCGATCCTGCCGGCCAGGGCGCGCACCGACGAGTCGGTACCCAGCAGCTCGGTGGTCAACGCGGTGGTCTGCGCCGCGTTGAGCGGCGCCAAGGAGATCGTCTGTGCGCCCGGTGTCCGCGACAGCGCGCCCCGGTATTCGGGTCGATAAGCCATCAACACGAGCGAAGGGCTTTGCGGCACAACGGTGACGAACTCAGCGAGCATGGCCTCGCTGACCTCGTCGATCCAGTGCAAGTCCTCGATCACATACAGCGCCGGCGTGGTACGCGCCAAGAGGGCGGCGTTCAACAGAGCTGCCAACCGTCGCCGACGGGCATCGGCGGTGATGGCGGGCGCCGCGGCGTCGGAGTCGCCGATTCCGAGCAGGTCGTCGAGCAGCAGCAGGTCCTCGGGGTTGGCGTCGGGGATGCGGGCCCGGACCTGCGCCCGACCCGCCTGATCGTCGAGCCCGCTGACTCCGAATACCGTGCGCAGCAATCGCGCGACCAGACGGAACGGGACATCGCGAGTATGGGATTCGCAGGCGACGGAAAACACGTCGACCCCGCGGGCGGTCGCCAGCGTCACGGCCTCGCGCATGATGCGACTCTTGCCGATACCGGGTGGCCCGACCACGCCGGCCACACATCCCGCACCGCTGATCGCCTGCTCGAGGATGCCGGCGACGGTGTTCATCACCCAGGTGCGTCCGACCAGGGTCGGCTCGCGTCGGCCGATCCCGATGCGCTCCGCCGCGGCCCCAAGCAGTCGACGCGCCGGTAACGGCTCTTCGGTGCCCTTGACGTGTACCGACTCGGGCGCCCCCAGCACGGTGACGTGTTCGACCAGCCGTGCGGTGGATTCGCTGAGCATCACCCCGCCGGGTGGGGCGACGGATTCCATCCGCTGCGCCAACCCGACCTGCTCGCCGACCGCGGTATATGCCCTTGCGTCTGAACTGATTTCCCCGGCGATCACCCGGCCCGAGTTCAGCCCGACGCGCAGCCGCAGCACGACGGCATCGCGGCGCTGTACTTCGTCGGCCAGCAGCGCGATTTGCTCCTGGATATCCAAAGCCGCCAGGCAGGCTCGAAAAGCGTGATCCTCCAGAGCGACTGGCGCCCCGAACAACGCCATGATGCCGTCGCCGGTGAACTTATCGACCGTGCCACCGTAGCGCCGAGTAATCGTTGCCGCGCAGCCGAAGACGTCGGCCATTATCTCGCGCAACCGCTCCTCGCCCACCCTGGAGGCGATCGTCAAGGAATTCACCACGTCGGCGAACAACACGGTCACTTGCTTGAACTCAGGCTGCTCTCCCGTTTCCGGCGCGGGCGCCCCGCATGCGTCGCAGAACCGGGCACCGTGGCGAAGCTCGGTGCCGCATGCTCGGCACACTGCGCCTGCTGGCCCCATCCGCCTCTCCCGCCGCTGGTCAATGGTGCAAACCGCCTGTTGCACCAACCTTAAAGCTCCGCACAGCAACAGAGGGGATTATCGACCGCCGGCGTTACGGACGACGCCATGTGGAACCTGCGACACACGCGGGCAGCCAACGCTTTAAGGCGGCAACTTCCGGGTCACTGCCCTATTCTTTCACCGAATGAAACGAGAAACCGAATTGAGGATATAGCGAGCTTCCCACTGGTGAATAGCGGGTTTCATGCCCACGTTTACACCTGCGTCGAGTAAATTTTTGTTCCTGGTTTTGCCATGCAAGGAGCTCCGGATGTCAGAAGAGAGGGCGCGGGAAGCCCTGACACAGCGCAAATACAAAAAAGCCCTGACTATTCTCAAACCTCTCCTCGCCGGCCCGCAGTCCGACGGCACACTGCACGCGCTGGCGGGTCTGGCCCACTTCAAGCTCGAGCAATACGGCGCGGCTGCGGAAGAATACGACAAGGCAGGTCAAGCCGGCGGCTCGGACAGCGAGCGCCGCGAGTGGCGGGAAATGAGCAACCTTTCCAAGGCCAACCACGCCGCCCAGATCAACATCGAAGTACCCAAACCGCATTACTTCGCGGACGACGACCTGCTCGGGCCTCCTGCTGTGCGCAACGGTGACCTGGTCTGCCCGACGAACCGACCCGCACTGCACTGCTGCTGCCTGAAACGACTTCGCCTGTTTCTGGGCGAGGCCCTGGGTGCACTGGGCACGGTGGTGATAGAAGTCGCCACCCGCGTGGTGGGCTGGAAGTACGACTACCGCGCCCGGGTTTGGACCAATTGGGACCGTCGCCCGTGGCTGTCGGGAGTTCTGACACTGGCCTATGTACGCGAGTTGCTGAACGCCCACAACCTGGTAAGCACCTACCCGCCCGGGGAGCTGGTCGCCTTCCAGACGCGGGGCCAGTCAGCTCCCCCCAGTGTCGAGAACTTCCGCACGGCCGACGGAAGCTGGAACAATTTGGACGATCCCAAAGAGGGCGCCGCCGGCACGCGCTTCCTGCGCAACGTCGACCTTTCCGCCGCCAAACCCGAGGCAGACGATCGATTGAACACGCCAAACGCGCGCACAATCAGCCGCGAGCTCCTCAGGCGGCCAGACGATGACAACGGCCAACCCAAGGTAGAAGTAGTCCCTTTCCTCAATCTGCTGGCCGCGTCGTGGATCCAATTCATGATTCATGACTGGGTCAGCCACAGCGATACCCAGCCCGACAAATTCATCAGGGTGGATCTGCCCGAGAAAGATCCCGCACGCGACCGCTACCTGCAGACCGACCTGGCGATCGGCAAGACGCAGGTCGACCCGACGCTCGGCGGTCCGACGCGTGGGGCCGAAGAGCCCGCCGCTACGAGTTTCATCAACGAGGTCACCCACTGGTGGGACGGCTCACAGATCTACGGCAGCGACCAAGTCACCCAGGACAGCCTGCGCAGCAAAGACTTAGGCAAGATGCAATTGAATGACGACGGCACTCTGCCGGTTGACTCCAGCACGGGCGTGGAGAAAGCCGGATTCCTGCGCAACTGGTGGGTCGGCCTCAGCATGCTGCACACCCTTTTCGTGCGTGAACACAACGCCATCTGCGACATGTTGCATGAGGCGTACCCCCATTGGGATAACGAATGCCTGTTCAATGTCGCACGGCTCATCAACGCCGCGCTGATGGCCAAAATCCACTCCGTCGAATGGACCCCAGCCATCCTGCCCAACCAGACGCTCGACACGGGGCTGAACTCGAACTGGTACGGGTTACTGACCTTCTGGCTGCGTAAAGGCAAGGCGCGCAAGACAGTTGCCGATGTCAACATACGTAACCCCGAACTCGGCGGCATCGTCGGAAACCCAATCAATAAGCACGACTGCGTGTACGGGCTGTCCGAGGAATTCGTGGAAGTTTACCGACTGCACTCACTGTTACCCGAGACATTGCAGCTGCAACGGCCCGGCGAAGACAAAACCGACCCTGTGCCGTTACCCGCGACGCGCCAGCACGGCTCAGCCTGCATGACGCAGAATTGCACGGGCAAGAAATGCCCAAGCTTCTCCGCCGGAGGCACGAAGTACGCGATGTCGGACCTGTTCTATTCGTTCGGCAACCAACACCCAGGAGCGCTGGTGCTCAACAACTTTCCGCGCTTCATGCAGGAACTCAGCGTCGCGGGCAATACGTTCCTCGACATGGGCACGGTTGATATCGTCCGCGCGCGGGAACGCGGCGTACCGCGCTACAACGAGTTCCGCCGCCAATTAGGGCTGAACCCGATTCGGAGCTTCGATGACCTCACCGACGACCCGGACATCAGGAAGAAGCTTAAGTCGGTGTATCGCCAGGGCGTCGAGGACCTCGACCTGCTGATCGGTACGCTGGCCGAAGCCCAGCGGCCCACCGGATTCGGCTTCGGCGAGACGGTATTTCAGATCTTCATCCTCAGTGCCAGCCGCCGGTTGCAGGCAGATCGTTTCTACACCGACTGCTACAACGCGGACGTCTACACCCCGGAGGGCCTGCGCTGGATCGACCAGACCGACCTCAAGACCGTGATTCTGCGCCACTATCCTGAGCTCGCTGACACCGGCCTCGCCAACATCAAGAACGCGTTCGAGCCTTGGGACGAAGGCCCTGAGCTGAGTCCCGAGCGACATCCGCTGCGCGCGTGGGACTGCGATGTGCAACCTGACCCTTGGCGTGGCGGCACGCACCGCCGTGGGTAAGCGCTGGTGGCGGCCCGGAATGCTGATGTGGTTTCTGCGGCGCGGGTTTTGGGACTTCGTTGCCTTGGTGAAATTCCGGGCCGCGAAGCCGGACGACATCAAGTTGCCACCGACCGAACGGTGGTACATCGAACCGAAGCCGATGATCAAGGCAATCCCCCAAATACCGTTACGCAACGTGAAGGTGTGCACACGCGCCGACATCCCCCGGGATGAACGATCTTTACGAAATACCATATTCTTCGGCGTCATAGTCTGGCTCTACACCACTTGGTCCCCGATGCAGCAGGGCCTGCCACCGATCCACAAAGACCCGCGCGTGGCGTTGAAGCGGGCTTACCGCGGGTTACGTCGCACACTTCTTGATCCACCCGAAATGCCGGCCGAGTATCTGGGCAGTCCAGATCTCGGCTCGCTGGCAGTGCGCGGACCATTCGCCTGCTACACGATGCAAGTGAAAAACAGCACCGACTGGGAGTGGAACCTGCTCTCGCTCAAGAACTATGAGCACCAGGAGGGTCTCACGAACATCGGCTCGCGGGTGTTATTCCGCCTTGATAAGCGGCGACGCGCGCTAGAGGCGTACCAAATTGAGTGCGATCTGGGCAAGATCACGCCAAAAGATCCACTCTGGGACCGGGCCTGCAAAATCGCATTGTGCGCCGCCTCGACGCACCTTTCCCTTGTGCGCCACTTCAACTGGGTGCACTTGGCAGGCGGTGCACACTTGGCCATCGCGACACGCAATTGCTTGTCGGCCAATCACCCGCTGTGCAGACTGCTGTGGCCTTACATCTACGGGACCCAACAGAGCAACGACATGGTCACTCGCGGACAGATGGTCCCCGGTGGCGACTTCGAGACGACCTTTAGCCTCAGCTTCAAAGGCATGTGCGATTTGTTCGACGACTCCTACCTGCAGTATCGCCACGTCGTCAACGATCCTGAACGGGACGGCAGGGTGCGCGGGGTGCGCGGTGCCGGCTTCGACACACCGACGCAGGACAACCTGGAGGCGCTGTTCGACACCATGCTCCAATTCACGCTCAACTATCTGAAGATTTACTACTCGCCGAATGCCACCGGCGCCGGCAGCGTGCGCAGCGACCCACAATTGATGGCCTGGCTCGAGGAACTCAAAAAACGCGTCCCCAACGGAGTGGGTGTGACTCCCACAAATGTCACTCGGGGCACGTTGGCGCGGCTGCTGGCGAATCAGCTGTACTTGGTGACCGTGCAGCACGAGATCCTCGGCGGCTTCATGTGGAACTATCAGCTGTGGACGCACCGCCAGCCGGCGCGAATATACGAGGATCTCCGACGTGAACCGCTAGACGTCTACCAGCGTCTTGTCAACGCGAACTACATCCTGAATGTTCGCCGACGCGCTCTGATGTACGACTTCAGTTATTTCGGGCTCGACCCACTCGCCAAGGCGGCCATGTTCGAGTTCCAGAAAGATCTCGCCACGCTGCAGGCAAAGATGGACAGCCAGCCGCGTGCGATATGGCTGGTCTACCCAAGCGCGTTAAGCGTCAACATCAACGCGTAAGTTACCGACCCGCGACGGCCTTCCGCAGCGCGCCGGCCAAGTCGCCTCGTTTACCGACCGTCACGCCGGCCAGTCCCAACCAGCCCGCCATCGTCTGGAGTTCATCAGCGAGCGCAGACGCGACGTGCGACGGCGAGCGATCCGCTTCCGTGAACGCGCCCACGACGTGCAGCGCGTCCGCGGAGCGATCGGCTTTGAGGTCGACCCGACCCGCCAACTCCCCGTCCAACAGAAACGGCCAGACGTAGTAGCCGTACTGACGCTTGTTGGCCGGCGTGTAGATCTCGATGCGGTAGTGAAATCCGAACAGCCGCTCCACCCGCGGCCGGAAGAATATCAGCGGGTCGAACGGACACAATAGCGCCGTGCCGCGGTCACGCCGCGGAATCTTCTGCCCCGCAACCAAATACGCGGGCGTCGACCAGCCCTCGACGTCGACGGGCTCCAGTTCACCGTCGGACACCAGTGTGGCGATCGCCGGCTTGGCCTGGCCCGGGGCCAGCCGAAAATAGTCGCGAATATCGGCCTCGGTACCCACACCCAGCGCGGTGGCCGCCCGTAGCGTCAGCTCTCGGACGGCGTCGTCCTCGTCGACCTCCCGCGCCAGCACGTCGGGTGGCAACACCCTCTCGGTCAGGTCGTAGTGACGCGCGAACCCGACCCGGGTCGCCGTGGTGAGCACCCCGGCGGCGAACAATGCCTCGGCGACCCACTTGGTGTCGCTGCGGCTCCCCCACCAAGCTCCCCGCGGACCGCGCGGCCCGGCGGCCAGGTGCGCTTCGATGTGCCCTGCGGTGCTCGGACCGAGTTCGGCGACGGCGGCGACGATCTTGTCGGCGAGCTGGGGGTTGGCCTTCACGATGTGGGTGCCCCACCGGCCGTGCCGGTATTGACGCATCCGCCAGCGCAGCAGCGGCCAATCGTCGACGGCCATCAGCGCGGCTTCGTGCGCCCAGTACTCCACCAGCAGCCGCGGCGAGCGGGCGGAGTGATCCCAGGCCGCACGGTCCAGAACAGCCCGGTCGTAAGGACCGAGCCGGCTGAACACCGGTGCGTAATGGGCCCGCACCGCGACCGACACCGAATCCAGCTGCAGCACCTGGATGCGCGAGATCAGCCGCCGCAGGTGCGCACGGGTGACCGCGCCGCTGGGCCGCGGCTCGCTAAATCCCTGGGCCGCAACGGCTATCCGCCGGGCTTGCGCGGCGGTGAGCCTAACGGGCCGGGTCGACACGGCGCCGAGAATACCGCTCGGCAGGGACACGCTCTCAGCGGCGAGGCTTAGCCCGTGCTGTCCGGCGGATTCTTGAGTTCCTGGTATGCCGACTCGAGAGCGGCCGGAACCTCTCCCAGGTCGCGGTATACGCCCATCAACTGCTCCAGGACCTTGACGCGCTGCTGCATTGCCTCTTCGGTCGCCTTCCGGGACTGCTCACGATAGCGATCAGCCTCGCGCTTCGCGTCGGCGAGCAACTGCTCGCGCTCCTCCTGCAGGTCAGCGCGCATGCCGGCCAGTTCGGCTTCCAGGGCTTCTCGCTGTGCGGCCATCTCCGCCAACAGCTCTTTCCGTTTTCGCTGCGTGGCCTCGGCCTCGGCTTGGGCCTGCGTGACCAGCGCCTCTGCTTCTGCCTGCGCCTCGGCTTGCATCTCGGCGACCTCGTCGACCGCACGCCGCAGCATCTGCGCCATCCGTTGCTGGACCGCGTGGGGCGCGGGTGAGGTGTCGGTGAGGACCGCGACCTCTTTCCGCAGCGCAGCCGATTCGTCGCCCAAGTCCTTCAGGCGAGTCCTCAAGCTCTCGACGTCGTCGAGCAGCAACCGCTGCTTGGTAGTCATCATTTCGACATGGGCGTCAACCGCCCCCGGGTTATAGCCCCAAAGCATGCGAGTGAACGCCTTAGCGGATTCGGGTTCCACTACCAATTCCCCCTTCTCACAATTCTCTTCCGCAATGGCCTGGTGAACCTCGAAGCCGAGTATGTCACGGTCCCGCCGTCGGGGCGGAAACCGCTGCTTAGGAGCGGATATAGCTGTGGAACCGGTACCGCAGCCCCGTCCGGCTGGTCTCCCACTCCCCCGTCGTACCGACCCACGTCGCGTCGAGCACCGGGGCGACGACGTCGCCGTCATCGCGGGGCAGGTCGATGTCGACCTCGGTGACCTCGCACCGGCCGGCCCGCGGCATTGCGAGCGTATAGATCTGTTCGCCGCCCACTACCCAGGTATCCGGATGGCTCAGCGCGTCATCGAGGCTTTGCACCACCGTTGCGCCGTCAGCCACGAACCCGGTCTGATGGGTCAGTACGACGTTCGTGCGGCCCGGCAGCGGCCTGAATTTCGCCGGCAGCGACTCCCACGTGTGACGCCCCATCACCACGGTGTGACCCATCGTCAGCGCCTTGAAGTGGGCCAGGTCCTCCGGCAACTGCCACGGGATACCGCCGCTGCGGCCGATAACTCCCGACGTCGACTGAGCCCAGATCAGGCTCGTCATACGGCGACGGGCGCTTTGATCGCCGGGTGCGGGTCGTAGCTCTCCACGACGATGTCGTCGTAGGTGTAGTCGAAGATCGAGTCACGATGCGCCAAAACGAGTTTCGGGTACGGCCGCGGGTCGCGGCTGAGCTGCTCGGTGACCTGCTCGACGTGGTTGTCGTAAATGTGGCAGTCACCGCCGGTCCAGATGAACTCGCCGACCGCCAAACCGGATTGCGCCGCCATCATGTGGGTGAGCAGCGCATAGCTGGCGATGTTGAACGGCACACCAAGGAACAGGTCGGCGCTGCGCTGGTAGAGCTGGCAGCTGAGCCGGCCGTCGGCGACGTAGAACTGGAACAGCACATGACACGGCGCCAGCGCCATCTGCGGAATC
>Ga0210390_10004354_pt1 | contig 11951 bp, 17 predicted proteins | sample IncBWH11OmetaG_FD_161050 | JGI IMG/M metagenome (GOLD analysis project Ga0210390, IMG submission 161050) | Forest soil microbial communities from Barre Woods Harvard Forest LTER site, Petersham, Massachusetts, United States - Inc-BW-H-11-O ... | reverse complement strand
TAGAAGAGGTAGTACCAGACATCACCCCGCTGGTAGATAGACATTCCGTTCCTCCTTGCTTGCGCGCACAGAGGAAACACGGATGCCAGATCGGATGAACTCATCCAGATCGGCTATATCATACAGCGCGCGTCCACGGGGTTTGTAGAATTTCGGTCCTCCCCCTTGGGATCTCCAAACTCGCAGCGTACTGGCTGGAACCCCCGAATATTCGGCTGCCGCCTTTGTCCCCAAGAAGCGTTTGTTTTCGTTTCCCACTCTCACTGCCACAACTGGCCTCCATTTGCAGTGCTTGTAGAGCAAACAAGAAATTCAGTCAAAAATTAAGACGAAGAGTGCAGCGCCTTCGTATTCGCAAAGGAACCGGGCATCTATTTGACCGACATTTCAATCGGGGTTAGGTTGCTCACGCACTGAGACCGGAAGCATGATCTCGTGCACAGGAGTTCAGCGTGTTTTCCTCTCTGAAAGATGTGAGCGAAGGGCTTAGGTCCACTGGCTACATCGCCGATTCCATTGCTGCAACCACCGTTTACCTGGCGGCGAAGCTGCACAAGCCGCTGCTGCTGGAAGGTCCCGCAGGCAGCGGCAAGACGCAACTGGCATATGCAGTTGCGGAGGCAGCCGACACCACGGTCGAGCGCCTGCAGTGCTATGAGGGGATCAACGAAGAAAAGGCCATCGGCAAATTCGATGAGTCCCTGCAAAGGCTTTGCGTCGAACTGAGAACCAAATCCGCCGATGCCGATTGGGAATCCCTGCAGGCTGAATTGCACAGCCAGCAATTCTTCAGCGCCGGTCCGCTCCTACGGGCTCTGCAGTACGAGAAGCCTTGCGTCCTGGTCATCGACGAACTCGACAAGGTGGACCACGCGTTTGAAGCACAGTCCTTCAAGCGCAGTTGCAGCTGTTTTGGGCTCGGACGTTATTTGTATCACTTCACTGGAGCGTGGGTTGACCTCGACGAGAGAAAGCGCCCGAAGAACACTCCGCGGCTGTTTGGCTGGGCAACTCCGCAGGGCTGGCGAGAGGGATTGCGGCCTGGCCAAGCAGCCGAAAGCACGTCGTCCAACCCGAAGCTCACACCGCAGGAGCGAGAAGTAAGCGCCGAAGATGCAAGCGTGCTCGTCCGCCAGATCGACGCCATGGCAGAACCGCTGGGCTGGCGGCTCTATCGCGGGCTTTTGAAGACGGGTGCAAGAGTCTGGAATCCAGCAGAGATTCGCGACGCGGATGTCCTGCGCAGAGTGCTGGCGCAAATGCATGCGGCGGAACGGGGTCTGCGACGCCTGGATGCTGCCTTGGACAGAATTGGACCCGAGGCTCTGGTTCCGATCCTCCGCTCCTTGCGACTGAATTCGCTCAATCAAGTCGACTGTCTGGAAAGCCTCAAGAAAATCGTCCTCGAAGCTGAACGAGTCGCGGAAAATCACCCCTTGAAACCGAACCTTCCCCGAGATCGCCCGCAACACCCTGTTTAAAAAAGAGATAGGCGATCATCCTTTAATAATGGCGAATCTGGTTATTTAAGGATCGGCGTCCGCGCCCAAGCCGCAGATTTGTGATCCGCTGGGAGAGGTTCGTTCCAGAAAAGGAAAGCGAGCCAGAGGCAGCCCCTCAGAGTTCCCAAACGAGCTCACCCACCCACCAACATTAGTGCCCGCGTTCCCTGACCCGCCTTACGCGGACTCCCCCTGATCGCCAATGAATGAGAAATGAGGATGACATGAGAATTCATGTGTTCACGAGAGCCGACTTGTTTGAAGAACGAAAGCAACAACACATCGGGCGCGGCTACCGAATTGAAGATGAGCGGCCGATCCCAGTGAACGGTTTCTGTTCGTTCATCGCTGTGAGCGAGGTATCCGATTCAGATGGAATTGGCGCCCTCGTCGCAGCGGCGCTCAATGGACACTCCGGTTCGTAAGGCGATTATTGCCCCCGGTCGATGCTGCTCAGAATCCGACGCGGTTTCGAGGGTTATGCGGAAACCACGTGCTGGGTGCGCCAGTGTCCGGGCGAAGTGCCCTCCCAATCATGAAATGCGCGGGAAAAAGAATTGGCATTTTCGTAGCCCAGCAGATACGCGGTCTCATTCAATTCGAGTGCCGAATGTAGGAGGTAGTGTCGCGCCAGTTCGCGGCGGGCTTCTTCCATCAACTGCTGAAACGTCGCTCCGTCTTCGGTGAGGCGACGTTGCAGAGTGCGCGTGCTCAACCGCAGTTCCCGTGCCACATCGTGTATGCCGGGACGTTGCCCCGCGAGCAATTGCTTCAATGTACCTTTTACTTGCTCGCGCAGGTTTTTCTCGGCAAGTTGCTGTTTCAGTTCGGCCTCAAGCTGAGGAGCAACCGTCGCCAGCAGATCGGCGTTGTAGGTGACGAAAGGGACATCCATGTCGGCTTTGTTGAACACGAGGACATTCCTAGCGGCTCGGAATTTGATCGGGCACTGAAAGTGCTTTTCATACATCGCCCGATTTGCCTCCGGCCGCTGAAACTCGACGCGTTTCGGGTGAATCGACCGACCGGTCCCGCGCCGGGCAATGGACAGGATCCAGGCGAAACAGACGTCGACCAGCAGCGCTGGCTCTTCCTCGTGGGCCAGTAGCCAGGCGAAATGCACCGTGGAATCGCTGCCGCGCTCGACCAAAGCAATTTTCTCGGGGCAGGTCAGCTGCTTGTATCGACCAACGCGGTCGATGGCATCGCGGAAGGACCGGGTGCAAACGGCGGCAATCGCGATCGGATCGTAGCGCTCCATGCGATCCTCCGTTCCGAGTTTGAGCCCGATCGCTGGATCACGGCTGACTTCGGCAATTCCGTCGTAGAGGGCAAAGAATTCCTCGGTGGTGAGCAGGATCTTGTCCTGCCTGAGCAAGCCGATGGGCAGGCCTGCGCTTCGCAAGACCGCCGAGGGAGAGAGCCCTCGGTCATCGAGCCTTCGAGCAAGCGTATTGGAAATTCGAAATCGGTTCACGATGCTGTCTTGAGACTAACCCGCGAAGTCCTTACCCGGCTCTTCATCCTTTCTTGTATTGTTCGTCGCTGACATGCTCCAGCCAGTCAACCACCTTGCCGTCCTTCTTTTCCTGAATCGCGACGTGGGTCACGGCGGTGGTGGGCGTGGCTCCATGCCAGTGTTTCTCGCCAGGCGAGAACCAGACCACATCACCAGGCCGGATCTCATCGACCGGGCCTCCCCAATGCTGGGCCCAGCCGCACCCAGCCATGACGATGAGAGTCTGACCGAGAGGATGCGCGTGCCACGCGGTGCGGGCGCCGGGTTCGAAGGTTACGCTCGCACCTTGCACCAAGGCCGGGTCAGGTGCCTGAAAAAGCGGATCGATCCGGACGGTGCCAGTGAACCAGTCGGATGGGCCCTTGCCGGAGGGTTGAGAGCCAGCCCGTTTGATTTCCATTTTCTGTTCCCTCAGTTGAACTCCCGCGAGGCGTTCGCCGGGCGCCGCACATTAGCGATTGACTAGTTTCTGGAAGCTTTCCGGATAGCGTTCTCCTTGCACCGGTATCTTTGATGCGACGTTGTCGATCTGACGAAGATCGTCCCGTGTAAGTTCGATCGACGCCGAGGCGATGTTTTCCTCGAGGCGGTCGAGCTTTGTCGTGCCCGGGATGGGAACGATCCATGGCTTCTGCGCAAGTAACCAGGCGAGCGCGATCTGCGCGGGAGTGGCCTTCTTCTGTTGTGCGAATCTGCCGAGCACGTCGACCAGACCCTGATTCGCTTGTCGATTCTCCGGCGTGAAGCGGGGAATCATGCCGCGGAAGTCGTTCGTGGCGAACTTTGTCTGGTCGTTGATCGCACCCGTCAAGAAGCCTTTCCCGAGAGGACTAAAGGGAACGAATCCGATGCCGAGTTCTTCGAGAGTTGGCATGATTTCGGCTTCCGGCTCTCTCCACCACAGCGAGTATTCGCTCTGGAGTGCAGTCACGGCCTGGACTCTGTGTGCTCGACGAATTGTCTGAACGCCCGCTTCGGAAAGGCCGAAGTGCCTCACCTTGCCTTGCTGAATGAGGTCCTTCACGGTTCCGGCGACATCCTCAATCGGCACGTTGGGATCGACGCGGTGCTGATAGAAGAGGTCGATGAAATCGGTCTTGAGTCGTTTCAGAGAAGCCTCGGCGACTTCGCGGATGTGCTCGGGACGGCTATCGACTTCAGGCAGAGTTCGCTCGGCTTTGGGATCGATTTTGAATCCGAACTTGGTGGCGATCACAACTTGATCACGGAAGGGAGCGAGGGCCTCGCCGACCAACTCTTCGTTAGCGAACGGGCCGTAAGCTTCCGCGGTATCGAAGAATGTGACACCACGTTCGAAGGCCGCGCGGATGAGTGAGACGCCGTGTTGCTTTTCAACGGGTGGGCCGAAGCCGGAACTTAGTCCCATGCAGCCGAGGCCGAGAGCCGAAACTTCCAAATTGCTTTTTCCGAGTTTACGTTTTTGCATTGTTTCTCCTTCGAGCGTTCCCAGTTGCGTTCCAGGTCACCCAAGCGATGACATATCGATGACAAAACGATACTTCACGTCGCTTTTCAAAAGCCGTCTGTACGCCTCATTAATCTTTTGAATCGGGATCAGTTCGACATCGGCGGTGATGCCGTGCTCGGCACAAAAGTCGAGCATCTCTTGGGTTTCGCGGATCCCGCCGGTTCCCGAGCCCGCCAACTGACGGCGCTTCATCAGCAGCCCGAAAATCTGAACTTGCGGCGGTTGGGGCGGCGCACCCACCAACGTCATGGTGCCGTCGCGCTTGAGCAGATTGAGGTAGACATTCAAATCGTGCTCGGCGGAAACCGTATCCAGAATGAAGTCGAAACTGTTGACGTGCTTTTGCATTTCAGCTTCGCTCTTCGAGATGACAATTTCATCCGCGCCCATCCGCTTCGCGTCTGCCGACTTGTTCGGCGAGGTCGTGAACAACACCGTGTGAGCGCCGAAGGCGTGCCCGAATTTCAGGCCCATGTGACCGAGACCGCCGAGGCCAACGATTCCGACCTTCCGGCCTTTCTGAACCTTCCAGTGACGCATCGGAGAATACGTAGTAATTCCTGCGCAGAGCAGCGGCGCCGTGGCCGCAAGGTCCACCTTCGGTGACACTCGCAGCACGAACGACTCATCGACCACGATGCTGTCTGAGTAGCCGCCATAGGTGACGCCGCCCAGGATCTTGTCTTCGCTATTGTAGGTAAGGGTAAAGCCATTGTCGCAGTACTGTTCGAGTCCTTCGCGGCAGTTCGGGCACACGCCGCAGGAGTTGACCATGCAACCGACAGCGGCGAAATCACCTTCTTTGAATTTCTTGACGGCGCTGCCGATTCGGGTGACGCGGCCCACGATCTCGTGTCCCGGCACACAGGGGTAAACCGTAGGCATAACCGCGTGCCACTCGTCGTGCACTTGATGCAGATCGGAGTGACACACCCCGCAATACAGAATTTCGATCTCGACATCCTGGGGTCGCGGGGCACGCCGCTGAATCGATGTTGGTGCGAGGCCGGAGCTTGTGCTTTCGGCCGCGTAGGCTTTGGCCGAATGGGTCTTCGCCGGTGCCGACAGCTGTTCTTCCTGAGGGGCGATGGTTGAAGTCGTTCCGTTCATAAATCGAATTCTCCTTCCGTGTGATTTCCACTCTATTCGCGGGGGCTTCGGAGGTCACTAGCAAAACGCGCCAATGTACTAGCGAAACACGCCAACCTGGAGAGGCATTTCTATGCGTACTCATGGTCAAACGAAGCTCGGGTTTTACCCTCTTCCACTCGTCGAAGCCGACAGGTTGAAGAATTGGCTCTGCTTTTCGGAACAGTTTTCGGTGCTTGATCCCTGCGTGGGAGATGGCGCGGCGTTCACTCACTTGCTTCATGGCGTAGAGGCCGCGTCTATCGTCGTGTTCGGACAGCGACCGCTATCGTTGTCGGGTAAGAGGCGGCGAGCCAGGTCCAACATCGCTGAGCAACCTTCGCTATTCAGCTTGAGTTAAATCAGGCAAAATAAGGGAGATGTCTCGGCGCCATTCGGGCCGTTCGTACAAGGGGCGGCTATAAACTGATTAAGGATGCTAGGCCAGCCCAAGGAGTTGGAAATGTTCACATCAAATTTGAGCATTCTTCCAGAGCCTCAAAGGCAGCTTTGGTCTGAATTGAAAGCCACTCCGAAGGCATTCGTGCTTTATGGAGGAACAGCCCTGGCATTGCGGCTGGGGCACCGCCAGTCGGAGGACTTCGACTTTTTCTCGAACCAACCCTTCCACCCCGATTCACTACGCGATAGGATTCCCTACCTGAAGAACGCGGAAATGACCCAATTCCAAGACAACACGCTCACCGCCCTCGTCGATCGGAATGGGCCGGTGAAGCTGTCATTCTTCGGATCTTTGGGAATCAAGCGGGCACAGGATCCCGACATCGCCGAGGAGAACGGAATTCAGGTCGCCTCCCTGCTTGATCTTCTCGCCTCAAAACTGAAGACGGTTCAGTCGCGGGCCCAGGCGAAGGACTATCGGGATATTCTGGCCACATTCGACGCAGGCCTGTGCCTGGCTGAGGGTTTGGCGGCCGCAGCGGCGATTTATGGGAAAAACTTCAATGGAGTGCTTAGCCTCAAGGCGTTAACGTACTTCGAGGATGGCGATCTTCCAAGCCTGACGCCCACAATTCAAAAGCGACTGCTAGCGGCTGCAACATCGGTAAACTTAAAAGGACTCCCGCTGGTTGCGGCTCGATCTGGTCTGAGTCTACAGGACGAGGGATCATGAACCATTCCGAAGACCTCACGCGAGTCGCGAAACGCGTGGTTTGGTTCAAAACGCCCGAAGAAACGCTCCAAGAACCCAAATTGTTTCTAGCACACCTGATGACCTACGGGACCCTGGAAGACATCGCTACCGCGATGAAGTACTACTCTGAGGCCGATTTCGATCTGGTCTTGAAAGATCCCCCAGCTGGAATCTTCGACCGTCGTTCGTGGAATTATTGGAACCTTCGCTACCACCATGAACCGGTTCCGGCACTGCCACAGCGGACGTTTCCGGGACGCGATGTGGTCGGCGGTTAACGCGTGCGTGCCTGACATGAAATCATTCTTTTTGGTTGATGTGTTCGGGATCGAGCCATTTTCGGGCAATCCCCTGGCGGTTGTGCTAGGAACAGCAGAGTTATCGACGGGACAGATGCAGAACATTACGCGCTGGCTCAACCTTTCTGAAACGACATTCGTGTTGCCGGCCACTGATCCTGCTGCCGATTATCGAGTCCGGATTTTCACGCTTGAACGCGAGATGCCTTTCGCCGGCCATCCCACGCTCGGATCTTGCCACGCATGGTTAGCCGCCGGTGGAAATCCCCGACGCGCGAGGCAGATCATCCAAGAGTGCGGTGTGGGTCTCGTCACAATTCGTAACTTGGATCAGCAACTGGCTTTTTCAGCACCACCGCTGATCAGAAGTGGAGCGGTAGATGAGGATAAGGTTGCAGAACTCTGCTTGTTCCTAGGCATCGATCGCTCCGAGGTCATAGACGCAACCTGGGCAGACAATGGTCCGGGGTGGGTCGTGCTCCTGCTCGGATCGGCCGCGAGCGTGCTCAACTTGAAGCCGAAACGGAGTTATCCAACTCGCCTCGATCTCGGAGTGGTGGGCCCGCACCCAACCGGTAGCGTGGCGGCATTCGAACTACGTGCGTTTTTTACCGATCATACGGGAATAGTCCGCGAGGATCCGGTCACGGGGAGCCTAAACGCATCGGTTGCACAATGGCTCTTTTTGACTCATCGCGCGGCAAACCAGTACCTTGCTACGCAAGGAACTGCTTTAGGGCGCCAGGGACGAATACTCTTGACGCAAGATGCGGCCGGCGAAGTCTGGGTAGGTGGAAAGACGGCGACGATGTTTAGTGGCCAGCTCGCCGAGAACTAGAGGCCCTCATGGTCGCGGGGAGATAGATAGCTGACAGAAATCGGTTGTTACGTGGCGGCCGAAGGCATCGCGGGCTGTCGGTATCCAGTAGGAAGGTGGCGCACCTGTTTGACGTACATTCAAAGGGGAGTCGATGCGCGTAGCGATTCTAGGAGCGGGCGGAATCGGTGGATACTTCGGTGGCGTGCTGGCGCGTTCAGGACATTCCGTGTCCGTGCTCGCGAGAGGAGAAAATCTTTCGGTATTGCAGCAACAAGGTCTCGAACTGCGGAAGAGACATTTCTCGTTCCGGTCACGGCCAACGATGACGCAAGGCAATTCGACGCAGTAGATCTAGCCATAGTAGCGGTAAAAACTTATTCACTCGCGGAGATCGCTCCCGCGGCCCGATGGTCGGCCGAGAACGGCGCGCTCATCTCGCCTCCGCTCAACGGCGTGGAAATCACCGATCGCTTGATTGAACGAGGTATCCCAAAAGAGAACGTACTCGGTGGGCTTACGACCATCAGCGCGGAGCGAACCAGTCCAGGCATCTTTGAGCGCCATGGCAAGGTCCAGACAAACAGGCGGATGCGACCTCAATGGGAACAAACAGGCAGGTTGCAAATGATGAAGCGGATAGCGGTGTGGTTTATCGAGACGTCCTCAGAGGTGCTGCTTCTCGGCGTAGTCCTGACCCTTCTGTTGGGGCACGACCAGCATGAGTTCTTGAAAGATGTGTTGCTTTACGGTTCTGGAATAGGCTTGCTATTTTTCAGCACTGGTTATCTTCTAACCACAGTGGCCGTTCGAGCTTTTTGGAAAGGGCGTAGCCTGTGGCTGTATCCAGCCATCGCAACAGTCTTATTTGTTATCCATTTCGAGATAATGAACATGGGCGTGGGCGGCGCATTTGAACCGTCCACCAGGCTTCGTGTCCGAGTCGCTGGTGCTTGTATCGTGCTCGCATGTACCTTCGTTGGATCGCTAGCCTTACGACAGTGGACAACAGTAAATCGCAAGCAGTTTGAAGCCCAGCCTTAGCCTACGACGCGAGGTGTATACGAGTACGATGCTGGCCACTGTTAGTGAATCGCGTTGTACCGGCAAAGAACGCGATGCCGAATCCAATCTCGATTCCTTCGGCGCGAGGTATGGCGCGTCGAGCATGGGCCGCTTCATGACGCCGGACTGGGGCGGCCAAGCCGATTGATGTTCCCTACGCCAATTTCGGCAACCCGCAGAGCCTGAACCTCTACAGCTACGTCGTGAACAACCCTGCGACGCTGGGCGATCCCGACGGACACTTTGCTCCAACCATTGCGACGGAACCCAGCATGCGCAAGACCTTCGCCAGCGACCCCTATGGCGGCAGCACCCGCGCTTTCTGCCCTCCTCGGACCGGGATTCCACCCCGGAATCAAGATCACATCCCGCAGCTAAAGGACACCGATCAGGGCGCGGATCACATGCCGGATCAGGGCAGGAATCTGCCCTGGATTTGAGATTGGACCAACGTAACTTTTGGGCACTACAGCCGCGAAATAAGCTCGAGCAATAAGAAACGGCAGGAGGAAGTTGTGCGCTACAGGACCGCTGCGATTTTATCTACCGTATTGATTGGCGGGATGTTTTGCTTGCCCGCCGCAGTATTTGCTGTTTTCCCGAATATGAGACAGGGTTCCCCAATACCTATTCTTCTCGGTCTCGTTGTCTTTTGCGTTCGCTTCCGCTGGTTCTTGGCGCTTCCGATCACAACAGTCCTCTTCACCCTTGCAGCATTCACGAGCGTTTCGCGGCGGGAAGTTAGACGGTAGGAGTGGGCGCTGTTCTTTCTCCAGAGTCATCAATTTCCTTGATCCCGTCAAAATCTTCGCTCGTTCTTCCGCGTGTCATCCTATCGCTCAAACCTTCTTGGGACAGAAACCGAAGTCTCTTTCAGCCTTTCAGCCGCCTGGCCAGAAGCTGAATCTCGACAACGTCCGCCAAAACAAATCGCTTTATGTCTGAGATACATTTCCGTTTCGTCGCCATGTATAGATAGAAGGAACTGTGGAGTCTGGTCCAGATCGTGACCCGATATGTTGGACGGTAGCCAGTCGAGGACGCGTCGAGTCTTCCGTTGGTCGGGGGCAGCAAGAGAGACTGCCAGAGCCTACCTGAATGCCAGGAGGCACTCGGAAGAGCCCCAACAAGGCCTTCCAACCGATTGGAAGTCACTCGTCGCGAGGCTGGTTGAAGTCTCTGGAAACCCCAGGGACGCCTGTCGGAGATTTCTGCGCCAGATCGGTGTTCGAGAGAAGCAGGCGTATCGGCCGTGGACCAACAAGGAGCAACAGAAGCTGCTCGACTTGATCGTGTCTCATCCCTTGCATGAAGTGGCACTCCTGCTCCGTCGCTCACAAGCGTCAATACACTCCATGCTGCGGCGGCTGGGTGCGAACGGTCGCATGGGACAGGACTGGTTCACGAAGTACACGTTGGCGGAGGCACTTCATATCCGTGCCGAAGAGGTACAAAAGTGGATTGACCGGGGATGGCTCAAGTGTCGAATCGTCGAAACCGGAAGACTGAAGAAAGAGATTATCGACGCGACTGACTTCTGTGACTTCTGCAAGCGGCATCGTGCTGAGATCGTTGGACGACGGCTGAATCCTGATCGGCTGAGCTTTGTCCAGACATTTGTGTTTCCTCCCAGCCACGTGGAACTTCTGCCGGTGAGAGAAGCCAAGAAAGAACAGGTTGAGTTCGAAGCACAGATGAAAAGGGAAAGCGGATCTGCGACGCCGGGGGCTGAACCGGCAGACGACTTGGGCATGATAGCCTAAATGCCTGAGCATCCATATTGATGCTCTTGCAGCATCAAGTCTCTCCTGGATGGGAGGTTTTCAAAAACGCTTGGGAGAGATTATGGTCTCGATGGCTGGCCACCTCCGCCACCTCATCGATATTTTGGTGCTGGTACTTCATGGTTGTGCTCACGGTCGTGTGTCCCATGACGCTCATAACCGCAAACAGTTTCTTGGTCGCCCGGTACATCTCAGTTCCAAAGCCATGACGCGCGCAGCAGAGGACGAGGTCGTTTGGCAACCCAGCCTCCTTCCTGACTTTCTCGAACTGCTTGGCGACAGTTGTCAAATGGCCACTCCCGGCGCGTTTGGAAGGAAATATCCATCCCTCCTTCTGCTCCGAGTATCGCGCCAGAAGTGCCTGGCGAACACGCGGACTGATTGGCACGAATCTCCGTCCCTTGGGCGATTTGCTCTCGTAGACGAAGTATCGTTTGTTGCCCCAGTCCAGATGCTCCCATCGCATTCGGAAAACTTCCTTCGATCAGTACACCGCTTTCATCCACACATCCGCAGGCGATGTTGTGGACAAAGCGCTCACCTGTGTCTTCTCGAAGGACCGCGACTTCCAATATTCTCCGAAGACGCAACAGGCTAAGCAGTTGTTTCTTCAATGCGTGTGCTTACGGGGCGAGCAATGGCGCATCGGAGGAGCTTGCAAAGAAGTCTATAGCCGGGGTGAGGTCCACGGGTTTTACTCAGGTATTGAAGGCGAGATCCTGCATTCAATTTCGTGTCGGAGCAAGAACGGTGCTTCGCACCGGAAGAATTGTGACACTCCACCCCTGATAGGGAACTGCCCAGATACTTTGGTATCTCGGCAGATACCGATGAAAACACACGATCTTGAAATGAATCGGTATCTGGAGAGATACCGCCCCTGGCAACTAACGGAGGTTCCCATCTGGCTGACATTGACACGATCGAGGAACGAGTTTCCGGGAAGTTGCGAGGCGGCGCACGGCGCTCTTGCAACCTCAGTACCAAGCTCACGGCAGATGAGGCGAAGGCCATCCAAGAGGCCGCGGCGCGAGCGGGAAAAACTCCGAGCGAATGGGCGTGATCCAATGCTGAGCAGTGTCGTTGTTGGCAGTCACACGCAGATGGAAATGCACATTTTCACTGAACTTGTCGGCATTCAGATGCTTCTGATGAACACGCTGGAACCGTTACTGCGTGGCGACAAGATCGC
>Ga0210390_10004352_pt1 | contig 11953 bp, 15 predicted proteins | sample IncBWH11OmetaG_FD_161050 | JGI IMG/M metagenome (GOLD analysis project Ga0210390, IMG submission 161050) | Forest soil microbial communities from Barre Woods Harvard Forest LTER site, Petersham, Massachusetts, United States - Inc-BW-H-11-O ... | reverse complement strand
ATCTCCGCTCGCAAGAGCGGAAACGCAACCGCCGAGGGAAACCAGAGGCGGACGCATACGGATGGAGGAGCAGTCTTACGAACCCGTAGTACCGATGAAGGTGGGGAACCGCAGGGCTTCCGCAAGGAGCGGCCACGGGACCCACTGGAGGGAAGGGGGAAACAGGTGCACGTATCTGGCGAAAGGAAACATAGACGAGGCTCAGACCTCAACACACTATGTCCACAAAAATCGACAGAATATCCGAACTGGCCAAGGAGGATCCGAAGCGACAATTCTTTTCGATCGCTCATCTGATCACGGCCGAGACGTTGCACGTGGCATTCCGGGGATTACGAAAGAAAGCCAGCGCAGGAGTGGACGGCGTCACCTACCAGATGTACGAAAAGGACGCCGCGAGGAATATCCAACAGCTTCATGAGCGGCTCAAAAAGGGCAAATACCGAGCCCAACCGCTGCGCAGGATCTACATCCCCAAGGAAAATGGGAAGGAGAGGCCGATCTCCATACCGTCCTTGGAGGACAAGATCGTGCAGAAGGCGACCGGCGAAGTGCTGAACGCCATCTATGAGCAGGATTTCCTTGAATGCTCGTACGGGTTCCGACCTGGACGAGGGCCACACCAGGCGTTGGACGAGGTGGGACGAGTCATCTGCACAAGACCCACCAGCTGGATCCTGGAAAATAATTGGAAGGCAGCTATGTTTGGCACATGAGCCAGGAAAATACGAACCGTAAGCAGCGGTTGATCCGATATGTGAACCGGGAGCAGATGAGTTGGCGCGCGGTGGACGTCGAGCGGCTGATTGAGCAGGACCATCAGGCGCGGGCGATCTGGGAGATGGTGGGGCGGCTGGATCTGAGCCGATTTTACGAAGCCATCGCCAGCAGCGCGGAGGAAGGTGGGCGTCCAGCGATTGATCCGCAACTGTTGATCAGCTTGTGGGTCTATGCCTACAGCCGGGGAATCGGAGCGGCGCGAGAAGTGGCGCGGCGCTGTGATTACGATCCCGCGTTTCAGTGGCTGACGGGGATGGAAGGGGTGAACTATCACACGCTAGCGGATTTTCGTGTGCAAAAGGCCGAGGAGTTGGATGAGTTGTTCAGCAATTTGCTGGGAGTGCTGAGTGCGAAAGGGCTGATCACGCTGGAAGAAGTGATGCAGGACGGGACGAAAATCAAAGCCGGGGCGAGCAGCGGCAGCTTTCATCGGGAGAAGACGCTGCGGGAACATTTGGCGCGGGCGCGGCAACAGGTGCAAGCTTTGCAGGATCCGCTGGCCGAGTCGGCGGCGAACCGGCAACAGCAAGCGGCGCGGGAACGAGCGGCGCAAGAGAAGCAAGAACGGTTGGAAGAAGCGTTGGTCGAACTGGAGAAGTTGCGCGAGGTGAAAAAGACGGTGGCAGAGAAGCGCGAGGCGCGCGTGAGCACGAGCGATCCGCAGGCGCGCGTGATGAAGCAGGCCAGCGGCGGTTTTGCGCCGAGCTACAACGCGCAGATCTCGACCGACGCGCGGCAGGGATTTATCGTGGACGCGGAAATCACCCAAGTAGGCAACGACTATCAGCAATTGCTGCCGGCGGCGGAGCGGATCGAGCAGCGCTGGAAACGAAAGCCGGGACGAATGGTGGCCGACGCCGGCTACACGAGCGGCGAAAACATTCAGGGCCTGGCGGAAAAAGGGATTGATTTCGTGGGCAGTCTGGCCGATGACGCGTCGAAAGCGCGGAGGAATGCGAAGCGATTGGACGCGAGGCGATTTATTTACGAGGCGGAAGAAGACCGTTACCTTTGCCCGGCGGGCCAGACGTTGCGCTACCAAGGCCACTGGGTGCGCGGCGGTGTGACTCATTATAAATACCAGGCGGCCGCCGCAGAATGCGCCCCGTGTGCGTTGCGGGCGGAGTGTTGCGGCGCGAATCAAAAGCACGGGCGGTCGGTCGAACGGAAACAGGAAAACGCGGCGCTCGGTGCGTTCCGGGAAAAGATGGCCAGCGAAAAAGCCCAAGCGATTTACCGACGGCGCGCTCCGGTGGCCGAGTTTGTGCATGCCTGGATCAAGACTAAACTGGGCCTGCGGCAATTTCACGTGCGCGGACTGCGCAAAGTAGGAGCCGAAATGCTCTGGGCCTGCTTGACCTACAACCTGCAGCAATGGATCCGCCTCGGACGGGCACCTGACCCGGCTCCTGCGGGATAAGCGAGCAGGCAAAGCAAGGACGCGAATCGGCAAACATTCAAGGAACGCAAAAAAGTGGGCGTCGGGATGTTCGTAAAGCCGCCACAAGGATCTTTTTTCACAGCTTCGGAGAGATGCCATACCACTTTTTCGGTCATTTCGGTGCCCCAAATCGTCCCCGTCCTACACACGCAACGAAATTACCGCCCGAGCATAACATTGGAGGCTGCCAGCCGATCGTCAATGGTTCGCTTAACCCAAAAAGGTACCGGGATGGTTCGAACGTGACCGGCTTTGCCAATCAGGTCGATGATGGCCCAGTGATCCTCTCGACGCTGGAAATGATCAACGGTCAGTTCGGTCAGCTCGCGACGCCGTAGTCCGCAACCCAACAGCACAGCAAGAATGGCCCGGTCCCGCTTGCCCTTGAGTGTGGCAGGATCAGGGAGTTGCCAACGCGTTCGAGCTTCCTCAGCCGTTAACCAATTTTCAAGTCGGCATCCAAGTTTGTTTGCGCCCCTGACGCGTCGAATGCCGGCGGCGAGATCGGGACTCAACAATCCGGAATCTGCTGCTTCCTATGCGAGTCGGGGTGCGGCCGCCAGCCTGTCGGTAATCGTCCCGGCTGCGAGGTGACGATCTTCCAAGTGAATTCGATATCGGATCACGACCGTTTTGTTGAACGATAATCGCGGGGCGGAGCAATACCACGCCACGAACTCGTCGATCGAGTACCGATAGCTGCGCTGCGATTCGAACGACCGCAAACTCACAATCACGGCGACCTCGGCATGCTCTAAATCGGGCAGTCCGAGCTTGGTTTTGACCCAGCTCTGCTTGCTCTTGAGTTTGCGCCTCATATTCAGCCGCCTCCTGACGGCTAGGCATGAGACTCCCCGAGTGACGCTTTAGATTTCTGAGAGAGGATCGCCAATGTCCGATAAGGCGGCCCGATGAGGTTGTGATGTAGACTCTCTCATTCGCTGTGGTGCAAAACTCGGGCTGGTCATTCAACGGCCACCCATCCGAAAGTCGTCCCTGTGGGTGCGGGTGTGGGTGCAATTGGCGAAGAAAAAATGGCCCCCAATTTCTCGTAGGCGACACCAGATGGGGCGTTTAGATGTTAGGTCCCAACGGCTGTTAACCGAAGAGTTGGTTCTCCACGCTTTACGGTAGGATTAAAAGTAATGTACGATGCTGGGTCACAGCTGACCGGGATCACCTATGTGACGAGCTCAACGACGCTCGGGAACCTGGCGTATTCCTACGACCTAGCTGGACGGCGCACGACTGTGGGTGGCAGCTATGCGGCGACGGGGTTGCCAAGCGCAATCTCGACAACGAACTACGATGCCGCCAACGAATTGACGACTTGGGGCACAGCGACGCCTTCATATGATTCGAACGGAAATCTCGTGAATGACGGGACAAATACATACGTCTGGAATGCCCGCAACCAGCTTGCATCGATGAACATGAGCGCCGAGAGTTTCCAGTACGATCCGTTTGGACGGCGCGTGGCAAAGACCGTGTTAACAACGGCGACAAACTACGACGGCGCGAATCCTGTGCAGGAACTATCGGGATCGACGGTTACCGCGAATATTTTGACCGGCCTGGGTGTGGACGAGCGATTTACCAGAACGGATTCGAGTGCCACTGCGAACTTCCTTACTGACGCGCTCGGCAGTACGTTGGCTTTGACAAATAGCAGCGCGAGCACGCTCGTCTCGTACGCGTACGAGCCGTTCGGCAACACCGCAACGACCGGCAGTTCAACGAACACCTACCAGTATACCGGCCGAGAAAACGACAGCGCCGGGTTGTATTTCTATAGGGCGCGGTACTACAACCCGTCTCTCCAAAGGTTCGTATCCGAAGACCCGATCGAGTTTCTTGGGGGCAGCTCGAATCTCTATCAATATGCATCTAACGGCCCCGTGTACAATACCGATCCAAGTGGCCGCTGCCCGATGTGCGTTGTAGCAATCGCCGGAGGGGTCATCGGAGGTGCGTGGGCAGGCTATCAGGCATATCAGAGCGGCGCGAGTGGTTGGAATGTGGCTGCTGCGGCTGCTGGCGGCGCGGGCGCCGGAATACTCGCTGGATTGACAGGTGGGTTGGTGGGAGGAATCGCATTCGATGCAGGTTTATCGACCGTCGCAGCTGGTGCTTGGGGAGGGGCTGCAGGGGGAGCGGTTACTGGCTTCGGAAGTGGCGAGATAAGTGCCGCGAACGGTGATGGGACGACTCAAGCACAAGTCTTGTTGAAAACTGCCGAGGGAGCAGCCGCGGGAGCGGCGGCCGGTGCGGCCGGAGTAGCACTAGGTCCGACCGTCCCAGGCGGCTGGAATTTCGATCCATTTCGCAGCCCAGCTACTTGGGGTTCGAAGGCATGGCAACTCTACTGGCAGTCAGCTATCAGCGCGGCCATATGCTTAGCTTCGAGAAAGTGCTAACGATTTTGGCGAGAGAAAGTTAAAAATGCCGGCCAAAAAAAAGTCGATGCTCCCTCCCGAGCTAGCGCGGAAGATTTCGCCTTGGATGGTCAGTTCTGCGGAGATGACAAGTGCCATCGGCAAGAGCGCGTTCATCGGGCTTGCGGCCTTCTTTCTCTTTGGTGGCCCCGTTAGCATAACTAATCCTGACCATAGTGGATTCGTTTATCTTTTGGGTCCTTGGGTTTGCCCAAGCCTTATCGCTCTATTCTTTTCGGCCCTGTTCGCAAAGACACATTTTAAGGTCTACCGCGGGAGCCCGTTTTCTGAGCACAGCAATGTTGATACGGGTGATCCCGCCGTGATGCGCCTCGACATGCTCTTCAACTCCGACGAGATTCGTCGGCACTTGTGGCACGAAAGTTTGAAACTCTCCTGCATCCTGTTCGCGATTCTAGGGACTGCAGCGATCCCTCTACGGCATTCGCTTTACTGGAGCCTTCCATCCCCGCAGAATCAGTTTCTCTTGAATCGCCGAGCTGGCGAACCGGGATTTTCGTTTTGGCTCGGTTTGCTCGGTTGTTCTATATTCACATTTGTGATCCTCGGGAGCGACTACATTCGCTGGGGCCTAACGACGTGGGCCGACCGGGAGTCAGCCTATGACGTGGGTGTCCACCGCTAGTAACTTCGAAGAGCGGCGCTGACGCGCCGGGAGGGGTATGACACCCTATCACACCGCCTAAATGAGCGTTTTTGAATTGTCGGGAACCGCCGGGTGGCTTACGCTCGCGAGCGGCACAAATTGAGACGGTCCGGATACACTTACCGGCGGCGTTTGCAAGGAATCACGCCACGAGAAAGACAAGCCGAGGCCGTTCTTCCGGTAGAGTGCGTGCTCGACTCGAATCGAGCGCATATTTCGGAGGGTTTGCCCAAACTAGCACAAAGTACATTTACTTTTTGTAGCCCAATTGGTAGCCCAACAAGCAGGGGGTTCTGCACTGTAAAGAGACGCCGATTCAACGGCTTACGTGAGATGAAGGCGTGCTTGCAAAGCAGGTGCTCTCCCAGCTGAGCTACACGCCCACAGTAGGATTGACCTTCATTCTAAAGCATTTCGGCGCGCGCCGAAATCCATTCCTTCGCTTTTCGGTCATCACTGTACCAAAACTGTACCAAAACCCCTGTAAATGGGGTCTGTTTGCGCCTCGCCAACCGTCATTTCGTTGGCCCGGCGGTTCAGCTGCGCGAGGGCTTCACGTTTCATCTCCAACTTCATCTGTGAATATTTTTTGAATACGTCTGAGTTCCCTTGTCGCAGCAATTGGACGACCCATTCATCCGCAACACCGCCGGCACTGAGACGCGTAGCGTACGTCGAACGGAGATCGTAAATCCTAAAATGCGAAACTCCCGCTTTCCGGAGTGCTGCGCGCCAAATCCCCTTGGCGGATTTGTAGTGTTGGCCCTCCGTTCTAGAGCTAGGAAAGAGCCAGTCACTTGGTCCGGCAAGAGCGAGTTGGTTTCGGAATGCACCCACGGCGATCGGAGTCAGCGGGACTTCTGCCACCCCGTTCTCCGTCTTCGAAGCAGGAATCCAGACGGTGGCGTTGCCAATGTCCACCTGATCCTTCCGCATGGACAGAAGCTCCTTGTTGATCCGCAAACCGGTCTCCGTAAGGATGCGAACAATGTTGCGCAAGAACTGAGGGCTGTGCCGCTCAATTCGCTCTTGCTCAGACCACGTCACGTAATGCGGTTTGAACAGGCGCTTGATGACCACGGGAAACTCGACGCTCGAACATGGATTCGAGGGGAGGAGCTTCTTCCGAACGGCAACATTAAGCATGCGTCGAAGTACCCTGAGTTCCTGGTGTACGGTAGCTGGCTTTACAGGACCTCTCTCGTGATAGCCGCTCCGTGTTTTCGTTCTGATGTGCTGGCGAAGACGTTCGCGAAGAAATAATTCAATGTCGTCCGCCGTCAAATCGATGATTCTGCGGGTTCCAAAAGCAAGCTTGAGATGCTTTATCACCCGTAGATTGGCGTTATGGGTCTTTAATTCTCGAATGGGCGGCTTTGAGTAGTTCTCCAAGAAGAAGTCCGTCCATTGCCCGAAGTTAATAACTTCACCCTTTCGGACAATATCGAGAGTGTTTCCGTCCCTGGCCTGCAAGCGCTCTCTAAGCTTCTTCTGGGCCGCATGCCAGTCGTTTACGCCAGTCGATTCCTTTCGTAAGATGCCGCTCCGGTCCCGGTAGCGCATCCACCAAAAGGTCGTGCCCTGGCGTCGATATACAGCTCCATCCTGCTCAAGTGGTCTTGCCATTCTCCATCTCCTGTTTGAACGAAGCGCGGAAAGGTTCGAGCTCCGATTTGAGAAAACGGATGTTTCGACCCATTACGCGGAGATGGGGAATCTGCTTTCGCTCAACCCAAAGATACACAGTTTGTGGACTCACACCAAGAAATTTGGCGGTTTCCTTGACAGTAAGTGGGCAGTCATCGGTACGGGCTTTCTGTCCTCCTGTGGCTGCGTTGTCCGACGCGGCGTACAGTGACTTTTCCGCATCTGTTACCTGAAGCTCCTGGTGGATAGGAAATACGTGCATCTGTGAGGACTGCGGCTGCGGCCGATTCGCGTTCGGGGCGATGACTCCTGTAAGGCGCGAGGCATGCTGTCTTGAGGACGCTGTATTCTCGCGCACACCGAATTGGGTTGGATGGGTCTTCATGTTTGCTAAGCGGTCTTCGTAAACAGCCCTCCTTCGATCTCGTGACGGTCGTCATTGTTGGGACGGTCACCCAGCCAGCGTCTGAACTCTTCATCTTTCCTGAACAGGAGCTTGAGCGCTTCGCTCATCACGTACGACGGAGTTGCGTCGATGAACTCAGCGTAGTTCTCCAGTTTCAGTTTGACTTCTTCCTCGAGGCGAACCTGAAGGGTTGTAGTTTTCGTTTTTTTTGGATGGTGCTTTCAGCAGTGCCATACCTGTTTCCTCCTTTTCTTGCTCTCGGGATGTACTACGAACTGCATTACAAAATGTTTGTTCCGACTCTGAGCAGCGGAAAAAACGGCACGCGACCAGCGTGCAGGGCGGGAGGCGACCCCACGACACTTTTTGGGCGGCTGAAAGCCGAAAAAGTGGGGTCGCTCCCGCCCGCTTTTGAGTTTTTTCCGCGGCGACTCTTGAGTTCTCTTGCTTTTGTATTTCTCCGGCATCCAAGAACCTTCGACTTCTGCCCGGTGAAGACGCTGGCAATTCCGAAGGTGCAGGGCGAATTTGTGACCACTTCACTTGACCTCCATTCGTTCCTCGCAAGGAACCGGCAGAGGGCACAGCGTGTAGGTCACGAAGGCGATGGAGTGTTTGCGATCATTCGTGCCAAACCGGTGCCGCATCTTCTCGGGGCTAACCAAGCCCATCTTCCAGCCACGATATAGGCCCTCGAATATTTCGCCTTTGAACCGGGCGTGCGCCTCGTTGCGGAAGATCAATTCCGCGTCGGTGATCGTTAAATACTGCTTGTCCTCCCACGCTTTTCGTATGTGGAAATAGCGCAGGACATCATCGGCAATGTCCGATTCAAGCGGAATAGCGACAAGCGACTTGAAGATCTCGGTAGCCTTTTCGAAGTGAGCATCGGTGGCTGACACATCCAAGAGGCGGAACTCGGAGAGCTGCCGGAACAGGGGTAAGTAGGTCTCCAAGTGGTGCACGAAATCGGAGAAACCATCGGTCGCCTCATTCAGATAGGTAAAAGTCACCACAGGCGAGGGACCGGCGAGAAACATCGGAAACTTGTCGACGAAATATCTAACACTCGACCTCGGAGTGTGCCGGCCGAGGTAGAGCCGGGCGGGAAGGTAGCGCTTATCGACTGCCAACTTCTCACAGAAATGCGAAACCTTTTGGGACTCGGTTTCCAGGTACTCGTGCCCCTGGTTTGCCAGAACGAAGTCGAGGATGGCGATACGGCGTTTGATGAAGTCCAGTTCGTGGGCGCGGCGATTGCGAAGATTCTCTTTGTCGATCAGGCGGTACAGCCGGCGCGAGAAGAGATGGTAGATCGTTCCGGTCTTCGGAAAGCGCTCGGTGCGGGCATGTTTCTGCCTTTCAAGCTTGCTCCAGAAAACTGTGGTGCGCTTACCCCAATGGGTACGCTCAAACCCGAGGAATTGTCGCGCCCGAAAATAGCGGGAATGGGTCGCTACGATGTACAGGAAGCGCGCTTCGGACTCGGTATAGCCGAGAGCCTGAAGAGCGCTTAGATGTCCAGGCTCAATGTTCATACTCAGAATCCTCCGTCGTCCTTGGTTAAGGATTTGGGAACGCACCTTTTAGGGGGAGTTCGCGCTGTGATTGGCGGCAGGAGAAGAGCGAAGAACGACTGCGAGGATAGGCTATGCGCCGGTGGCTAGTCCCCTTAAAACACCAGGGACCGCGTTCGCTCACAATCGCGTCCGTCCCCTTACTGCGGGCCAAACGCGGAACAGAGTCAACGCCCAAGGAACCGGATGGACGCGCTCCGCTCGCGGGAATTTCCGGCGAAAACTCCCCCTACCGTACTAATCAGCCAACGAAAATGAAAACAGACCGGGTACTATCGAAATATTCTTTAACTTAGGACCCACACGTGTCGAATAAGAGGGACGGCTGCGAAGCAAGAAGGAATCGCTTGGACGGAATTGTTTGGGTCTTACAGAGAGCTACGAAACGCAGCACCGGCCACACGCACCATGCCCCAGAACGTAGAAGCTAACCTCGCGCGCAAGATTGCTTCCAAAGGGCCCACCGAGACGACTGGGTGCAATGTCGGCCCTGACCGAGGGCAACACTAGTGAACCTCAGCGGCAGTCGGGTCCCGCCGGGTCTCGCAGCAGTTCAGGCCTTCTAACGAGAGCCGTTTCCAATTCACTCAGGCCAACCGATTTCGTTCTCCGCGTACACCGCCAATTGTTTGCAGTCTCCCGTTTTCCAGTCACTCAGGTCGGCTTCCCTGATTACGTGAGCCGTCTGCATCACCCAGCAAAGTTCGGTCTTGTCCGTGAAGCGCACCCGCACGTACATCATCCCTTCCTCAAACACGTGCTCGGCCCAGTCTACGATTTTGCCGTGGACTCCGGGATACTGCTTCCCAGGTTTGGGCAAGTCTTTCTGCGTCTCCGCTGCTTTCTTCTTTTTCATTGCTTGCCCTCACCTTCGGACGCGGCAGCAACGACAGCCTGCGGCCGTTTTTTGCCCTTTGCAGGGCTGACCCTGGGCCTATTGATCGCACTCGCTTTCCTCCTCGCGACCTGTTTTTTTCGCTCCACCTGCTCTTCGTCGTAGCGCTCCTCGTCGTTAAACTCCCAATTGGGAAGGATCACTATGCGCGGCGGCAATCCCTTCTTCTTGCGCCTCTCCTCGGAATCCTTTATGTCGAAATAGACGTCATCCGGGTCTTTGGTTTTCTGCTTGTACTCGCGCTGAAAGCGGTAAGCCCACGACGCATCGTCCTCGACCAGGGCTTCAAAGTTGTCGAAGAACTCCCGGTTGGTGTCTACACGGGCGGTTTCTACGTCGGCCCGGGCATAACGGATCAGGTCACGTTGGAAGTGGCCTACTTTCTCCATTCGCACAAGTCCACGGATTACCTCTTCAAATGCCCGGTTCAAGTCCGCGAGTTCTCGGAAGAGGTCGAGCTTCATGGCTGGTCTCCTCCGCCACGCTGCGGTTCGCTTTGCGGATCACGAGGCGTGGGGTACTGTCGTTCCCATTCCCGCTGCTCTTCTCGTGTAAAGAACCGCACCATGGGTGGTTTTCCCTCGATGCGCCGGCGATCTTCGACGATCCGCACGTCACGATAGACCTGCACTTCGTCCAGGGTGCGCTTCTCGAATTCGCGATGCCGGGTTTCAAATGGAACGGAGTCCCGCTGCTCCGAGCGCTGGAGGGTGCTACAGAAATAGGCATTGAGCCGCGCCCGATGATCCTCGAAAACCACGAGCTCTTCGTCGAAGCACGAAGAATCGAGCTGCGAGTCCTTGGCCCGCTTGAGGCGTTCCAGGCCACGTACGGCTTCGTCAACGCCTCGATTCACCAACAGAATTGGTTCGTAGAGATGCGCCTTTTGCATTTGAATCTCCTTAGCTGCTTGCGGCGGGACCGTCGCAGTCCGATGGTTAATAGACGTGGTGGGATATACGGAGAGCGAGACGGTCGAAAGCCCGACCAGGACCGATAAAGACAGTTGTGGGTCACTTAGGGAGGGGATTCAATGAACGGTGCGGAAGGGATTCGAGCTGGAAAAAATGAACGCTTCGCGAGTTGCGCCCGCATAGGGAAATAGATAACGTCTCTTGCAGCCATCGTTGCCTCCCCGTGAGGTGATGGTGGTCAGGGACGCGTTCGTGTTAGAGCACGGGCGCGTTCCGCTAGCTCACTTTGTTCGCTTTCCGGACTTGGATCTTTTGCCTTGGCCCTCTCGGAAATGCTCTTCTTTGTACCGTCTGACTTGAGCGAATCCTGCGGCTGTCCAATACCGCAGTCGCGAACCGGCAACATCCTCAGAAATCGGTCGCGGAACGACCCGCCGATTAATCCATCTGCGTAGAGTCCCGCGATGAATTCCCAACAGCCTTGCCGCATCAGAGATTGAATGCTTCTCTTCTTCCATTAGACTTATGCACCATGATGATTCTTATGTCAAGTTCGAAATGGATGTAGTCGCTACCCTCTAACTGTCCCAAACAGCCCCGAGAAGAGTAGCCCAAGTTCCCAGGGAACGGAAAGTACCGAAGAGAAATTTAGATCCCGTTGAGTATGGGTGCGCCCTAGTACGTTCACAGCCAATCGGTCGCCGGGCCGACAGGCGTTGGAGCGGCGGCGAAAAGCACATACGGCGTTCGCCGTGAGCGACAGAAATCGACCCTATCGCTCGTGTAATCGCAGACGGCATTCGCGAAAATCGACCTGACTCTACAATCGGGTCGTCTGTTCTGGTACCACAGCGAACTGAGCCTGTCATACGAGTCAGATCGATGGCTAGGCTAAACGGGATTTATCACGCGCCGACGACACCGGCAAGAGATGGCGGGGATGTGCGTTGGGGATTTCGTGAGGGTGATGCGCGCACACAAGTCGTGGCCATTGCGCAAGGCGTAGGGTATATTTCTCTTTTTCTGTAGTTACTACGAATGCGCCTCTACGTCGCCGTTACAGACAAAGACTGGTTTGCTCTCCATGCCTCGAAGGCCGAAGTCGAGGAAGTGAACTTTTGGCGTCCATCGCCAGACGCCCCGTTCAAGGCGCTGCAACCCGGCGAACTATTGCTTTTCAAGCTCCATTCG
>Ga0210390_10004351_pt1 | contig 11953 bp, 8 predicted proteins | sample IncBWH11OmetaG_FD_161050 | JGI IMG/M metagenome (GOLD analysis project Ga0210390, IMG submission 161050) | Forest soil microbial communities from Barre Woods Harvard Forest LTER site, Petersham, Massachusetts, United States - Inc-BW-H-11-O ... | reverse complement strand
ATGCGGCCAAGCCGCCGCCAATAGATTTCGAGCGAGCAGGGGGATAAGAGCCTCGACCTCAATCCCCTGCGAATATCTACCTGGGCCCCTCATGTGCTTCCGCGGCGTTGATGATCGCGCTGCCGCACTTTAGCCTCCGGCGCGTGCGGAGCGAGACTATTCGGCTGCGGCCCTGACCGGCTCGACGAAACGCGAGACCCATTTGTTGCGGCGCTTGAGGCCGTCGCGATACATCGCCTCGAATTCGGCCGGGGCGAAGGAGTGGGTCGAGGCCCGGCTCAGCAATGCCTCGGTCCATGCCTTCAGCCGCGGAAACTTCTCGATATGGCCGAGCTTCCGGACCCGGTCGAGGAAGACGTAGCGCTGCAGAAACGGCGCGTAGGCGGCATCGACCAGCGAATATTCGGCGCCGTTGAAATAAGGGCCGCCGCCCTTTTCGAGCGCCTTTTCCAACCGCTCGAACGGCACCGGGATGGCGGCGGCGGCCTTGTTGTAGTCCTCCTCGGTGTCGGCATAGGCGGTGGCGGTCACCGCACTGGCGAAGGTCGGCACATAGTCGGTCCAGGCGCGGTTCAGCGCGCGCTCGATCGGGTCCTTGGGATGCAGCCGGGGGGCGATGGTTTCGTCGAGATACTCGTTGATCGCGTTCGACTCGAACAGCGACACCCGGTCATCGATGCGCAGCACCGGCACCTTTTTGTGCGGCGAGATCGCCAGGAACCAGTCGGGGCGATTGTCGGACTCGATATGGCGCATCTCGAATTCGGTGTTCTTCTCGCGCAGGACGATCGCCGAGCGCTGCACCCACGGGCAGGTCTTGAAGCTGACCAGCATGTATTTTGTCACCGCGGCCTCCGATCGCTTATGTGGATTCGCCATTGTCGCACATCGCCGCCGCCGGTTTAAGCGCAATCTCGTTTGTCGCGCAGCGGCACTGCTTTCTGCGTTGGGGCGCCACCCGGGCTAATCACGCGCGCGACCGCGCCCGGGGCTCAGAGCAAGAGTGGGGAAGAGTCCGCCTAGCCGATCTATTTGATCTTGGCTTCTTTGAACAAGACGTGCTTACGCGCCACCGGATCGAACTTTTTCAGTTCCAGCTTTGCGGTCTTGGTCCGCGGATTTTTCTTGGTCACATAGTAAAAGCCGGTATCGGCGCTGCTGACGAGCTTGATCAGGACGGTGCTGGTCTTGGCCATGACGGTGACCCCGGGGTCAGGGATTGCGGATACCCGAAGATAGCGATCCCGCGACCCCTGTCAAGAAGGCGGGTCCGAGGCCGGCGCCGTGCCGACCGGCCGCGCCGCGAGGCTCGGCGTCTCGGTGATCAGGTGCGTTGCCTGGCTGTAGAGGGCCGGGTCGTCCAGCAGGCGCTCGGCCACGGCGAGATCGATCGGACGCTCGGCGAGGCGCGGCGGACAGGAGGCGCGCAGCGCGTCCCATTGGCGATCGTCGAGCGACTTGCGCGGACGGGCGGTCAGCGGCGAGAGCGCCGCCGCGCCGGTGGCCCGCTGCAAGGCGATCCCGACCGAGAGCTCGTCGTTGCCGAGATCGCTGGTGCACACGGTCGGCACCACGCCGCGGCCGTTCAGCAGGTAGCCGGAGGGCGCCACCAGCCGCGCCCAGGTCAGGATCAGCTCGCCATTGTTGGGCAGGCGCAGCACGGTCTGCACCGTGCCCTTGCCGTAGGAGGCGGTGCCGACCACGACCGCGCGCCCAGCATCCTGAAGAGCGGCGGCGACGATCTCGGAGGCCGAGGCCGAGCCGCCATTGACCAGGACGACGATCGGCAGAAGGGGCGCCACGCTGTCGCCCGAAGCCTCGAAAAACTGGCGGCTCGCCGGATTGCGCCCGACCGTCGCCACGATCGGCCCCTTGGCGATGAACACGTCGGCGAGGCTCACCGCCTGGTCGAGCAGCCCGCCGGGATCGCCGCGCAGATCGAGCACGATGCCGCGCAGCTGCGGCCCCATCTCGCGCCGCACAGCGTCGAGATCGGCGACCAGCTGCTGGGTGGTGTCTTGGTTGAAGCTCGATATATGAAAAATCGCGATGCCGTCGGCACGTGACGCGGTGACCGTCGGCTCGACGATCAGCACCCGCTGCAGCTGGTAGTCGCGGGTGTCGGCAGCGCCAAGACTTTGCGTGCCCGGGCGCTCGATGCCGAGCGACACCGGGCTCAGCACCGGGCCGCGAAGCTGGCGCACGACTTCGCTCTGGGAAAGGCCGGCGGTCGGCCGGCCATCGATCGAAACGACCGTGTCGCCGGGACGGATGCCGGCGAGATCCGCGGGCCCGCCCGGCAAAATCTTGATGATTCGGAACCGGTCGGGGGACGGGTCGAGGGTCAGGCCGACCCCGCCGAACCCGTCGCGAGCGGCGCGCTGATCGCGGGCGGCCGCTGGCGAGGAGTAGCGCGAAAAGCGGTCGAGCGCCCCGGTCATGCCGTCGAACAGGGCTTCGTCGATCTTGTCCTCGGAGGTTGCCGCAAGGGTCGGCGAGGCGGCCTTGGCGTTCTCGATCACCTGGCCGAGCCACGCGCCCCACAGATGCGGGTCGTCGCCCGACGGGTTCGCGTAGGTGGCCAGCTCGCGGCCGCCGTAATCGAGCGCGATCTCGGTATGGTCGCCCGGTCCGGGCGTCTCCAGCACGGCGAATTTGGCATCGAGCTCGGAAAGCCGCGCCGCGGCGGCAAGGGCAAGAATTCGGCTCGAAACCGGCTCGATGTACAGATCGGCGATCTCGTCGAGCCCACGTCCGAACAACCGCTCTGTCGGATCCACCGGCAATGGCTGGCGTTCCGTGCAGGCGCCAAGCAAAATCAACGCCGCGCACAATGCCGCCGGTGCCAATACAGCTGCCGGACGCAACGACATCGGCATCGAGGAACCCCCCAATCCTCGCGGCAACCCGCCTGTTGAGCCGCCAGCTTTGGCCGAAGTTTTCCGGCTGCTGTTGCCGGCATGCTAAATCGGCGCCGAGCGGCAATCAACCGCGCCGAGCGCCGCGGCCGGTCACACGGCTGGAGCGCGCCGCGGTTCTGTCGTCCTCGAGGCGAAACAGCAGCCGGCCGCCGATCGCATCGGCTTCGACGAGCCGCACCGTCGCCGGATCGCCGAGCCGAAAGACCCGGCCATTGCGCCTGCCGACGAGCCGCGGCACCTTTTCATGCCGGTCGTAATAATCGCCGGGCAGGGTCGAGATCGGCACCAGGCCGGTGGCGCCGCTCTCGGCGAGGGTGACGAACAGCCCGAATTCGGCGACGCCGCTGATCCGGGCAGCAAAGAGCGCGCCGATCGCATCGGCCACCAGGGTCGCCCGGTAGCGCTCGATCGCCGCGCGTTCGGCCGCGGCGGCGCGGCGTTCGGTCGCCGAAATATGCTCGCCGAGCGCCGCCATCCGCTGCTCGTCGATATCGGCCGGCAGGGCGCCGGCGCCGAATTCGCTGCCCTCCGCGTTGGCTCCGGCGATCAGCGCGCGATGGACGACGAGATCGGCATAGCGGCGGATCGGCGAGGTGAAATGCGCGTAGCGGCGCAGCCCCAGCCCGAAATGGCCGATATTGTCCGGGGCATAGGCGGCCTGCGCCTGGCAACGCAGCACCAGCTCGTTGACCAGCGCCGCCGCGGGGCTCGCCTCGGCCCGGCGCAACAGCCGGTTGAACAGCTCGGGCTTGGGCGCCTGGCCCTTGGCGAAGGCGAGGCCGGGGATGCCGAGCTCGTCGAGGAAGTCGCGCAGGGCCACGAGCTTTTCCGGGTCGGGCGCGTCGTGGACCCGGTACATGCAGGGCTGGCGCCGGGCTTCGAGCTCCTCGGCGGCGGCGACATTGGCGAGGATCATGAACTCCTCGATCAGCCGGTGGCTGTCGAGCCGGACCGCCGGGACCACCGCCACCGGGCGCCGTTCGGCGTCGAGCACCACCCGGTCCTCGCGGATGTCGAGCTCGAGGGCGCCGCGCGCGGCCCGCGCCCGGGCGAGAGCGGCATAGGCGCCATAGAGCGCCGTCACAGCGGCCGGGGGCACGGCCGAGGGCAGCTCGCCCTGCCCGTCATGTGCGGCCTGGATTTCTTCATAGGTCAGCCGCGCGGCCGAGCGCATGACCGCGCGCATAAAGCGGTGGTGGCGCTTGCGGCCGGCGGCGTCGATCAGGAGATCGACGGCGAGGCAGGCGCGATCGACCGCGGGCTTCAGCGAGCACAGCTCGTTCGACAACGCCTCGGGCAGCATCGGCACGACGCGGTCGGGGAAATAGACCGAATTGCCGCGCCGCTCGGCCTCGCGGTCGAGCGCGCTGCCGGGCCGCACATACCAAGCGACGTCGGCGATCGCGACGACCAGATGCCAACCGCCGGCATTGGCCGGGTCGGGATCCGGCTCGGCCCACACTGCATCGTCGAAATCGCGAGCGTCGCTGCCGTCGATCGTGACCAAGGGCAGGTGTCGCAGGTCGGTGCGCCCGGCCGGGCTGACCGGCAGCGCCGCTTCGGCCTCGGCCAAGGCCGCGGCCGGAAACTCGGTCGGCAGGTCGAACGAGGCGATCGCCAGCAGGCTGATCGCGCCGGGAGCGTCGGGGGCGCCGAGCCGCTCGACGATGCGCGCCCGCGGCGCGCCGAGCCGGGCGGCCGGCAGCGCTTCGGCGACGACCAGCTCGCCCTCGGCGGCGCCGGCGGCCGCGCTGAGCGAGACGCGGTACTCGGTCTTGTTGCGACGGTCGGTCGGCGTCACCCGGCCGCCGTCGCGGTCCTGGCGAAACACCCCGACCACCCGGTCGCCGCCGCGATCGAGCCGGCGCAAGACCCGCGCCTCGATCTCGCCGGTTTCGAGCGCCACCAGGCGGGCGGCGGCGCGCGCGCCCAACGGGAGCGCTTCGCCGGCCTCGTCGGCGAGGCGCAGGATCGGCCCCGGATCGGGTCCCGGCCAAGCCACCGGGCGGGCCAGCGGGACCCCGTCCTCGTCGGTGCCGAAGCGTTCGACGACGGTAACTTCGGGCAGCGGCGTGCCGCCGACAAGCCTCCGGTTGGCGGCGCGGGTCACGGCTCCCGATCGTTCGATCTGGCGCAGCACGTCGCGCAAGGCCGGCCGATCGGTGGGCGGGACGGCGAACGCGCGGGCGATCTCGCGCTTGCCGACGGCGGATGGGCTCTCGCGGATGAACGCCACGATGTCGGCCGCTGACGGCAGCCCGTCCGGGCCTCGCCTTTGCCTCGGCGCCGGCCCTTGCCTCGGTCCCAAGGGCGACCGGCGCGAGCGCGCCATCTAGCCCGGCTGCGCGCCCGCGCGCGGTTTCTTGGCCGGCGCGGCGGCCCCGGGTTTGTTCCCGGCGGCCTTCTTGGCGCCGGCGCCGGGGCGTTTTGCCGCCGACTTTGGCTTGGTTGCCTTTCGCGCCGGCCGCACCGGCATTTTGTCCGCGGCCGCCGCCCGCTCGGACGCTGCTGCCGGCTTGGCCCGCTTTGCCGGCTTTGGCCCCGGCGCTTTCCTGGCGTTCGGGCGTTCCCGGCGCGGGCTCGCCGCCCGGCGTGCGGCAAGCAGCGGCAGCGCCTCTTCGAGCGAGAAAGTCTCCGGATCGGCGCTCTTCGGCAAAGTGGCGAACACGCCGTCATGGCTGACATAGGGGCCGTAGCGCCCCTGATAGAGCGCCACCGCGCCGCCATCGGGATGCGGCCCCAGCTCGCGCAGCGGCTGCGGCGCGCCGCGGCGACGCTCGACCGGCTCAGCCAACAGCACGACGGCGCGGTTCGCCCCGATGGTCAAGACGTCGTCATCGGCGGCCAGCGACTTGAAGGTTTTGCCATGCTTGATATAGGGGCCGAAACGGCCGATCCCGGCGATCATCGTCTCGCCGGTTTCCGGGTGGCGGCCGAGCTCGCGCGGCAGGGCCAGGAGCCGCAGCGCGGTGTCGAGATCGACATCGGCGGGCTTGAGCTGGCGCGGCAGGGCCACGCGCTTGGGCTTGGCCTCGCCATCGCCGGCGCCGAGCTGAAGGTAATGACCGAACGGCCCTTTTTTGATCGTCACTTCGAGGCCGCTCGCCGGGTCGGTCCCCAACGCGGTATCGGCGATTGCGGTCTCGCTATCGCCTTCGAGCGCCAGCGGACGGGTGTAGCGGCAGTTCGGATAGTTGGCGCAGCCGATGAAGGCGCCGAACTTGCCGAGCTTGAGGCTGAGCCGGCCGGCGCCGCACACCGGGCACAGCCGCGGGTCGTGCCCCGAACCGTCGGCCGGAAAGAAATGCCGCCCGAGGTCTTCGTCGAGCGCGGTCAGCACCTGGGTGATCGTCAGGTCTTTGGTGCCGTCGACCGCGGTCGAAAAATCGCGCCAGAAATTGCGCAGCAACTCCTTCCAGTCGACCCGCCCGTCCGATACGTCGTCGAGCTGGTTTTCGAGGTCGGCGGTGAAATTATATTCGACGTAGCGCTCGAAGAAATTGGTCAGAAACGCGGTGACCAGCCGGCCGCGGTCCTCGGGCAGAAAACGCCGCTTGTCGAGCCGGACATAGGCGCGGTCCTGCAGCACCTGGAGGATCGAGGCATAGGTCGAAGGCCGGCCGATGCCGAGCTCCTCGAGCTTTTTGACGAGGCTCGCCTCGGTATAGCGCGGCGGCGGCTGGGTGAAGTGCTGGTTCGGCGTCACGGCACCGCGGGCGAGGGCTTCGCCCTGGCGCATCTGCGGCAGCCGGGCGCCCTCGCCCTCCTCATCGGCGGCATCGTCGCGGTCTTCCTGGTAGAGCGCCAGAAACCCGTCGAACAGCACCACCTGGCCGGTGGCTCGCAGCCGCAGCTTTGCGGCAAGATCGGTGATGTCGACGGTCACCTGCTCGAGCAGGGCCGAGGCCATCTGGCTCGCCAGGGTCCGCTTCCAGATCAGCTCGTAGAGCCGGCGCTGGTCACGGTCGAGATGGGCGGCAATGTCAGCCGGCTTGCGCGCCAGATCGGTCGGGCGGATCGCTTCGTGCGCCTCCTGCGCGTTCTTGGCCGGGCTGCGATAGACCCGCGGCGCGTCGGGCACGTATTTCGCGCCGAAATCCTTGCCGATCAGCTGGCGCGCGGCGGCGATCGCCTCGCCTGAGATGGCGACGCCGTCGGTGCGCATATAGGTGATCAGCCCGACCGTCTCGCCGCCGAGATCGATGCCTTCATAGAGGCGCTGGGCGAGCTGCATCGTCCGGCTGGCCGACAGCCCGAGCTTGCGCGAGGCCTCCTGCTGCAGGGTCGAGGTGGTGAACGGCGGAAACGGGTTGCGCCGGACCTGCCGGCTGTCGATTTCGGCGACGGCAAAGCCAGGGGCATTGAGGATCGCATCGGCGGCGGCGCGCGCCTTGGCTTCGGTATCGAGATCAAAGCGTTCGAGGCGCTTGCCGTCGAGGTGGGTCAGCCGCGCGGTGAAGCTGTGCCCGGCCTCGGTCGTAAACGTGACCTCGACGGTCCAGTATTCGCGCGATTTGAAGGCTTCGACCTCGGCCTCGCGCTCGCAAATCAGGCGCAGCGCCACCGATTGCACGCGGCCGGCCGAGCGGCTGCCCGGAAGCTTGCGCCACAGCACCGGCGACAGGGTGAAGCCGACCAGGTAATCGAGCGCCCGGCGCGCCAGATAGGCGTCGACCAGCTCGCGGTCGATCTCGCGCGGCCGGCGAAACGCCTCGATCACGGCGTTCTTGGTGACCTCGTTGAAGACGACCCGCTTGACCTCGATCCCGGTCAATGCCCGGCGCGACTTCAGCACCTCCTGGACGTGCCACGAGATCGCCTCGCCCTCGCGGTCGGGGTCGGTGGCCAAGATCAGGCCGTCGGCGCCGCGCATCGCCTGGACGATTTCCTTCATGTGCTTTTCGGATTTGCCGTCGACCGCCCATGACATCGCGAAATCGTCGTCGGGCAGGACCGAGCCGTCTTTGGCCGGAAGATCGCGCACATGACCGTAGCTGGCGACCACCCGGTAATCGGGGCCCAGATACTTGTTGATGGTTTTCGCTTTTGCCGGTGATTCGACGACGACGACTTTCATGGGCCCGTTCGGTGAAGCCGGGCGGCGAGAGATCACAGCGCAGCGATGCTCAGCGCAGCGAGACGAGATTGCCCGGATGACGCTCGACCCGCCCGGCCAGCTCCAACTCGAGCAGCAGAGTGGCGACCGCGGATGCTGTCAATTGGCACTGACGCACCAGTTCGTCAACCGCGACCGGGGTCGGCCCCAGACTTTCGAGGATGATCGCGAGCGCGTCCTCGTCGGCGGCCGGCTCCCCGGCGCCACCTTCGGGCCAGGCAGGCTCTCCAGGTGGCGGCCAGCCAGGCTCGCTCGCCAGCGCCGGCAGCGGCCCGCGCAGCAGCGGGCCGAGCTGCGCCAGCACGTCCTCGGCCGACTCGGTCAGGGTGGCGCCACGCCGCAAGAGATCGTTGGCGCCGCGGCAGCGCGGGTCGAGCGGCGAACCCGGCACGGCAAACACCTCACGGCCCTGCTCGAGGGCAAAGCGGGCGGTAATCAGCGAGCCCGAGCGCGCCGCCGCCTCCACCACGAGGACGCCCAGCGCCATCCCCGAGATGATCCGGTTGCGGCGCGGGAAATGGCGCGCCTGCGGCTCGCTGCCGGGCGGCAATTCGGCGACAATGGCACCCTGGCGCCGCAGCGCGTCGTAGAGCCCGCGATTCTGCTCGGGATAGACGATGTCGACGCCGCCGGCCACGACCGCGACGGTGCCGGTCTCGAACGCCCCCAGATGCGCCGCGGCGTCGATGCCGCGGGCGAGGCCCGAGACGACGACGAGCCCGGCGCGGCCGAGCCCCTCGGCCAGCTCGCGGGCGAGGCGCCGCCCGTTGGCCGAGGCGTTGCGCGCACCGACCATCGCCAGCGCCGGCTGGTTGAGGAGCTCGGCCCGTCCGAGCACGCTCAGGATCGGCGGCGCATCCTCGACCGCGCCAAGCGCGCCCGGATAGAGCGGCTCGCCCCAGCACACGAACCGGCCGCCGATGCGATCGAGCGCTGTCAGCTCGGCTGCGGCGGCGGCTCGGGTGACCGCGGTCACGGTCCCGGTGCGCTCGCCGCGGCGGGCCAGGCGCGGCAGCGCTTCGAGTGCGGCGCGGGCCGAGCCGAACCGGCGCAGCATCGCGTAAAAGCTGATCGGACCGATCGATTCGGTGCGGATCAGGCGCAGCCAGTCGAGCCGCTCCTCGGGTTCGAGCGCGCGCGCGGCCAGGGCGCCCTCAGCTTTTCCGGAACGAGATCCGGCTTTCCCTGCCCGCGATCAGGCGCCGGATGTTGGCATGGTGGCGCAGGATGATCATGAGCGCGATCGCCGCGATCAGGAGAGCCGTCGCCCGGCCGGCAAGGAACGGCGCCACGGCGGCGCTGGCGACCGAGGCGATCAGTGCCGCGAGCGAGGAATATCGCGAGTACGCGGCGACCGCGAGCCAGATCAGGGCGGCGACCAGCGCCACCGGCCAGGCCAGCGCGATCAGCACGCCGAGCGCGGTCGCAACGCCCTTGCCGCCGCGAAACCCGAGCCAGACCGGGAACATATGGCCGAGGATCACCCAGAGGCCGGCGGCCAGCGCCGCCCCCTCGCCCCAGCGATGGGCGACCGCCGCCGCGACGCACCCCTTGCCGACATCGAACAGCAGGGTCAGCCCCGCCAAGCCGATGCTGCCGGTACGCAAGACGTTGGTGGCGCCGATGCTGCCCGAGCCGATGCGGCGGATGTCGCCGTGGCCGGCGATACGGCTCAGCACCAGCCCGAACGGGATAGAGCCCAGCAGATAGCCGAAAATCGGGGCGGCGATCAGCGCGGTCATCGGCAGCGGGATTGCATCGTCGCTCCGCTCCTCGCAATGACACCGCGGCTGGTCATTGCGAGCACAGCGAAGCAATCTCGTTGGTCCGGATCCACGCTCAATCCTCGCCCCGGAAAATGGTGCGGCCGTCGACGATCGTGCGCACGACGCGGCCCCGGACCGCGCGGCCGTCGAACGGCGCGTTCTTCGATTTCGAGCGGAACCTGTCGGTCGAGATCCGCCAGGCATGATCCGGGTCGAACAGCACCAGATCGGCCGGCGCGCCCGGCGCCAGCCGCGCCACCGGGAGGCGCAGGATGCGCGCCGGGCTCGAGGTCAGCCGCGAAATGACTTCGAGCAGGCCGAGATCGCGGTTGTGGTAGAGCTCGAGCGATAATGGCAGCAAGGTTTCGAGCCCGACGATGCCGTAGGCCGCCGAACTGAACGGCAGCCGCTTCGAATCCTGGTCCCACGGCGCATGATCGCTGGCGATCGCGTCGATCGTGCCGTCGCGCAGCCCGTCGATCACCGCGCGGCGGTCGGCTTCGCCGCGCAGCGGCGGCGACAATTTGGCGAAGGTGCGGTAGTCGCCGATCGCGGTCTCGTTCAGGGTAAAATAAGGGGGTGCGGTATCGCAGGTGACCGGCAGCCCCAGCACCTTGGCGCGGCGGATCGCTTCGACCGCGGCGGCGGTGGAAAGGTGGGCCGCGTGATAGCGGGCGCCGGTCAATTCGACCAGCCGCAGGTCGCGCTCGATCATTATGATCTCGGCCGCGGCAGGGATCGCCGGCAGCCCGAGCCGGGTGGCGATCTCGCCCTCGTTGACCTCGCCGGCCGCGGCGAGGCTCGGCTCTTGCGGGTGCTGCAGCACCAAGAGATCGAAGCTGCGGGCGTAGGCCAGCACGCGGCGCATGACCAGCGCGTCGGCGACCGCCTTGACCCCGTCGGTGAAGCCGAGCGCGCCATTGGCGGCGAGCAGGCCCATCTCGGTCAGCCGGCGGCCTTTGAGGCCTTTGGTCGCCGCGGCATAGGTGTGGATCTTGGCGAGCTTCGCCTCGCGCGCCCGCCGGGCCAGGAACTCGACGACCGAGACGTCATCGACGGGCGGCTCGGTGTTGGGCAGCGCCACCATCGTCGTGACGCCGCCGGCGGCCGCCGCCCGACCGCCGCTCTCGATCGATTCCATGTGCTCGGCGCCGGGCTCGCGCAATTGCACGCGCATATCGACGAGGCCGGGCGCCAGGCAAAGCCCCGCGGCGGCCACGGTCTCGGCATCCTCGGCGCAGCCCGCGAGGTCGCCGCCGATCGCGGCGATGCGGCCGGCTTCGATCAGGAGGTCGCCGGTCCGGTCGAGCCCGCTCGCCGGATCGAGCAGCCGGGCGCCCTGGATCAGGAGGCGGCTCACGCCCGCTCCCTGCCCCTCCCCCGCTCGGCGGGAGAGGAGAGCGGCGGGCGATTGCCGAGATCGCCGGTCAGGATCTCGAGGCAGGCCATGCGCACCGCAACCCCCATCTCGACCTGGTGGCGGATCAAGCTGCGGTCGATGTCGTCGGCGATCTCGCTGCCGATCTCGACGCCGCGGTTCATCGGGCCGGGATGCATGATTAGCGCGTCGGGCTTGGCCGCGCGCAGCTTCTCGTAGTCGAGGCCGAAAAAATGAAAGTATTCGCGCGTCGACGGCACGAACGAGCCGTGCATCCGCTCGCTCTGCAGGCGCAGCATCATCACGATGTCGACCCCGGCGAGCCCGCGGCCCATGTCGTGGAACACCTCGACGCCGAGCCGTTCGATCGCCGCCGGTAGGAGGGTGCGCGGCGCCACCACCCGCACCCGCGCGCCCATGATGTTGAGGAGCGCTATGTTCGAGCGCGCGACCCGGCTGTGCAGGACGTCGCCGCAGATCGCGACCAGGAGCCCATCGAGCCGGCCCTTGCGGCGGCGGATCGTCAGCGCGTCGAGCAGCGCCTGGGTCGGGTGCTCGTGGCTGCCGTCGCCGGCGTTGATGACGGCGCAGTCGACCTTTTCCGACAGCAGCTGCACCGCGCCCGATTCGGGGTGGCGCACGACCAGCACGTCGGGGTGCATCGCGTTCAAGGTCATCGCGGTGTCGATCATGGTCTCGCCCTTGACCATCGAGCTCACCGCCACCGCCATGTTGATCACGTCGCCGCCGAGCCGCTTGCCGGCGCCCTCGC
>Ga0210390_10004350_pt1 | contig 11955 bp, 12 predicted proteins | sample IncBWH11OmetaG_FD_161050 | JGI IMG/M metagenome (GOLD analysis project Ga0210390, IMG submission 161050) | Forest soil microbial communities from Barre Woods Harvard Forest LTER site, Petersham, Massachusetts, United States - Inc-BW-H-11-O ... | reverse complement strand
CCGCTAGAAGAAGCAGCCGACCCGACACTTGACCGTGCCAGGCGTTCCCGGCGTCAGCGCCCGACGCGCCCCCGCGAGTTCGACGCTCCTGAGCCACCCCGCCGCGGCAGGGTCCCGCGCGATCCGAACCTGCGTGGCCGGCCATCGCGGGAAACCCGCCGCGACCCGCACTCTCGTAAGGATCGCCCGACCCGTCGCAGCAGCCGCTTCGACCCCTCCGAGCCGATCGAGCCTTACACGCCATACGAACCCGCCGCGCCGGAGCCGCGTCGCAGGCCGGTGCCGAACGGGACGACCGGCGCCACCGCGACGCACCACCCGATCTCGCAGGTCCGGTATCGCGAGTCGACCAGCGCTGAGGAGCCGCGCAGCGAACCCACACCGCGCCCCCGGCGGTCGCGCGAGTCCGCAGCCGACTCCTGGAACTACGACGTCTAGAAGAGGGCTAGCCGTCGCGCCGGTTGGGACGGATCTCTCGCGGTAGCGCGAACACCAGAGTCTCGTTCGCCGTCGTCACCGGTTGCACCACGTCATAGCCATACTCGGCCAGCCGCTCCAGCACGCCACGCACCAGCACCTCAGGCACCGACGCCCCGGAGGTGACCCCGATCGTGGTCACACCGTGCAGCCAGTTCGGGTCGATGTCGTCGGCGTAGTCCACCAGATGCGCGGCCGCCGACCCGGCGCCGAGCGCGACCTCTACCAACCGCACCGAGTTCGACGAATTGCGCGACCCGACGACGATGACCAGCTCGCACTCGGGCGCCATCGCCTTGACCGCGACCTGCCGGTTCTGGGTTGCGTAGCAGATGTCGTCACTCGGCGGATCCTGCAGTTTCGGGAATCGCGCCCGCAGTCGCTGCACGGTCTCCATGGTTTCGTCGACGGACAGCGTGGTCTGGGAAAGCCAGATGACCTTGTTCTCGTCGCGAACCGTGACACCGTCGACCGCGCCGGGCCCGTCGACCAGCTGCACGTGGTCGGGGGCTTCGCCGGCGGTTCCGACGACTTCCTCGTGGCCCTCGTGGCCGATGAGCAGGATGTCGTAGTCGTCGCGTGCGAAGCGCTTGGCCTCGTTGTGCACCTTGGTGACCAACGGGCAGGTGGCGTCGATCACACGCAGCGACCGCTCGGCCGCCGTCACGTGCACGATCGGCGCGACACCGTGCGCGGAGAACACCACGATGGCACCCTCGGGGACCTCGTCGGTCTCGTCGACGAAAATCGCTCCCGCCTTGGCCAGGGTGTCGACCACGTGCCGGTTGTGCACGATCTCGTGCCGGACGTAAACCGGCGGGCCGTGCTTTTCCAGCGCACGTTCGACCGTCTCGACGGCGCGGTCGACGCCGGCGCAGTACCCGCGCGGCTCGGCCAGCAGCACCCGCTTGCCGGTCACCGGCTCGACCGCCGAGCTGGTGGCGCCCGGGATCCCCATGTTCACGGTTGGCGGCATAGCAACCAGGTTACTTTCTGCGGACTCGGGCCCGCCAGCTCGCGCTGTCGGCTTGGAGTTGACCGCCGGTTAAGGCAGGCTTGACCGCATGGCTACTGCACCGTATGGGTTCAGGCTGCTGGTGGGCGCGGCGACATTCGCCGTCGAGGAGACGATCAAGCTGCCGAAGACCATCCTGATGTATCCGATGACACTGGCCAGTCAAGCCGCGCACATCGTGATGCGATTCCAGCAGAACATTGCCGAGCTGGTGATCAAGGGCGACTCGACGCTGGAGCAGATCTTTCCGCCGAAGGACGAGCAGCCGGAGTGGGCGACGTTCGACGAGGATCTCGGCGACGGCTCTGAAGGCGATGGCGAGCCATCCGCACTTGGCATTGACGCGTCCGACTCCGAACGCCGCTCTGAAGGACGGTTCGCGCTCTACACCGCACCCGACCCGTCAGTTGATTCCCCAACCCAGCCCGTCAACCGCGGGAAGAAGCCGGCCGCCAAGGCCGTGGCGGCGCCGGAGGTGGCCGACGAGCTCGACTACGAATCGCTGACCCTGGCCCAGCTGCGCGCCAGATTGCAAACCCTCGACGTGGACGAACTCGAGGCGCTGTTGGCCTACGAGGAGGCCACCAAGGCGCGTGCACCGTTCCAGACGCTGCTGGCCAACAGGATCACTCGCGCGACGGCGAAGTGACCGAACGGGTGCCCGCTGAACCGACGGAAGGGACGGCGCGGACGGGGCAGGCGAATTCGGCCGAGAACCCGTATCCGGTTCGCGCGGTGGCCATCCGGATCGCTGGCTGGATCGACAAATTGGGCACGGTGTGGGTCGAAGGCCAGTTGACCCAGATCAACATCCGGCCGGGCGCGAAGACGGTGTTCATGGTGCTGCGTGACCCGGCAGCCGACATGTCGCTGACCGTCACCGCCCCACGCGATTTGGTGGAACGCGCGCCGGTCAAGCTCGTCGAGGGCGTGCAGGTGGTGGTCTGCGGCAAGCCGAACTTCTTCACCGGACGTGGCACATTCTCGTTGCGGCTCAGCGAAATTCGCGCGGTGGGTATCGGTGAGCTGCTGGCGCGCATCGACCGGTTGCGGCGGCTGCTGGACGCCGAGGGGCTGTTCGATCCACGGCTCAAACGGCCGATCCCGTTCCTGCCCGCGACGGTCGGACTGATCACCGGCCGGGCCAGCGCCGCCGAGCGAGACGTCACCACGGTGGCCGCCGCGCGCTGGCCCGCGGTGCGATTTGCAGTGCGCAACACCGCCGTCCAGGGACCCACCGCCGTCGCCCAGATCGTCGCGGCGCTGCGCGAACTGGACGCCGACCCCGACGTCGACGTGATCGTGGTGGCCCGCGGCGGCGGTAGCGTCGAGGACCTGCTGCCGTTTTCCGACGAGACGCTGTGCCGCGCGATCGCCGCCTGCCGCACCCCGGTGGTCAGCGCGGTCGGTCACGAGCCCGACAATCCGCTGTGCGACTCGGTTGCCGATCTGCGCGCCGCCACTCCCACCGACGCCGCCAAGAAGATCGTCCCGGATACCGCGGCGGAACAGCACCTGCTCGACGACCTGCGCCGGCGCAGTGCCCAGGCGTTGCGCAACTGGGTGGCTCGCGAACAGCGCGCGCTCGCGCAGTTGCGCAGCCGCCCGGTACTGGCCGAGCCGCTGGCTGCGCTCAGGGTGCGCGCCGAGGAGATTCACCGCGCCCGGTCGGCGGTCCGCCGGGATATCACCCGGCTGGTCGACGTAGAAGCCGAACGCGTCGGTCACTTGTCCGCCCGGCTGGCTACGTTGGGACCGGCGGCCACCCTCGCCCGCGGTTACGCCGTGGTGCAGGCGGTGCCGACGGGCGGATCCTCGGCGGTGCTCCGCTCGGTCGACGACGCCCCGGCGGGTACCAGGCTGCGGGTGCGCGTTGCCGACGGCTCCGTCGCAGCGATCAGTGAAGGACGAACCGATGGGGTCTGAGAAACCCGAGGAAGCTACGCCTATTAGTCATCTCGGGTATGAAAAATGCCGGGACGAGCTGATCGAAGTTGTCCGCCTTCTGGAACAGGGCGGGCTGGACCTTGATGCGTCGCTGAATCTCTGGGAAAGAGGCGAGCAACTGGCTAAACGGTGCGAGGAGCACTTAGCTGGAGCGCGCAAGCGGGTGTCCGACGCACTGGCCGCCGGCGACCCGGAAGATTCTTGAAGATGAAACTAATTTCGAGGTTTTAGTTCGAAACTGGAACACGTTTCAGTTATCCTCGTCCGCATGGCTGACACTTCTGGAGCATCGCCGACCGCCCAATTGGGCCGAATCCTGGTCACCGGCGGCTCGGGGTTCGTTGGCGCGAACCTGGTGACCACCCTGCTCGACCGTGGCTACCGGGTGCGGTCCTTCGACCGTGCGCCCTCGCCGCTGCCCGCCCAACCTGGGCTCGAGGTGCTGCGGGGAGACATCTGTGACCGCGACGTCGTCGCGGCCGCGGTCGACGGCATCGACACCGTGTTCCACACCGCGGCGCTCATCGAGTTGCTGGGCGGCGCCTCGGTCACCGAGGAGTACCGGCAGCGCAGTTTCGCCGTCAACGTCGAGGGAACCAAGAACCTGCTACACGCCGCACAGGCCGCCGGGGTGAAGCGGTTCGTCTACACGGCATCCAACAGCGTGGTGATGGGGGGCAACCCGATCGCCGGCGGCGACGAGACGTTGCCCTACACCGACCGGTTCAACGACCTCTACACCGAGACAAAAGTGGTCGCTGAGCGATTTGTGCTGTCCCAGAACGGGGTTGACGGGTTGCTGACCTGTTCGATCCGGCCCAGCGGTATCTGGGGCCGGGGCGACCAGACGATGTTCCGCAAGGTGTTCGAAAGTGTGCAGGCCGGCCACGTCAAGGTGCTGGTCGGCCGCAAGGCCGCCCGCCTGGATAACTCCTACGTGCACAACCTGATTCACGGCTTCATCCTGGCGGCCGAGCACCTGGTGCCGGGCGGCACCGCGCCCGGGCAGGCGTACTTCATCAACGACGCCGAGCCGGTGAACATGTTCGAGTTCGCCCGACCGGTGGTGGCGGCGTGCGGCCAGCACCTGCCCCGGCTGCGGATATCCGGCGCCGCGGTCCGCGCGGCGATGTCGGCGTGGCAGCGGCTGCATTTCCGGTTCGGGCTGCCGAAACCCCCGCTGGAACCGCTGGCCGTCGAGCGGCTGTATCTGGACAACTACTTCTCGGTGGCCAAGGCCACCCGCGACCTCGGCTATCGGCCGTTGTTCACCACCGAGCAGGCGATGGCCGAATGCCTGTCCTACTACACCGAGCTCTTCGACGAGATGAAAGCCGGCGCCTATCCCCACCTGGCGGCCGTCGTCGCACTCGCCGTGCCCGCATAGCGCTCGGCGGCCGCGAGGGCCACCCCTCGTCGCGCCGCGAATCTGCGGCTGCGAACATATTCCGAGTCGGCACGTTGCGAAATACTCTTTCGCGAGCGATGAGGAGGGCAATGTCCGAGACTGTGCTGGTCACCGGGGCGTTCGGCTTGGTCGGGTCCGCGACGGTGCGACAGCTACGCGCCGACGGCCGCCACGTCGTCGCCACCGACCTCGACATCCCGGCCAACCGCAAGAAGGCAACCACCCTGCTGCCCGCCGCCGACGTCCGGTGGGCCGACCTCACCGATCCAGACGCGGTCGCCGCGTTGCTGCGCGAAGTCGCGCCCGTAGCGGTCATCCACCTGGCCGCGATCATCCCGCCGGTGTGCTACGCCCGCCCAGGGCTGGCTCGCCGCGTCAACGTCGACGCGACCGGCTTGTTGATCAACGCGGCGAAAACGCTGCCGGCGCCGCCGCGATTCGTCCAAGCCTCGAGCGTCGCAGCCTACGGCGCCCGTAACACACACCACATCACCGACGTGCTCACCGCCGACACTCCGCTGCGGCCATCCGACATTTACGGCGCGCACAAAGTGGAAGCCGAGCAACTGGTTCGCGGCTCCGAGCTGGATTGGGTGGTGCTGCGACTGGGCGGCGTGCTCACCTCAGAGCCGCGGTTCGATCTCGACCTGGACACCATCTACTTCGAAGCATCGCTGCCGGTCGACGGGCGCATCCAGACTGTCGACGTGCGCGACGTGGCCCGGGCGTTCGTCGCCGCCACCACCGCGCCGGTGGTCGGCGAGACGTTGCTGATCGGCGGCGACGACTCGCATCGCCACGTCCAAGGCGACATCGCCCCGGCCAGCGCGGCCGCGATGGGCTTGGTCGGCGGGATTCCCGCCGGGCGCAAGGGCAACCCGGACAGCGACGCCGACTGGTTCGCCACCGACTGGATGGACACCGCACGGTCGGCGGAAGCCCTGAAATTTCAACGGGTTTCGTGGCCGCACATGCTCGCCGAGCTGGCCGACCGGATGGGCTGGCGGCGCTATCCGGCCCGGCTGGCGGCTCCGTATGCTCATGCGTTGCTCAAACATCGCTCGCCCTACTACCGCTACCCGGGCCGCTACGCCGATCCGTGGCGCGTGATCGCCGCCAAATGGAATGACCCTCGACCCGATAAGGAGCCAGCATGACTAATCGCACGGCTGTCGTCGTCGGCGGCGCTTCCGGCATCGGCCGAGCCGTGGCCCATGCGCTGGCCGCTGACAACTGCCGGGTGACCGTCGCCGACCGCAACGCCGAAGGGGCGCGTGTCGTCGCCTCCGAACTCGGCGACCCGCATACCGCCGCGACGGTCGATGTCACCGACGAGGACACGGTACGAGCCCTTTTCGAGCAAGCCGACGCGCTCGACGTCGTGGTCAACACCGCCGGTTACAGCGGTGTCGGGCTGATCACCGACCTGGCGGTGGAAGATTTCCGCTCGGTCGTCGACGTCTGCCTCACCGGCGCCTTCCTGGTGATCAAGCATGGCGCGCCGCGACTGCGCGACGGCGGGGCGCTGGTGTCGATCAGTTCGCTCAACGCGCGCCAGCCCGCCGCGGCGATGAGCGCCTACTGCGCGGCGAAGGCCGGGCTGTCGATGCTGACCGAAGTCGCGGCGCTCGAACTCGCGCCGCGCGGTATCCGGGTCAACGCCGTCGCCCCGGGATTCGTGCACACTCCGCTCACCGAGCCCGCCACCCAGATTCCCGGCGTGCTCGAGGAATACCTGGAGAACACCCCGCTGGGTCGGGCGGGCACGCCCGAGGACATTGCCGAGGCAGTGGTGTTCCTCTGCAAGGCAACGTGGTTGACCGGTGAGGTGCTCGACCTCAACGGCGGCGCACACATGAAGCGGTATCCCGATATCTTGGGCCACGTGATGAAGCTGGCGGCGCCGCAATGAATTTCACTGGCAAGCAAGCGATCGTCACCGGCGCAGGCTCGGGTATCGGCGCGGCGCTATGCCGGGCCCTGGTCGCCGAGGGCGCCGACGTCGTCTGCACCGATGTCGACGGCGCCGCCGCAGCCCGCACCGCCGAGGGCCTGCACGGTCCGGGAACCGCGACCTCGGCCACCCTCGACGTCACCGACCCGGACGCGGTGGCGAGCGCCGTCGACGCCGTGGTCGCCCGCGCCGGACGACTCGACCTGATGTTCAACAACGCCGGAATCGCTTGGGGCGGCGACACCGAACTGCTCACCCTGGACCAGTGGAACGCCATCATCGACGTGAACATCCGCGGCGTCGTGCACGGGGTGACCGCCGCCTACCCGGTGATGCTGCGGCAAGGACATGGTCACATCGTCAACACCGCGTCGATGGCCGGGCTGACCGCGGCCGGGCAGATCACCAGTTACGTGATGACCAAGCACGCGGTGGTGGGACTGTCGCTGGCGCTGCGGTCGGAGGCGGTCTCCCGCGGGGTGGGTGTGCTTGCCGTCTGCCCGGCCGCCGTCGAAACCCCGATTCTGGACAAGGGTGCGATCGGGGGTTTCGTCGGCCGTGACTACTACCTTCGCGGCCAGGGCGTGAAGACCGCTTACGCGGCTGACCGGTTGGCCCGCGACACCCTCAAGGCGATCGACCGCAACAAGGCGCTGCTGGTTGTGCCGAGGCGGGCGCACGCGTCATGGGTGTTTGCCCGGCTGGCGCCCGGTCTACTGCAGCGTATGTCGATCCGATTCATCGCCGATCAGCGCAAGCGACAACACGCGAAGAGTGCTGCGGTCGACAATTAAAGCCCAGCCACGTCGAATGACGCCAACGAAGTAGCAACTGCGCGCGGAATTACGGCAAGACTCGTCGCATGGACGAGCTCTTTCAATGCCGGAGCTGATTCGGGCGCAACTTTGCTCGCCGCGGTCCATACTTAACCAGCAGCTACCACTGCGGGGTGCCCGTGCGAAAGGTTTTCATCTCTTACGCCCGCCAGAACAAGCGGGACGTAGAACAAGTGGTGGAGCATCTTGGAGTTCTGGGATGTGACACCTGGCATGACTCGTCGCTGCACGGCGGTCAGGACTGGTGGAACGAGATCCTGCGGCAGATAGCCGATTGCGACACCTTCATCGCGATCCTCTCCCGCGAGGCACTGAACTCGACGGCATGCAGGCGTGAATACGAGTGGGCGGAGTCACTGGAAAAGCCGTTGCTTCCAGTCGCCGTGGAGCCGCTGCCGAAAGCACTGCCGCGACGCTTCTCCATACGCCAGATCGTCGACTACTCCGACCCCGCAGCCCGGGACAGGGCCGCGTTGGCGCTGGCCGGAGGCCTCGCAACGTTGTCTCCCGCACCGCCGTTGCCGGATCCGTTGCCGGAACCGCCCGCCGTCCCGCTGTCTTACCTCACCGATCTCACCGATCTGGTAGCCGAACAGAAGGGCCTGGACCACGAGCAGCAGCGTCACATTCTCAACCATCTCGAGCCGGCGCTGCATTCGGTCGACCCGGAAGAGCGGCGAGGCGGACACGACATCCTGGAAATGCTCGGCAGTCGCGATGACCTCTACGCGGACGTATACCGGACAATCAGCCGTCTGAAGGATCTCGTTGAAGGCACGGCATCGGTTCGCAGCAGCGACCACGTCGATGAGCGCCCTGCCGACCTGACCGAGCATCCACCCCGCCCGGCGAAGACCACCGGCGAATTCCGTGCGGGAACGAAGGACGGCACTGTCGGCCAGCGCTGGCGTCAGCTATTCCTCTCACCGGTCGGGCCACGGGGGCGGCGATATCATCCGAAGATCGCTGCGAGTGCGATTGCGATCGCTTTAGTCACCGTTGCAGCAATTGTCTTAGTAGCGAACCATAAACGCGTTGGCAACCAACAGCTTTATCCTGCGTACATCCTGGAACCGACTGCCGGTGTGACCGGTGTAAATGTGTACGCCGAGCCGAAACTGTCCGCGCCGGTCAAGGCGACCCTGCCCCTACACACCGATATTTACATTGAGTGTGTCGCAGTTGGCGACCCGGTTGAAGGGCCGGGCCCTAAAGGACAGCCAAGACAAACTACTTCCTACTGGGACAAAGTTAGCTCGCAGGCCACCGGTCGCGAACTTGGATTTGTCCCTGACGTTTGGGTGAACACCAACGGGACAGCGCCTGTCGGGCCCAATTGTTAGAGCATTCTCCCGCCTGGTCTAGCGGCGCCGTAGGGTTCACATCGACACCGACGCGGAGGGCCCGGCGATGAACACGGAATTTACCCTCACCCAGAAACGGGCCCTTGCGGTCGTCACCATTATCAGCCTGCTGTTTGCTGGATACTTCCTCCGCAACTACTTTGTCCTCATCGTGGTCGCAGCGGTCGGTGCGTATTTGTTTACGCCGCTTTTCAATTGGTTCGATCGTCGGCTGAAGACCGGCTTGGCGGCCACCTGCACGCTGCTAACGGCGCTGGCTGCCGTCATCGTGCCGATCGGACTGCTGGTGGTGCTGGCGATCGTGCAGATCTCCCGGATGGTGACCCAAGTCGCCGGGTGGGTGCAGAAGACCGGTATGACTGAGCTCGGCGACAAAAGTCTCCATGTCGTCAATCAGCTCCTGGCGCGGGTGCCCTTTCTGCACATGACCGTCACCGCGGAGTCACTGCGAAAAACGATGGTGACCGTCGCACAGAAGGCGGGTGAATGGAGCCTGCACTTCCTGCAGAACACGGCCGGAAGTCTCTTCGGCACAGTGACTTCAGCCATCATCTTCTTGTACGTGTTCATGGCGCTGCTGACCAACCGCGACAAAATCCTCACCTTGATCCGCCAACTAAATCCGCTCGGCGACGACGTCACCGATCTGTACCTGCGCAAGATGGGCTCCATGGTGCGCGGCACCGTGAACGGCCAGTTCGTCATCGCATTGTGTCAAGGCGTGGCCGGCGCCGCATCGGTCTATGTCGCCGGATTTCACCACGGCTTCTTCATTTTCGCGATCTTGTTGACCGCGCTGTCCATCATTCCGCTGGGCGGCGGTATCGTGACCATTCCGTTCGGTATCGGGATGATCTTCTACGGCAACATCCCCGGCGGTATCTTCGTAATCCTTTGGCACCTCATCGTTGTCACCAACCTCGACAACTTTCTGCGCCCGATCCTGGTGCCCCGGGACGCCCGCCTCAATCCCGCGCTGATGTTGCTGGCCGTGTTCGCGGGCATCGCCATGTTCGGCCCGTGGGGCATCGTGATCGGCCCGGTGTTGATGATCGTCATCGTCACCACCATCGACGTCTACCTCGCGGTGTACAAGGGCGTGGAGCTCGAAGAACCCGTCGACGAGGACGAGAAACCCGGCTGGGTCACGCGGTGGAGGGCACGCCGCAAATCGGCTACGACACAGCCAGCCGCTGAGTGAGGAACTCGACCACCCGTTTGCGCGCCTCGTAGGCCGGGTGACCGTCGACCTCGCGGACTTCAAGGGTCAGCACCGAATGCGCCGCCCGGGAGAAGCCGTGTTCGTTGCCTGGGCCCGAGTCGATCTCGATCACCTCGAACGCGTCGCCGAGCCGCTCTTTGAGCGTCACGAACCGCTCGGCCGGCGACATGAAGTCCTTGCTGAACCGTAGGCCGATCGCGCACACGCCGTCGCTGGCGGCGCGGTCTTTGAACGCGTTCAGTTCCACGTCACTGAGTCCAGCGTCGCGCCGCTGGCGCGGCGTCAACGGGAACGGCGTCGATGGCTGGCTGAGCACCGGCGCCAGCACGCTGTCGTCGACCGCGGCGGCCAGCGCGAAGCCGCCGGTGAAACACTGGCCGATCACGCCGACTCCTTTGCCCGGTGTCGACGCGTTGAGGTCACGGGCCAGTGCGCGCAGGAAAACCGCTACGGGCCGCTGCTTGTTGGTCGCAAGCGCGGCGAATTCCCTTGCCACACAGACACGTCGGAGAGAAGAAAGCGTGTAGCCGACCGTAACCGGACGCCCCGGCTCACCGAACAGCGACGGTATCGCCACGGTGAACCCGTTGTCCACCAGGTGATTACCCAGCCCCAGCACCGCGGGGTGGATGCCGGGTACCTCGGGGATCAGCACCACGCCAGGTCCTTCGCCCTTGCGGTACACGTCATGGGTGTAGCCGCCACCGGTGAACGGTGCCACGGACCAACCCGCGAGGTCGGCTTCTGGTGGAGTCATGGATATCCCTTCTAGCGGTGCGCCGGTAGCGGCGGCTGAGTTTGAGTTGCCGCCGCCAGCGTACGAAACTGATCGACACCGCCGGCACCCGTGATCGCGACCTGAGCCGGCCCGGCCGGACTGTTCAGCCGGGTGGTCCACACCGGCTCGACACCGCCGTCGCCCTGGTAGACGATCCAGCGGGTGCCGCCGACGTCGACGGTCCCGGTCGGATACATCGAAGCGTGGATCGAGCCGACCAGCTTGTCCTCGTCGGCGTTGCTTTGGGTCAGGCTCAGGTACATCCCGGTGGGGCTGATGTATCCGACGGTGGAGGTGACCGCGCGCACCCGCTGCCCGGTCGACGAGTCCGTTCGACCGTCTCCGATGCCGCCGCGGCTGCCGGAGTTGGGTTGCCAGCCATCGGGCAGGCGCGGCATCCGGACCGGGAACCCCAGCGTCTGCGCGTCGGCCCGCAGCGCGCTGGCCGCGTCGTAGGACGGCACCGGCCCGCGGTTGGTTCCGCCGGGGGCGAACGTGCACATCCCGACCATGCCCGCCAAGATGATGCAGGCCGCCACCAGCGGCGCGATCGACCAGAACATATCCCGGCCGTCCTGCAGCAGCCGTGGCTTGGCCGGCTTGACCGTCGGCTGCGGCTGCGGCGGCGTCGTCACATCACGAGTATCCCAGCTCCCGAGCGCCAACCCGCTTCTGGGACAATCTCCGCATGACCCCCCAGGCCGAGCGCCGACGTGAAGCCCCCGACCGCAACCTTGCTTTGGAACTGGTACGGGTCACCGAAGCCGGTGCGATGGCGGCCGGGCGTTGGGTGGGTCGTGGAGACAAGGAAGGCGGCGACGGCGCGGCCGTCGATGCGATCCGCCAACTGGTGAACTCGGTCTCGATGCGCGGCGTGGTCGTGATCGGCGAGGGTGAGAAAGACCACGCGCCGATGCTCTACAACGGCGAGGAGGTCGGCAACGGCGACGGCCC
>Ga0210390_10004347_pt1 | contig 11958 bp, 13 predicted proteins | sample IncBWH11OmetaG_FD_161050 | JGI IMG/M metagenome (GOLD analysis project Ga0210390, IMG submission 161050) | Forest soil microbial communities from Barre Woods Harvard Forest LTER site, Petersham, Massachusetts, United States - Inc-BW-H-11-O ... | reverse complement strand
GCGCACGCATCGCGCGAGATTACTTTGACGAAAAAGAACATTGGGAGCAGGGCTATGATCGTCTGGCGCATCGTCGGCTGGGGCGCGCTGCTTGCCGGTCTATCGGTGCTGGTGAGGGACGTGATCACCTGGTTCGACACCCGCGTCTGGGCGCCGCTAGCACTCGGCCAATTGTGGTACGATCTCGACCGGTCGAGCCTGAACCTGGTCCAGGCGGTCACCCTGCGCTATATCTCTGCGTTTTTGTGGGACCGGGTTATCGTCAACGTCCTGTTATGTTGGGCCTTCGCGGCGCTGATCGGATTGGGCCTTGTGATCCTGCTGGGCGCCCGCAAACGCCCGCTTCGGCATTCCTGATCGGGAACCGGTAAGGAACGAGCCATTTGACGGACGATCGACCATCTGCGACACAAACGCCCGCGCTCGGCGGCGGCGGGAACCTGCTGCGGCTCGCGACGATCGGGGTGGTGGTCTTGGCGGTCGTCCTCGGTTTCGCCTATGTCGGCGGCTGGCTGTCGCCGGGCCGGCTCACTCCGGCGCGCTTTGTCGACCGGTTTGAAGAGGTATACGGCCTGCATCCCGGGTTTCGCCGCAACCATGCCAAGGGGGTGTGCATCGCCGGATATTTCGACGCGACCGGTGCTGCTGCGACGCTGTCGAAGGCGGTCGTGTTCACCGCCGGACGGACGCCGGTCATCGGCCGCTTCTCGCTCGCCGGCGGCGAACCTTTTGCCTCCGACGGTCCGGCCGCGATCCGCGGCATGGGGTTGAGCTTCGCTCTTGCCGATGGCGAAGTGTGGCGCACCGCAATGGTCGACCTGCCGGTTTTTCCCGTCAGGACGGCAAATGATTTTTATACCCAGCTCGGTGCGTCGGTTCCCGACCCGGCGACCGGCAAGCCCGATCCCGCACGAGTCAAAGCGTTTCTCGACGCGCATCCCGAGACCATGCGGGCGACGAGCCTGATCAAAAGCCGGCCGTTTTCGTCGGGCTTTGCCAACGCCACCTATAACGGATTAAACGCGTTCCGGTTTGTCAATGCCGCCGGCGAGACGGCACCGGTGCGCTGGTCGATGGCGGCGGTCGACCCGTTCGCGCCCGAGCCGACAGCACCACCCGCGCCAGCCGATAAGAACTACCTCTTCGACGCAGTCGTCAGGCGCATCGAAGAGGGGCCGGTGCGATGGCGCCTGATCGTGACCGTCGGCAAGCCGGAGGATCCGACCGACGACGCGACAATCGCGTGGCCCGACAACCGCAGCCATATCGACGCAGGGACCCTGACGATCGACCATGTCGACGGCGAGGCGCCGGGCAATTGCCGCGACATCAATTTCGATCCGCTGGTTCTGCCCTCGGGCATCACTCCGTCGAACGATCCGCTACTCTCCGCACGGTCGGCGATCTATTCGCCCTCCTTCACCCGGCGGGAGGGCGAGCCAAAGACGCCGAGCGCGGTCAATCCCGCCGCCCTCGGCAAGGGGCCGTAGACATGGCGCACACGGCAAAATTTTCGGCGTTGTCGCGGCTACTGCATTGGACGATGGCGGTCATGGTGCTGGCCATGCTGCTGATCGGCATCGGCATGGTGTCGTCGCTGTCGTCCTACCATCGCTTGGTGTCGATCCATAAGCCGCTCGGCATCGCGATCCTGATCCTGGTCGCGATCCGCTTGGTCAATCGGCTGTTCAATCAGCCGCCGCCCTTGCCCGGCCACATGCCGCCCTGGCAGCGCTTTGCTGCGGAAGCCTCCCATATCTTACTTTATGCGCTGATGTTCGCGCTGCCGCTCGTCGGCTGGGGGATGCTCTCGGCGGCGGACTATCCGATTGTGCTCTACGGCGCATGGCACCTGCCGCCCATCCTGCCGCACAACGCGATGCTCTACGCGGTATTGCGGGCGGCGCACACCTACCTCGCCTTTCTGCTGTTCGCGACGTTTCTTGCTCATCTCGGCGCGGCGTTGATGCACGCGCTGATCTATCGCGATGGGGTCTTTCCAAGTATGGCTTCGTGGGGAGTCGGCGGCGACCAGCCGGCCGACTGATGCGCTCACATGCGGATCGCGATCGCGCTGGCGGGGCCGAGTAGCGGCATCAGGCCGACGAGGACCTCCCGCTCGACCGCGACGCAGCCCGCGGTCGGGGAGAAATCGGGCCGGGCGATGTGCAGGAAGATCGCGCTGCCGGAGCCGGGAACGACCGGCGCCATGTTGTAGCCGATGACGACCAGGAGATCGTAGACCGGGTCGTCGAGCCACAAGGGCTCGGTGTGGCCGGGATAGGGCAGCGAGACGAGACGGTTGTAGTTTGGGTCGACGGGATCGTCGACCCAGGCGTCGCTCGGCAAAAGGGCTCGCAGCGGCAGGCCGGAGCGCGGCGGCGACATCCGATCCGCCCGAAAAAAGGCCGAAACCAGCGCAAATGTCCCGGCTGGGGTCGCGCCGTCACCCTCTTTCTTGTTGGCGCTGACGCCCGCTCGTCCGCCCGCCGCCCGCGCCAAGCCGCCAGGCCAGCGCAGGACGCCGTCGCGATAGTCGAGGTTCTCGTCCGCTGCCGCACTCGCCCTACCGGCCGTCGCCAACAACACAGCCGACCCGAGAAATTCGCGGCGCGCGACCCGCATCCTCAATACATGTGCTGGCCGCCATTGACCGAGAACGTGGAACCGGTGATGAAGTCGGCGTCGTCGGCGACCAGGAACAGCACGGTGCGCGCGATGTCCTCGGCGCGGCCGAGCCGGCCGACCGGGATGCGTGCGATGATCTTTTCGAGCACGTCGGCCGGCACCGCGCGTACCATCTCGGTGTCGACATAACCGGGGGCGACCGCGTTGACGGTGATTCCGCGCGCGGCACCCTCCTGGGCCAAGGCCTTGGTGAAGCCGTGGATCCCCGATTTCGCCGCGGCATAGTTGACTTGGCCGTATTGGCCGGCCTGGCCGTTGATCGAGCCGATATTGACGATGCGGCCAAAACCGCGCGCCCGCATCCCCTCGATGACCTGCCGCGACATGTTGAAACAGGAGGACAGGTTGGTCTGGGTCACCGCGTTCCATTGCTCCCAGCTCATCCGGTGCATGGTTGCGTCGCGGGTGATGCCGGCGTTGTTGACCAAGACCTCGATCGGCCCGAGTGCCGCTTCGATCGCCTTGACGCCGTCGGCACAAGCCTGAAAGTCCGACACGTCGAATTTGGAGACCGGGATGCCGGTCTCGCCATTGAATTGTTGCGCCGCCGCGTCGTTGCCGCCATAGGTCGCCGCGACCCGATAGCCGGCGCCGTTCAGCGCGACCGAGATCGCGCGGCCGATTCCACGGGTCCCGCCCGTGACCACCGCCACTCTCGCCATGCGTCCCTCCCTGGTGACTTGGCCTGGCGCGATCTAGCCCCATGGGGCTAATCGCGCTCGAGGCACATAGCAATTCCCATGCCGCCGCCGATGCACAGCGTGGCCAATCCTTTTTTCACATTGCGGCGCTGCATCTCGTAAAGCAGCGTGACCAGCACCCGCGCCCCCGATGCACCGATCGGGTGGCCGAGCGCGATGGCGCCGCCATTGACGTTGACCCTCTCGACATTCCAGCCGAGGTCCTTGTTGACCGCACAAGCCTGCGCCGCAAAGGCCTCGTTGGCCTCGACGAGGTCGAGGTCGTCGGCATTCCACCCGGCTTTCTTCAGCGCCATGCGGCTCGCCGGGATCGGCCCGCTGCCCATGATCGCCGGATCGACCCCAGCTGTCGCCCACGACACGATGCGGGCGAGCGGGTGCACCCCGCGTTTGGCCGCCGCCGCCGCGCTCATCAACACGACCGCCGCGGCGCCGTCGTTGATGCCCGAGGCGTTGCCGGCGGTGACGGTGCCGTTCTTGTCGAAGGCCGGGCGCAATTTCGCCAGCACCTCAAGGGTGGTGCCGTGCTTGGGATGCTCGTCGGTGTCGACGATCGTTTCGCCGCGCCGGGTCGCGATCTTGACCGCGACGATCTCGTCGGCGAAGCGGCCGGCCTTTTGCGCCGCTTCGGCCTTGGCCTGCGAGGCGGCGGCGAACGCATCCTGCTGGTCCCTGGTGATCTGCCAGCGCTGCGCCACGTTCTCCGCGGTGTTGCCCATGTGGTAGCCGTTAAACGCGTCCCACAGCCCGTCCTTGATCATCGTGTCGACCATCTCGGCGTCGCCCATCTTGACGCCGTTGCGCAGATGGATGCAGTGCGGCGCCTGGCTCATGCTTTCCTGCCCGCCGGCGACAACGATCTCGGAATCGCCGTTGCGGATCGCCTGATAGCCGAGCGCCACGGTGCGCAGCCCCGAGCCGCACAGCTGGTTGACGCCGTAGGCGGTGACCTCGAACGGCAGCCCGGCGCCGATCGCCGCCTGCCGCGCCGGGTTCTGACCCTCGCCGGCGGCCAGGATCTGGCCCATGATGACCTCGGAGACCTCTTTCGGGTCGACCTCGGCGCGGCGCAATGCCTCGGCGATCGCAACCTCGCCGAGCTTGTGCGGCGGCAGGCTCGCGAGCCCGCCATTGAACGCCCCGACCGGGTCCGCACCGCGCCGGCAATAACGATATCCGTCATAAAGTGATCTCCTCGCAGGGTCTGCGCCTGGTACGGGCAACCTTGGGTGAATGTAGGAGCCGGTCCGAAGGCTGTCCAGCCGGCGGGGTTGTCACGCTGCGCCAAGCCGCGCCCGCAGCCAGCACCCGATCGGCTGCCACAACATTGCCGGGGCGCGCGCCGCGGACATCATGCCGACATGGCCGAGCGGCGGCCGCAACACCTCGGCCTCCGGGATCGCCGTCAACGGCTCGGCGGAGGCCGGCGGGACGATGCGGTCGCGCCCGGGAATGACGACAAGCGCCGGGCAGCGCAGCGCCTGCGGGCTGACCGGGCGCCCGGTGACGCGCCACGCCCCGCGACCGGGCTGGTTTTCGCCGTACCACGAGCACAGGCAGTCGCGTGCCGCCGCGAGCGGCAACGGCACGCCGTCGTTGATCCAGTCCTCGAGCGCCACAAAGCCGCGAGCCTCCGCGCCCGATGGGTCAAGCCCGGCAAAGCGCACGAATTTGCGCTCGGCGAGAAACGGATCGAGCAGAAAGAACAGGCTCTGGACAAGCTCCACCGGCATCGTCGCGGCGGCTGGTTCGGGAGCCGGCAAACAGTCGCCCAAAAGCCCGAGGAAACGCGCGTGCGCTTGCCGCTCGGCATGGAAATCCCACGGCGTCGCCAGCAGCGCGAGGCCCCTCACCTGCCGTTCCCGGCGCAAGGCCAGCGCCACGGCGAACAGCCCGCCCATGCAGTAGCCGAGAACCCCCAAGGGCTCGCCGGCGGCCTGCGCCGCCGCGGCAAAGGCGCGGTCGAGCCGGTCGACGCAGCCCTCCACGTCGAGCCCGATTTCGGCGGCACCGGGGCGCCCCCAGTCGATGACCAGCGGACGCAGCCCGTGACCCGCGAGGTGGTTGAGAAAGCTGCGCTCGGGCAACAGGTCGAGCACGTGCCAACGGTTGACCAGCGACGGCACGACCAGCACCGCCGGCCCGGCGCCGCCGGGCGAGTGGTCGAGGAGCCGGGTGGCGCCCTCGCGCCACAGCACCGCCGGCTCGGCAGCCGGCCGCCGGTAGGGGTGGCGGCGATAGGCTTCGAGACCGACAAGGTAGGCTTCGGCGCGCCGCGCAAGCTCGGCGTCAAGCGCCACGGCGACCTCGTCACGCCCGAACGCGGCGATTTCGTCGGCGAGGGCGCGCAGGCGCTGGCCCACCCTGCTCAAGGGCAGCGACGCGCTCTTCAAGAACGGCAACGCGATGCGCGAGCTCAGCCACAGCCCCGCGGCGCTCGTCAGGTGCGCCGGCAGCGGGCGCGGCGCGAGCCGCCGGTCCGGCCTCTCGCCCGGGATCATGCGGCGCGGGACCGCCGGTCGCCCAACCCCATGGCAGCGGCACCTCCGGACAATCGGACAGCGCCGCGAGATATTCCCCCCACAGTGCCAGATAGCGGCGCGCGAGGTCTTGGGCGTCGGTCATCGGCTGCAATATATTCCGATGTCACCATGTTTCCGATGTCACCGTCGCGAAAGCGCGCCCGAGGCGGCCCCCACGGGTTTGATGAGGCGATCGGGCCCAAACGCTGTATGGTAGCGGCCGGGGACCGTTCCCGAGGGGAGATGGCGCGCGTATGAACACCCCGAACAGCGACAAGCCCGGCGGCACCAAGCCCGTGGTTGTCAAGAAATACGCCAATCGGCGCCTCTACAACACCGCGACGAGCAGCTATGTCACCCTCGACGACCTCGCCAAGCTGATCAAGGAAGGCGGCGATTTCGTGGCTCACGACGCCAAGACCGGCGAGGACATCACCCGCTCGGTGTTGACCCAGATTATCGTCGAGCAGGAGCAGAAGGGCCAAAACCTTCTCCCGATCAGCTTTTTGCGCCAGCTGATCTCGTTTTACGGCGACAGCGTGCAATTCCTGGTGCCGGGCTATCTCGAGCAGGCGATGGTTGCGTTCAACCGCAACCAGGAGCAGATGCGCAAGAATTTGCAGGCGACGTTCGGCATGTTTCCGTTTGGGCAATTCGAGGAGATGGGCAAGCAAAACATGGCATTGTTCCAGCGCGCGCTCAAAATGATGGCGCCCTACAGCGGCGAGGAGAAGCCGGCCGGGACCGACGGAGCGCCGCCGGGGGCGGCCGGCGAGGATCCGCGGTTGAAGCGCCTCGAAGCGCAGATCGACGCGCTGACCCGCCAGCTCGAAAGCCTCGGCAAGGAGCGCGAGCCGGAGCCGCGCTAATGCGGCGAACCGGAGGTGTCCTGGACCGGGTCGCCGCGCCGTAACGCTGCCGCCATGGATGTCGCCGCCAAAATCTGCGGGTTGTCGAGCAAGGCCGGGGTGACCGCCGCGGTTGAGGGCGGTGCGGCATATCTAGGCTTTGTGTTCTATCCGCCGAGCCCGCGCGCGGTTTCGCCCGCCGACATGGCGCGCTTGTGCGCCGGGGTCCCCGAACGGATCGCGCGGGTCGGACTGTTTGTGGACGCCGAGGACGACGAGATCGCCACGGTGCTTGCCGCGGCACCCGTCGACATCCTGCAATTTCACGGGACGGAGAGCCCACAGCGGGTCGCCCACGCCAAGGCGAGGTTCGGCTGCCCGATCATGAAAGCCGTTGCGGTCGCCACACCCGACGATGTCGTCATCGCCAGGCAATACCAAGAAACGGCCGACCTGCTGCTGTTCGACGCGAAGCCGCCGCGCCGGTCGGACACGCTGCCGGGCGGCAACGGGCTTCCCTTCGACTGGGCGCTGCTCGCCGGCCATACATGGCGGTTGCCGTGGATGCTGTCGGGCGGGTTGACCGCCGAGCTGCTGCCCGAGGCAGTGCGCGTTTCGGGGGCCGCCTGCGTCGACGTGTCCTCGGGGGTCGAGAGCCGTCCTGGCAAAAAGGACCCCGCCAAGATCCGCGCCTTCCTCGCCGCCGCCGGGCGGCTGTAGGGCGCGCCGCGAGCAAGGAGAGGATGCGATGCAGATTGTCGACGCGCAAATCCACCTGTGGGGATCGGGGCTGCCGAGCAACCTGTCGCATCGCCAGGTGACGGCGTTTACCCCCGAGGAGGCGGTGGCGCTGATGGACGAGGGCGGGGTCGATGCCGCGGCCATTCACCCGCCGGGCTGGGACCCGAACTCCACCGAGATGGCGTTCGCCGCCGTGCGCAACTACCCCGGGCGGTTCGCGATCATGGGGGCGGTGCCGCTCGACCGGTCGGAGTCGCGCGCCAAGATCGCCCGATGGCGCGAGCAGCCGGGGATGCTCGGCCTGCGGTACGGTTTTCTCACCGACCCGATGCGGCAGTGGCTGCACGACGGGACGATCGACTGGCTGTGGGCGGCGGCCGAGGAGGCCGGGGTGCCGATCGCGGCATTGGCGACGGGTTCGCTCGCCGAGCTCGGCCGGATTGCCGAGCGCCACCCTGGGCTGCGCCTGACGATCGACCATCTGGGCGGCCGGGGCGGCACGAGCACGCTGAAAGACACCGCGGCGATGACCCACATCCCGGAGCTGCTGGCGTTGGCGAAATTACCCAATGTCGCAGTCAAGGCAACCGGCGTGCCGCACTATTCGAGCGAGGCTTATCCGTTTCCGGCGCTGCACGCCTACCTGTGGCAGGTCTTCGACGCGTTCGGGCCGGAGCGCATGTTCTGGGGCACCGACATCACCAAGATGCCGTGCTCGTGGCAGCAATGCGTGACGATGTTCACCGAGGAATTGCCGTGGCTGAAGGGCCGCGACAAGGAGCTCGTCATGGGCGATGCGCTGTGCGCCTGGTGGGGCTGGGACCGCGCCGCCTGACCAAACGCCCGCGACCGCTCAGCCGGCGGGCGGGCCAGGGGGCCGGCGGCCGGCGATCGGGACGAGGGCGCGCTCGACCGGCCCCATATAGAGCTGGCGCGGGCGGCAGATGCGAGTCTCGGGGTCGGCGACCATCTCGTTCCAATGCGCCACCCACCCGGCGGTTCGCGCCACCGCGAAAATCGGCGTGAACATCGGCGGCGGCAGCCCCAATGCGCGGAAGATGATCCCCGAATAGAAATCGACATTCGGGTAGAGCTTGCGGCTGACAAAATAATCGTCCTCGAGGGCGATCCGCTCGAGCTCCATCGCGAGTCGCAGCAATGGGTCGTCGCGCTGGCCGAGGGCGTCCAACACTTCGTGGCACAGCGGGCGCAACACCTTGGCGCGCGGGTCGTAGCTCTTGTAGACGCGGTGGCCGAAACCCATCAGCCGGTAAGGGTCGCCGCGGTCCTTCGCGCGGCGCAGCATTTCGGGGATGCGGTCGACCGTGCCGATCTCTTCCAGCGTCTGCAGCACGGCCTCGTTGGCGCCGCCGTGCAATGGCCCCCACAGCGCGGCAATGGCCGCGGCGGTGCACGCGTAGGGATTGGCGCGGGTCGAGCCGACGAGCCGCATCGCCGTGGTCGAGGCGTTCTGCTCGTGGTCGGCCTGGATGATCAAGAGCGCATCGAGCGCCTTTACCGCCGCGGGCGCCGGGCTATAGGGCCCGGTCGGCGACGCGAACAGCATGTAGAGCAGGTTTTCGGCATAGCCGAGGTCATCCCGCGGTTGCGCGAACGGCTGGCCGAGCGAATGTCTGTAGGCCATCGCGGCGATCGTCGGCATCTTGGCGATCAGGCGATATGAGGCGACCGTCCGGTGCCCGGGGTCAAAGATGTCGAGCCCGTCATGGTACGAGGCCGCCAGGGCGCCGACGACGCTGCACATGACCGCCATCGGGTGCGCCTCGCGGCGGAAGCCGCCAAAAATCGTGTGGAGCTGCTCGTTCAGCCTCGAATACCGGGCTATGTCGCCGGTGAACCGCGCCAGCCGCGCCGCGTCGGGCAATTCGCCGTCGAGCAGCAGGGCAGTGGTTTCGAGAAACTCGCAATTCTCGACGACGGCGTCGATCGGATAGCCGCGATAGAGCAGCACGCCGTTGTCGCCGTCGACATAGGTGATCGCCGAGCGGCAGATGCCGGTCTCGCCGAGTGCGGGGTCATAGGCGTAGCAGCCCTGTTCCTTGTAGAGGTTGCGGATGTCGGCCATCGGCGCCCCGAGGCTGGGGCGCAACAAGGGCAGCGGCTTGAGGGCGGTTTGCTCAAACCGGGGTTGCGTCCGGTCGAGATCGGCGATTGCGCTCATCGGCTCCTCCGCGTAGACGGTGTGGATGGATGGAGTTGATCTCCTGACCTGAGCTAAGTCAACCTTGATTCAATAATCAACCTTTGCCGATGCTGCTGACCGCGCGCGAAGCCGCCGACCGCCTCGGGATCAAGCTCGACACGCTTTACGCTTATGTCAGCCGCGGCCGGCTGCGCTCGGTGACGGTGCCGGGCACGCGCCAGCGCCGCTACCGCGCCGCCGATGTCGAGGCGTTGCGCGACGCCGCGGCGCCGGGGCGCGCCACGCCGGCCGACGCGCTGGCGCCGATCATCGTCTCGTCGATCTGTCTGATCGAGGGCGGCCGGCTTTATTACCGCGGTCATGATGCGATCGGTCTCGCCGAGACCGCCACGCTGGAGGAGGTGGCGGCGCTGCTGTGGGGGGACGCGGCCCCTCACCCCAACCCTATCGGCGCAAGCGGGGAAAGCGAGGAACCCACGCCTCAGGCGTCCGAGGGCGCGGGGCCGCCCGGTCTGATCGAGCGCTGCCAGGCCAGGCTCGCGGCTCTCGCCGACGCCGACCTGCTGGCGCTCGACCTGACCCGGCCCGGCGTCGTGCGAACCGGCCGGCGGATTTTGCATGCGCTCGCCGGGTGCGTTGCCCCCTGTGGGGCTGCGGCCGAGCCGGTCCATCGCCAGCTCGCCGCGGCATGGGACTTGGACGATCCGGGCGCCGACCTCGTGCGGCGCTGCCTCGTTCTGCTCGCCGACCACGAACTGAACGCGTCGACCTTTGTCGCGCGCTGCGTCGCCTCGACCGCGGCCACGCCCCATGCGGTCGTCGTGGCGGCCCTGGCAGCGCTGTCAGGGCGGCGGCACGGCGGCGCTTCGGCCCGCGCTGCCGCGCTGTTTCGCGACATCGCCGGCAGCGAGGACCCGTTGACCCTGATGGCGGCGCGGCTTGCCCGTGACGAGGATCTGCCCGGCTTCGGCCATTTCCTCTATCCCGACGGAGACCCGCGCGCAGCCGCGATCCTCGCGGCGACGGCTCGCGCCCGGCCGCAGGCGCAAGCTGCCATCGCAGCGGCGGCCGCCGCCGGGGCGCGCCTCACCGGCCGGCTCCCCAATGTCGATTTCGCGCTCGCCGCGGCGACGACCGCGCTCGGACTGCCGCCGAACGCAGCGCTCGGCCTCTTTGTGGTCGGCCGCGCCGTCGGCTGGGTCGCGCATGCGATCGAGCAGTACGAAAGCGGCGTCCTGATCCGTCCGCGCGCTCGCTATGCCGGCCCGCGTCCCCATGCGGGACCCTGTTAGCTGGCGGGTTAGCTAGGCGGGTGGGTGCGGTGGCGAGATCGAGCCGCGTTTCGATCCGGCCGATACGCGGTTGCGGGAACCGATTCAAGCCGCGGCACGATCATGCTAGGCTCCCTCGTAACCGAGCACGCAAGGAGACCGGCGCTTGAGCGAGCGCGCATCGTCGTCACCGTCCGATTGGCGCGACCAGATTTTCGCGGTGCTGAAACAGGCCGGCATCGCGCAGGTCGGCTATGTGCCCGATGCCGGGCATGCGCGCCTGATCGAGCTGGTCGGCGCCGACCCCGACATCCAGGGGATCGCGTTGACGACCGAGGAGGAAGGGATCGCGGTCGCCGCCGGCGCCTGGCTCGGCGGCCAGCGCGCCGCCGTGTTGATGCAGTCGAGCGGTGTCGGCAACTGCGTCAACATGCTCTCGCTCGCCAAAAACTGCCGTTTCCCGCTTGTTCTGCTGGTGACGATGCGCGGCGAATGGGCCGAGTTCAACCCGTGGCAGGTGCCGATGGGCACCAAGACCGCGGCGGCGCTCGAGCTGATGGACGTGCTTGTTTATCGCGTCGAGCGCGCGGAGGACGCGGCCGAGACCGTCGCCGCCGCGGTCGAGGGCGCCTACAACGGCGATCTCGCGGTTGCCGTCCTGCTGTCGCAGCGGCTCGTCGGCGCCAAACGGTGGGTGAAATGATCGCCAACGACCGCCGCCTCGACCGCCGCGCCGCGATCCGCGTCCTGCTCGACCGGCGCGACGACCTGCTGCTGGTCACCGGCCTCGGCTCGACCAGCTGGGACGCCGCCTCGGTCGGCGACGACCCGCGGAATTTTTATCTATGGGGCGCGATGGGGTCGGCGGCGCTCGTAGGCCTGGGCTTGGCGTTGGCGCAGCCCCGGCATCGGGTGCTGGTCGTGACCGGCGACGGCGAGATGCTGATGGGGCTGGGCGGGCTCGCCACGATCGGGGTGCGCCGGCCGCCGAACCTGGCGCTGGCGGTGTTCGACAACGGCCAT
>Ga0210390_10004345_pt1 | contig 11959 bp, 9 predicted proteins | sample IncBWH11OmetaG_FD_161050 | JGI IMG/M metagenome (GOLD analysis project Ga0210390, IMG submission 161050) | Forest soil microbial communities from Barre Woods Harvard Forest LTER site, Petersham, Massachusetts, United States - Inc-BW-H-11-O ... | reverse complement strand
GTCGAAGGAATCTAGCAGACAACGCAATTCGAACAGAGTCGCGCCTTGGTGACGTGCCAACTCAAGCGCGGCTGCCAGGGCGTGGCGACGTTCCTGCGGGTCGGTGAACGTGTGAGCGCGTAAGCGCATCAGCTCGGCGTCCTGGAAACGCATCCCCGTCTCTTCAGCGTGCCGCAGCGCCATCTCCAATCGTTCGCGCGCCTTCTCGGGCCGGCCGGCGGCAACAAGCAGGCGGCCGACGATCGCATCGTGAAACGTCAGATAACTATTGAGGTTTAGCAGCCGCGACCCGTCCACGATCTGCGCTATCCGCTCGGCCCGGGCAGCCAGCGTGGCTGCGTCGGCACCGGCGCTCAGCGCGGCCAGCCCCTTGGCAGTGGCGTTTTGGGCGGCACCGACCAATCGCCACAGGTCGAGCCCCGACTGCTCGCTTTGCCTGCGAAGCTCGGCGACCAGAGTGGCGGCCTGCGAAATTTGGCCGCTTTCCAACCGGACCCAGATTTCCATGAAGTAGGTATGTGCCCTGTTGTGAGCGTTCTGCGGAAATTCCAAAGTGTCGCAGCGCCGTACTGATTCGGCCAACTGCGCGTCGGCGCTGTCGAGGTCGCCACAGACCATATGCGTAAGTGCGAGGAAGATGTGTGCCGACGATATCGGGTCGACAACCACCCACCAGGCGGATTCCAGCACCCGAGGATCGGCGGCCGAGCGGTCGGCGAGCGCCCGCAGCAGATGTTCGCGGGCGACCGTGAAGTCGCCTTCCAGCCAGGTTACGGTGCCCAACGATGACGCTATGGCCGGATCACTCCAGGGCCGATCTTTGGTTATCCGGGCGGATAGCGAGTCGAGGAGTTCATGAGCCTGGCGCAGTTGGGCGCGCGGCAGGTAGTAGCCGATCAACGCGGTGAGCGTGGTGAATAACTCGTCTTGGTAGTTGCCGGTACTCGCCAAGGCCAGGCACCGTTCGAAGTCGGCAGGTCCTACGCTGCCTTGCGCGGCGGCGGCCAAAACGCCGCGTTCCAGCCGGATCGCGATTTCGTTGCGGTCGCGGGCGGCGCCCTCGGCACAGCCGGTGAGCTGATTGAGTGCGTTCGTCAGGCACGCCAGCGCTTCTTGGATGGCGCCGCGGCGTCGGGCGTTAACTGAGGCTTTCTGATAGGCGTCGACGGCGTCATCGCACTGCAGGGCTTGCTCGTAATGCCCTGCGACCATACGCCAATCCGGCTCGACGGCGCTTGCTGCGTCGACCAGCGCGCAGGCAGCGCGCGCATGGAGATCGCGGCGCAGCGATGGTGGAGCCAGCTCGACCGCCACCTCCCGGAGCAGCTCATGACGAAATCGCCAGCCGTCGCTGCCGCGCCTTTCCAGCACCCGCGCCCGGACGAGTTCGGTGACGACGTCATCGACGTCTTCGGCGTCGCGCCCGACCACCCAGCGAAGCAAGGCGAGATCACCGGCGCGCCCGATGACGGCGGCGGCCTCGACCACCGGGACGACGTCGGCGTGGGGGTGATACAGCCCGGCGAACAGCAGCTCATACAGCGCCTCGGGTACCCCAGACTCGGCTCCGGCGGCGTCGAGTTCTCCGACGACGTGTTCGATATAGAACGGAACCCCGTCGCATCGGCCGCGTATCGCGGCCCGCTGCGCGTCGTCGGTTATCGACGGGTGCAGCGCACTGATCAGCGCATCGGACTGCTCGTCGGTCAGCGGCGCAACATCGAAAAGCGTTACCGGCCAATCGGTTCGTAGCCAATCACCGTCACGTCCGGTCACGACCACCATCAGCCGTCCGTCCGCGGTTGCGAGCAATGAGTTGAGCAGCTCCAGGCTGGACGGGTCGAACCAGTGCACATCCTCGGCGACCACCAATCCGGCTTGATCTCCGATGCAGGCCAGGACATATTGTTGAACCGTCGCGCCGATCAACTGGTAAAGGGCGCGGCCTTCCACGGCAGCCGGCTGGTAGCCGTGCTCAGGACCGACGCCGAGTACCGGCGCGAGCAGAGGTATCGTGCTCACGGGATCCATTCCGCAGGAACGCAGTTCGGCTTCCAGTAAGCGCAGACGCTCCGCGCCGTCGGTGAGCCGGGTGATGCCGCATCGGCGTTCCACGAGCCTGCGCGCCGGATGCAGGCCGGTGTCGGTGTGCAGCGGCGAACCGAACAGCTCGATCGCGGGCGCGCCTGAACTCCGGACTAGTTCGGCCGCCTCGGTCGCCAACCGGGTCTTGCCGATTCCCGGCTCGCCGCGGAATATCACGCCTGGGCTGCTCAGCACACCATCGCAGGCCCGACGCCAGCTCTGCTGCAGCCAGCTGCGCTCACGGTCGCGCCCGATCAGGGGTGGCGACCACAGCGGCGGTGCTTCCGGTCGCTCGCCGAGCACCCGGTGATGGCTGACCAATCCTTCGACACCCTTCACCGGCCCCGGCGGACGTACGTCGAGTTCGAACAAGTCACGGACCAACGGCGCGACCGAATCTGACACCGCCACCGTGCCCGGCTCGGCCAAACCAGAAAGACGGGCGGTGAGGTTAGCGGCAAACCCGTACACGTCGTCCTGGTCGGTGTCGAGGTAGACCAGGCCACGATGGATGCCGACCCGCACGTTGATGGTCACGCCGAACTTGCGTTGGGCCAGCTCGCTGAGCTGTGCCACGGCACGGGTGATGTCCAGTCCCGCCGCGACGGCACGCCGCACATCGTCCTCATGCGCCTTGGGGTGGCCGAACACCGCCAACAATCCGTCGCCCTTGATCGAGCTGATATGGCCCTCATATCGATCGACGACGCGGCGCACCTCATTCTGGTAGCGGCCGACCAAGGTGCGATACCTCTCCGGTTCCAAACGGGTGGACAACGCCGTCGAGTCGACAAGATCGGCGAACATGATTGTCAGTCGGCGGATTTCACCGTATTGAGCGGGGGCAGTGAGCAGGTCCTCAGCCTCTGGGTTGCCGTGGTCGACCGAAAGAACCTGCCCGGCCAAGGTAGTCGCGGTCGCATGGTCGCCTTCGTTGATGGCCCGCACCGCGCGGTCCAGCAATTCATCGATCGACCTACCGCTCGCGCCAGGGCTCACCTGCTCCTCCTGCCCTAGATTGGCTAAGGGTACCTGTCGGCCGCGCCATTTTCACCGCATGCCTAATAGCCTCAGTTGCTCCGGCAAGACGCAGGTCAGGTGACGCGAATCGAAAACTGGGCGACTGCCGATTCGCCCGGGCGCGCCGACGGATAGCCGCCACGGCGGAGTGCATCGGTGGGCGCCGTCATCGGCTCGAAGCAAATGACTTCTTCACCCGGCGGCGCGAAGATCTGCGCAGCCGGATAGCCCTGTTCGAAGTGAACCTCAATCCGGCGGCCGCCACCGGACACCGCGAACACCGCGCCATCGGCAACCTCGTCGTAGCCGTCGTCAAAAGCCTTGTCGCCCAATGCTTCAGTCAGGGCCGGTTGCGGTGTCGTCGCACCGGTGGGCAGTCCCCGCTCGTCGAGGCGCAGCCACCGCAACGGCGGCGTCTCGATGATCCACTGGTCGCGCGACACCCCGGGCAGCTGCAGATAGGGGTGAAATCCGAAACACAGCGGAACTGCCTTTTGCCCGGTGGGGGTCACCGCGGTGCGCACGGTCAGGCTCTGCCCGGCGAGCCGCACCGTCACCGCGAGCAGATGCGGAAATGGAAAGCTGGCCAGTAACTCTGGATCGGCGCCGAAGTCCAGCTCGACGGTGAGCTCGTCCGCCGATTCAGTCGTTATCCGCCAGCCTGGATAGGCGGCCAGCACCCCGTGGATCGGCAGTCCGTTGGGATCGGCTCGCACTCGGTGCTGGCCAGGCGTCAGCGTGACTGTCGTGCCCTCTGCCGTATAAGTGTTGGCGCCCAGCCGATTTGCCCACGGGTACAGGATCGGGATACCCATCGTTTTGCCGTTGGTCACGTAGGCGTCCAGGCCGCGGCGTTGGCCGAGTAGTTCGACGCCCGAGTCGGTCAATGAAACGCCGATCATGCCGGCGTCCGGGACGAACTGGGCCTCGAGATTCGACGACGAGTCGCGCAGAGTGACAGGGTGCACCCGATAAGACTAGCCAAGGTTAGCTGTAAAGCGGATCGTGCTGAATCCGATCCGGCGGCGCCCCTTTGGCGATCAGCGCGGCCTTGGTAGCGCGCACCATCTCCGGTCCGCCGCAGATCAGAATCTGCCGGTCCCCCCAGTTGCCGAATTTGGTGACGACGTCCATCAGCTTGCCGGTCTGGCGCAGATGCAGCCCTCGCGGCGGCGTCACATCGGGATAGTCGGCGGCCCAGGCCGGGTTGTCGTTGTGCTCGGAGACCGGTGACACTGACAGCCAGGGATTGTGCGCGGCAATCTGCCACAAGGTGGGCAGATCGTAGAGCTCGCAGGGGTAGCGGCCGCCGAAGAACATGTGCACACGCGGGTTCACACCCCACCGGGTCAGGTCCATGACGATCGAGCGCAGCGGCGCGAGCCCGGTGCTGCCCGCCACCATCAGCACGTCGCCACCATCGCGGTCGACCTGCAAGCCGCCGTGTGGGGTGGACAGCCGCCAACGGTCGCCGGGCTGGGTCTCGTGGACGATGGCGTTGCTGACCATGCCGCCAGAGACCGCCCGGACATGGAACTCGATGGCGCCGCTGTCATCCGGCGGGATCGCGGGCGTGAGATATCTCCACCGCCGCGGGCACTGCGGCACCGCCACGTTGACGTACTGGCCGGCGTGATAAGGCATCGGGCGGTCCAGCTGCAGCCGAATCACGGCCAGGTCGCGGGATATCCGCCGGTGCTCGATCACCGTGCCGTCCCACCAGGCCGGCCCCTCCTCGGCCTCCGCCGCGCCACGCATCACCCCGGTGATCAGGTTCAGCGACTGCCGGGCAGCCGCGTCGACAGCGTCGGTCCACGCCTCGGCCAGCTCGTCTCGCAGGGTCGCGTGCAGCACCTGCCCTAACGTCTCGTAGTGCTCAGGCAGCACACCGTATTTGCGATGGTCGCGTCCCAGCTGCGCCAAAAACGCCACCGGCTCCTCAGCACGCTGGGCGACGAGCTCGCCGTACACCCAGTTCAACGCATGGGCAAAAGCGGCCCGCTGGGTGCCCATGTCCGGCGGGAAGAGGTCGCGTGGCGAACCGTCGAGCGAAAACCAGCGCGTGTAAAACCGGCCGATGAGCCCGTCTTCGTCGTCCGGGTCGATGGCAGCATGCAATAACGCCAGTGCATCCCGGTCGTTGAGGCTCACGTCCGACGATTTTATGCGTGCTGGAGCAGCGGATGAATTCCGTTGTAGAGCACCATCAAACCGATGAGCACCAGGACCGCGGCGAGCAGCACGGCGTTGTTTTGCTCCATCCACTCCTTGAGCCGCGCCATCGCGCTATCTAGCCGGTCACCGGCGCCCGCGTAGGCAAGGACCGGGATCGCGACCGTGGAACCGGCGACGGCGACGAAGACGGCGCCGAGTATCCAGTTGGCCGCCATGTCGTGCCCGCCGCTACCGATTGCCAAACCGGCTAACGCGCAAGAGATCAGCACCTCAGGCCTGATCACCACCAATACCAGCGCGGTAATGCCGGCGCGGGTGGGCGTGAGCGTCGAGAAAGACCGCATCCACCGTGGCGATTCGGTGTGGCTGTGGCGGGTCAGCCAGTGGTAAAGGCCGTACGCGATGAGCGCCAATCCGAGGACGATCCGCAGCCAGGACGCCCAAGTGGGCGGTGACTTGCGCAGATCCCCGAGCGCGTCGGAGGACGCGACGAAGATCGCGGTCAGTGCGGCCAGGCCCAGCAGCCAGCCGCCGAGGAACGCAAGGCCGGTCGGCCTTGGCCGCGGCGTTTGCAACACCAGCACCGCCGGAATGATCGACAACGGTGAAACCCCGATGACCAGCGCCAGCGGAATCAGCGTGGTCAGAACAGAACCCCAACTTTCTGTCACGGGCTGCATCTTCGCATTGCTGGGTGACGAACGCTGCGTGTGATCCGAAGATTGACAGGTAGGATAAAACCTACTTAATATCCAAACATGCCGCCACGTTCCAAGGCCAGCCGCACCGACATCGTCTTCGCGGCGCTGGCCAACCCGACCCGGCGCGACATCCTCGACATGCTGCTCGGCGGCGAACGCACTGTGGTGGCGCTGGCCGAGCGCTTCGACATGGCCCGGCCGAGTGTGTCGGAGCATTTGAAAGTGTTGCGGGACTGCGGACTGGTCGCCGAGGACAAACACGGTAGGTTTCGCCACTACCGAGTCAATCCCGAACCGCTGCAAGAGATCTCAGCATGGCTCAGTCCACACGAACGGTACTGGCGCGAGCGGCTGACCGCGCGCTGGGTCAGCTGCTCGACGACATCAGCGAGCGGGAGGACACGCCATCATGACCGAGACCGCCGACCCACGGGTCATTGAAATCGATCAGTTCTACCCACACCCGCCGCAGCGGGTGTGGCGGGCGCTGACGACACCGGAGCTGATGGCGCGGTGGCTGATGCAACCGAGTGGATTCGCGCCGGTAGTCGGAACTCGCTTCAGCTTCCAGGGTCAACCGATGCCGTCGGTGGGCTTCTCCGGCGAGATCGCATGCGAGATGATCGACGCGGTCGAGGGCAAGCAGCTGGCGATCAGCTGGGCTGACGCGTGTTCCGATCAACCTCCCGCTTGGGTGGTGAGTTGGACGTTGCATCCGGAGGGCACCGGAACGCGGGTCATTTTGCGGCACACCGGTTTCGACCCCGACGATGTCGTGCAACAGCGCTCGCGGACCATCATGGGCAACGGCTGGGTTCGGATCGCCGGCCAGCTCGGCGAGGTCCTGCTCGGCTAGCGTCTGCGGTGCAAGCGTTGGATTCCGCCGCGCCTCAGCGGGCTCGTTTCTCGCGCGCATCGTTGCGGCGCAGTGTCCAGGCCGGTACCCAGTGTGTGACGGTTTTGCGCTTGGACCCGTAGGCGATCGGATAGGTCACCAGCCCCCACCAATCGCCCTGCTCGCAAATGCCCCAGCAGGTCAGCCGGCCCTCGACGACCTTGTGCAGCTGCAGGCCGTTGGGGTGATATCGCCCCGCGCGGTGCGGCTCGCGCGGGAAGAGCACCGTCAGGTCAACCAGCACGGTGATCGGCGGGCGCACCACTCGAAACGGGTTGCGGACCGGCTGCCCGTTATATCCGATAGACGCGAGGTCGCCCACTGATCGATCATACGTTCGAATAAGTTCTAGGTGTTCCTATCGGTGCTGGTCAGGTGAAATACTTCAGCTGTCGGGAAGGGGCTTCGCCATGGGCGAGACGGACGAGGCCGCGGCACTGCCGCTGGCACCGCGAAATCCACTGCCATACCTCCAACGATGAAAGCCTCACGGGCGTATCACCGGCTGCGAAACACTGCGCGACGCCGGCGGGACGGTGACGAGATACAGTCTCGGCCCCAAATGGATGCTTCCGCCGATCGCGGTCACAACATCGCCGAAAGGCGACCGGGATGTTCTCAGCCGTAGCTTCCCAGTTGTCGATAGGGAGCAGCCCGGAACACCGAGATTCAATCGCTGGACGACGACTTTCCCCTCGCCGTCCCATTGACCATGGTCGCGGCCGCCCCGATCCGGGCTCGCGCCCACCCACGGAACTGAGCGGATCTCGACTCGGACGCTGACAAAATTCGGTAGAGTTGAGCGGAACAGACTCAACCTTGACGGCGTTGAATAACGCGACAAGCATTTTCCCTACGTACCCCGAACGGAGGTTTCGTGGACTCTTTTAACCCGACAACCAAGACGCAGGCGGCCCTGACATCGGCCTTACAGGCGGCCTCAGCCGCCGGTAATCCCGAGATCAGGCCTGCTCACCTGCTGTTGGCGCTGCTGACGCAGAACGACGGGATCGCCGCGCCGCTGCTGGAGGCTGTCGGCGTCGAGCCCGCCACTATCCGCACCGAAGCGCAGCACCTGCTGGACCGGCTGCCGCAGGTCAGCGGCGCCAACGCGCAGCCGCAGCTGTCCCGCGAGTCGTTGGCCGCGATCACCACCGCGCAACAGCTGGCCACCGAGATGGACGACGAATTCGTCTCCACCGAACACCTGATGGTGGGCCTGGCCACCGGCGACTCCGATGTTGCCAAGCTGCTGACCGGACACGGCGCCTCACCGCAGGCGCTGCGCGACGCGTTCGTCAAAGTCCGCGGCAGCGCGCGAGTCACCAGCGCCGACCCCGAGGCCACCTATCAGGCGCTGGAGAAGTACTCCACCGACCTGACCGCGCGGGCCCGCGAAGGCGAACTCGACCCGGTCATCGGGCGGGACAACGAAATTCGCCGCGTCGTGCAGGTACTCTCCCGTCGCACCAAAAACAACCCGGTGCTGATCGGCGAGCCGGGCGTTGGCAAGACCGCCATCGTGGAAGGTCTGGCCCAGCGCATCGTCGCCGGCGACGTGCCCGAAAGCCTGCGCGACAAGACCGTCGTCAGCCTGGACCTGGGCTCGATGGTTGCCGGCGCCAAGTACCGCGGCGAGTTCGAGGAGCGGCTCAAGGCCGTCCTCGACGACATCAAGAACTCCGCCGGCCAGATCATCACTTTCATCGACGAGCTGCACACCATCGTCGGCGCCGGCGCGACCGGTGAGTCGGCGATGGACGCCGGCAACATGATCAAGCCGATGCTGGCCCGCGGTGAGCTGCGGCTGGTCGGTGCGACCACGCTCGACGAGTACCGCAAGTACATCGAGAAGGACGCCGCGCTGGAGCGGCGCTTCCAGCAGGTCTTCGTCGGTGAGCCGTCGGTGGAGGACACCGTGGGCATCCTGCGCGGGCTTAAGGATCGCTACGAGGTGCACCACGGTGTGCGCATCACCGACTCCGCGCTGGTGGCCGCCGCCACGCTGTCCGACCGCTACATCACCGCCCGGTTCCTGCCGGACAAGGCCATCGACCTGGTCGACGAGTCAGCCAGCCGGCTGCGGATGGAGATCGATTCGCGCCCCGTCGAAATCGACGAGGTCGAGCGGCTGGTGCGCCGGCTCGAGATCGAGGAGATGGCGCTGGCCAAAGAAGAGGACGCCGCGTCCAAGGAGCGACTGGACAAGCTGCGCGCCGAGCTGGCCGACCAGAAGGAAAAGCTGGCCGAGCTGACCGCCAAGTGGCAGAACGAGAAGAACGCCATCGACATCGTCCGCGAGCTCAAGGAGCAGCTGGAGACGTTGCGCGGGGAGTCCGAGCGAGCCGAGCGCGACGGCGACCTGGCCAAGGCCGCCGAGCTGCGGTACGGGCGCATCCCGGAGGTGGAGAAGAAACTCGACGCCGCGCTGCCCCAGGCAGAGGCCCGCGAAAACGTGATGCTCAAAGAAGAGGTCGGTCCCGACGACATCGCCGACGTGGTGTCGGCGTGGACGGGCATCCCGGCCGGCCGGCTGCTGGAAGGCGAGACGGCCAAGCTGCTGCGGATGGAAGACGAGCTCGGCAAGCGTGTGGTCGGGCAGAAGAAGGCGGTCCAAGCGGTATCCGACGCGGTGCGCCGCAGTCGGGCCGGGGTCGCCGACCCCAACCGGCCGACGGGATCGTTCCTGTTCCTGGGCCCGACCGGTGTCGGCAAGACCGAGCTGGCCAAGGCGCTGGCCGACTTCCTGTTCGACGACGAACGGGCAATGGTCCGCATCGACATGAGTGAATATGGCGAAAAGCACTCGGTCGCCCGGTTGGTGGGTGCGCCGCCCGGCTACATCGGTTACGACCAGGGCGGTCAGCTGACCGAGGCGGTGCGCCGGCGGCCCTACACGGTGGTTTTGTTCGACGAGGTCGAAAAGGCCCACCCGGACGTGTTCGACGTGCTGTTGCAGGTGCTCGACGAGGGCCGGCTCACCGACGGGCAGGGCCGCACGGTCGACTTCCGCAACACCATCCTCATCCTGACGTCCAACCTCGGGTCGGGCGGCAGTGAGGAGCAGGTGATGGCCGCGGTGCGCTCGGCGTTCAAGCCGGAGTTCATCAACCGGCTCGACGACGTGCTGATCTTCGACGGGCTGAACCCCGAGGAGCTGGTGCGGATCGTCGACATCCAGCTCGACCAGTTGGACAAGCGGCTCGCCCAGCGGCGGCTGCAACTCGAGGTGTCGTTGCCGGCCAAGACCTGGCTGGCGCACCGTGGATTCGACCCGGTCTACGGCGCCCGTCCGCTGCGGCGGCTGGTACAGCATGCCATCGGCGACCAGCTGGCCAAGCTGCTGCTGGCCGGTGACATCCACGACGGCGACATCGTTCCGGTCAATGTCAGCGTCGACGGCGACTCGTTGGTCTTGGGCTAATTCCACACTCGCACAACAAGACTCGCCCCCGCGATTCGCGGGGGCGAGTCTTGTCTGTCAATTTCCTGCCAGACAACGGTAGAACGTGTGGGAATGAAACGGTCGCGGGCTAATATGCCTAACTACTGAACTGTCGGTACGCGGTGGCAAAGGTCCGCGCCTCGGGGGGTGTGGTCCCGCCAAGGAGATTCCGGATGAAACTCGCAGGGTGTGTTGGTCGTGTCGGTGGGCTGGCAATTGCGTTGGGGACTGGCGCGCGGCTCGCATCGGTGCCGTGGTTGGCCGCCGCGGATCCTGGCTTGTCGGGGCTCGATCTGTCCGATCTGTTTGGGCCTGGGCTGACCCTGGAGAGCTTAGTGCCAGGACTGGACAGCCTGCTGGGCCTGTTCTGACGCTGACCTGCGGCCGGGATCTAAGCGGTAGCAAACTTTAATTCGGTTGTGACCTGCTCGCATTCCCGATTAAGGGGTCGCAGCGGCTAGGCTACGGGGCGATGGTTCCACTCTGGTTTACGCTCTCCGCGCTGTGCTTTGTCGGCGCGGCGGTATTGCTGTACGTCGACATCGATCGTCGGCGCGGGCGTGGCCGTCGTCGCAAGTCGTGGGCACGTTCGCACGGATTCGACTACGAGCAGGAATCCACGGAAATCCTCAAGCGCTGGAAGCGCGGGGTGATGTCGACCGTGGGCAGCAATATCCCGGCGCGCAACGTCGTATTAGGCCAGATCCGCGGCGAGGCGGTATTCATCTTCGATCTCGAGGAAGTTGCCACCGTGATCGCCCTGCACCGCAAGGTGGGCACGAACGTCGTCGTCGACGTCCGGCTCAAAGGTCTCAAAGAGCCTCGCGAGAACGACATTTGGCTGCTGGGCGCAATCGGACCGCGGATGGTGTACTCCACGAATCTGGACGCCGCGCGGCGGGCCTGCGATCGGCGCATGGTCACCTTCGCGCACACCGCGCCCGACTGCGCCGAGATCATGTGGAACGAGCAGAACTGGACGCTGGTCAGCATGCCGATCGGCAGCACCCGCGCGCAGTGGGACGAGGGCTTGCGCACGGTGCGCCAATTCAACGACCTGCTGCGGGTGTTGCCGCCGCTGCCACAGCAGACGGGAACTGCTGGGGCGCCGCAAACGGCAGGACGTCGCAATGCCGCACCCAGCCGTCCGCTGGCCCCGGCCGGCCGTGGCGAGTCGCCGCCGCGGCACCCAGAAGCCCCGTCCCGTGAGGGTGGGGCAGCGGCCCGCGGCGCCGCGGCGTCGCCGCCCTCGGTGCGGCAGGAGCCAACCCGCCGCGCACCGGCCGTCGAGCCCGGTGCGCCAGTGCGGCGTCCGCCGTCTGGCCGCAACGGCCACCAGGCCACCCACTACCAGCGCTGATTACTTCGTATCCTCCCGGTGCCTGAGGCATTGGCGATGTCGCTACGCTGTCGGTCATGCCGCGCCGCTACACCGCCACCAGAGCCTTTGGGCGGGGCCGTGGCCGCACCTGACCTGAGCACCGGCGACCGCGACGAGTTGGCCGACCTGGTGCGCCGGCTGGCGGTGGTGCACGGCCGCGTCACGTTGTCGTCGGGCAAGGAAGCCGACTACTACGTGGACCTGCGCCGCGCCACCCTGCATCACCGGGCCGGGCCGCTGATCGGCCGGCTGATCCG
>Ga0210390_10004343_pt1 | contig 11964 bp, 9 predicted proteins | sample IncBWH11OmetaG_FD_161050 | JGI IMG/M metagenome (GOLD analysis project Ga0210390, IMG submission 161050) | Forest soil microbial communities from Barre Woods Harvard Forest LTER site, Petersham, Massachusetts, United States - Inc-BW-H-11-O ... | reverse complement strand
CACGAAGATCAGCTGGCCGACAAAAGGATCGGTCATGATCTTGAATCCCAACGCGGTCAGCGGCTCCTTGTCGTCAGCATGGCGGTAGATGACTTCTTCCATGTTGTCCGGATTGTGGCCCTCGATAGGCGGAACGTCGAGCGGGCTGGGCAGATACTCAACCACTGCGTCGAGCAGCGTCTGCACACCCTTATTCTTGAAGGAACTGCCGCAGAGCACCGGGAAGAGCTTCATCCCGATGACCGCACCGCGCAGCGCCTTACGCAGCTCGGCCGCGGTGGGCGTCTCGCCCTCGAGAAACTTGTGCAGCATCTCGTCGTCATTTTCAGCCACCGACTCGACCAGTTGCATGCGGAAGGCTTCCGCCTTCTTGAGCAGGTTCGCCGGAATTTCTTCGACGTCGTACTTGGCTCCCATGGTCTCGTCGTGCCACAGAATGGCGCGCATCTCGATCAGATCGATTACGCCCTTGAAGCCTGCTTCCTGGCCAATGGGGATTTGAATGGCGACCGGGCGCGCGTTCAGCCGCTTGCGGATGGTGTCGATGGCGTGCTCAAAATCGGCGCCCATCTTGTCCATCTTGTTGATGAAGCAAATGCGGGGCACGCCGTATTTGTCGGCCTGCCGCCACACGGTCTCCGATTGCGGCTCGACGCCGTGCACGGCGTCAAAGACGGCAACTGCGCCGTCGAGCACGCGCAGGCTGCGCTCAACCTCCGCGGTAAAGTCCACGTGGCCTGGGGTGTCAATAATATTGATCCGGATATCACGCCAGGTGCAGGTGGTGGCGGCAGAGGTAATGGTGATGCCGCGCTCCTGCTCCTGCTCCATCCAGTCCATCGTTGCGGTGCCTTCATGCACTTCGCCGATGCGGTGGGTGATGCCGGTGTAAAACAAAATGCGCTCCGTCGTTGTGGTCTTTCCGGCGTCGATGTGCGCCATGATTCCGATGTTCCGGCAACGATCGAGTGGTACTTGACGAGGCACTGGGTTCTCTCACTCTCGCGCGAGACGTTAGACTCGCGATTCTTCTTTCTTCCCTGGTTAACGTTTGCCGATTACCAGCGGTAGTGGGCAAACGCCTTGTTCGCTTCCGCCATGCGATGGACGTCTTCTTTCTTCTTCATGGCTGCGCCGCGGCCATTGGCCGCATCCAGCAATTCGCTGGTCAGCTTGTCGATCATGCCCTTTTCGCCTCGCGCCCGGCCGTAGGTAACCAGCCAGCGGATGGCAAGCGAGGTGCGCCGCTCAGGATTGACTTCGATCGGCACCTGGTAGTTAGCACCGCCCACGCGACGGGTCTTGACTTCGAGCAGCGGCTTGCAGTTCTCGACTGCTTTCTTGAACAGCTTCAAAGCCTCGTCGCCACCCTTTTGCTCCAGGTTGGTCATGGCCTGATAGAAGATGCCCTGGGCGGTCGACTTCTTGCCATCCCACATCATCGAGTTGACGAATTTCGTCACCAGGGATGAGTTGTAAACCGGGTCGGCTGCTACTTCGCGCTTGGCGATATGTCCTTTTCTCGGCATAAAACCTTTCTACTTCGCCCCGCTCTTGGGACGCTTGGCGCCATACTTCGAACGGCTCTGTTTGCGGTTGGCCACGCCGACGGAATCAAGCGTGCCGCGGACTACGTGGTAACGAACGCCAGGGAGATCCTTGACACGGCCGCCGCGGATGAGCACGATCGAGTGCTCCTGCAGGTTGTGGCCGATGCCGGGGATGTAGGTGGTAACCTCGACCCCGTTGGTCAGCCGGACACGAGCTACCTTGCGCAGCGCGGAGTTCGGCTTCTTGGGCGTCTGGGTGTAGACGCGAGTGCAAACGCCACGCCGCTGGGGCGAGCCCTGCAGTGCCGGCGAGGCTGTCTTATAGCGCGCCGCAGTGCGGCCTTTTCTCACGAGCTGACTGAATGTAGGCAAACCTTACTCCTTAAAATCCCGCAAAACATCCCGCCGCACATCACCGGAACAGCGCCTGAACCCGGCGCAGGAGCGGTGCACGAAGCCAGCGGCTGCTGCTTCTCCCCTGTTACCAACCAAAGACGAGAACATCGACGGTGGCCGCGCGTTTTTCTCTGGATTCCGCTGAGGCTATTGCGCTCACGCGCCGTTGTGCCTCGTGCCGGAAAACCGGGCACCAGAAAAGAAGCCAGTTCCGTTTCGAAGTTCCGGCCCGCATAGCCTTCCCAGGTGGAAGGTGTCGCAATGGCCGATGCGATTGTTCCCCTGCATCACGCGAGCGTTTTGAAGGGACCCTGATGAATGGGCCGCAATTCTTGCCGCCAGTGTCAAGAGCGCCTTGCTGCAGTACTCCACAGCACATCGTTCAAGCACGCACTTTACTGGCTAATGCGGAACCTTCTTAAGATATCAAGGGTGACGGCTGGCGTCAATATTCCGGGCCGATCGGCTGTTTCTAGGCTTCGGGCAGGCGATGGAGAGTCTGGGGGTAAGAGATTTGGGGCACCCGGCTTCTGCGGCCGAGTAAGTCCTCCGCTCCGCGGGGGGGGAAGTTGCAGAGCTGGTTATGCTAGCATCCGTCCCAAATGTCTTCTCGCGTGTTCGCCCTTTCTGGAGTTATGTTTGCCATCTCCCTGACTGCACTCGGATCGTCTGCGCCGCTCGATCCTCGGATCGCGAAGGTTGTCGGCGAGTTGGAGAAGACTCGGATCATCCACCAGGCTGCGTTGTCACCAGACGGGCAGACGATTGCCTGGGTGGTCGATGGGGAGACAGGAACGGAGATGCGCCGACTGCCGATCCTTCCCATGCCCACCGCCTGACCGCCGGGACCGGAGGGCCGTGCACAGAAGACAGTCTGGCGTGGTCGCCGGACAGCAAAGCGCTGGCTTTTTCTTCGGACTGCCGTGCGCCCGCCGCCGCCAATGACCAATCCGATATTTATCTCGCCGCACCGGCAGCGGCAAGCCCCTCTGTCCGCCGCCTAACCCATCTGCACGGCGGGGTCACTACCTTGTCCTTTTCCGCTGATGGCCTGCACTTAGCCTGCCTGTACATTGAGGGCGCCAGCCGGCCCGCGGGGGCGCTTGCACCCATGAAGCCGCCGGCGGGGGTGATCGGCGTCGAGGGGCTCGAAATTCAACGGGTCGCGACCATCGAAACCGCTTCCGGGGACTTTCGCCAGGTAACCCCGGCCAGCCTGCATGTGTATGAGTACGACTGGGCTCCCGACTCGCGGCGGATTGCCTACGTTGCCGCACCCCCACCTGGGGAAAACAACTGGTGGGTGGCACAGCTGTATACGCAATCCTTGTCCGGCGGCCAGCCGCGGGCCATTCTTGACCCCGAACATACCCCGGGACCGCTACATGGGCTGCAGATTGCGGTACCCCGCTGGTCGCCGGACGGGCGACAGATTGCCTTTATCGGCGGGCTGATGAGCGATCAGGGGGCAACGGGCGGTGACATCTTTCTGATGTCGGCGAGTGGGGGCGAGGCGAAAGACGTCACCCCGGATGCGGACAAGAGCGCAGCCTGGATCCATTGGCTTACGCAAAGCCAGCTGTTGGTTTCCTGGGTTAAGTTTGGACAGGTAGAGATCGGGATCATCGATCCTGAAAGCGGGAAGACCACGGCCAGCTATCCGAGTATTCCCGCCTCGGTGGGCGATGGACGGCTGGAACAGAGCCTGTCCGTCGCCCAAGGATCGGTGGCGTTCATCAGCAGCTCCTTTCAAAAAGCTCCGGAGGTATATCTGGGACGCTTAGGGTCGCCCGTGCGCCCTTTCACTCAAGTAAACGAGGCTCTCAGGCCGGTGTGGGGCAAGCCGGAATCGATTCAGTGGACCAGCGACACGTTCCCGGTGCACGGCTGGCTGCTCTACCCGGCACAATACGACCCAGGGAAAAAGTATCCGCTCATTGTCAGCGTGCATGGCGGCCCCTCAAGCGAGGTGCAGCCACACTGGCCGGATCTGGGCTACACCCCCATAGCTTTTTCTGCTCTCGATTATTTTGTGCTGCTGCCCAATCCGCGCGGGAGCTATGGCGAGGGCGAAGCTTTTACCCAAGCCAATCGCAAGGATTTCGGCTACGGCGATCTGCGCGACATCCTGGCCGGGGTGGATGCGGTGAGCGCGAAGTTTCCAATCGATCAACAGCGGATCGGGATCACCGGGTGGAGTTATGGCGGCTTCATGACCATGTTCGCCGTAACCCAGACGCAGCGCTTTCACGCGGCGGTTGCCGGAGCCGGCATAGCCAACTGGCAGAGCTATTACGGGGAAAATTCTATTGATCAATGGATGACGCCCTTTTTCGGTGCTTCTGTTTATGACGACCCGGCGGTCTACGCAAAGAGCTCGGCGATCGATTTCATCCGCAACGTCAAGACACCTACCCTGGTGGTGGTGGGCGACCGCGACGGAGAATGCCCGGCGCCGCAATCCTTCGAGTTTTGGCATGCGCTGCGTGCCCAGCATGTGCCCACGCAACTGGTGGTCTACCCGGATGAGGGTCATCATTTCAACTCGGCGGCCCACCGGCGCGATGTGCTGGCACGGGCGCTCCAGTGGTTCGAACAATACATGCCGCCGCACAGTTAGACGGTTCAGCGACTCGAGCCCTGTTGCCTCATGGCCCAGTCCCTTCTACACTTAGGACGTTGACCACGCACAACTCTGCACGCGCTTCGGGCACATGTTCAGACGCCAGTGATTGGGCGGGATGCCCTTACGCTCCAACAAGACCTGGAGAATCCGGCTGGAGCAGAGCTGGCAGGCGGGACGGTTTGGGCAATTGGCAATTGGATAACCGCCGGGGAAGGCAACATCCCGGCGGGGAGGTTTCATGCAGCGGTTTTTGACTTTTGTAGTTTTGCTACTTCTTACCATTCCGGTAGGTCTTTCTCTCCAGGGCTGTGCTAACAAAAACTCCAACTATTGCAATGGATCCGGATACGGATACCTGAAGAGCCAGCCAGTCTCTATCTCTCTTCAGCCCCAGACCACGGGGCTTTCGGTCGCCTTCTCGCAAACCTCGCAACTGCAGGCGCCTACTTCACAGAACTGCATCGGCGGTTCGGCCTCGATTAGCAGCTATACGTACGGCACCACCGACCGCACCATCGCCGACGTTTCCCCCACCGGGGCGGTTTGCGGCGGCACCTGGAACCTGCACACCCCGGCGGTTGCGGCCTACACCACCTGCCTTCCCACCAACAAGACGGGCGTGGCGTACATGACGGCCAGCGCGGCAGGATTTACCAGCAACCAGGTGGCGGTGTATTCCCATCCTCCGATCACCAGCCTGCAACTGGTGGGCCCGACCAACAGCTCAGGCGCGCCTATATGTCTTTCTCAGGGGCAGACCTCACAACTCGACGCCAAGGCCTATTGCACGTCCACCGGGACCACGGGTGCATGCCCCAGCTCGACGGTTCCCGTCGGCGGCCAGGTGCTCCTGTGCCAACCGGGTAGTCCGACGACCGAGTGCTCGAATTCGATCGGCCATCTTACGTACGCGGCGACCAGCGCCGGAGTGGTCACCATCGATCAGAACGGTGTTGCGACCGCACAGGCCCCGGGTTCTACCTTGATCACCGGCACCATTGCCCAGACCTGCAGCAACGCCGGCTACTTCTATACCTGCCCTCCGGCCAAGATTGCGCTCAGCGTCGCCTCAACCGGCGCAACCAGCGCCAGCGTTACGCTCAACACCCCCCTGGCCCTAACGGCGACGGTGACGGACACGAATAACAACGTGATCAACGGGTTAGCGCTCACCTATATATCTACCAATCCGGGCAGCATCGCCGTGAGCTCGACCGGTGGGGTCACGGCTTCGTTTCCTTCTAACTCGGCCATCACGGCAATCTGCCAGCCCACCACTTGCAACCCGGCGCCGATCAATGAAATGGGAACCCTGGGGACAGGGGTGCCGGCGATCAGCAACTTCGTGCAGATCGCGTCTCCTGGCAAAAACAGTAACTTCATCTGGACCGCGAGCCCGGGCTCGCCTTATTTCGTGCCTATCGATCTTTCGACTGGGACCATCGGCAATCCCATCAAGCTGCCTTATTCGCCTAACTCGATGGTTCTGGATCCGACCGGGACGACGCTTTATTTCGGCAGCTATCACGAGTTGATGACCTATACCGCGGCCACCAACAGCCTGGCTTCGGAGACGGCGAACGTACCCGGGATAGTGCTGGCGGTTTCGCCGACTAATTCCGCGGTGCTGGTCAATGACCAGTTGCGCCAGGTTCTCTATCTCTACACACCGTCGAACGGATCGTACACGTCGTTTGCCGGCATAGCCCAGAAAGCGACCTTCAGCCCCGACGGGCAGACGGTTTATGCGGTGGGCGACGGTGTGCTTTATATCCATAACAGCTTTACCGGCTGGTCGGTCGAGCCGCTGCCCGGGAACCAAGCGACGCCGACTACCGGCATTTGCCCGGCAACCAACACCACCAGCCCCATACCCACCGACCCGACCACCTATCCGCCGAACACCACGGCGAACCCAAATAACACGTACAACATGTTCTGCTCACCCGATCTTGCGGTGACCGTTCCCGCGGCTGCGGTCTTTCTTTCGGGCACAGCCACCGCGGCTTACGGGGAGTGCCCGGATACTGCGGTCACGCCAGTGGTGAATTATCCCGAGGCCGCCACGGTCGCGGCGCTCTCTGATCACGTGGCTTCGACGACAGACGGAAGACACATCATCGGTGCTTCCGCAAATCCGGCGGTGCTCACGGACCTCTCGATCACCGTGCCTATCAATGCCTGCCCAGCGGACGCGAACGGGCAGACGACCGGCATCACCTTTAATCCTCCACCGGTGGTGAACCAGACTTCGCTGTCTGCCTACGGGCTCAATAACATCAACGAGGTGGTGGCTGCCACCAATTCGCAGGAAGCCTTCATCACCTATGGAAGCAACGCCACGACACCGCCCGCGGGGGGTGCGCTGTTGCCCGTGTACAAGCCTTCCACTACGGCAGGAGTGCTGGGAACGCTGAGCAGCGTTAAGCTGACCGGCAGCGCGCTGGCACCGGTGGCGGGGATTTTCTCTCCGGATAACACGATCTTTTTTGCCGGCACGAGCGGGGATAATCAGCTGCACCTGATCGACACAACCACTTTGCTAGATACCACGCAGATCAACCCCAAGCTGACGGATATCAATGGCAAGCCGTTGCCACCGGTATTCCTGGCAGTCAAGCCGAGACCGACTACTTAGTGGTTCGTTCGGGGTGGGATTGATGCAAGGAGTCCCCAGGGACGGAACAACCTGTATCCCGGCACGTCAGCGCCGGGATAGTAACGTTCATGAGGCGAGTCCCGCAGGGACGACAGATTGCCTTACTCGCTCGTCAGCAACCACGTCCACTTGCTGAAATAAGCGTCACCCCGCCCTTTGCTATTCGTCGCTGAATCCTCCCGCCTCGTTCGCCGCACGAAGCTCGTCAACCTGGTTCTCACGCAGGCTCTAACTCCCGAATCTAGAGAGCTGGCGTTCTCGCGGGTTTAAAGCGGCTACCGAGCGAGGGGCAGATACCTTTACCCGCGGTATCCGCTTGAAAACCCGCGTCCCCGGACTGAAAGTCCAGGGCTGCACCCTTCAGACTGCGGAAGGATTTGGGGGGAGGTTTAGTCGCCGGCGAGCGATATGGATCCGGCGGAGCCGGCCCCGTGAGGGGTGTCCTGGTCCCATCGCAGGATCTCGGAGATCTGATCAGCCAGGGTCAAGGGGTCGAATGGTTTGGAAAGGATGGCGGCCGCTCCCAGTTCGTCGAGCTTGCGTCGGTCCTGACCCTGCACTTTCGCCGTGAGCAGAATCACGGGGATGTGAGCCGTGTTTCCGTTCTGCTTCAGGATCTGGAAAGTCGTCGGACCGTCAATGTCAGGCATCATGACGTCGAGCAGAATGGCATCCGGTTGTTCGAGCGACGCGCGGCGAATGCCTTGGGCTCCCGAAGGGGCCAGGATCACCTGCCAGCCGGCAATCGTTTCCAGGCTGAGCGCAGTCACTTCCCGTATGTCGGCTTCATCATCGATGATCAAAATGCGAGGAACCATGCCAGTGCCCACTCTCAGTGTTGTTATCACTCTAGGTTCGGAGTCTTCAGGAGTACATAACACTTGCTACGCATTACTTTGATAATAGGTCATTTAACAGTCTTACCTAGGAGTCTGTAACGGTTACATAATCGCTGCGCCACGTTCTCGTGGGCGGCGGATCAGTTATGCTAGCGTGTGTCCGAGATTGACTGCAGGAGGCGAGGAACAGAATGAACAGAATGGCCAGAGTGTGCATCAATGCGCTACCGGTTTTGTTAGCACTGTCGGCTTCGGCGGCGCTGGGGAAAGACAAGGGTCTGGAGGTGGACTTCAAGACCAGCCAGGGGCAAGATGCGGGAACTGCGCTGCTGACGCCCGCGGGGAACGGCGTCAAGATCAAACTGAACCTGAAGAATCTTCCCGAAGGCGAACATGCCATTCATGTGCATGTCAATGCGAAGTGCGATGCACCGGATTTCAAGTCCGCAGGCGCCCATTTCAATCCTGACAAAAAGGAGCATGGGACCAAGAACCCTAAAGGCGCACACGCCGGGGACATGCCCGCTAATCTGGAAATCATGGCTGACGGGACGGACCACGTCACCTTGCTTACGCAAAGCATTTCGCTCAAGAAAAACGCGCCGAATTCAGTCTTCGCCAACGGCGGCACGGCGTTCATCATTCACGAGAAAGCCGATGATATGGTTACCGATCCGACCGGGAATGCGGGCGATAGAATCGCTTGCGGGGTAATTACCGCACCGTAGATTTTTCGATCGTCAGGGCCCGACCAAAGCCGGGTCCTGATATAAGACCTAATCTGAGCCTGCATCTCCACTCAAGCGTCAACGCCGCGAATGTCTCGCGACCGGAGCCGTGAACGACGAGAGATACTTGGGAATTCCGGGAGCGGGGAGCGCCGGCGCCATGAGATGACCCTGCAAATAATCACAGCCGAGGGTGCGCAGGCATTCCATCTGATCGGGACGGTCAACCCCTTCGCCGACTACCTTAAAGCCAAGATTGTGGGCTAAGGCTATGATGGCCTGCACGATGGTGTACGTCCCGTTGGGATCGGAGATACGCTCGACAAAAGAGCAGTCGATCTTGAGCGTGCTGACGGGAAGTTGATGCAGGTGGCTCAAGCAGGAGTAGCTGCTGCCGAAGTCAGCCACGGAGAGGTGCACGCCGAGCGACGCCAGACTGCGCATCTGGGAACCGACCTCGGGGCGATTGCGCATCACCGTGCTCTCGGTCACGATCAGCTCGAGCAGTTTGGGATCGAGCCCGAATTGGGCCACCGCATTCAGCACGCGGAGAGAAAAGTCGGAGTGCAGGAACTGTAGCGGCGAAACGCTAAAGGATATACGCAAGGGTTTGAGCCCACTGCTTTGCCACTCGATGCTCTGGCGGCACACCTCATCCAAAACCCATTTTCCTAAGGGAACAATGAGGCCACACTCTTCGGCGATGGGCAGGAAGCGATCGGCGGGGACAGCGCCCAGCAGCGGGTGGTTGAGACGTAACAGCGCTTCCAGGCTGCAGAGGTTTCCGGACATGGAGTATTGCGGTTGATAAAAGAGCTCCAGTCCATCCGACTTGAGCGCGCCGCGTAAGAACCGCTCCAGTTCAGTTACCTCGTCGACAGACCCACTGCGGTGGGCGGAAACCAGAAGATATTGTCCACCACCCGACTGCTTGGCGCGATACATCGCGGCATCGGCGAAACGGCGAAGCTGCGCCGGATCGGAGCCGTCGTCGGGATAGATGGCAATGCCAATGGAGGCGGAGACATTGAAAGAGTAATCGTCGACCTCAATGAGCTGATTGACACTCTCCAGTATGCTGCGAGCGACCATGACGGCGCTGTTCTTGCTGGCCAGTTCGCCGAGGATGATGACGAATTCATCTCCCCCGGTGCGGGCGAAGGTATCGACTGCCCGTAAGCGGGCAGAGATGCGCTTAACAACATGCTGCAGGCAAAGATCTCCGGCGGCATGACCAAGGTTGTCGTTGATGTGCTTGAAACGATCGAGGTCCAGGCACAACACCGCGGCTTGTTGTCCGTAGCGGGCCGCCTGAGCCAGGCTCTGCTGCATGCGATCTTCCAGCAGCAGCCGATTGGGCAGCCCGGTGAGGAGATCGTGGTGCGCCTGGTGGACCAGCTGCTCATGCAGTTGCTGCCGGTCGGTAACGTCCTGCACCAGGACAAAGCTGCATTTCCGGCCCTGATAGTCGATGCAATGCGAGGCCATGTCCACCTGGATGTAGGAGCCATCTTTGCGCCGATGGCGCCAGGGACCGGTGAGCTTGGTGGAATTAGTGGCCAAACTTTCACGCAAAATCGCGCCCACGTCCTCCGTGGGCCGCAGATCGGACACGGTCATGCGGATGAACTCTTCGCGCGAGTAGCCGTAATGATCGACTGCCGCGTCGTTGACTTCGAGGATGCGCAGGGTTTCCGGATCATGGACCCACATGGGATGGGGGTTGGAGGCGAAGAGCAGACGATAGTGCTCGGTGGCGCGCCCGACCGCCAGGAACTCGTCCTCGAGCAGGGTCATGATCATGCCGAAGGCGACAAAATACTTGGGCACATTCCACAACTCTGGAGGAATCTGCCCGGCGTGGACAAACAAGTCGCAAATCAGTCCCACGGGGAAGACCGCAGCCCACGCTACCAGACCCAGGATGGCGGTCAGCACGCCGGTCGATTTACGGCGGAAGTCGAACCAGTAGAGGGCGGCAAAGGTCAAGAAAATTTCAGACAGCAAGGCCAGAATGCCACGATCGGCCTGGTGTTGAGCGATGGAGAAGAGGGTCCAGAGACCGCCTGCGGAAAAGGCGAGGGTGACGACCGCCCACACGCGGCTGCGACCGCGGCACAATCGCCATGCCATGATCACACCGGCAGTGGCACCCAGCGCGGCCGCAGTGTACAGGGGCCACTGATGGACACCCCCGAAGATGAGGTAATTGGTGTAGAAGAGCGCCGGAACACCGATGCCGAAGGCAACCAGAGCGCTTGCAAACGGGGACCCGAATATAACGGAAGCAGAGAACAGAAAGCACAGCCCGGAGAGGAGCAGAGCGCTGACACTGAGGCAATCGTCCACTGCCTGCCCGCCAGCAGAAACGGGCGAGACCAGAAGGGCGGCGAAGTGCACCAGGACCAGGATCCAGCCGATGACCCAGCAGCGCAAACGTGCGCTGGCTCGTTTGCGATAGATCGAGGCGAACAGCACTACGAGCAGGCCTAGGATGAGGATGTCGAGCACTTCGTTTTTCATGGGCAACGAGACGCGGCAGAAAAATTTCAAAGAACCACAATGGGGAAAGCATACGATCAGCTTGCCCTGGCCTCAAGTATCGCCCAGATGGACCAGGACTCAAGATCACCGAAGTGTGACCGGATTGGGAAGGGGTGGTACCCCTGCCACCTCGAAAGTTAACCGTATCTGCCTGTTTTTCCTGTATTTAGACGAAGGGGGTCATTGCGAAATCGCCGCGAACAAGATTGCGTGTGCCTTTCGGGCCACATCCGCAGGGGCTAAAGAGGCTGCGGAAAAATTCGGGACTGGACAGGACAGGCTAGGGGCTAATGCTCGCTGCGGCGAGGTAGCTCGCTGCGGCGAGGTAGCTCGCTGCGGCGAGGTAGCTCGCTGCGGCGAGGTAGCTCACTGCGGCGAGGTAGCCCGACATATTTTCGATCACTTGCGGCCCGACTAAAGTCGTGCCCTGATACAAAACCCAGTTCTCATGCAGACTTGTAAATCCCATGCTGTTTAGAAGATTAGGTACACCAGGGGTAAAAGCCCTCATCCATGCCGGCCAATTGTGGCACTCGAATCGTCCAGGGATAAGGCAGAGAAATACAGTAGCGCGGGAAGGGTTGGCCGCCGGCGCTCATTGGTTTTTCCTGCTTGTTTGGGG
>Ga0210390_10004342_pt1 | contig 11968 bp, 11 predicted proteins | sample IncBWH11OmetaG_FD_161050 | JGI IMG/M metagenome (GOLD analysis project Ga0210390, IMG submission 161050) | Forest soil microbial communities from Barre Woods Harvard Forest LTER site, Petersham, Massachusetts, United States - Inc-BW-H-11-O ... | reverse complement strand
CATCTGGACGCCACCACGGTTCTGTCGCGCGGCATTGCTGAAAAGGGCATCTACCCAGCGGTCGATCCGCTCGACTCGACCTCGCGCATGCTGTCGCCCCTGGTGGTCGGCGAAGAGCACTACCAGGTGGCACGCCGGGTGCAGCAGGTGTTGCAGCGCTACAAGGCGCTCCAGGACATCATCGCCATTCTGGGGATGGACGAGCTGTCCGAAGAGGACAAGATCGCGGTCGCACGCGCCCGCAAGATCGAGCGCTTCCTGTCGCAGCCCTTCCATGTCGCCGAAGTGTTCACCGGGTCGCCGGGCAAATTCGTCGACCTTGCCGATACGATCCGCGGCTTCAAAGGGCTGTGCGAAGGGCAATATGACCATTTGCCGGAGGCGGCCTTCTATATGGTCGGCACCATCGAGGAGGCGGTCGAGAAGGGCAAGAAACTCGCCGCCGAGGCGTAGCTCCCATGGCCGGGCTTCATTTCGAATTTGTCTCGCCCGAGAGCGTGCTGTTCTCCGGCGACGTCGACCAGGTGGATTTGCCCGGCAGCGAAGGCGACATGGGCATCCTGCCCGGCCATGCGCCGCTGGTGACTACATTGCGGCCCGGCATCGTGACTATTTTCCGCGGCGGCCAGCGCGAGCCGGTCGTCGTCATCGGCGGCTTTGCCGAAGTGAGCCCGACAGGGCTGACGGTCCTTGCCGACAAAGCCGTGGCGCGCGCCGATTTCGATATCGCGCTCCTTGCCGCCGAGATCAGGGATGCCGAGGAAGACGTCGCCGACAGCAAGGACGATGCGCAACGCGACAAGCTTGCGCGCCATCTTGAACAGTTGAAAGCGTTGCAAGCAGCCTTATCGTCGTAGCGCCTAGGTGGCGGCCCAACTAGGCGCTCGGCTATTTCGCGAATTGCCGGAATTCGCCGGCGACGCGGTCATAGACCGCGCGCTTGAATGGCACCACGAGGTCCGGGATTTTTTGCAGCCGCTCCCAGCGCCAGGCGCTGAACTCCGGCTCATGCCCGGCGGGGTGTTCTACGTCGATCTCGTCATCGTTTCCGGTAAAGCGCATAGCGAACCATTTTTGCGTCTGGCCGCGGTATTTGCCTCGCCACGCTTGGCCCACGATTTCACGCGGAATGTCGTATTTCAGCCAGTCCGCGATCTCGCCGAGGCGCTCCACCGAGCGGATATTGGTCTCTTCGCGCAGTTCCCGCACCGCCGCCGGCCACGGCTCTTCGCCGTCGTCGATGCCGCCCTGCGGCATCTGCCACGTATGCGTGAGGTCGATATGCTCAGGCCCCTCGATGCGCCGGCCGATGAGCACCAAGCCCTGGCGATTGAGCAGAACGACGCCAACGCAGGGACGATAGGGGAGATCTTCGAAGCGCATTGGCAAATTTAAGCGGAAAACCGGACTAGCAGACCGGGAGGCGTCCAGGCTATTTAATTCTATTCGTTATTGCCCAGCTTCGCTACTCGCTTGCCGTCGACTGCTTGCCTTTCATCGCCACCGCGGTGATCGGGACTAGCAACAGGCCGCGGCTCGCCGCTCCCTTCGCCCATTTGGCGATTTGCTCGATCGATACCGGGAGCGCGGACGCGATGCCGACCGCGACGCTGCGCTCGCGCGCGGCCATTTCCAAACGGGCCAGCGCGCGGTCGATTTCACCTGGCGTCGGCACCGCATCGATGATCACGTCGGCCCGCGCGAACGGTAGATTATTGGCGCCGGCGATCTGGCCGGCCACGCTTCTGGGGTTCGAGCCATCGTCGACAAAGATCAGCCCGCGCTTTGCCGTCTCGTGCAGGATCGGGGTGAAGCTGGTTTCGGAAGCGGTGAAACGCGCGCCCATGGAATTGGCAAGCCCGACATAGCCTTGGAACTGGCTCATCACCCAGTGCAGGCGATCGATATTCTGCTCCGGGGTGAGCGAGGTGAGCAGCGTCTGCGGACCGGGATCATTGTCCGGATAGTCGAACGGTTCCATCGGCACTTGCAGCAAGAGCTCGTGACCCGCGGCGCGTGCTTGGGCGGCTAAGGCAGCGACTTGAGCCCCATAGGGCACAAAGCCCAGGGTCACCTGGTTCGGCAGTTTCGCGATTGCATCGGACGTCGCGTTTGCGCTGACGCCCAAGCCTTCGACGATCAAGGCTATACGCGGCGCGTCCGGTTTACCGGGCAAAGGCTTCACCGGCCGTGCGAAGGCGTCCGCAGGACGCGTTCCGTCGGCGGCGATTTTCGGAATGGCGCCATGTGGCGTCATCTCGACGAATTTCGCGTCCACCGGGGCCGCCTGGACCGGCGCGGGCCCGTTGGCTGGCGCCGGAACCACGACCTCCTGCTTTTCGCCGGTCTTGCCGTCGATGATCGTGACCGTGGTGGTATTGGGCGGCGCGCTGGGCACGGGCGACGCCGGGGCCATCGCCTGACTCTCATGCTGCTGGGCAGCGGAGGATAGCGCGCCTGGCTGCGGCGCCGCGGGAACATCCGATGACTTGGTCGCAAGGCGCAGATTTGCCGGCACCAGGGCCATCGGCTCGCCGCCATAGGGGTCGTCCGCCACGATCGCCCAGAGCACGAACAGGCCGAGGAACGCGGCCAACGCTCCAGCCATGATTTGGGGGACCGGAAGCTTAATCGCGCGGCGGCGTTTTCTCGGTTCGCGGCCGAGCGGTGCGGTCAGATCATCCACAGCCATGGCTGGATCCTTGGGCCGTGACGTGGGCCATGCTTTGGGGCCATATCTGCGCGATTCATGCCCTCGCGAATCATGGCGGAAAGTCTATCACGGCCTGGTAAGGGGCCGGATGGCCAAGGCTGCCGCGGGTCCACGAGTCGGACAAAAAATTCGGGGCGGCTTGAGGCCGCCCCGAACTCGATTCAGGCCAAGGTGCTTTCCCTTAGTTCGGCACGGGAGCCTTTGGATTCGGCGGGAAAGCTGCGTTGCTGGCGGTTCCGCGCAGCAGGTCAAGCGCCATATGCAGCGCCTTGTCGTCCTTCTCGTCCGGCGGCACGTAGGACTGCGAGCCCGATTTCTCGGTGCCGGTGGCCGCGAGGTGACCGCGCAGCGAGGCTTCACCCTCGGTATCGGTCTCGCCCTTCAAGCTGGCCGGTACGTCCTGCGACACCTCGATGTCGGGCTTGATGCCCTGCGCCTGGATCGAGCGGCCCGACGGCGTGTAGTAGCGGGCCGTCGTCAGCCGCAGCGCGCCATTGTCGGCGCCGAGCGGGATGATGGTCTGCACCGAGCCTTTGCCGAAGGAACGCGTGCCAATGAGCGTGGCGCGCTTGTGGTCCTGCAGCGCGCCGGCGACGATCTCCGACGCCGAAGCCGAACCGCCGTTGATGAGAACGATCACCGGCTTGCCCTTGGTCATGTCGCCCGGCCGCGCATTGAAGCGCTGCGTCTCCTCCGGGTTGCGCCCGCGCGTCGACACGATCTCGCCCTTGTCAAGGAAGGTGTCGGCGACCGAAATCGCCTGATCGAGCAGGCCGCCCGGGTTGTTGCGCAGATCGACGATGTAGCCCTTGATCTTGTCGGCGCCGAGCTGGCTGCCGAGATCATTGATCGCCTGCTTCAGGCCGTCGGTGGTCTGCTCGTTGAACTGCGTGATGCGGATATAACCGACGTCATCGCCTTCGGCGTGCGAGCGCACCGATTTCACGCGAATGATGTCGCGCATGATCGTCAGCTCGATCGGCTTGTCGGCGCCTTTGCGCATGATGGTGAGCTTGATCTTGGAGTTCACCGGACCGCGCATCTTGTCGACGGCTTGATTGAGGGTCAGGCCCTGCACCGCCTCATCATCGAGCTTGGTGATGATGTCGTTGGCCATGACGCCCGCCTTGGCCGCCGGCGTATCGTCGATCGGTGCAACCACCTTCACCAGGCCATCTTCCATGGTGACCTCGATGCCGAGGCCGCCGAACTCGCCGCGGGTCTGCACCTGCATATCGCGGAAGCTCTTCGGGTCCATGTAGCTCGAATGCGGATCGAGCCCCGACAGCATGCCGTTGATGGCCGATTCGACGAGCTTCTTGTCGTCGGGCTTTTCGACGTAATCGGCGCGGACGCGCTCGAAGACGTCACCGAACAGGTTGAGCTGCTGGTAGGTGTCCGAGGCGGCGGCCCTCGCCGCCGAGCCAAGCAGCATGGCGTGTGGCTGAGTGACCAGCAACGCTGCCGCGGCGCCGGCCACTGCACCGAGGAAAACCAGATAAGTTTTGCGCATCATCCGCGAACCTTTTCGCCTTCGTTTGTCGCCCACCAAGGGCTGGGATCGATGGGAGTGCCGTCCTTGCGGAACTCCACATAGAGTACGGGCTGTTTAGGCCCGGTCGTGACGGCTGCCGCTGTTTGCGATGTGTCGCCCATCATCGCTACCGGCTCGCCGGTTAACACGAACTGTCCGAGATCGACGGAAATCCGATCCATGCCCGCCAGGAGAACATGATACCCGCCGCCGGCATTCAGGATCAAGAGTTGCCCATAGCTGCGAAACGGTCCGGCGTAAACAACCCAACCGTCGCACGGGGCGGTAATCTCGGCTCCGGGCCGGGAGGCGATCGAGACGCCCTTCTGGGTTCCGCCGACGCCGTCGGCGCCGCCGAACGCACGGATTGGCACGCCATTGACCGGCAAATGCATGTGTCCGCGCATGTCGGGGAAGGCGACCGCGGGTGTCAGGCGGCCGGGGTCGCTTAGAGCCGCGAGTTGCGGCTGTGTCGCGTCGTCGGCAATCGCGTGGGCGGCATCGTGCGCCGCGCGGGTCGCGGGATCGAGACCGGCTTCGAGCTTGGCAATCAAATCCTTGATCGAATCGACCTGGCGCGCCAGGACCGCGGCGTGCTGCCGCTCGGTATTGAGCGCCTGTTCCGCGGACGCCTCGTTCTTCTGACGTTGGTCGATGAGGAGCGTCAGTCGAAGCTGCTCGTGTCCGAGCAGGCTGAGATCGCCGGAAAGACGGTTGCTTTCATCGACGATTTGTTTGCGTACGCGCACCAAATCGGCCAGATCGCCGGCCAATGAATCGGCCTGCGCGCGCATTTCCGGCAGCACCGCGCTCAGCGTGATGGCCGTGCGCACCGCCTGCAGTGCGTCTTCCGGCCGCACGATGAGCGCCGGCGGCGGCTGGCGGCCCATACGCTGCAAAGCGGCGAGAATCTCGACAATCACGTCGCGCCGTTCGTTGAGCGACTTGCGCAGCAGCTTTTCCTGCTCGTCGAGCGGCACCAGGCGCGCCCGCGTGGCATCGATATTGGTTTCGACATCGCGGACTCGCGCGGCGGTGCCGATAAGGTCTTGATTGAATTTACGGCGGTCCTCGCTCAGCGCCTCGATCTCGAGGCGTAACTTGGCCTGACTATCGACTGACTCGCGCTGACGGGCGAGCGCCGAATCGAGCTCCTGGTCGTGTTGCTTGAGCGCATCCGTGCTGTTTGCGGCCGATGGAGCGCTCTCGGGCGAGGCCGGCAATGGGGCAGCCGGGCTCTGGGTCGTCGCGTCCGGGGGAGCGAGTTTTTCCGGTGTTTGAGCCCATGCGACGGAGCTTGCGCCGAGACTGGCACCAAGACCTGCACCAATCGGCAGCACCAATGCCAAAGCCGAGCCGAGCACAAGGCGCGGATCGGTGCGGCTCGACCGTCGGAGAATCATCAGTTTCAAGGGTAGGCGCGAACCTCGGAAAGGCAAGAGAAACCGCATAAAACGGGCTGGCGTGAGACCGGAATAAGACAGCGGAGGCTTTAATCGTCACAATTCGGTGATGCGACGCGACCGAGGTCTCCCGAGCGGGATTTTTGCGGCTTTGCCGCTCTGTTCAGGCCCGGTGATAGGGGTGGCCGGCCAGGATCGTGCCGGCGCGATAAAGCTGCTCCAGCAGCATGATGCGCACCAGCTGGTGCGGCCAGGTCGCGCTGCCGAAAGCGAGCTTGAGCTTGGCGCGCTCGCGCAGGCTTGGCGCCAGCCCGTCGGCGCCGCCAATGATGAAGCAGACAGCGGAACGGTCCTCCTCGCGCCACCTGCGCAGCGTCGTCGCCAGCGCCGCGCTGTCGAGGTTGTCGCCCCGCTCGTCGAGGATGACCACGATCGCCTGCTCGGGAATGACATTGGCGATTGCTATGGATTCCTCGATACGGCGGCGATCGGCGTCATGCGCGCGGCTCTCCCGAATTTCGACGATTTCGATGTCGCGAAGGCCGAAAGCGCGGCCGATCGTTTCGGCGCGCTTGCGATAGGCGGCGGCGAGGTCTCGCTCCGAGCCCTGTTTCAATCGGCCGACGGCGGCAACGAGGATACGCATGGCCTCTTATGGGTGCTGAAATATCAACGTCCTGCTTCGATGGTCAGTGGCATGTCGACGTAGATTTTATAGCTTTGCGATTTGGGCTTGGCCTTGTCCGCTTCATTGAGATATTCGATCGAGCTTTTTCCTAAATAGGCGCGCGGCAGGATCATCACGCGAATGAACCGCGTCGGGCGATCCGCGCCTTGCGCGAAAACGCCGTCGGGGCCGGTCTCGTACCACGCCCCGCCCGGACCATATGACGTCGAGCGGCCGTGGGTGTCGATACGAATGCCGCCTTCGATGACGCAGCGGATACCCGGTCCTTGGTGCCGGTGCAGGTAGGCGCAGCCGCCTGGCGGAAATGCGACGCCGTCGCCGCGCAAGAGGAGCGGGCCCTTCGGCACCGTCCCAAGCTGCGCCGCGAGCTTTTCGCGACAAACGATGCCGCGCCCCGTACTAGCCACGCCGGTGGTGGCGTCAGCTGCAAGCTCCCAGCGCCACAGCGTCGCGCCGCCGCTGCCGGCCTTGAGCGTGACGGGGGCTTCGCTGCCGAAAGTGTCCTCGTCGTGCAGTGTGCGATCCGCGATCGTCACGGCGCCATGAACCACGAAAATCATGCGCGGCAGTCCCGGCCAGGAGGCCTCGGCGCCGTTCGCCAACACGTCTTCGTAGAGCAGCAACGTCGGGTACATCTTTTTGGTCTCCTTAATGCGTCATGCGCCGGGCGAGTGTCTGTGCGAAGCGATCCGCGCGCAACGGCATTTACACTCGCGCGCCGGCATTGCTAAATCGATTTAGCGTTGCCCACCCTGGCGTTTGCCCACTGTATTGCGCGTTGGGAGGCAGCCATAGACGGAATCGACATCGAGCGTTTCCGCTATAAAGAAGCCGGGGAGGACGTCGATGCAACGAACCACGCCGCCATTTCGCGCCGACCATGTCGGCAGTCTGCTGCGTCCGGCCGTGCTGAAGGAAGCGCGCGCCAAACGCGAACGCAACGAGATTTCCGCGGACGCCTTGCGTGCGATCGAGGATCGGGAGATCGAGAAGGCGATCGGGAAACAGGAAGAGGTTGGGCTGAAGCTCGCCACTGACGGCGAGTTCCGCCGCTCGTGGTGGCATTTCGATTTTTTCCGCGGTCTCGACGGGGTGACCTTTTACACGACGGATCACGGCATTCAATTCAGCGGCGTGCAGACCAAAGCCGAGGCCATCAAAATCGACGGCAAGATCGGCTTTTCCGGACATCCGATGCTGGAGCACTTCAAATTCCTGAAGGCGCACACGCGCGTCATGCCGAAGATGACGATCCCGGCGCCATCGACTTTTCATTTCCGGCAGGGCCGTGCCGCGATCAGCAGGGAAGTCTATCCCGACCTCGAACCGTTTTTCGATGACCTTGCCAGGGCCTATCGCGGCGCGATCCGCGCGTTTTACGACGCCGGCTGCCGCTATCTGCAGCTCGACGACACGGCTTGGTCCATGGTGTGCGATCCGAACGAGCGCGCGCAGTCGAAAGCGCGCGGCGACGATCCCGACGCGCTGCCGAAACGCTATGCGCGTCTCACCACTGCCGCGCTCGAAGGCAAGCCCGCCGACATGGCGATCACCATGCATTCGTGCCGCGGCAACTTTCGCTCGACCTTTATTGCTTCCGGCGGCTACGAGTTTGTCGCTGAGCAGCTTCTCGGCCATACCGGCCTCGACGGCTATTTCCTCGAATATGATTCGGCGCGCGCCGGCGGATTCGAGCCCTTGCGTTTCTTTCCCAAGGGCAAAGAACAAATTGTGCTCGGTCTCGTCACGTCGAAGAGCGGCGCACTGGAGAAGAAAGACGACATCAAGCGCCGCATCGACGAGGCGACCAAATACGTCGATCTCGATCAACTCTGCCTGTCGCCGCAATGCGGCTTTGCCTCGACCGAAGAGGGCAATGTTCTCTCCGAGGACGAGCAATGGGCCAAGCTCCGTATGATCGTAGAAATCGCAAATGAAGTGTGGGGTCGATAATGCAGCGAAGTAAACCGCCGTTCCGCGCCGATCACGTCGGCAGCCTGTTGCGCACGGCGTCGCTCAAGGCGGCGCGGGAAAAGCGCGCGCGCGGCGAGATCGGCGCCGAAGCCTTCAAGGCGATCGAAGATCGTGAAATCGAGGGCGTGATCAAGAAACAAGAGGCGGTCGGGCTCAAATCGATCACCGACGGCGAGTACCGGCGCATCTCCTGGAACACGGATTTCCTCGAACAGCTCGATAACGTCGAGTCGTATGTGGGCGAGCGCAAAATCAGCTTTTCGGCCAGCGGGCCGCAGCCGCGGCCGCTGCTGCTGCGCCTGACCGGCAAGCTCGGCGGCTACAAGCCGCATCCGATGATCGAGCATTTCAAGTTCCTGCGGGCGCACACCAAACAGACGCCTAAAATGACGATCCCGTCGCCTTCGTCATTGCACTTCCGCTACGGCCGCGACGCCGTTCCGGAATCGATCTATCCGTCGATGGATGATTTTTATCGTGACCTCGGGCAGTCCTATGGCAAGGTCGTGCGCGCCTTCGCCGATGCCGGCTGCCGGTATTTGCAGCTTGACGAGGTCAATCTCACTTATTTGTGCGATCCGTCGCTGCGCAAAATGATCATCGACCGCGGCGACAATCCAGATACGCTGCCCGCCAACTATGCACGCATGATCAACGCCGCGATCGCCGACATCCCCCCCGATATGACGATCACCATGCATCTGTGCCGCGGCAATTTCCGGTCGAATTTCGTGGCGTCGGGCGGCTACGAGCCGGTGGCTGAGGTTCTATTCAACGCGATCAATGTCCACGGCTATTTCATGGAATACGATACCGCGCGCGCCGGCGGCTTCGAGCCGTTGCGCTTCGTGCCGAAGGGCAAGACCGTCGTGCTCGGGCTCGTTACCAGCAAGAGCGGCACATTGGAAAAGAAGGATGCCATCAAGCGCCGGATCGACGAGGCGGCAAAGTTTGTCCCGCTCGATCAGCTTTGCCTGTCGCCGCAATGCGGTTTTGCTTCGACCGAGGAGGGCAATGTTCTGGCCGAGGATGAAGAATGGGCGAAACTGCGGATGATCGTCGAGCTCGCCGACGAAGTGTGGGGATAAGCCGATGAGCCAGCGAAGCAAACCGCCGTTCCGCGCCGATCATGTCGGCAGTCTGCTGCGGCCGGCCGAGCTCAAGGCTACGCGCGAGAAGTTTGCCAAAGGCGAGATTGACGCCGCCGCGCTCAAAGCGGTCGAGGACCGCGCCATCATCGACGTCATCAGAAAGCAGGAAGCGGTCGGGCTGCGGTCCGTTACCGACGGCGAATTCCGCCGTTCCTGGTGGCATCTCGACTTCTTGTGGGGCCTCGCCGGCGTCGAAAAGCATGTGATGGACACCGGCATCGCCTTTGCCGCGGTCACCACGCGCAACGAGGGCGTCAAGGTCACAGGGAAGATCGGCTTCTCCGGCCATCCGATGCTGGAGCATTTCAAGTTTCTCAAAGCGCATACGACGCGGACGCCGAAAATGACCATTCCGGCGCCGTCGGCGCTTTATGGCCGCCCAAGCCCGACGCCGATCGACAAGTCGATCTATCCGACGGTCGACAAGCTCTTTGCCGACCTCGGCGCGGCCTACAAGAAAGCCGTGCGGGCTTTCGCCGACGCCGGCTGCCGCTATCTGCAGCTCGACGAAGTCTTCATCGCCATGCTGTGCGACCCGCATTATCGTCAACAGATGAAGGATCGCGGCGACAATCCGGAAGCGCTCGGCACTATCTACGGCGATCTCATCAACACGGCGATTTCTGATATTCCTTCCGACATGACGGTGACGATGCATCTGTGTCGCGGCAACTACAAATCCACCTTCATGGGGTCCGGCGGCTACGACGCTATGCAGGAGGTGCTGTTCGACCGCATCAAGGTCCATGGCTATTTCATGGAATACGACACCGCGCGGGCCGGCGGCTTCGAACCGCTGAAGCGGCTGAAAAAAGACCGCCTCGCGGTGCTCGGTCTCGTCACCACCAAGACCGGCACGCTCGAAAGCAAGGACACGCTCAAGCGCCGCATCGAGGAAGCCGCCAAATTCGCCGACCTCGACCGGCTTTGTCTGTCGCCGCAATGCGGCTTCGCCTCGACCGAAGAAGGCAATATCCTCGCCGAAGACGAACAATGGGCGAAGCTCAAGATGATCGGAGAGGTCGCGCAAGAGGTGTGGGGGGCTTAAGCCGCATGGCGAATATCGTCGCCGGCAAGGTCGCCATCGTCACCGGGGCGGGCCGCGGTATCGGGCGCGGCATCGCTCTCTTGATGGCGGCCGAAGGCGCCCGCATCGTCGTCTGCGATATCGGCGCGAGCCTCGACGGCGGCGGCACCGACGCCGGCCCGGCGCAGGCCGTCGTCGACGAGATCAAGAAATCTGGCGGCGAAGCGATCGCCTCGACGGCCTCGATCAGCGCACCCGGCAATGCGGACAAGATCGTGCAGGCGGCGCTCGATGCCTTCGGCCGCGTCGACATTCTCGTCAATAATGCCGGCATTTTGCGCGACCGTATCTTCCACCGCATGAGCTGGTCGGACTGGTCGGACGTGATCGACGTGCATCTGCACGGCAGTTTCGCCATGAGCCGCGCCTGCGCGACGCATTTCCGCGAGCAGAGTTCGGGCAGTTTCGTGCACATGACCTCGACCTCCGGCCTGGTCGGCAATTTCGGTCAGGCCAATTACATGGCGGCCAAGATGGGCATCGTCGGCCTATCGCGCGGCATCGCGCTCGATATGGCGCGCTTCAACGTGCGCTCAAACTGCGTCGCGCCCTTTGCCTGGACGCGGATGATCGATTCGATCCCGGCCGAGACCGAGGAGGAGAAGGCGCGGGTCGCGGCGTTCCGGCAGATGACGCCGGAGAAAATCGCGCCGCTTGTCGTCTATCTTGGCTCCGATCGCGCCTCCGGCATCAGCGGCCAGATTTTTTCGGTGCGCAACAACGAGATCTATCTGTTCAATCAGACCCGCCCGATCCGCACGCTGCATCGCTCCGACGGGTGGACGCCGGAAAAGCTCGATGCGCAGCTCAAGGGGGCGTTTGCCGCGTCGTTCACGCCGCTCGACCGTTCGAGCGACGTGTTTTCCTGGGACCCGGTGTGATGGCGATCGTCTACGACAAGCTGATGGCGCTCGACATTCCGCCGCGGGAGCAGAGTTACGATGCGAAGGACTGCATCCTCTATGCGCTCGGTATCGGATTCGGCCACGATCCGATGAACGAGGACGAGCTGCCGTTCGTCTACGAAAAGAATCTCAAGGTGCTGCCGACCATGGGCACCGTGCTCGGCCATCCCGGCTTTTGGGCGCGCAACCGCGACACCGGCATCGACTGGGTCAAGGTCGTCAACGGCGAGCAGGGCATCACCTTGCACCGGCCGATTGCCGGAGCGGGTACCGTGATCGGCCGGCAGCGCATCGTCGAGGTGATCGACAAGGGCGCCGGCAAGGGAGCGCTGGTCCTCTCCGAGCGCAAGATCGCCGATAAGGCGACCGGCGAACCGGTCGCCACCTTGACGCATACGATGTTTTGCCGCGGCGACGGCGGTTTCGGCGGTCCGCCGCGCGAGGCGCCGGCGCCGCATGAGCTGCCGGCGCGCACGCCGGATGCGGTCTGTGATCTCGCCACGCGACCCGAAG
>Ga0210390_10004338_pt1 | contig 11972 bp, 9 predicted proteins | sample IncBWH11OmetaG_FD_161050 | JGI IMG/M metagenome (GOLD analysis project Ga0210390, IMG submission 161050) | Forest soil microbial communities from Barre Woods Harvard Forest LTER site, Petersham, Massachusetts, United States - Inc-BW-H-11-O ... | reverse complement strand
GAGCGCAGGAAAGAGCAAGTAATCTTTACCCGCCTGGCGAGCAATTTTGCGGCGCAGAGCCCGTGTATGAGCAGACTTTTCGGCGTCAGTCTCCGCGCGGTCCTGCTCGGAGTACAGACCATGCAGCGCGATACCCCATTCGAAAACAAGCGCCAGCAATAGATGTCGCAGCGGCTGCAGCAGATTGCTGGGCTTCCACGGTTGGTCACGGGTGACCCGCAGAACGCCGTAACCGAGGTCGTCGTCGACGCCGACGACGTTGGTGAACATGTGATGACGGTAGTTGTGGGAGTATCTCCATTGGGAGGACAGCCCCGCCATGTCCCACTCCCAGGTGGTGGAGTGGATTTCGGGGTCGTTCATCCAATCCCATTGGCCATGGCCGATATTGTGGCCCAGCTCCATATTCTCGATGCTCTTGGCCGCGGCAAGGGCGACTGTTCCCAACGCCCATCCGGTCCTGGTCCGACTGGCGCCGATCACGACACGGGCGGCGAGGTCAAGGCAGCGTTGCACAACGATGGTGCGCTGGATATACGCCCGGTCCTTCGCGCCGAGCGAATCCTCGATGTCAAGACGGATCCCGTCCAATTCGACGGCAAGTGCCTCGATGTCCGCGGCGCTCAGATGGGCATATTCAGCTACCTCAGTGATGGCCATCAATGCCTCACCGGACGATCGACGGACGATAGATGCCCGTATCGCCCCGCGCCGGGGATCTCCGCGGTCACCGAGTCGGGCAAACGTTCGGCCCGGGCGTGGCAGTGCTGCGCGGGCATGGTTTTGTCGGTGGCACCGGGGTGCCTGGTGACGGTCCACTTTGGACGCGTTCGCATCGTGAACTTTCTACAGAGGATCACTGAGATGCCCGGTTGCGAGCGGTCGCTCTCACGCTGTCGCTCCACAGGGACGGCGCTTCCGGGCCGGCTGGACTGTCAACCAAAACCAAGTCTACCGGCGGTTGGCGTCGGGCTCGAGTATGGAAATGGCTGTGCGGCGCAGGCACCGGAAGAATCCCTCGTGGGTTTCGGTCAACGGATGAGCGAAGAACCCGACCGGTACGCTGAGCGCCGCGCTGAGTGTGGCAACAGTCTCTGGGCTGGGCCGCGCGGCCGCTGCACGGGAGCATTAGGTGAGCGCCCTCATCCACTGGTCGGCCAGCGCCGAAACCCACCCGGTGGCGGCCTCGGGGTGGCCCGGTGGCGCCTCCACCAGGACTAATTCGTCGACGCCCAACTCAGCGAGCGCGCCGACGTCACCGATGCTGGGATTGCGCAGCGCCACGGACAGCCGCAAGTCAGCACGGTCACGCCCCGCGGCGGCACACTCCTGCTCCAGCTTGTCGATCCGCTCGCGCACCGCCGCCACGCCGTCGAGGTTGAACCCGTACCAGCCGTCTGCCCATGCCGCTACGCGCCGCAGTGCCGGGTCGCTGTTGCCTCCGACCACAACCGGGATACGATCGCGCACCGGCTTGGGGTTGACCCTGATCGAATCGAACCCGACGAACTTCCCGTCGAACGAGGCAACGTCATCGCGCCACAACGTGCGGATCGCTGCCACGTATTCGGCGGTGCGCGCCGCGCGATGCTCGAACGGCACCCCGAGCGCGGCGAACTCCTCCCTGGACCACCCGACACCCACGCCGAGGGTCAGCCGCCCGCCGCTCAACCGATCCAGGCTGGCGGCTTGCTTGGCTACCACCACCGGATTGTGCTCGGGCAGCAGTAGCACCCCTGTCGCGACGCCGATCCGCGACGAGGCGGCAGCGGCGAAGCTCAACGCAATCATCGGGTCGAGCCAATCTGCCTGTGCCGGAACGGCTATGACGCCGTCGTCGGAATAGGGGTAGCGCGACGCGGATCGATCCACCATGACAACGTGTTCACCCGCCCACAGGGTGGCGAAGCCGCAGCTGTCCGCCGCTGACGCGACCGCGTCGATCACCACCCGGTCGGCGCCGGCCCCGATGCCCAGCGCGTGCAACCCCAGCCGCATCGCACGATAGTCTCACGGCGGTCAGCGGCTTTTGAGGAGCGTCGCCAGGACCGCTGCATGACTGCCGTCCACTTCGCGGGTGGCCGTCACCAGGGTCACGACGCCACGCTTGGTCAGTTTGCGCAGTTCCTCCAGCGCCGGGCCGCCGGCCAGCTCCGCCTCGTAGCGCGCCGCGAATTCGTCAAACCGTTCCGGCTCATGGTGGTACCACTCACGCAGTTCCCTCGACGGCGCGACGTCCCTGCACCAGATGCCCACCCGTGGGTCGTCCTTGCGGAATCCGCGCGGCCAGATGCGATCCACCAGAACCCGCTGGCCGTCCTCGGGGCTGGCTTCGTCGTATACGCGCGCCACCTGGATCCGGCTTTTCGCGCTCACAGGGCGAGCCTAGCGACATCAATGTCGGTCAGTGGATCCTGTTGTACTCGACTTATGTTCGATGAATCCGGAGGGCGAGGTCGAATGGGAAACGATTACCACATGACCTGCGCCTCGTCCGATCGCCTGATCTGCGACGGACGGTCAAAGAGATCGCACCGGGATCCCAGCCATGCGACAGTTCCCCGATGACGAGAACTGTCGCCGTGATCGGGGCTGGACCCGGCGGGCTGGTCGCGGCGCGCTGGCTGCTCTCGCAAGGATTCGAACCGACGATCTTCGAGCAGGGACCGATGCTGGGCGGCCAGTGGACGGGACTCGCTGGCCGGAGCGGCGTTTGGCCGGCTATGCACACTAACACCAGTCGCATCATGACTGCCTTTAGCGACCTGGCGAACGACAGCGACCTCGTCTACCCATCAAACCGCGATATTCTCGACTACTTGCATCGCTATGCCGACACCTTCGGCCTTACGTCGCGCATCCGGTTCGGCAATCGTGTCGAGCTCCTCAGGCGAGACAATGCCGGATGGCTCGTCGGTCACGCCGGCATAGAGGAGAGCTTCGAACGAGTGGTCGTGGCGAGTGGGAGATTCCATGCCCCCGCCATCCCCCCTTTGCCGGGGCTGGACACGTTCGCAGGCTCGGCCGGAGCCATCTCCACCTACCACTACAGAGGGCCCGCTCCATATCAGGGCAAGCGGGTTCTCGTGGCAGGCTGCGCTATCAGCGCCCTCGAGATCGCCGCCGAACTCGCCCAGCTCGGCGCAGCACGCGTTGTGGTAACCCAGCGGCGACAGAGGTACGTCCTACCGAAGTTCGCCGGCGGAGTCCCGTCCGATCACCGGATCTTCACCCGCTACGGAACCCTCGCGAGCGAGACTCTCCCAGCAGCCGAGATCGACCGGCAGCTGAAAGAGATCGTGCTCGAGGCTGGAGGAAGTCCGGAGCAGTACGGCGCACCGGCGCCCGACCCGTCGCTTTTTGCCGCCGGGATCACCCTCAACCAGCAGTACCTGCCGCTCGTGGCCGAGGGGCGAATTACGGTGTGCCCCTGGATGAAATCCATCGCAGGTGCCACCGTGACGTTCGCCGACGGGCATGCCGAGGAATTCGACGGGATTGTGCTCGGCACTGGGTTCGATCTGTGCCTACCGTTTCTGAGTGAAAACATCCGCGTCGTCGTCGACCTCGACGCAGTCCACCTAGACGCCGACCGCTACACGTTCCATCCTGACCTCCCCGGCCTGGCCTTCATGGGCATGTGGGACCAGTCGGGCGGGTACTTTGTGCCGCTGGAACTTCAGGCCAGGTGGATCGCATACACGTGGGGCGGCGCGATCCCGGCGATAACTGAAACCGAACAGCGGCTGTCGATCAACGCTTATCGCTCGAAGCGAGGGACTTCCCAGAAAACTCGGATGAACCTGGTGGCGCTGACCTTCGCTCGAGCCGCCGGGGTCGAGCCGCAGCTAGATAACTGGCCGAACATTCGCCGCGCCCTGCTGTTCGGTCCGCTCGCACCGAGCTGTTTTCGGCTCGAGGGCCCGGACGCGCTGTCCGATGCGCCGGTCCGATTCGAGCGCGACGCCGCCGCCTTCGCCGCCATCACGTCAAACGAGCTGACCGAGCGTGAAAGAAACTACTGGTCGCTCGTCGAAACGGCGGCCTCCGGCCCGACCGGGAGCGATGAAGGAATTGCGGCGACCCGATGTCGAAGTTGGTAAAACAAGCGGCCCGGGCTGCAGTGTGACGACGACCGCTCACTCTCACCGGTCCGACGCCACCACCGGCGCATAAATCTCCACAGGTGCGGTCTTCCCCTTGAGACTGAGTCCTGGCCGCGCGACAAACTCGCCGTGATCTCCGTCAAGCAAGGCAAGCGTCTGACCCGTCAGCAGAACCAAATCGCCCGTCTGACGGGTAGCCGACTCGACCCGCGCCGCGACGTTAACGGCGTCGCCGATCACCGAGAACTCCAGTCGTCCAGCACCGCCAATATTGCCCGCGACAACCGGTCCGGAGTTCAACCCGATCCCCACTGACAGCGTCGTCCCGAACTCGTCGCGCACCGCGTCCGAGATCTGCAACGCGGCTCTCAATGCTCGACCAGCGTGGTCGACGTAGCGCCGCGGCGCTCCGAAAACCGCCAAAAGTCCGTCGCCTGCGTACTTGTCGACGTGTCCGCCGTGCCGGTGAACCAGCGGCACAATCCGTTCAAAGAGCCGGTTGAGAGCCGCCACGACCTCGATCGGACGCAGCCGTTCCGCGAAAGTAGTGAAGCTGCGGACGTCGACGAACATTAACGTGACCTCCACTTCCTCACCCTGCAGAGCGGCGCCCTGCAGGATGTGCTCGGCAACATCGCGGTCAACGTAGATCCCAAACACCTCTCGAATGCGTTCACGCTCAGCCAAACCCGCTGTCATCGCGTTGAAACCGACTTGTAAGCGCCCGATCTCGCTAGCGTCGTCGACGACGACGCGCGCCGCGAAGTCGCCGGCCCGGACCCGAGCAAGCGCGCGGCGCAGTTCCCCCACTCGCTCGGCGACAGACCGCGTAGCGACAACCAGCGTGAACAACCCGACCACGAGCGCTACTACGACGAGACCCAGGATCGCGGCCAACGTTCGATGCGGCTCGAATCCGACGTCCACCAGGTAACCGACCGCCAGCATCGCGACGCCGAGGAGCGGCACCCCCGTCGCCAGCGTCCACGCCATCGCAAGTCTGAGCTGAATACTCGGCCCGGAGCGGTGACCGGCCGGACCACCGTCTAGCGCGCGCGCCGACACCGGGCGCATGATCCACTCGGCGATCAGATACCAAATCGCGGTCGTGGTGATGCCGCCTAAGATCACAGCACTGAAGATGTATGCCGCAGCCGAAACCGATTCTGTCGCTCCCAACATCGCGAAGAAAACAGCACCGATACCCCATGTCAGGGCTGAAACGCGAACGGCTTCACCCGGTGCACCGAGGATCATTTGTCGTTCCCAGTCCGTCGGCTTTCGGCGTTGCCGAAGCCAGACGGTGCTCAGCGCGTAACGGTTTCGACGGATGCGCATCAGCACTGGCACGACAACGAACACGAACACAGCCAGCGCCGTCCCACTCCGCAAAAGGAGCCGATCCGTTGCGGCCGGACTCAACAGAATAGGCGCAGCGAAGGACATGAAGACGAAAACCAGTGCGCCTCCGGAGACGCTGACCAACACGGCGCCCCAAATCCAGCGCCTGAAGGTCGCGTACCGCAGAGAGTCAACCGGTGGCTCGACAGAAGCGCGCCCATCCGCCGAGTCCAATCGGGGCGGCGTCGTACCTGCGGACGCTAGGGCCATGCACATGAGCTTGGCCGGCGATCGCGCGACCGCCTAGAGTAGTCGGCTACTCGACTTAAACAGCGAAGCCTTTTCCGCCCGAACTACTCGTTCTCTGTGGAGCTGGCGGGAATGGAACCAGGCTCTCAAAAATCGCATTGAACTGGGAAAACGCCAGATCTGAATACTTCAAACGACGCAAAAGTACGCGAAACGACCCGTGGATGCACCGACGGTGTTGATGGCGTCAACATCCTGCGGCTCGCGAGATTGGGACAAAATAGTCAAGGTCTGTCATCGGCGCCGGACGCGTGCCGCAGTTGCACGATCCGCCAGCTATCGCGTTAGAGTTCCGCCTTCCGCGCCTCAAACTCCTCATCCGAAAGGATGCCTTCGTCTCGGAATTCCGCGAGCTCACCGCGCTCGACACCTCATATTGATCCGTTCAGGTGCCTGCCTTAATGGCGTTGGCCGCGAAATCCGCAGCCTGATCGGTCATTCCGTTGGTCCGGTAGGCGCTGTGAGCAGCGCGACTGAACCCACTCGTCGAACACACAGGATCGCTGGGAGCACAAAGGTCGTCGGTTTTGTCAACGTACAAATGCCCGATCGTGATTGGTGGTGCATTGCGGTCGACGAGATCCAGGAAGCCGTTGGAGGGTTTGCCAAATAGCGCGACGGCCGCGATGTGATTGGCCGTGCTCGGGGGTAGGGGGCCGCTGATTCCGGGCGGTAACGCGTAGCCGTCGGGGACATTGTCTGTGGTGATGTAGGCCGCGATCGCAGCGCCTTGAGAATAACCGCCAACGACGATTTTGGACTGCGGGCAAGCGGCCTCGACGGAGGTGATCTTGTTTGACGCATCAACGACTCCGTCGGCCGCTTTGGCGAAGTCGTACGATGCGGGGTAATTCACTGGATAGATGTCCACGGACCTTCCGGGCAGGCGTGCGGTCAGTGCATCGGTGAAGGCTTGGCCGGTCGCTCCCACACCGGGCGGCTCGTTGGTGCCTCGGGCGAAGACGACTTCCACATCAGAGCAGGCGTCGGCCGCTGCGACATTAGCGGTGATGGCCGGCGCCAATACCGAGGCCGCCGCGAGCATGAATGCGGCGATCTGGCGGCGCAGCGTGCTGGCCGCCGGAAAGCGCCACCGCCTGGCGCCGTTGCCTAACGTTGTCATCGCGATGTGGGCCCTTTCCGTGGGTGGATGGGCGGCGAACGCGGGGCACACGTCGACGGTTCTCGTTCGTCTGCTCCCGCGTTATTCACCCAAGAAGCGGCGCGTTGGCGGCTGAATTCGTTGTTGGAGAATATGTCAGAATCGGGCAGCGAGCGAGTTCGCGAGACACCGCACTATCTCCCCGTCACGGACACTCGTCTCGACCCCGTCTGTTCCAAGGTTGACACGTCAGCGAGATTTATTACTGAGTTATTGCATGATAGATCATTTATTATCAACTAAGCCACAATGCTATCATCGTCGGTGATATGGGCCACCGCGCGGCCTCGGCTGTCCGCGCAGTAACTTTTCAGCGGGTACCTGATTAGCCCAGCTACGATGAATCACCTTCAATAGCAGCCTACATCAGCTTCACGGCGACGATTCTGGCGTATCCCAGATGATGCAAGCTCTCAACGGGGCCGGACGGGCTAGCAGCCTTCATGTGTCCTATCCCGTCCAACGAGGTCTCATGATGCATCACGTGATGAGGAGATTTTCAATCGCCGAGACCGTTGCCGAGCTGATGTGCGCCAACCTGCAAAAGGACCGACATTGGGACGGAACTACCTCGCATTCCAGACCACTTCCTTGTTGATAGGTCGATCTCATGAAAGCGCATCGACGCGGGCTCATGGTCCAAATCCGTGGGCTTCCGCGCCCGCGCTACATGAGGTGGCGATGCACCTCGAATGCGAGGCACAGCTCTGCGAGATCGCGTGGGCGCGACAGGGAACGCCCGGTCCGCTCCGCGATTCGGTGCAGCCGGTAGCGCACGGTGTTGGGGTGACAGAACAACACCTCGCCGACGGCTCGCGGCGAGCCGTCGTTCGCCACCCAGACCCGAAACGTCTCGAACAAGGTCTCCCGGTCCTCATCGGCAAGTTCGGCGAAGCAGTCGATGATCGGGGCCACCAGTTTGACCATCACATCCGGGGCACTGACCGCGGCACAGCCAAGGATCGAGCCGTCGAACACCCTGACCGGGTGCTCGGGATCAAACCGGCCGCGCAGCACGACGCGGGCGTAGTGCAATGCCTCGGCGGTTTCTCGCAGATTATCGAAGCGAGGGCTGACTCCCACCCGGTTCTTGGCCATCCGAGACACCAGCGCCAACAGCTCCGCAACGTGTTTCTCGGTCTTGACGTGCACTATCCCGACGTGCAGATCAGGAAGCAGCCGCCAAGCGGAGTACAGGTCTATGCCGCGAAGCTTCGACTCGATCTGCGGCAGCGCTTCCCGGCCGACTCCCTCAACCTCGGCCGCGATCACCACGTACGGCCCGCCGCCGGGTAACTGAAGATAAGCCGCGGCTTCCCACAGGCTCCGTTGCTCGAACAGTCGGCCATGCAAAAGGGAGTCGATGACAACACAGCGTTCGGAGCCGTCCGTCGGGAGCAGACCGCTGTCTTCCTCGCCGTGAGACAGCGCCCTTGCTGCGCTGTGCAATGCCTCGCCGTTCAGATGTGTCCTACTCGACGGTTCGGCAACGATCGCCTCTCACACCTCGCGGAAGACTAATTGCCAAGCGAGTGACGATCCGCTTGGGTCGGTACGGCCAGCAATAGGCATTGTCGGTGCTGAGGTGCTCACCTGCCCATCATCGGCGGGCAAGGTAAGCGGATCAATGCGCATGACACCCACGACTTTGTGTCAGACTCTCAGTCGTGGATGTCTTTCAGGATCATCTAAGCCGTGCCCGTGCCACCGGCGGAGCCTTTGCGAAATCCTCGGCGTGCCCACCATGGGGGTTGCGCCTGGCCGGCACCATCCAGCTGGCCATCCACGCCGTCGTGAAGGGCAGCGCCTGGCTTTGGCTCGATGATGCCGACTCAGCCGTCGAGTTGCGGCCAGGAGCCGTCGCGCTGGTCCGCGGCGGGCCCGACCACCACATCGCACATGAACCCGCCGCCCCATGCGATGATCACGACTCGTTTGGCGAGCAGCACGCAAGCGATGACCCCGATGACCCACGCACATCGGTATTCCTCTGCGGCGCTTACCAGTTCGTCGGCGATGTGACCCCGGCTCTCATCGAGTCGCTACCACAGATCCTCATCCTGGAGGCGGCGGCCGGGGATGCGCTGCACGACTCGGTCACGGCGCTTTCCCACGAACTGGGTGCCGACTCCCCCGGTCAGCAGATCGTCCTCGACCGGCTCCTTGACGTGATCCTGGTTCTGGCGATCCGCGCCGGACTTCGGCAGAGCGACGCCGCGCCTGGCTGGTACCACGCGCTGCGGGACCCGCGCTTGAAGGCTGCGCTGGAAGCCATCCACAACGACCCGGCCCATCAATGGACGGTGCCCGAGCTGGCTGCGATCAGCGGCGTGAGCCGCGCCACGTTCGCGCGGATCTTTCCGACTGTCCTCGGCCAGACACCGATGCAGTATCTGACCGATTGGCGCATGGCCCTGGCGCGCGACCTCCTCCTCGCCGGCCGGGCCACGCTGCACCAAATCGCTGCTCGCACTGGCTATCAGTCGCCATACGCGTTCGCCGCGGCCTTCCGCCGCCACCATGACCTCCCACCCGGGCGGTGGCGTCAGCATCGGGCCGTGGCGCTGCCGCGTGTGTCTAACCGAGCACTGGGCGTCTGACCCGCGGACCGCTGCGAGGCCTCACAAGTGGCTGAAGGTGATCGAGCAACCGCCCGCCTCAGGGGACACACGCGCGTCCTTCTCGCGGTCGACTGTCCAAGATGAGCGTCCCACACAAATAATTGAGTGCTTCGATCATTGATACGCTTTGGGTGAAGCGGCGAATATGGTCTCGTGAACAACATCAAAGTTCGCCCGGTTCTGGTGCTGGGCGCCACCGGCAGGACCGGCTCGCGCGTGGCCGCGACGCTCTCACAGCAGGGAATCGGCGTGCGAACCGCCGGACGGCATGACACCGACGTCCAGTTCGACTGGGACGACCCCACGACCCACGCGACTGCGCTCGACGGTATCGGCGCTATCTACCTGCTCTCGCCGGTCATGCGCACGGACTACGCCCCGATCGTCTCCAAATTCCTCGACGAGGCCGAGCGCGCCGGGGTCGGCCATGTCACCTACCTCAGCGCCTACGGCATGGGGCACGCCCCCGCCGAGGTCCCGATCCGTGCGGTCGAACTCGACCTGCTGTCGCGTTCGGCGCTGACCCACTCGTTCGTCCGGCCCGCGTGGTTCATGCAGAACTTCAGCGAGAGCTTCCTCGTGCCCCTCAACGACGCGATCGCCGTGCCCAACGGCGACGGCGCAGAGGCCTTCGTCGACGCGGACGACATCGCGTCCGTGGCGGCCGCCACGTTGGCCGACCCTGCGGCACATGCCGGCAAGTCCTACGAGCTGACGGGCCCCGAAGCTCTGACTGTCGCGCAAGCGGCGGAGATCATTTCCGACGCGGTCGGACGCACCATCACCTACGTCCCCATTGACCAGGATGCGTGGATCGCGGCGATGGTCGACGCCGGCGTGCCGCAGGACTACACGGAGATTTTGCGACTGCTGACCTCAACGGTGGCCAGTGGCAACGGATCACGACCCAACGGCGACGTTCAGACCGTCACAGGTCGGCCGCCGATCAGCTTCGCTGAGTTCGCGGCCAAGGTGCCGCCTGGCTGGGGATAATTCCACCACCACAAAAAAGTGAAAACGAGCAATCAGCGCCGCGATTGCGAACCATAGGGATTACGCCGCGATCGCCCCGTTATCACGACCTGCGCGATATAATATCGCGGAGTTATCGGTAATACGGGCGAAGCGAAGGAAATGACCGTGGCTACAGCTGCCTACAAAGTGATCCAGTGGGGTACCGGCGGCGTGGGCGTCTGGGCCTTGCGGCAGGTATTGGATGCTCCCGATCTCGAACTAGTCGGCGTCAAATGCGCTACCGACGCCAAGGCCGGCGTCGACGCAGGCAGCATCGCCGGACGCGATCCGGTAGGTGTGGCGGCGACGAAGAACGCCGATGAGCTCGTGGCGGTGGACGCTGACGTCGTACTCTTCATGCCGCGCGTCTCGCTGAAGGACCCCACCATTCCGGGGAGCCCCGGCGCAGCGTGGGTGGACGAGGTGATACCGATCCTGGCTAGTGGCAAGAACGTAGTCAGCTCGATCGCGACCGGGATCCACTACCGCCAACTCGCCGACGGGGACTCGCTCGTCGCCCGGCTCAACGCTGCTTGCGCACAGGGTAATTCGAGCATCTTCTTCACCGGTGTCGATCCGGGATTCGTCAGCGATGCACTCGCCATCGCATTGACAAGTTCGGTGGCAGACATTGCTCAAGTGCGTACATGGGAGTTCATCGACTATGCGAACTACCCTGTCCCGGAGGTCATGAACGAACTCGGGTTCGGCATGCGACCCGACCAACTCGATGTAACGATGGTCGAATCGCTGCGCGCGTCGTGGGGGTGCGCGCCATGGCTCATCGCCGAGAGCCTCGGTGTCGAACTGGACGAGATTCGCCTCGACACCGATTTCTACCTGTCCCCACGGACATTCACCGTGCCCGGCGGAACGAAGATACAAGAGGGGACGATCGGCGCGACCCGGTGGACGATGACGGGGGTTGTCGAAGGCCAGCCCCGTATTTTGATCAACCACGTCAACAGGATGGGCGCCGACATGGCACCCCTGTGGCCCAGCATCGGCGATAAGGGTGGATACCGCGTCGAGCTCGATGCCACTCCGCCCTACCACGGTGACTTTCCGCTCGGTCAAGCCGGAGGAACCGGCACCGCATTGGACGACGCAGTCATCATGACGGCCGCCCGCTGCGTCAACGCCATAGCCACCGTCGTCGAATCGTCACCGGGCTACAAGACACTCAAAGACCTACGGTCATTCGGCGCTCGGCACGGGCTGCGCCGCAGCGCGAAGGCCCCACGATAAGCGCCCGGGCGACCAGCGGGCGGTTGGACGGCAAGGTCGCGATCATCACCGGCGCTGGAGGCGGCCTTGGCAGGTCGACGGCGCGTGCGTTCGCACGTGAGGGCGCGCGGGTCGTCATCTGCGGCCGGACTCTGTCGAAGCTAAACGAGACCGCCGCGCTGATCGCCGACA
>Ga0210390_10004335_pt1 | contig 11976 bp, 10 predicted proteins | sample IncBWH11OmetaG_FD_161050 | JGI IMG/M metagenome (GOLD analysis project Ga0210390, IMG submission 161050) | Forest soil microbial communities from Barre Woods Harvard Forest LTER site, Petersham, Massachusetts, United States - Inc-BW-H-11-O ... | reverse complement strand
TATTGATTCCCTACATAATATCGTATTACTGCAATAAAGCCCCTTATACAAACCTTTATCAAGCCCTTTACTAAGACCTTTAATGTCTCCTCCAATTATTCCTTTGTTTAATCCTCCGTACATCTTACTGATAATCTGCTCCCATTGCGGTTATATAAACACTACCTGCAGTTTGATTTGCCAGGTTTACGGCTTTTAATTTTGCTGAAGCTTTTAATTCTATATATGGTTTCCCTGTATTATCATAAGGAAGACCAACCATTGTTGAGGACGAGAGACAATCCACAGCCAACGTATTTGTTGCATTACCTGCGCTGGCTGGAATATTTACTATTCCAATAGGATACACATTTGATCCATCGAGAATATAGAATAATAAATCAACTGCATGTGAATCACTATTTGTAGCTATTAAACTATAAACTCGGCTGCCGGAAGCTGATGCCGTTACTATTAATGCAGGAGTTGGACTTGAAGATGAGTCTACACCAATAGTTCCGTGAGACGATGTATTGCTTACACTCCCACTGCTATTTATTGGCGTTATTGCGTAGACCGGTTTGTTGTTTGCGTTTAAACTCATATTAGTTGTTTGTTAAAAGTTTCATACTTGTTATTATAGCTTCCTCCAGCTCATCACCTATACTTATATCCGTACTCGTATTTCCGCTATTATCACTGGCGTTTAAATAGGCTGGAAGGTTAATTTTTGTCCGTTGAGTTACTGAAGATGTATTGTTTTGAATTGTGGTATAAGAGCTTCCTGAACTTCCTGTTTGAATGAAGGCTACATTTGATGTTCCCGTAACAAAGCTTGACACAAAGCTGAATAACCATAACGTATTCGCATTGGCTGTTCCTTCATTGTCAACCGGTATTAAAGCACCATCAAACTTGCTCGATGAATCCATATAGATTGAACGGGTTAATATATAAGGGTGTGAACCGTCGCCAACCTGCGATAGAGTGTAGAGTCCGTTATAAGGGGCGTTCCCTGCAGTTTCATTTTTAACCAGAATTATCATATTTGCATAAGGCGCAACTCCATCTATTGATGTAAGCGCACCGTTGCTATTTCCTGTTATTGTCGCCCCAACACCAGAGCCACCATTATTATATGTATATGCAGGAAGTGATGCAATTGTAGCAACATCAGCGGTTGGTTTTTGATCTAATCCTACCACTGCATTATCTACATATTGTTTTGTTGCTGCACCAAGAGCAGTTACAGGATCAGCCGGCAATATCAATGGACCGGTCATAGTTCCTCCGGCAAGCGGAACCTTAGCAGCTAAGTCAGTAGTAAGGTTGGTCACTTTGCTTTCGGCTATTGTATTAACTCCAATTTTTGAACGGGTATTTGAAGGGTCATCTGTATTAGTAAACTCACTACTAAAATCTAGTATTGCCTCTTGCGGTTGGTTACTACCATTTATTTGTAACGTTTGGTAAAAACCTGCCGATGAAGTAGCAACAGTTTGCAGGTCGCCATTGGTATCATACACCTTAAAACCATTCTCACCTGTGTATTCAATACGATACCCTACCTGAAGGGTTGTTTTGAAGATTGTGGTAAGCGTAGAGCTGTCGTTATATCTTACCGTTACTATAACAGGCGCCGTATCATTATTATAGAGTGAAAAATATTTAAGCTGCCGCTGTGTGCTTGCTACAGGAGAGGCCATTACAGTCACGGCAGTTGAGCCATTTAAAACGCTGTCATTCGCTCCGGGTGCAAATGTAATGCTTGTAATATCTACATAGGAGCAAATAAACACAGGGTTATTGGTCGCTGCTGCTCCGCTTAACAGCGCTTCAAGTTTTTTGGATGTTGTATCAAGTATTATCATACGCGCAAAGATGTTATGGCCATCATATTTTGTATAGAATCGGGTGAACCTGAAAGTCCGTTATAGTCAAGTGTTATTATCGATGGCGGTAAATTGTAGTCATTAAAACTTGCAATGCCTTTCTTTATACTGATCTGGCTGTTTCCGTTACCGTCGAAATCGTTATTCATTTCCATAATGGCCTGCCTTAAGGTATTATAGATATTGCCATATTTAGCAATGGACTGCGGTTGGTCTCCGTTCAAGGGATATGCATAAAAGTTGCTTTGGTCAACCACATAAGTTACTACGCCCTGGTTTACGACAGTCGGGTCAGCAAATAGATCACCAATAGCAAAATTGTGAACGTCTACTGTATATAGAACTCCTCCGGGAGAAGCCATTAAATAACCCTGTTGGGTTGCAGATAATGCTATATTTCTTGCCTCAACAAGTTTAACTGTACAAGCCAATGTACCTCCGGTACTTAAATAGAATGAATTATCACCGGCATACAAAGTCGAAAAATGAGCATCAATAATAGAATCCTGAACACCATTTATAAATATCCTCAGGCTCAATCCGTCCCATGTGCAGGCTACGAAATACCATATACCTGTTACAAGGTTAGTGGTCGAGTTCAAACTAAAGCCTGTCATTCCAGATGATGTAATACTAAACGTCATCTGTCCTGATGCAGCTATTGATAAACACGGATTACCGGTATTCAATAAGAACCCGTGCCCGCTGTTCCATTTAAAATACGTAAAAAATGAGAACGACGTAAGCCCCGCAAAAGATTGGTATGTTAATGAACTTGCTTTATTTCCGCTTGTAAAATCGAAATCGTTACCAAGCCCCCATGGAGAACTATCGGCTGGAAAAGTTCCGCCTGAATTGGTCAAATGGTTCTTGTTCCCTGAGTAATCGTATACGCCAAGTTCATTAAACACGTATGCTGATAATAGTGTTGTCATTGCGGGTAGCCTGGGTTTGCAACTGAACTTATTCCTGATTGCATCTTTATAGGTGTTACGTTTACCGGGGATACAAGAGGGGTTATATGTTTAGCCGTTGTACTTATTTGTACTGTATTAACTTTACTTGTAGTACCTAGACTTGTTGCGGTAGTGATCGTCAATCCCGCATCAGCCATTTGTTCCATATCGGTCGTAAACTTATTTTGTTTTATTTCGAATGTATGTCCAAGTTGCATATAAATAATTCCGTCTTCATCCTCAATGCTGTGATAGTATTGTAATGAACTATCAAGAATATTATTTCCTCTCAGGTTACTTCTGTATTGTCCGGGTATTTGGGCAAATTTTTTGAAGAATATATCGGCAAGGGGCGTCCCGGTATCTGTTAGTGTTCTTGTATGCCAGGTCCCGGTATTTACTCCCGACGAAACAGAAAATGATGCCGGATAGCCTTTTGTGTCAGTGTCGCCGAATGCAGCATTTATAATAAGCTCATTCCATCTTGTATCTCCGGCTGCGCTTGAATAGAACGAAAGGTTGCTTGTTACACTCTGGGCATTGTCTTTGTATTGTATATCTACGGCTCTGATAGCGTAATCAGATACAGAAGCAGAAACCTTTATGTTTGAAGGTTTGTTTGTGGGTGGAATTGAAAATACAGGGAACGCCCTGAAATCAAAAGCATAGGCCTGCGGAGCAGAGCTGAATGGTGTATTTGTAGCGGTATTCAAAAGTGGCCCCCAGGTGTTAGTAGTGTCAAAGCAAATATCGAAAGGGACCGTATGTGTACCTACAACACTATTAGACAGCAAATTACACAACACAGGCAGGGTTAAACCGCCGTTCATTGGCCCGCTGTATTTACCTCCAACCCCGGTCTGATAGGGGAAGTTTGAATTCAAAAAAGAAAAATTGTATGTAGTATCAAGCGTCACCTGCGGGTTTGGATTCCAGGCTGCTCCCGCTAATTGTCCGGAATAATAAAGTACATAGCCGGTAGGGTGAACACCATCTCCAACTAATTGCTTAAAGAACATCTGGTACATTAAAACAATTCCGGGTGTGCTGTTCATTATATACATCGCGTCAGCCACACATTGCCCGTACGAAGGTTTTGATGTATACCCGGTTGTAAATGTATATTTAACATACGACCGGATGTTCATTGCCAGGGAACCGTTATCAGGATCAAGAAACACATATGGGTTTGTGTATGTATCACCGGTCTTTCTTACTGCGTGAACCGAGAACGGAGAGCCCACAAAGTTCGTGGGAACATTAGACAGAAATAGTGGGAAGTTGTTGTTAATGTATGTAGTCTGGTCGTTAGTAACGTTGTTACCAAATGAATATCCTGATTGATACCTTACATCATATTCATACGGATCAATTGTTTCAAGCTGGTCGCCCCCTATCGTCTGAATTCCGGCAATTACTGCAGATGTGGTTATTGAATCTATGTTTGTAAACAGGTTAACCACAGATCCTGATACACTTAGTACTTTTCTGTAGATAATAGAACCGCCCACATATATGGGCAACTGCTGACCGAAATAATATTGCCCTGCTATGGCCGATGAGCCAAACGTCAGAGCAGTTCCGCCTGCAGCACAGGTAAAAGGAACACCCGCACTGGCATCCCAGCGTTTAGGCCTTCCATTGGCATCTTTGTTCAATGGTGTATCCTCAAGAAATGGATTGGGAATAAGTTGAAGGTTGTTTATATTTTGGGTATTGAACTTGTAAACAAGTATAGGTTGAAGCTGGGTAACACCGCGTTCGCTGGTATTAGTTATTTTTGGATAAGAAGCGTTGTTAATTGTACGAATCAAAGGCACTGAGTTATTCTGAACTCCGGCAGGCCAGGTTCCTCCTCTCTTCCAATCATTCCCCGTTTGCCAGGTAGAATATGTCTGATAAACAAAATCAGTAACTGAAGTATTTATGCGCTCATAGATCCGTTCTATAAACCAAAGCCCGTCTGATTGATATATACGGCAGTTGATAGAAGTAAGTATTGCATTCAAAAGTTTATTGCAATTCCATCCATGTGTTTCACCATCATCTCCTATTTCGGTTATATACTGGTCGTTAATATATAATTGCTCAAGCAGCCCGGCATTATCACTCATTGTATCCTCACGAACATTTATGATCTCTACTATTTGCAGATTAGGGAATGGAAGAAAGGTCATACAGTTATTAACGACTTCCAAAATGGTCTCCAGCCCGCTCGTTAATGCCCCGGCATTTTCATAACGGTGCCACTGAAGTTCTCCCAGGCCGCAATTAAACTTGAGTAAACACGGATATGGAGCATTACTATGCGCCTGGCTATATGTATCAGTCGTGTTTACTCCGTTCCAATAGTTGTTCCAGGTGCTGCCTCCGTTAGTAGAGTTCTGTACAACGCAATAATATGATAATGGCGCTGCGGTCAGGAAGTCGTCAAACTCTCCGGCTGAAGTTGCTATCAAAGCAATAGTCAATTCGCTTCCGCATATAGCTGTTTGTAAAGGAGCTTTCTTGTAACTTAATTGTAAAGGTGATTCAGCCCCTGTTACCAAAAGAGTAGAACCGCTCCAGCCATTTTTATCTTTATGGTTGCAAGAGCCAACTCAGTCGCCGGAGGGCTTACTACTTTTATTTCGGTCAACATTGTGGTTAGAGGTCAGTTAATTTCATAGTGCAAAGATAAATATAATGTTTAATAGTAGTAAACAAAATAGTTAAATAGTTTTCAACAGGTCGAAAAGAAGCTATGGGTTATGAATTATAAGTTATGAGTAAAATACCCTGTCACCGCAAGCGTCGCGAAGCAGTCTAAAAAAACTACTCAATCACAAACTTGCCGGTTGCAATAAGTTCGCCTTTATCAGAAATGATCTTATAGAAATATACGCCGGATGCCCCACCCTTACCCTCCCCTTTGGGAAGGGAAATTAAAGTCCCTCTATCGGAGGGGTTTAGGGAGGCCGCATATATTTTCTCTCCCAACTCATTATAAACTTCGACCTGTACTTTTCCATCGTCAATTGACCATTGTCCATTGTCAATTTGAATCATGAATCGTCCGTTATTTGGATTTGGATACAAAACCGCGTTACAATCTGCAGATACTTCCTCAATACCTGTCGACACATACGGAATACAGCGATAAAACACAGCAGTATCGGACATAAAAGAGTCTACAACTGTTTTGGTAACTGCGCTTGCAGTAAAATAAACGGTTGAGTTTGCATTTAGTGGACTGAATCCGGTTGAAGGAACTGTTTTATAATTGTTATACCTGAGCAGTGCATAGCCTTTTCCTATAGTGAGTGAATCGGCAATTACTTTTGCTTTCATCATGCGGGCCTTTGCACCCAGTGTAACATTCGGTTCATCATTCGAATCGAGCACAATATGCACCGGCCTTGTTACATGGCCGGGGTCTTTATTTCCGGTAACAGCAACACCGTAATCTACATTTTCGGGTATACAATAACTATACGTTGCACCGTTGCCATTCATAGAACGGGTATCGTATATAGTTGAAAAGCGGCGTGTAAAAGGTGTTGTATCGAAATTACTGTTGTAGGTAAGTGAATCGGATGCGGTATACGCATTTACGCTGCTAGCACTGAAACCAATAGCAGGAATAATGTGATCATAATCGGGGTCTGATAATCCGTTGATGTATACCACAATAATAACTGGTTCTTTTTTATTCAGGTATTGCTTAACCCAGTCGAGGTAATTCATATACTGGGGCGATTTCAGGTTCGGATCCCATTCAACATAATTAAAAGAAAGTATGTTTAGGGCAGTGGTATCATTCACATAAATAAGCAACTCACCACCGGCAACATTACGGCAAAGCCCTTCTGATATATAATCGCCATAATAAAGGCCACACATTTGTATGGAATTCTCTCCGCAATACCCATCATTATTGGGCCATTGCAAACGCGGTGGTATATTTAACATGGTACTTACCTGGGCGAATGAGTGAAAAGCTAAAAGTGAAAAGCTAAAAGTGAAAATTATAAGTAATAGTTTCTTCATCAGGAAGATATGAAAGTTATAGAGTAAATCTAAAGATTATTTTTGAATACCCGAAAAACAGGAAAACTATTCTATAGTAAACTTTGCTTTTACCACAGTTAGGCTATCAGGCGTTGCAGCACGGTATTTAGCATTATCAATATTGTGCCCTATGCTGGTAACATCAACCTTCGAGTAAGCATTTATCAGTGTATATCCATAGTATGATTGTTTCCAATCCTTATCGAGGTGTGCACCACCATTACCACAGATGATCTCCCAGGGTTTACCACTTATAGAATCCCATGTATGGAAATGCGAACCAAAATAAACCGTGCAACCGTATTTACCCATCATATTCCACATGCTGTCTCTTCGGGCTCCATATTCATCATGGTAAGCCACATTGCCAATCATATAGTGGGGTGGCTTAGCCGGGTCGTGGCCAAACAAGAAGATATGCCTGGCACCATTTTCGTGTGCGGTTTTAATATCTTTTTCCATCCAGTGCAACGGAACCCTGTCGCCGGGTTTGGCAGGGTCGGTATTAAATACCACAAAATGATCGCCGCCAAAATCAAATGAGTATGTAAGCTCATGCTGATCTGATGAAAAATTATCTGCACCTCCCATGGTTGGGCCATTATTTCCCCGTATATACTCTTTCATTTCACGAACAAAGGTCCGTTCATTGGCAGCATTTGAAACCTTACCTGCACCATCTACCTCGTGGTTACCGGCAATTACTACCAGTTTAATATTTGTGGCACCCAATGGTGATTCTTTAAATATTTTTATCCATGCCTTTAATTCTTTGGCAAGTAATATGGTATCGCAATAACCCATCACCAGGTCTCCGTTAAAGAATAAATATTTAGGTAGTGGCTTTAACTGCGCTATCTCTTTATACATACGTTGCAGGTGGTATAAGTTGGCGGTGCTTGGTGTATCGGGCGAAACATCTGTAGGTAATACCCTATCATCACCTGCTACCACAAATGTGTAATCTGCCTTTTCTGAAAAACTGTTTTTGTTCATGGCATATAGCGCCACAATACAAATAACCAATAACGTTACTAACAATAATTTCTTCATGCCATAAAATTAGGCATGTAAGGTTAATTGAATGTTATTTGAAAAAAATGGGATAGGACGGGCTTACTATAAACAAAAACCTTATTCTTTTGTAATTGCACCTTTAAAGTGATGGTCAGTTTCTTTGAACAGCACGTTGAACGTAGTAAGTGAGCCATAAATGCCGGTTATGTATTGCTGCAATTCTACCTTTTCAGCATCAGTCATCACTTTATGGGCATTTATTTTTTGTTCCATTACCCGTAATTTATCTCGCACCATCACAATTTTATGGAAGAAAGTATCGATGGGTATCTCTTTAGATTGAGCACTATCGTCGGCCGGTTTCAACACCAATGTGCCTTTGTTCCATTTAGCAGCCAAAGGCACAGTGCCTGATGTATCTAATCTTCGGTTCAGTATCCGCTCAAGTGCATCTTCAATATCACCCAATGTTACAGTTACATCAATGGGTGCACTGTCAGCTGCCTCGAGTAAAGCCAGGTTTTCATTCTTGTTTACAATTTTAGTGCCTTGCTGGGTCTTAAACCATACCACATAGTATTCAGCTTCTACCGATACAATAACGCCTTTGCCAAAACCGGGATGTTCAATACGTGACCCTATATTAAATTCTGTACTCATAGTAGTGGCAAATATAAAAAAGAAGGACCACCTTACGGGGTAGTCCTCACATTTTTTAATAAGATCTACAACTACATGCATTTCTTTTATCAGCGCCCTTGTAGTTGATTTACCTGCCACATGAATAACAGGTTGGGCCCTTGTTTCTTTCGAGTTATCCCGTCGGACACCTCTCCATTTTGGCTTCCCGTTGCCTTTGCTCCGGGTAGATTTGTTGGTTAGAACTTAGTTTTTATATTCTCGAAGCTTCATTGAAAATATCTGTATCAAACATAGTATAAATGATAGGCCTTTGTCAATAGTTAGCCCCCTGTTTAGTTATCAACAGGGCTAAATATTTCTTATTTTTTAACATTTGTTATTAAAAATGTAGCCTATAATTGCAACCCGAAATTCGAACCAAACCACAACTACTTTATTTACCTGTTCCCACCCTGATACTATCTTGCTTGGGTGCACTTCTCTTCTTTATCTTCAGGGTTACACTACTGTTGCTTATAGCATATTCAAAATGAGCCTTGTTTGTTATTGAGGTCATGCTGTCAAGGTCTTCTGTAATTGATTTTGATTCCATTACCAGTTTACCATCTTTCATTAAATTACTGGTAAGCATTGTTGTTCCCTGTGCAGGCGGATCGGTGCCATATGTGCTTTGTCCCAGCAAAAACGTAATGCCCATATTGTCTTTATTAAACAATGTGCCATATATATTGGTAGAATTGAACATAGGATCGGCCTGGTAGCTGGCATAATCTAATGCCCATATCAACACCTGCGTGCTGTCGGCCAGCCTTATCTTTTGTAATCCGTAAGCATTTGAATATCTTATATCACCGGCATCAAGTTTTTCGTAATATTTATCGAAGCCATGGTTAGCTTTTAAGGAATCAATATGGTAAAAGTCTTTGAAAGCATCATGATCTTCATTCATCAAACTATCGTTCTGCCATTTTACCAAAATTGTTTTTACTTCATTTTCTCCCAACGAATCGTGCTTTGTAATTGAATTAGCAATAAAGGCAGAATCTACAACAAACGGAAAGTTGTTGTTGTCTTTAAAATGCATAAGCAATTTTTCAAGCTTTGCTTTGGCAGCAGCCACAGCGGCATCTTTTATTGAATCGTTGTGTATTTGCTCAGCCGACCTGGCATCTTTTACTTTGTTGTTACCACACGATGCTATTAAACCAATTGCAAGTACAAGTACTGATACCCGGTAAATAGATTTGATCTTCATTTTGACTGTTTTATGAGATACAAGATTAATAAAATAAACTAATTTATTATAGCCGGTCATTTAACCTGCTTACCTTATATTTGTACATATGCGCATTTTACCCGTAGTATTTCTTCTTTTATTCTCATTCACCGCTTTTGCGCAAACCGACAGTGCATTTATTATACCTGCATTTGATACTGCCAGCGTATTCAGCTTACGCGTAAATAAACCCTGCTCGAGTGAACGTAATAGGGCTATTAAGGATGCTAAAAACGGAAACCTCTATTTTTTTGAAACTGCCATAGTAACACCTTTGCATACAAAGTATATGCCCCAGGTATGCAAAAGCTATCACTTAAGGTATTTTTATTTATCGGAAGCGAAACTGGGTTACGAAGGCTTTAACCCGCTTCGATGCTATGTTGCAGCTATGGATTCATCTGTTAAAGCAAAGTACGGAGATTCTATTAAAGCGCGAATAGTAGCTAAGGCAGATAGCTGTTTATGGGCCGGCGTAAGTTCAGATACTGTTGAAGAAAAATATTGCCACATACCTGCTTCCTTAGCCGATACTTCTATTTTCAAGAACCACTTTGGAGAGTTTTTTCATATTAAATGCGATTCAGCCTTATACCGGAAATTTAAACGCTTAAGCACTCCCATGGCAGAACCAGTTATGCTGATAGGGCTTTTGGTTGAACCAGATGGTAAAATAACCAGCTACAAACTTAACTGCTTTGCATCGGAAGGATATATTTATTACGATGATACTGTAAAGTTTAGCCGGGTTTACGACAGCTGCGGTAAATACCTGTTGCCGGTTGCATTAAGGGCCCTTGCTAAATACCCTGTATGGAAACCGGCATTAATGGAGAATAAGCCGGTAAGGGTATGGCACACGGTAGAAGTTGTTTTTGAAAAAGAGGATAACAAGAATGGTGCTATTGAAAAATAAGATGCTATTCTTATCATTTCTTTATGTGTTTATTGCAAACAAATTATATTTTTGTTAGGTGAAACTTATAGCAAAGCATTTTTTACGATAGGGTAATGAAGAAAAATCTACTCGCTTTATTTTTTATTATAATATGTACAGGGGTATTTGCACAGGTAAAAGATACTACTGCTGCATGGCATTATAAAACAGATAATTACGACTGTGCCATATTTCCTATGGCCTACACTACCGATATAGTTCAAACAAATAAACGCTTTACCCCGGGTTTTCCTGATATTGATAAAGCAGAACATGCACTGGCAGAACAATTATTGTTGCAACGCGACACTACTAAAAGACTACCAGACATATACCGTCATTTAAAGAAGTATAAACGACAATATTTTGGTTATACCGGTAAAGATGGCCACAAAATTTTATACTTAAATCTTTTTTGGGACGACCAGGCTTATGTAAAGAACTGGCTCAAGCAAATGATAATGGTACAGGGAGGTGGCTCAAGCTACCTGAATGTAAAATATGATCTTGACGCCAACAAACTTTACGACCTTCAGATAAATTCTGATAATTAAGGCTTTTTAACTCTCACAAGCCTAGCTCATTTCATCCATCAAACACTAATTTTCAGGGGTAAATTACCATTTGATAAGTGGCAATAAAATAGCCTCCCTTTTTGCAATAATTGAGTTGAACTACAGGCAATTAATAAAAAATTGACTTAAATCATGTTTTATACTAATTGAGTGTTGTTATTTTGTAACGCGATTATGAAAAATGGTGGTATTTGTCACCAGCTCTGAAGAGGACAGAGAAAAATATTGAAATAGTACTGATGTTGTGGTTTGTCGGGTGAAAACTTATGGCAACCGCGCTCTAAAATGGGGGGAGGTATGGGGTCCTTTCCCCTTTTAGCTTTTTACTCCTTCCCCTCTCTCTACTTAAATAATCCCTGAAAAAAGTGGTACAGCACAAAACAAAGCATTGCAATTACTCCTAGTATTACCGTGCTCATAAATAAGGTTGCCAGGCTAATTACAATTATCTTAAAAATACGAACCATATTATTACTCTCTTTTAATTATGCCGGTGAAATAAGCCTTCTGGTAAAGACTATTTCGTTTTAGTGCTCAAATATAAATCAATAATACCGACCGTAAGCTAATAACTTGTTGATTCATATGTTAATCAGTAACATAGAATTAATGGTGCAGGGTACAGGAATTATTCTAATTTTGTGTCTAACAA
>Ga0210390_10004334_pt1 | contig 11978 bp, 9 predicted proteins | sample IncBWH11OmetaG_FD_161050 | JGI IMG/M metagenome (GOLD analysis project Ga0210390, IMG submission 161050) | Forest soil microbial communities from Barre Woods Harvard Forest LTER site, Petersham, Massachusetts, United States - Inc-BW-H-11-O ... | reverse complement strand
TCACGAGGTCATATTGCATTGGCTCGGCGCCATCGCGATCCTGGGCATGATTGTGGCCCTGGGCGCCGCCTATCTCATCATGGGTCGGATCCGAATTTCGGCCGGACGTTCCGGCCAGAAGGTGCGCCGCTTCAGCCCGTTTGAACGCTTCTCGCACTGGTTGACGGCTGTCTCGTTCGTAGTTCTCGGCCTCACCGGGCTCAACATCACATTCGGTAAGATCTTGCTCATGCCGGTCATCGGACCCGATGCGTTCGGCAGCTTCTCCGAGACAGCCAAATATGCGCACAATTTCGTCAGCTTCGCGTTCACGATCGGGCTCATGCTGATCGTCGTCATGTGGATCAGGGACAATATCCCGAGCAAAGTCGATATGGAGTGGCTGAAGCAGGGCGGCGGGTTCATCAAATCGAAGCACGCTCCCGCTGGGCGCTTCAACGCCGGCGAGAAACTGGTGTTCTGGTTCGCCCTCGGCGCCGGCGCGGCGGTCATCGCGTCGGGCTTCGTGCTGCTGTTCCCCTTCTACCTGACGAACATCGCTGGGATGCAGATCGCCCAAGTCGTTCACGCGGTCGTGGCGGTGCTGTTCGTCGCCGTGATTCTCGCCCACATCTATATCGGTACTCTCGGAATGGAGGGAGCGTTCGAGGCCATGGGGACCGGCGACGTCGACCTCAATTGGGCGAGGGAGCATCACGACCAATGGCTCCGGGACGAGCTCGCCAAGCAGCAAGGGGCCGGCGGGCCCAGATAGCCTTCAGCGTCGCCGGCCGAGTGAACTTCGCTGCGCTCGCAATGACGGTCGCGCTGTCTTCTGAACGAGCATGCTTTGAATGACAGACGCTGTACACGTCCGTCGTTCAACTCTCGCCGTTCCCGCGTCCTTCCTCATTGCGCTCGCGCCGATAGTCGTCGGCGGTGCGGATCGAGCGGTCAGGCAGCCCGTAAGGGTCGAAGCCTTCCCGCGAGACCTGCGCGACCCGGCAATCCGCGCACATCCTGATGAGATCAAGGCGGCCGGACGAGCCATTATACATCCAGTGCGAATGCTCAAGCATCGCTACGACCCGCTCGATCGTGCTCTTCACCCCGAAGGCTTTCCCGCAGCGGAGGCATGAGTACGGCTCCTCCTCGTTGAGGAGGCGCGCGGAGGCGGCGCTGACGCGGAAATCGAACTGCGGATTCAACGTGATGACTTTCTCGGGGCAGGTCGCCTTGCACAACCCGCATTGCACGCACGCCTGTTCGACGAAACGCAGCGCCGGTCTTTCTGGGTCGTCGCGCAACGCGCCGGTCGGGCAGGCAGACACGCATGACAGGCATAGAGTGCACTTTTCAGCATCGACGCTGACCGAGCCGAATGGCGCCTGTTCGGGCAGCGCCACGACATCGGCCGGCTCGGGCGCCGCCAGGTGAAGCTCACGCAGAGCGAAGCGAAGCAACCCGGGTTTCGCGCCAATGGGAGCGAAACTTGCCGGACGCGGCGCTCCGGGCATGGACGGAATGTCTCGCAACGCTGACCCCAGCGTATCGGGATCGTCGGTCTCTACCGTCGCGATCCGGCCCAAGCCGAAACCGAGACCCCCCAGGATGGCTTCGGCAAAGCCGACCGTCTTCCTTAAGGCGATGACGTCATGGCGAGGCCGCGCGCGCAGCAATAACCGCATGGCCGATGCGCCATAGGCGAACGCGGCGGTGACAGCTTCGAGGCCAACCTGCGTGACCTCGTTGACGGCGAGTGGCAGAACCTGTGCGGGCAGCCCGTCGCCGAACCGCGCCAGCGCATCGATCAGCGGCGCGCCGTGCTCATCGTCGTGAATCAGCACGACCGCATAGTCGCCGCCGGCTTCGCGGTAGGCAATCAGCATGGCGCGCAACTTGCGCATCAACCCGTCCGGCGGGGGCGCGGCGTAGGAGGCCGCCCCGGTCGGACAAAGCGCGGCGCACTGGCCGCATCCGGCACAGATATTGGCGTCGATCGCGACATGCTCGCCCGCCGGTGCGATCGCGCCGGCCGGACAAACGTCGAGGCAGCGCGTACAGCCAACAATCCCAGAGCGCGAATGGGAACATAATTGCGGGTCGAAGGCGATGTAGCGCGGCTTGTCGAAGACGCCGACGAGGTCGCGCGCTGTCAGGACCGCTCTCAGTATCGCGGCCGGACTGTCGGGAGAAGCGCGCAGATAACCGTCGCGAAGACCGGGCGCAGCAAACAACGTCGACTCGCCAGAGAGATCGAGGATGATGTCGCAGCGCGATCGCGCGCCGTCGCGCGAGCGCCCAAAGATGAGAACGCCGCGCGAGGATGGCGTGCTTTGCGCGAAAGCGTCGACTGCGACATCGAACGCGCCCAGATGGCCGGCGGCCGTGCGGATCGCGCCCATCACCACCGGGAAATCGGCGACTGCCCGCGGGGCGATGGCCGCGGGCGGCTTGAGCAGGACCGTGACGTCGAGATGGTCCTTCAAGAGAATCCCGGCTTCGACGGCCTCCTCGCCGCGGCCATAGATGAGAATGACGCCTTCGCTTTTGAAACTGACGACGGGCGCGTCCGGCAAGGGTTCGTTTGCCGCCGCCAGAAGCGCGGCCATCTTCGGTCCGCCACTGGCCGCGTCACTCGACCAGCCGGCCGTCTCGCGGATATTGACATACTGAATGGGTCTGGTGCGCGCGAGAGCTGTCGCCGCCTCGATGAAGCGCGGGGCTTCCTGCGTGCAACCGACCGTCAGCGGCGCATCCTCGCCGGCGATTGCCTGGAACCAGTCGATTTCCGCTCCGCAAAGCTGGCGCACGGCTGTAACCGTGCTGCGTTGACAACCGCGACGCACCGCCTCGCCGTCAAGAGGCATCGTGCCCTCGCACGAGCAGATCAGTATATTCCTGATCGCTTCTGGCATGCTCAAAGGCCTTCCATGTCGGACGATCGGCTGAATTATAGTCGCACCGCGAGAAAACACTGAGTCGAGTGAGGGCGTCGCGCATGAAGCTGCTGCGGACCATCCGCGCCGATGCTTCGGACACGTTCGTGTTCGAGAGGGCCGCCGAGCCCGGCGAATGGGCCGTCTCTGGCGCGTTCGCCTTTGCACTTCAGGGCCGTCCCCTTGCGCGGCTGCGTGAGGCGCTCCAGCGCTTGGGCGTCGAGCGCGCGCCGGGGCGATCAGAACCGGAGGATCACGCCGCGATGCTTATGGAAATCATGTCGGCCCTCGCCGGCGGCCGGATCGCGGCGCCCCCGGGAGCCGAGCGTGAGATGTTCGAACACCATGTGGTACCCTGGATGGGACACTTTTTTGCCGATCTCGAGAAGGCCGGGCCGGCGGATTTCTACGCAAGGGTCGGCGCGCTCGGCCGCACCTTCATCGAGATCGAAACCGAGGCGTTCGAAATCCTCGCTTAAGGGGTCGATCGGGCCGGCCGGCCAGCGCGAGACAATTCTGCCATCCGGCAATAGTCTGCCGGATGAGGCTCGAAGCTGTGGAGAGATGAATGCGCTCTTTTCTTGCCGCCTGCGTCGCCACCGTCGTCATCGCGATCAGCGCCGCCGTCGTTCTCAAACGGTTCGTGCAGCAGACTTCCGCGGCCGCCTTCACGCTGCCCAGCGCGGATTTAGCGCGTGAGTCGTCCAGGCGGCAATGTCGCCGTGATAGCGACGCCCGGGTCCGAGCCCGAGCGAAAGCGATCCAGGGACGAGAAGAGATGCGGCGGCTCCGGATCGCCGCGTCGGCGTAGCCGTCGAAAGACGGGGGCGTCTGTCTCGACCCCCTATAGCTGCTCGCGATGACGGATTCCACCCAAACGAGCCTACTCCAGCCTGTCCCATCAGCGTTCGCGATTGCAGCGCGTGCGCGGCGGCTCATGCATGATCGTCGATCGCCGCAAGCCGTTCCCCTTCTGCGAGGTCGTCGACGGTGTTGGCGTTAAAGAACGGATCGAGCGGTTCGGCCGGCCATGTGACGGTCGCCAGGCGGTAACGCGCGGTCCACTGGCCGACCTTGCGGAGGCCTTCGACGACCAGTGCCCGGCGCAGCGCATCGCGCAAGGCGACATTCCACAGCCCGATGACAGGATGAGATTGCCCCTGGGAGGCGGCGATCGCGAGCTCGGCGTTGTCGGCGATCAGGGTACGGCTCAGACGCGCGACCAGATCGCGGGGCAAGAAGGGACAGTCTCCGGGAGCGCTGAGAATCCACGCCGCGTCCGGCCGGTTGGCCGCGGCCCAATCGAGCGCGGCGAGGATTCCTGCGAGCGGTCCCGGATAGTCCTGCACGCCGTCGGCGATCACGGGGAGGCAGAACGACGCGAAGCGCCGGGGATCGTTGTTGGCGTTGATCACCAGGCATTCGCATTGCGGCTCGAGGCGGGCGATGACGCGGGCGAGGATCGTGCGGCCGCCGATTTCACGCAATGGCTTGTCGCCGCCGCCCATCCGGCGCGCGAGGCCGCCCGCAAGCACCACGCCGGGAGGGCCGGAAACTTCAGGCATCTCGGTCGCCTTTCTCAGACGCCGCGGTCAACGCGGGATCCCCGATTTGGACGATGCGGGGAGTCGCCGGCTCCCCCTGGATCATGGCGCGCGCGATTGCATGAACCTGCAGGCTAGCGGAATATAAGACGGGCTGACCGCGCGACCAAAACCAGAGAAGCAAATGGCCCAACTATCAGACGATAGCTTCGCCTTTGGCGGAAAGCTGATGCCCGTCGACGACGCGACTGCGATTCTGTCCTCGCGGGTTAGGCTGGTAGAGCACGTTGAGATCGTCGATCTCGGACATGCCGATGGTCGTATTCTGGCTGCGGACATCTGTGCGCCTTTGCCCTTGCCGCCCTTCACGAATTCCGCCGTTGATGGCTATGCCGTCAGCAGTCGAGACCTTTCGCGAGATCCCACGCGAGAGTTCACTATCGTCGGCAGGATTAAGGCAGGGGCCGCTGCAGTCGAGGCCCTGACGCCTGGGCGCGCCGTTCGCATTTTTACTGGCGCGGCGATGCCTGTTGGCGCCGACACGGTATTCATGCAGGAGGACGTCCGTCTCGACGCCAGTGGCAACGTCATCCTCCCGCCGGGTCTGAAGGCAGGTGCCAATGTCCGTCCGATGATGGGAGAGGACTTTGCCGCAGGCGTAACGGCTCTGCCGGCAGGCCGGCGGATGCGACCGCAGGATGTTGTGCTTGCCGCTGCGTTGGGGCTGACGCAAATCGAAGTGCGTCGCCGTATTCGCGTCGCGGTCTTCTCGACCGGCGACGAAATCGTCTCGCCGGGGGGCTTCCGCGGCGCCACCCAATTGTTCGACTCCAACCATTTCATGCTGATCGCGATGGCGGCGCGGTTCGCTTGCGAAGTGAGCGATCTCGGCATTTTGCGCGATGATCGCGCCTCATTGGCCGGCGCCCTGCGGCAGGCAACAGGTTCGCACGACCTCATCTTTACGACCGGCGGCGTGTCGACTGGCGAAGAAGACCATGTCAAAGTCGCGGTCAGACTGTCGGATCACTTGTGCTATTGCGTATGGCCATTAAGCCGGGACGTCCAGTTGCGATGGGCATCATCGAGGGAACGCCGTTCATCGGCCTGCCTGGAAATCCCGTAGCTAGCTTTGTGACTTTTGCACACGTCGTTCGGCCAACGATCCTTGCGCTCGCCGGCGCCATTCAGCAAAAACTGATGCCGATGCCGGTGCGTGCGGCCTTCGGCTACAAAAAGAAGATCGGAAGGCGCAAATATGTCCGGGTCAGCCTGCGCTGGGGGTCGACGGGGGTTCTGGAGGCGGAAAGGTTCCCACGCGAGGGCGCGGGCCTTCTTTCTTCACTGGTGGAGACCGATGGGCTGGTCGAACTCGGCGAGGAGATCACTCTGGTCGAACCCGGCCAGACAGTGGGCTTTTTATCTTATGCAATCTTGAGTTGAAATGACAACTGTTGATTGACGTCTAAACTCGCGACAATCCTCGCTTATCACGGCTACCGAGCCTGAAAAAGTACGCTTCTCAACCCACGCCGCCGTTTAAAACATCTTCCACGTCCAAGCACGTTGCGCGAGGTCGTTGTGGCCGCTTGAAGCTCCGCACACCAATCCCGTTTCGTGTCGTCGTTTCCAGGACGTGACAACGCCATTCAGAGGCCTTTGGCCAGCCCATACGTGAGCGCTTGCACGAGCTGCGTCACGCGTCGGTGATTGGACTCCTCGAACATCGCCTGATCTATCGCCGCCAATATCTTGCTCTCGGGCAGCCTCAAAGTTACGCTGGATTCCGCATCGCAAGGTGGGAGATGAGGGCCGCTGCGATTGCTGATTTGTCAGCATTCGGCGTAGCCGCGAGCGAAAACAGCAGTTCTTCGCGGTGGGCCGCTGATCCCACGAGGCGCCGAGGCAGCGCTGGCTCGTTCGGAAAGGGCAAATTGGGAGGAAGCATGCAGACCATTTTCGACAGCAAGGCGCTGCCTGCGGCCAAACGTCGCCAAGCTTGGCAGGACGCCATCTGCGAAATCTATCTGCAGGTCGATTGCGCCGCGGAACAAGAAAACGACTATGAAGGGTTTGTCCGCGAATTGCGATTTGGCGCGATGACCCTTACCGACACGTTGTCTTCGCCCCAGTCGGTGTTGCGCCGAAGCCGGCATATCGCGCGCCTCGAGAAGGATTGCTACTTCATGGGGCTCGCGCAAAGCGGCAGCGTGAATATCCGCCAAGCCAATTCTTCGATGACCATGCACGCCGGCGTCGGCGCGCTATACTGCGCGAGTGAACCCTACCAGTTGCGCTGCGACATCAAATTGCGTTCGTTCTGGGCCGAACTTCCGCGCCAGGCCTTCGCGAGCCGCTTCGACTCAGAGAGTCCGCCGCTCATCGCGCGTCTCAATCTCAGCCGCGGTCTCGGCCGTATCGCAGTCGAGTTCTGCGCCGCGCTGGCCCTAGAGGGGGCCAATCTGGACCCGCAGTCCCGAGCCAAGCTCGGCGAGCAGTTCATGGATATCCTCGCTCTGGCGATTAGCGCGGATCCTGGCCGGCAGTCCGCGGCGGAAATCAGTGTGCGGTGCGCTCGCTTGCGATCGGTGAAAAGCTACATCGATGCGCATCTGAGCGACCCCGATCTGTCGTTGGGCAAAATAGCGGAGAAAAACGGGATTTCGCTGCGCTATCTTCATCAGCTGTTTCGTCCAATCCACATGTCGGTTTCCGAATGGGTGCGGATGCGACGACTGCAACGCTGTTACGATCTGCTCACTTCGCCGCTGCACCTAACTCGATCGATTACGGAAATCGCGTATTCGATGGGATTCAGCAGTTCTTCCCATTTCAGTAACCTATTTCGCGCGCATTTTGGCCTGCGGCCGTCGGATGTGAGGGGGATTGCCGGGGGGCCCAGGCTCTCGCAAAAGACGTCCCCGCTCTTCGGCGGCGACGCGTAAGGCGTCTTCCCCATTCTCGCGACCGACATTTCTGCGCTGGGGAGCAAAACGATTGCGCTGTCACGCAAGCCGATACATGGTCGGGCCGCTAAAGTGCAACAATGAAGAATGGACGCCGTTCGCGCCTTCGGGCGTCGAGCGTTCGAGAATAGTATTTCGTGAAAACGTGGCTCGGACAGTTGAGAAGCGTATCCTGGACTCAAGAGAAGATTGTGCTCTTGATCGCGATCGCTATGTTTTGCGTCTTCTCTGTATTTCTTAAGGGGTTTCTTAGCCCAGGTAATCTTCTTACGCTGGTACGTGGCGTATCAACTTTGGGCATACTCGGCGTGGGTATGGCCATCCTTGTAATCGGTCGCGGAATCGATCTTGCGATCGTCGCGATCTATGCCATGTCGGCCGCCTGGACGCTCCATCTTGCCAACAGCGGCGCGTCGATCCCAGTCGCCATGCTGCTGGGATATCTGTTCGCCCTGTCCGCCGGGGTGCTCAACGGCGTGCTGATCGCCTATTTCGAGATCCCCGCTCTGTTCGCGACTCTGGGCATGGCCTCGCTGGTTTATGGCTTCGCGCGCTTCGCCCTCGTGCCCCTCTATGTAGTGTATATGCCCGCAAGCGCCTCCAGCATCGCCTGGATGGGCAGTGGATTTGTGTTCGGGGCGCCGATGCCGATTCTATTTTTCGCGCTTGTCGCCTTGCTCGCGTTCGCCTTCTTGCGGTTCACCAAACCTGGACGATTCATCTATGCGATCGGCGACAATTTCGTGGCGGCGCGCATGTCGGGCGCGCCGGTGCGTCGGATCATCGTGCTGCAATACTCAATATCGGCGACGATTGCTTATCTCGCCGGCATGATCACCGCCACGGCGGTGGCCAGCATGGACACGAACGTGGCCAATTCGTCGATGATCTACGACGTTATCCTCGTTGTCGTTCTCGGCGGCATCGGACTTTCGGGAGGACGGGGCGGCATCCGCAACGTGATCTTCGGCACACTGTTGATCGGCATCCTGTTGAACGGGATGACCATCATGGATATCCAATATACGCTGCAAAACATAATCAGGAGTTTGATCTTGCTGATGGCGATCGTCATCGACAGCGTGATCAATCCGCGCGACGAACAAATTGCGCAGCAAGGCGACATTTAGAACGTCGCGGTCGGAAAAGGGAGGATTGGGTATGAGAAAGAGGAATATCTTCGGGGCCTTGGCGCTCGCATTGTCGCTGTCTGGAACGGCGCCACACGCCGGCGCCCAGGGCATCGACGATCCGAGACGCGCCGACTATTTCAAGGTGTTCGCAGGCAAGACGATCGCCTTCATTCCCGTCACAATGGGCATAGATCTTACCGAGGGGTGGGCATCGGTCCTGAAAAAGCAGGCCGACGAACTCGGCATGAAGTTCGAGGTTCGCGACCCCCATTTCAGCGCCGACGCCGGCGCGCAAGCCATTACCTCGCTGATCTCGGAAAAGCCGGACGTCCTTATCGTTCACAACCCCGACGTCCAGTCATACGCGCGGTTGCTGAAGCGCGCCGAGGAGGCGGGCATTCACGTCATCCAAGTCAACATGAGGTCGAACTATAATTCCGACGCGTATGTCGGAGCGGACTGGATCGGCATCGGCGAAGCGGAGACGCAAGCGGTCGTCGACAAATGCGGCGCAGGAACGAGCGGCAAGGTCGCGATATTGGAGGGGCAGCCGACCTCCGGATCAGATAGCGGCATGATGAAAGGCGCCGAGAACGTTCTGGCCAAGCATCCCGAGATCAAGGTCGTCTCCAACCAGGGCGCCGATTGGGATGCGACGAAGGCCCGCTCCATCATCTCGACCGTGATCCAGCAGAATCCGGATTTATGCGGCGTAGTCGGGTTCTGGGACGTCATGGATCTCGGAGCAGCGGCCGCGATCAAGGAATCCGGCAAATCCATCGTTCTGGTCACCTCGGGCGGCGGCGAGCAGATGGCCTGCGATAATGTCGAGAAAGGCGTGTTCCAGGAAGAAATCGCCTACCACGTCCTGAACCAAGGGCGTGACCTTACGGACGTAGTCACCGCGGTGCTTGAATCCGGGCAGCCGGCCGGCAAGGAGAAGATCGTCATCTACACTCCAGCGACCAAGATCACGACGGAAACCCTCCATCCTGGTATGTGCTGGAGCGCTAAGAATCTCAATCATTGAGGAGTCTGTCGGATCTTTGAAGCGCTGAGCCGCGAGCACGGCTCGGCGTTTTTTTGGCGCAACGGATAGGTCACGATGATCGCCGACTTGGCCGCCAGACTGCGCTCTCGTTATGTGCCAGATCATATTGTCGGCGAAGTGCTCGGCAGAAGATGGACGGACAATGCGATCCCCGTCTTCTTTCTCGTCGCCCTTACCGCCTTCATGGCGGAGGCGATTCCTAAGTTCTTCTCCGTCGGAAACCTCTCTGACACGTCGCGGCAGATCGGCGAATTCGGCTTGATGGTCATCGGCATGACGATCGTCATGCTTGCCGGCGGCATCGACCTCAGCGTTGGCTCCACCTTCGCGCTGGCCAATTTCACCGCTCTTGCGCTCATCAACGTCGCCAAATGGCCGACCGAGGCCGCCATCGTCGCGACGATGGTCCTCGGGGCGCTGGTCGGTCTCGTGAACGGCCTCCTGATCGGCTATCTGCGGCTGCGGGCGTTTCTCACGACCCTCGTCATGTTGACGCTGACGCGGGCGATCGTTGACTTTCTGCTGCAGATTTACTCGGTGCGGATCGCCTCAAGCGATGTGGAGTCCGACCTGTGGGATTTCATTGGCGCCGGATCGGTCCTGGGCGTCCCCCTCAGTTTCGCGGTTCTGATTGTGACCGCGATAGCCGCGCATATCATCCTGACCCGTTTGCGCATCGGCTGGCGCATCATGGCGGTCGGTGGGTCTCGTCGCGCCTCCTACAACGCCGGTATTCCCGTGCGAGGGACAGTGTGCCTGTCCTACGTCGTCTCCGGCCTGCTGGCCGGGCTCGCCGGCGTGCTCTATGCGGCGCGGCTTTCAGGCGCCGGCCCCGACACCGGCCTTGGCCTCGAACTCACCGTCGTGACAGCGGCGCTCCTGGGCGGCAACAGTGTCGGGGGCGGGCGCGGGTCGATCGGCAAAGCGCTGATCGGGGCGATCATCGTCTCGCTTCTGACCAACGGGCTCGTCAGGCTCGGGCTCCAGAGCGGCGCATCATCGATGGTGGTCGGCCTCGTCTTGCTGTTCGCCATCGGCATTGACGTGCGCTGGGCCAAGTGGCGGCAAAAGCTCCAGTCCAAAGTCTATGTGTCGCCCGCCTATCTGGCCTTGCCGAGCATTCCGGCGATCAACGTTGGCTCATCTTCGCCCTATGCGAGGAACGATCGCCTGCGGGGCGCCGAGATCATCGGCCTCGGCCAAGTCGACGGTCCCGAAGACGTTATTCTCGATGGGGACGGCAATCTCTATTGCAGCGTGCGGCAAGGCGACATCATCCGTTTTTTCGCTCCCGACTACACCCGCTCCGAAGTCTATTGCCATGTCGGGGGACGGCCGCTCGGCATGGCCTTTGACAGGGACGGCAGCCTTGTCGTCTGCATCGGAGGCATGGGCCTCTATCGCGTAGACAAGCTGCGCAACCCCGAGAAGCTGACCGCGGAAACCAATCGAACGCGATTGTCAGTCATCGACGATTCCCGGATGCGGCTCGCTGACGACCTCGACATCGCGTCGGACGGCAAAGTGTATTTCAGCGAGGCGACGATCCGTTACGGGTTCGAGGAATGGGTGGTCGATGCGCTCGAAGGGCGCGGCAACGGCCGGATCATTCGCTACGATCCCGCGTCAGGCGCCACGCGGACCATCGTGCGCAATCTTCTTTTCGCCAATGGCGTGTGCATCGCCCATGACAACAAATCGATGCTGTTCGCAGAAACCTGGGGGTGTCGGATAAGCCGCTACTGGCTCGAGGGCGCCAAAGCGGGAACAATCGAAGCCGTGATCCCCAACCTTCCCGGATATCCCGACAACATCAATCGCGGATCGCGTGGAACCTATTGGGTGGCGCTCGCCGGCACGCGGACGCCGACCTACGATCTGGCGATGACGATGCCAGCTTTCAGACGGCGCATGGCGCGCCGGGTGGCCAGCGACGAATGGCTGTTTCCCAACGTCAATGCCGGCTGCGTTGTTCGTTTCGACGAGACGGGACGAGTGCTGGAGACCCTCTGGGACCTCGAGGGCAAGAACCATCCGGCGATCACTTCGATGCGTGAGCACCGCGGCTGTCTCTATCTGGGCGGCGTCACCAACAACCGCATAGGGCGCATCAGGCTTTCAGACGCCGATCCGGAATGGACCGGGCCCGCCTCGTATTGGGGAGCCCGCGCATGAACCCGTTGCGGAGAGCAATGGACAACTGGTTTGGGCGCGGCGAAGCCTCGATCACCGTGCCCCCGATGGACGGCGCTTTCCGGCCCAACGACCTCCTCGACTCTGCCGCCACGGTCCTCGAGACGCCGGAGCCTGACTGTCTGGCGGAGACGTCGCGGGGCTTGGTCGTCTCGTCGGGGCGCTCGCTGTTC
>Ga0210390_10004333_pt1 | contig 11978 bp, 10 predicted proteins | sample IncBWH11OmetaG_FD_161050 | JGI IMG/M metagenome (GOLD analysis project Ga0210390, IMG submission 161050) | Forest soil microbial communities from Barre Woods Harvard Forest LTER site, Petersham, Massachusetts, United States - Inc-BW-H-11-O ... | reverse complement strand
CACGGCTTTGCGGATCACCTGCCCAAGTGCGAACCTCTCGGTCAGATTGAGTACGATGGATGATAGCACTCATCAAATCGTGTTTTTTTGCAGTTGCTGGCACGAACGCTCTAAGCCATTTCGGCCACACGTGTTCGACGGTAACGCCGATCGCGTTGCAAAAGATGCAGCGCCGTGTTGGTATCGGCAGACGAAGCTTCCTCATCTAAAGTGCTCCATTATGTCGAAAGACAAAGATGACAAATTCCCCGATGAGGAGATTGCACAGCGTATGGAGCGCGGCATCCGCCGGTTCCTGAACACGCCGCCGCAGCCGCGCGGTAAGGGGCCGAACTCGCCGCCGCCACCTAAGCCGAAAGAGCGGCCCGCATCGAGGGGGCGCGTGCACAAGGGGAAGACGCCGAAGTAAAATTAGGGCGGCCCCGATCCTATACCGAATATTTTTGCGCCCATTTCTTTAGCCTGATGGAGAGACACAACATCAGCAGCAAGCAGCGCTTCTGGAAGTAACATGAGAACGTAGTTTGTGCCGTGATCACCACGGTTTATTTCAGCGATAAATGTTTGGCTTACTGGAATAAGCATGATAGTCTTGGATGACTCAATATAATATTCAGAACTTTTCTGAAGCGCGGTTATGGTTTCGGCGTCTTGATTCCCATAGTCATGAAACGCTATTCCAATCATTCTGTAGTGATCGGCATATCTCTGCAATTCGCTGCCATCGACCGAAACAAACAATTCTAAATCAATTAATTTCTTTGTTGTTGGATCAATAGTAGATTTGTAAAGACCCCACCCTTTATTGATTAAGGGTCTGTCGCCGAATTGACTTATGAGCCAAGGCACCCACGCTAATACCACGAGAGCCACCATTACAAGTGTAATTGGCGACGCCAGATAACTGGCGTGTGCTATTTCGCCGCGTCTGCGTGCTGCCCGAGATAAACCGCCGGGTGTCGCGGTCATGATCGCTTTACGCTGTAAATAGATGCCATACAGCATGATCGGAATAGCAAGCCATCCAGGCAGTGCTTGGATATCCATTTTCCAAACCGTGCGTTCATGGACACGACTCCATATTCCTGCTAAACTACTTTTTCAGCGGGGCGGGCAGCGTCCAGCAATACGACGGGAGCGGGGTTCACGGCCCCGCCCGTCACCCCGACTCTAGCATAAAACCGAATACGAACTGCGCCGACTTTGGCGGAGCTGGCGGCTTGATCGCGCCAATCCGAACCTTTCGCAACAGCGCTCGAAACTCCGCGCGAGTGAGTGTCTTCCTACGCGGCCCGGCTACGAGGTTGCCGGTAGTAGAGCCTCCGGCCGTCCGCGCCCCTGATCGCCCGCTGGGTACGCTCGGCGTCGTCAACCCCAAGCCGGATGCGGTTCGAGTAGCGGAAATCGAACTCGCTTAGGTAGCGATGCAGGTGCTTTTCGGCGCAGTGCTGATAGACGCCCTTCATCCCGCGCTTGAAAATCGAGAAATAGCCTTCGACCGTGTTGGTGCTGGCGCGGCCTCGGCCGTACTCCTTGCGGCGATGCGCGACGGTCAGGTGCTCCGGGAAGGCTCTGCCGGGCTCTGCGTACCAAGTCCCTTCATCGGTCGCGAGCGTGCTGTGCCGAGACACGTTGGCGGCGAGGTACGGTGCGATTTCGGCCGCCGTCGTCTCGTCCAACCGGAATGACCGGGACCGTCCGCCGCGCTCTACCAGCGTCAGCACGATCATCTTTTCAGTCCGCTCGCGTACCCAGCCGATCCCGTTGAGGTATTTCCAACTCACGTCGCGCTCGGAAACGCCAAAGAATGTCTCGTCCGCTTCGACGACCTTGTTCTCGCCGCCGAGCGGCGGACCCTGATCGGCACCGTCCATCGCCTCGCGGATGCGGTGCGCCATGAACCATGCCGAGCGGTAGGAGCCGAGGTTGACCGTCCGCATCAGCTGGTGCGCGGAGAAACCCTTCTTGGACGATGCGTAGAGCCGGAAGCCGAGCATCCACTTGTGCATCGGGATATGGCTGCGCTCTAGGACAGAGCCGACGCGCACCGTGAACTTGAACCGGCATGCGCTGCACCAGTACCAGCCCGGCCCCATCGATTCGCCGCCGAGCGGTGCTACGGTATCGATCTTGCTGCATTTCGGGCAGGTCGGACCCTGCGGCCAGCGGATTTTCTCGAACATCGCCCGCGCCGCAGCGTCATCGTGGTAGCACGGATCGTCAAGGTTCGTCGGAAGGGTCGTCATGCGCTATCTCCTTGACGGATATAGTCGCACAACCCGATTGCTCAGTCAAGTGCATATTCGCCGAACAAAACATGATCCGGATGACAAGCGAATTTTTCGCGTTTTTTGCGGTGCCGCGCCGATTTTGACAACGATTTTGGCTTAGCCGGTTGTAAAGCCCTGAAATGCCCGAGGCAGCCGGCCAATGTCCTCGATCAGGGCGCGCGGCAGATGCCCCGGCGCCGCGGCATTGGCGCGCGCGTTGATCGCGTCGGCGAGCCCGCCAAAGCGCTCGCCGATCGCCTTGGCGATTTCGTCCCACCGGCCGACCGCCGCGAACAGGTGGACGACGTCGTCGGGAACCTCGCTCGCCATCTCGGCCCACTTGCCCTGGCGCACCATCGCGTTGAGCTTGAGCCCCAGATCCTCCAACCCGTGCACCGCCAGCACCGGGTAATAGGCCGGGGTCGAGCCGTAGAAGGCGACGCGCTGGCGAACCCATTCGAACATCCGCGCGACCGTCGCGTCGTCGGGCCCGGTGGCGATAAAGCCGCCGCCCGACACCTCGAAATTCGCGCGCCGGCGACCCGCCTTGGCGAGCCCGGCGGCAAGCCGCGGCATGACCGCCTCCTCGATGTAGCGGCGCGTGCAAAAGCCGTGCAATTTGACGCCGTCGCACTCCTCCCCCGCGACCCTCAGCATCGCCGGACCGACGGCGGCAATCATGACCGCCGGCGGCGGGGCCGCGATCGGCTCCGGAGTGAAGTTCGGCGTCATCAGGGTAAAGCGGTAATGCTCGCCTTCATAGTTGAGGCGCTCACCGGTCTGCCAGCACCGCCAGATCGCGCGCAACGCCTGCACGTATTCGCGCATGCGCGGGGCGGGCGGGGTCCACGGCACCGAAAAGCGCCGCTCGTTGTGCGCCCGCACCTGTGACCCGAGACCCGCGACAAAACGGCCGGCCGTGGCCCCGGCGAGGTCCCAGCCGACTTGGGCTACCGCCATGGGCGAGCGCGCAAAGGCGATCGCCACCCCGGTGTGCAATTCGACACGGCTCGTCACGGCGCCGGCGATCGCGAGCGCCAGAAATGGGTCGTGCTTGTTCTCGGTCGCGATCACACCGTCATAGCCGTCGGCCTCGACCGCCTGTGCCGCCGCCGCGACCTCGCGCAAGTTTTCCTGCGGCAGCGTCGTGAACACCCTCATCGCCGTCCTCCCGCCGGTTTTGTCACGCAGCCATCGGACCGCGGGCGCCAAAGATCGCGGTGCCGACGCGGACATGGGTCGCGCCAAAGCGGATCGCGGTCTCGAAATCGGCGCTCATCCCCATGCTCAACTGATCGAATCCGTTGCGCCGGGCGATCTCGCGCAACAACGCGAAATGCGGCGACGGCTCGTCCTCGGCCGGCGGCACGCACATCAGCCCGACGACCGGCAGCCTCAGCCGGTCGCGGCATTCGACCAGAAAGCCGTCGGCGGCTTCCGGAAGCACACCCGATTTTTGCGGCTCCTCGCCGGTGTTGACCTCGATCAGGCAGGGCAGGCGGCGGGCGGCATGCTCCATCTCGCGAGCCAACGCGACGGCGAGCCGCGGCCGGTCGACGGTCTCGATCACGTCGAACAGCGCCACCGCATCCCTGACTTTGTTGGTCTGCAGCGGCCCGATCAGGTGCAGCGCGAGATCGGGAAACGCCTCGCGCAGCGCCGGGTATTTCGATTGCGCCTCCTGCACCCGGTTCTCGCCAAAAAGGCGGTGGCCGGCGGCGAGCGCCTCGCGCACCGCGGCGGCGGGCTGGGTCTTGCTGACCGCGACCAGCGCCACGCTTTCCGCCGGCCGGCCGGCCGCCCGGGCCGCAGTCGCGACGCGACCGCGCACCGCGGCGAGATTGTCGGCGACAACGCCTTCGATGACCCCTTCCATATCAGCTCCGTTGCTGGCAAAAGGCTAGCGTGCCCGCTCCGGCCGCGGGCAAGGACACTTCCTCGGGGGATCGCCGGATGTCAGCGCCTCATTACCGCCTGTTGCCGGCGGTTGCCGCAAGTCTTTCGTTGATGCTCGCCGCGTTAATGCTTGCTGCCTGCGGATCGAGCCCGCCCGCACCCCAGGCGACCGCCCCGCCCGGCGCCGGTGGCTCGCCGCAGGACCCAGCGAACGTCAAGGCTGCGGCGGACGCCCCCGCCGAGATGGACACCGAGGCGACGATCTGGACCGTGCTCGGCCTTGCCAAAAAGCCCTCGGAGCATCAGCCGGGGCCGCGCACCGGCAGCACGGTCAGCCCGATCCTGTGGCAGGCGGCGCTCGACACGCTCGGCTTCGCCAAGTTCAGCACGCAGGACCCATTGACCGGCGAACTGGTGACCGAATGGTATTCGCCCAAAGACAAGCCCGACGAACGCTACAAGATAGACGTCTTTGTGCTGGCGCCGACGGTGCGCTCCGACGCCGTGGCGGTGACCGTCGACCGCCAGGAGCGCTCGGCGACCGGGCAATGGACCGAGACGACGGTCGCGCGCAAGGTCGAGGACGATCTCGAAACCGCGATTCTGCGCCGCGCCGGCGAGCTGAAGCGGGACTGGATGAAGGCCTACGCGTCAAAGTGACCGTGGCGCACGCGTGAGGTTGGCGCCCCGCCAGCCGGGCACGCCGCGCGGGGGCCGGCGGACGGCGCGCGACGGCGTAAAGCCGTTGAAGGTTGTGGGATCGGCGGCGATTCGCGCACTATATCCGTAGGCCCGCATCGGTAAGTCCGGCGTGCCACAGGCGTGGCGCGGCCGAGCGCGCAGCGGCGGGGGGCCGGAATGCCCATTGCAGAAAGATTCGCCAGAGTGATTTCGCGCTACAATTTCCGAGAAACCGAAACAAAATGGCAGCGGATCTGGCGCGAGCGCCGGCTCTTCGAGGTGACAGCCGCACCCGGCAGGCCGAAATATTATGTGCTCGAAATGTTTCCGTATCCGTCGGGCAAGCTGCACGTCGGGCACGTCCGCAATTACACGATGGGCGATCTCGTCGCCCGCTATCGCCGCGCGCAGGGATTTAACGTGCTGCACCCGATGGGCTGGGACGCCTTTGGGCTGCCGGCCGAGAACGCGGCGATCGCCGAGAACGTCCACCCGGCGGTGTGGACCAGCGAAAATATCGCGACGATGCGCGCGCAGCTCGAACGCATGGGTTTTGCCTATGACTGGTCGCGCGAGATCGCGGCCTGCGACCCCGAATATTACCGGCACGAGCAAACGATCTTTCTCGATTTTCTGAAGGCGGGGCTCGCTTACCGAAAGGAATCCTGGGTCAACTGGGACCCGGTCGAGAACACCGTCCTCGCCAACGAGCAGGTTGTCGACGGGCGCGGCTGGCGGTCCGGGGCGGTCGTCCAGAAACGCTTGTTGTCACAGTGGAACCTGCGCATCACCGCGTTCACCGAGGAGCTGTTGGAAGCGCTCGCGAGCCTCGATCGCTGGCCCGAGCGCGTCCGGCTGATGCAGGAAAACTGGATCGGCCGCTCCGAGGGTGCGCGCGTCCGGTTCCGCGTCGCCGGCGGCGAGCGCAGCATCGAGGTGTTCACGACGCGGCAGGACACGCTTTACGGCGCTTCGTTTCTCGCTTTGTCGCCGAACCACCCGCTCGCGACCGAGCTTGCGGAGCATGACCAGGGTCTCGCCGGCTTCGTCGCCGAGTGCAACCGCATGGGCACAAGCGAGGCGGTCATCGAAACCGCCGAGAAGCGCGGCTACGCCACCGGCCTCGAGGCGGTGCACCCGTTCGACACCGACCGCCGGGTTCCGGTCTACGTCGCCAATTTCGTGCTGATGGAGTACGGCACCGGCGCCATCTTCGGCTGCCCGGCGCACGACCAGCGCGACCTCGAATTTGCCCGCAAATACGCGCTGCCGGTAATCCCGGTGGTGTTGCCGCCCGGGGCCGACGCGGCGCGCTTTGAAATCGGCGACGAGGCTTACGTCGACGACGGAACCATCTTCAACTCGGGCTTTCTCGACGGCTTGTCGGTCGCCGAGGCCAAGCGCGCCGCCGGCGAGCGGCTGGAGCAACTGGGCCTGGGCGAGCGCACCGTCGTCTACCGCCTGCGCGACTGGGGTGTATCGCGGCAGCGCTATTGGGGCTGCCCGATCCCGGTCGTCCATTGCCCGTGTTGCGGCATCGTCCCGGTGCCCGAAGCGGATCTGCCGGTCGAGCTGCCGATGGATGTCAGCTTCGATGTTCCCGGCAATCCGCTCGACCACCATCCGAGCTGGAAACACGTCGATTGCCCGAGTTGCCGCGGTCAGGCGCTGCGCGAGACCGACACGCTCGACACGTTCTTTGACTCGTCGTGGTATTTCCTACGGTTTTGCTCGGCGCGCGCCCCGGTTCCGTTCGAGCGGCAGGCGGTCGACTACTGGATGCCGGTCGACCAGTATATCGGCGGCATCGAGCACGCGGTTCTGCACCTGCTCTACTCGCGGTTTTTCATGCGGGCGCTGAAGCAGTGCGGCTATCTCGATCTCGACGAGCCGTTTGCCGGCTTGTTCACGCAAGGCATGGTGTGCCACCAGACCTACCGTGGCGAGAGCGGCGAGTGGCTGTTCCCCGAAGAGGTCGAGAGCGAGCTATCGGGCCTGGTCGTCGATGCCCGGGGCCGGCCGGTAACCGTTGGCCGGCGCGAAAAGATGTCGAAGTCGAAAAAGAACGTCGTCGGCCTGGATGCCATTGTCGACACTTACGGCGCCGACACGGCGCGGCTCTATCTGCTGTCCGACAGCCCGCCCGAGCGCGACCTCGACTGGACCGAGACCGGGATCGAGGGGATCTGGCGCTACGTCAACCGGCTGTGGCGGATGGCGAGCGAGCCGCCGGTGCCGTTGCCGCCACCCGGGACGGCCGTGCCCCGCGAACTGCCGTCCGAAGCGGCCGAGCTGCGCCGGTCCACTCACCGGACCATCGCGGCGGTCACCGACGATCTTGACAAGTTTCGCTTCAACCGCGCCGTCGCCCGCATCCGCGAGCTGAGCAACGCGGTCGAGGAGCTGCCGCAAACCGTTCTCGATACTCACGCGGGCGCGCGGGCGGTGCTGCGCGAGGCGCTCGAAAGCCTGGCGCGGCTGCTCGGGCCGATGATGCCGCACCTTGCCGAAGAAATGTGGGAGACGCTGGGCGGCGCGGGGCTGCTTGCCGAGCAGCCGTGGCCGGTGGCCGATGCCGACCTCGCGCGGGACGAACAGGTGACGATCGCGGTGCAGGTCAACGGCAAGTTGCGGGGCACCCTCGAATGCCCGCGCGACGCCGCGAGCGGTGCGGTCGAGCACGCCGCCCTCCAACTGCCGCAGGTGGCGCGCTGGCTCGACGGCCGCCCGCCGCGCAAGGTCATCGTCGTTCCAAACCGAGTCGTCAGCATCGTCGCCTGACATGCGCGGGTGGGGGGCCTTTCTGGCGCTGAGCGCCGCTTTCGCCCTGCCGCTCTATGGTTGCGGCTGGGAGCGGCTTTATGCCGACCCGCAAAGCGGCCCCGCCAGCGCCGATTTGCGCGCGATCAAGGTCGACCCGATCCCCGAGCGCATCGGCCAGCGGCTGGAAATGGCGCTGCGGGAGGCGCTCAACCCGACCGGCGACCCGGCGCCCTACCGCTACACGTTGCGCACGACGCTCTATGTTTCACTGAGCAGTCTCGGCATCCAGTCGCAAGGGACCGGCACCCTCGGCCAGACCGACGTGCGCAGCACAAGCTCGCTGGTCGAGAATAGCACCGGTCGCACGCTGCTGACGATTTCGCTGCACGAGCAGAACTCGTTCGAGCTCAATCCCAACCAGTATTCCACTGTCGTCGGCGAAGATGACGCGCGGGTGCGCACCGTTGCCGAGTTGAGCCAGGAAATCGTTCGGCGGCTGACTTTGTTCATGGACCAGCGCGCCGCCGCGACAGCGCCGAAACGGACCGAGGCGACGCCGTGAAAATCGCGCCGGCACGAGTTGCGGGTTTTCTCCAGCGCCCCGGCTCGGAAAACCGCGCGGTGCTGCTCTACGGCCCGGATGCGGGCCTGGTGCGCGAGCGCGCCGACAATCTCGCGCGCGCCGTCTGCGCCGACCTCGCCGACCCGTTCCGCGTCGCCGACCTGAACGGTGCGGCACTCGCCGCCGACCCGGCGCGGCTTGCCGACGAGGCGGCCCAGCTGAGCCTAGTCGGCGGGCGGCGCGTGGTGCGCGTGCGCGCCGCGGCGGACGCCCTCGGCCGGCTGTTCGCCGGGTTTCTGGCGGAGGCGCCCGGAGAGGCGCTGGTCGTCGTCGAGGCCGGCGAGCTTTCGGGGTCGTCCGGCTTGCGCCGGGCTTTCGAGGCGTCGCCCCATGCCGCGGCGATCGCCTGCTACCCCGACGCGCCGCGCGACCGCGCCGCGGTCATCCGTGAGACCCTGTCGGCGCACCGGGTCAGCGCCAGCCCGGACGCCGCCCAGTACCTCGTCGACCATCTCGGCGAGGACCGCCTCGCGACCCGCTCCGAGCTCGAAAAATTGGCGCTTTACGCCGGCGACGGCGGCCGGGTCGAGCTCGAGGACGCGGTTGCGTCGGTTGGTGACGGCGCCGCGCTCGAGCTCGACGACGCGGTCATGGCGGCGGCCGAAGGCGAGACGGCGCGGCTCGACCGGGTGCTCGGCCGGGTGTTTCAGCAAGGCGAGTCGCCGGTGAGCGTGGTCCGGGCGATGCTGCGTCACCTGCACCGGCTGCACGGCTTGGCGGCCCGCGTCGCCGCCGGCGCGTCGGCGCACGAGGTGGTGCGCGCGGCCCGTCCGCCGATCTTCTTCAAGCACCAGGACGGCATCCGGCGCCAGCTCGCGCAGTGGCGCGAGCCCGCCCTGCGCGCGGCATTGACCCGCCTCGCCGAGGCCGAAATCTGCATGAAGACGACCGGGCTGCCGGCCGAAACCCTGTGCCGCGAAGCCGCGTCGGCGGTGGCGCAAGCAGCAAGGCAGACGCCCGGCCGCTAGGGACAGGCGCCCTCGCCGATTGCCGCCGTGAAGGGCCCGCGGATGCGGAAGCCTGGCTACACCTCGGTCTTGGCGCCGGTGCGCTCGGTGACCAGCCGGTAATGCTCGGTGCGGCGGTGCTTTTCGAAATTGAAGACGGTGCGCCGCAGGTAGTCGCCGAGGTCGAGGTCGAGGTCGACGGCGATGACCTCGTCCTCCTCGCTCAGCGACTGCGCCGCGATCTCGCCGGTGGGGGCGACGATGGCCGAGCCGCCGATCATCGCAAACCCGTCTTCCGCACCGCATTTGGCCGCCGCCAAGACCCAGGCGGCGTTCTGGTAGGCGCCCGCCTGCAACGACAACAGATGATGAAACATCCGCAGATGCTCGGGCTCGCGGTGGTGGATGTTGAGGGTCGGCGTGTTGTAGCCGAGCGCCACGATCTCGACCCCTTGCAGCCCCATGACCCGCCAGGTCTCGGGCCAGCGCCGGTCGTTGCAGATGCACATGCCGACAACCGCGTCAAAGGCGCGCCAGACATTGAAGCCCTCGTTGCCGACATCGAAATAGCGCTTTTCGAGATGCTGGAGCGGCGCGTCGGGCAGGTGCTCGGCATGGCCGGGGAGGTGGATCTTGCGGTAGCGGCCGACGATCCGCCCGTCGCGCTCGACGAGGATCGCGGTGTTGTAATGTCGGGCCTCACCTTTCTCTTGGGTCAGCTCGGCATAGCCGAGATAAAACCCGACGCCGAGATCCTTCGCCAGCTCGAACAGCGGCCGGGTTTCGGGGCTCGGCATTTGGCACTCGAAGAACCGGTCGATTTCGGCCTGGTCGGTGATCCACCAGCGCGGGAAAAACGTCGTCAGCGCCAGCTCCGGGAACACGACAAAGCGCGCGCCGCGGCCGTGCGCCTCGCGCAGCAGCGCGACCAGCCGCTGCACCACCGCCGCCCGGCTGTCCGCCAAATGGATCGGCCCCAGCTGCGCCACCGCCGCATTCAGTCGCCGCGCCATCCCTTGCTCTCCCGCATCCGGCGAAGGCACGGAGCTTTTCACGATGCGAGCCTAACGCCTATCGAAAACCGTGATCAGTCTTGTACCGCCTATTGTATCAGGTCGAGATCGAGGTTTCGCGCGGAACGGTGTTCTGACGCGGGTTCTGACATACCGATGATCGGCGTTATTTAGTAACAGGCCTGCAAACGCGGCGAGCCAAAGGCGCGGTGGGCGAGGCGTTTGGGTGAGACCACCGGGTCGATCTCGCGATGCCTCCGGCACGGCCCGGTTCGCTCGCCGAGCGAGGGCCGCTAGCGCGGCCCCCTCCCAACCGGACGGTCGCTCCCCGCCCTATAGTCCCAGCACTCCGGTGAGCTGGCGGCCGGCATTCGCGAACGAGGCCGAGGCATCCCGGGCACCGCGGAGCTTGCTCAGCGTACCGTCCCAAAGCCCGATCCGAGCTTTGATGGCGCGGCATGCGGCATGAAGAGCCCGCTCCTGGCGATCCGGCGCGTCCGCCACCAGCGCATCGAGCAACTCACGCCCCATCGGGCCGTGACTGTCGCCGTCGAGCTCGATGTGCCGGTCGATGTAGTAGATGAAATGACGCAAACGATCATTGTCGTGATTTGCGCCGAGAGTGTCGAGGAGCCGCTGGAACATCTGCGGGATGATGTCTTCGCGACCGTAGAAGAACGCCGCCAACACCTCTTCGGTCGAGCCCGAATTGGCGAGCGCCATCGTGTGGCCGACAAAGGCTCGCACATGGGGCGGCGCGCCGATCCGCGCCAGCGCTGTTTCGACCGGAATGCCGACCTGCGCCAACGAGCAGAACGTGTCGAATTGCCTTGTGCTGGCGCCGACGTTGTCCATCGCGCGACGGTAGAGATCGAGATGGCTGACATAGCGGCCATCGGGGCCGAGATCGGTCTCCTCGCCGATCACGATATCGTTGATCAGCCGCGCTGCCCGAGCGTCCTCCGCTGGGAACCACGGCACACGGATGCAGGTCATGTCCTGCTGAAGGCGTTTTAGCAAGGACATGAAATCCCACACCGCAAAGACGTGGTCTTCCATAAAGCGCCTGAGGTCGGGGACCCCGGCGACCTGCGCGTAAATAGGATGCTCCAACAGCACCCCGCGCAGACTGCCAAGGTCGTGATGGTCGTGATTCGGCATGATCGATGCTCCGGGCCGGGGGATGAGTGCCGGGGTTGCCGCTGACATGGTCGGTCGCCCCGGTCCTCAAGACACCGGCAGATGCGGGCGTAGCGAGCGCTTCTCAATCGCTGCCGATTTGATGGGTCGATGAGAGACATTCACCAATGACCCGCAGAGGGCAAGCCGCGGCGCCGCGGGTTTTCGCCGTCTGACGCGTCTACTGCGCGGCGAACCGATACTCGAGTGATGCTCTACTCGACGCCGACCCGCCGGCGGTGCGGAGCATGTCGATCAAAGCGCGCAGCGCCGATGGCACTTGCCGATGACCGGGATAGTAAAGAAAGAACCCGTCGAAGGCGGGCGACCAATCCTCGAGCACGCGAACCAGCTGTCCCGAGCGCAGAAACGGTTCGGCGATGGCTTCGAGGGCGTAGGCGATGCCCAAGCCGTCGACCGCGGCGCGCACCGCCAGATCGGTGTCGTTGACAGTGACCCTGCCGTCGACCGCAACCTGCCGCTGCCTGCCGTCGCGCTCGAAGGGCCAGTCGAACACGGTGCCATCCGCCGCCCGCCGATACTGAACGCAGCTGTGGCAGGCGAGGTCGTCGGGAATGCGCGGAGCTGGCCGTGGTCGGCGCCCCCG
>Ga0210390_10004332_pt1 | contig 11982 bp, 10 predicted proteins | sample IncBWH11OmetaG_FD_161050 | JGI IMG/M metagenome (GOLD analysis project Ga0210390, IMG submission 161050) | Forest soil microbial communities from Barre Woods Harvard Forest LTER site, Petersham, Massachusetts, United States - Inc-BW-H-11-O ... | reverse complement strand
TGTGCCGACATGGAGGGGTCCTCGCAGGAACACGTTTGCCAGCTCATGGTTCGGCAATCCCAAAAGGACGACGACGGTCACTCCGGCCGCGACGGCAGAGACTCCTCGTCGACCGTCGCGCGCAAGAAACACGCCAACGAGAATCACGGCCGCCGCGATCAACGCAGGTACCAGGTAGAGGAGCATTCCGCGCACGCCGCTGACCAACTCGACCAGCGTGTAGACGACGGCGTCGATCGTCCAAAACGAATCGAGGGAGAGCGCCCAACCGTGGAGGGTCAGATTCCCCGAACCCATCGACTGTCCCTGCAGTACGACCGTTGCCCCGTCGGAATCTCCAGCGAAGGCGTGATGTGCGGCCGCGTAGAGGACCGCTACCAGCACGAAAAAGCCGAGCGCCCCACTCGTCATTGCCAGCCAGTGACGGGAGCTGCGCACTGGCCCCGGTGTCCTTGTCCCGTCCTCGGGGTCGGGCGGGTCGATGGAGGATATGCCTCCGGGCGCGCTGAGGCTTACCAAGGTCGGAGGCGGCGCTGTCGTTCTGACAGGTCGCGGTCGCAGCGCACGTGTTCAACGCTACCAACGCTCTTCATCGCAATCTGGCCCCGAAATGGCCTGGGTCGCCATACTTGACGCGTGCTGACCGCTCCGAGCGCGGGCTCTCCCGAGGCACCCGGCCTCGATCCGGAGCCAGCGCCCCTCACTTCTCACCTCTCTCGGCGCGCGCTCCTGGCCGAACGGGGTGCGTGGAGTCTTCTTTGGTTGGCCGTCATCACGGGTGGGGTGAACCTGTGGGGATTCTGGTGGTGGTCATCCACCGTGGTCGCTTTGGCCCCATTGATGGTCGCCGGCGGCCTGCTCGGTCTTGCTTACTGTTGGTTGGTCAGCAGTCCGCGATCGCCGCTGTTTCAGGGGATCACGCTTGGCGCAGTGATGGTGGCCATGCTGTTTCCCCAGTCGATCGAGATCAGTACTCGCAAGTTCTATTCCACGGACTCCGCCGCCTTCGACCAGGTCGCGGCGCATGCCTTTGCCCACGGAGCCGATCCCTATGTGGCGTCCATGTCGAGTGTCGCTCAGCTCCTGAGTGTCCCGTCCCGCTTTTGGACCTACACCGTCGATGGCGCCCATGTAAGTCATTTCTCGTACCCGGCTGGCTCGTTTCTTCTCAATCTTCCAGCCACGGCGCTCGGTCTGCATATGGCGGCCGACTGGACCGATCTCATCGCGTGGCTCCTGACAACCCTGATTTTGTTCGTCCTCCTTCCGGCATCCCTCCGATGGCTCGCCCTGCTCCTTGGGCTGACCCCGTTCTTCCTCGGTACGTTCTCATCAGGAGGTACTGACGCTTTGTTCCTCCCGTTCCTCCTCATAGCGGTATGGCGCTGGGACAGGTACGGCCGTTCCGACGAGTCCGGACCAGCTCGATGGATCGGACCGATCGCGTTGGGAATTGCATGCGCCATCAAGCAGACGCCGTGGTTCGCAGTCCCGATCCTGGTCGTCGGCGTCTACCTCGAAGCGCGCCGGTTCGGTTCGAATTCCGTGCGGGTAAGCCTGCGTTATCTGCTTACAGTGGTGGCGGTCTTCCTGGCCGTGAACCTCCCCTTTGTCGTCTGGCATCCCTCGGCCTGGTGGCACGGCACGCTTATCCCGTTGACAGGCGGGCTGGTGGCTGACGGCCAGGGTCTGGTGACTCTGGCCACGCATGGCCTGACCGGCGGAGTGAACCTGGATGTTCTCAGTGTCACCGGGGCCCTGGCCATGCTCGCCGCTGTTGCCGCATTTGTCGCGTGGTACCCGCAACTCAAACGAATCTGGCCGCTGCTGGTCGTGATCCCGTTCTTCTTCTCGCCGCGCAGCCTTTCGAGCTACCTCGTTGACTTCGTTCCGATCGTCTTGGTCGCCGCCGTCTCAGTGGACGGCGCTCCCGCGGAGGCGTCCGAGATAGGTCCGAAACCGAGGACTTCATTGAAGCCGTCGCAGGTGGTGTTTGCGATCTCATGTGTGGGCGTCGTCGTCTCGTCGTTTGTGGCGTTCAGCGGACCGCCGCTGCAGCTGAGTGTTCGCAGCATCCGGACCTCCGACGCAGGTCGGGTGATGGATGCCGTGACAGTCACGGTCGTCAACCGTACGTCTGTCCGGCTCGTTCCACATTTCCTCGTGAACACCGCAACCAGTGAGAACTACCAGGGTTTCTGGATCCCTGCGACGGGGCAGTCCGCCGCAGTCGGACCACATCACTCCGAGACGGTCACGCTGTACCCGCCAGCAAAGATTGCGACGCCACAACATGGCGCCCACTGGCTTGTCGAGGCGTACACCTCATCTCCCACGTGGTTGAGCACCTCCTCTTTGGTGCCGTTCCCCTTTTGAAGTCTTTTCCCATCGGCTCTATCCGGACGCGTAAGCCTCGGATGGTCCTGACGCCCGAGCGTCCGGCACGACGTCGTCCCGAGGACTTGCGAGCTGATCGGGCGCCGCGTCCCTTATGAAAGTGGTGCGCGGAACACGGAAGAACGAGCTAACGGCGGCGAGGGCCTAACCCGATGGCGCGCACGAATCGGTTGATCTGTCGGTTCCCTTCGCGATAGATCACCCGTCTGGCGCCGCGTTGGGCCGCTCCGCCGGCCGCCCCGGACAGGCCGCCACGACGGTATCCGTGTTCCACGGCTTCGACGTTCCCGAGGTCACGGGCGATCCGGTACAGCTGTGATCGCGTGGTGCTCATGCGCTGGCCTCTTTGGCCGAACGGTCGGCGAGGATGATGCGTTCGACGATGGCCCGCAGCTGGTCGGGATCGTCCGTCTCTTCCATGAGGGTGAGGTCATTGGGAGCGACGCCGGCGCAGCCCAGGCCGTCGTCGTCGAACTCCGCGGCGCGCCACTGCAGCCAGGAAGACCCGTCCGGGTCGTTCCCGTCCTCGTCGATGGCGTTCACGAGGGCGACGAGCTCGATTTGGCCGTCGGGATGGACGTCGTACTCGATGAACAACATGGCGGTTCAGCCCGGCAGTCGCCGCCAGACGGCCTGGGGGAGGAGCCGAAAGACCGAGAAGACGTACCGCAGAAGGGCCGGCGACCAGATGACGGCATCTCCTCGCTCCAGGCCGCGGACGATGTCGCGTGCCACACGCTCGGGTCCCACCGCGAACGGCGCCGGAGGCCGTCCAGCGGTCATCTTCGTGTGGACGAAGCCGGGTCGTACCACCTGCACGGAGATGCCTGTCCCGCGGACCGCCTCACCGAGCCCGAGGGCGAACCCGTCGAGCCCTGCTTTCGCAGCGCCGTAGACGAAGTTCGACCGTCTGACCCGAAAACCGGCGACCGAGGAAAGCACGACGATCCGGCCGTGACCCTGCTGCTGCAGCCGGGCGGCCACCTCAGACAGTGCGGCCGACGGCCAGGTGACGTTGACCGTCATGAGTTGCGCGATGCGCTGGGGATCTCGCTCGTCGGTCTCCTGGACCCCGAGCTCTCCCACCGCCAAGATCACGAGGTCGACCTGCTCGTTGGCCGCTTCGAAACAGAGGCGCACGGTCTTGTCGACCTCCCCTGTCGAAGTCGCGTCGAAAGTGACAGTCGCAACGTTTTCGACGGTCCGGCCGAGTTCGCCGGCGGATTCTGCTAACGCCGACGCGTTCCGGCCGCCGAGAACCACGGTGCGGCAGCGCTGCTCGGCCAGGATGTTGACGACCTCGCGTGCGATATCGGAGGTACCTCCGAGGACGACGACCGATTGGGGGTGGCCGAAGGCGTCGTACACCGCGTCAGCCGTGACTCTGGTTCATTGCCGACATCGCGATGAAATCGCGTGCCCACCAGGACGTGAAGTATCGGGTAGATCCACCTGCCATGCCCGGTAACAATAGAGTGCCGTTCAGTGGGTTCGCTTGTCCGGTGGGCGTTGACGGTCGGTAGATGCTGTAATTCACCCAGTCGGTGTTGATGTCGAGTTCCATCGCCCGCACCGCACCGGCCCTCACGAGGATGTTGGCCAGGTCGACGATATCGAGCCCGGGGCCACCGACGTAGACCAAGGCACCGTTAGCGGTGACCCCCAACCCCGAGCGCCACACGTAATCGGCACCACCGAGGGTGGCGCCCCACTGCGTCGCGCTGGCGTCATACGCCGCAGGGACCACCTGACCGTTGTCGACGAGAAGGTCGAGGTTCTGGCGCACGGACTCGACGCTGGAGGTCATGGACACATCTCGGCCCCATTGGCCGACGGTCGATGAGCCGTCCTTGTACACGACGAATGAGGCGGCTCCGGCTCGGAGGGGATCAATCGTCTTACCGTCCGTGTAGTAGCCGCCGTTTGCGTCGGGGATGAGAAAGCCGGCGTTGAACGCGGTCACCAAGGAGGTGGCATCGGTTGGCGAGATCGGCGCTGAATGCGTGTATGGCCCGCCGCCCGGGATCTGGCTACCCGAGTAGAGCGTCGCTTTCAGGAGGGTGGTATCCATCCAGGCCACGCCGACCACGAAGCTGGTGTGGATCGTGCTGGGCCGCAATGCCGTCGTGTACACCGCGGGCACGCCGTCGACCAATCGTCCAGCCGGTGACCATTGCCCCTCACCCGCAACGGGCGGGCTGGCGATCGGCACGATCGGTGCCGGCTCGGGGAGATGCTGCACCGTCGTTGCCAATGGGAGGTTCGCGGTCTTCGGCTTATGGATCGATCCCTTCGGGAGAGCACCGCCGACCTTGGGCGGATGATGCGAATACCACTCGTTCTCCGCCCAGTTCACGATCGAAGACGCACCGTGCTCTCGGAACCACTCCGCGAGGCGGGCGCTGGCGGAGGTGCCGAGAGCCGGGTTGGTCAGCGCTCCGCCGATCGAGATTGCCAACCAGATGAGACAAGCGGAGAGGACCAGGCCGATGATGGCAAAGGCCTTCCGACGCCGTCGGTGTCTCCCGGAGCGGGACCAGCGGGGCCTTGGATGCGACTTCCCTTCTGATTCTTCCAGCTCGATATCGAGATCGTCTTCGATCGGGGGACTCAGCACGGACGCTCCACGGTTTGCAGCGCGTTGTTCGGGCATGACGGGACTGCCCTGGCCCGGCGGGTCACGTGTGAGCGATGGCCGCGATATCCCCGACGGTGAGGGCACAGCGCTGGCCAGGAACTACGTGGCCGCGCCGAACCCCAGGGCAATTTCCCATCTCCTCAGAGTAATGGGCAGAGACTGACGGACGGATGAACTTCCGGGCTTTTCAGGCTAAGGAGTCCGTAAAGGGGTGCTCGACGGTGAACGGCATCTTCGCCCGGCGTTGCACGGTGCGAGGCCAGCTCGCCTCCATCCGGGCACCCCCCAGATCAGACACCCCGATTTCCCACGAGCCCTCAGTCGCCCGGATCACTGAATCCGCAATGGCCAACCCGAGGCCCGTGCCGATCTCGGCGTCGCTGGCGCGATGGAAACGGTCGAAGACCGCTTCGCGCTGGTCGTCGGGGATACCGGGTCCAGAGTCGTCGACGCGCAGAATGACGCGGTTCCCGGCACTGCGGACACTGACTTCCACCCGCCCTTTTTCGCCAGCGAATTTGCACGCGTTGTCGATGAGAACCCCGGCGAGGCGATCGATCCATACTTCCGACGCCTGCACCGTGAACGGCTCGGCGCCGACCCGTTCGATCGACAGAGCGACGTCATTGGTCGTCGCCACGGCGCCGAAACGTTGCACGCAGGCCTCCGACACCGCGGCCACATCCGTCACGCCGAGGGAATTCGCTGGGATTGTCTCGTCGTCCGCGCGCGCCAGCCAGAGCAGGTCCTCGACGATGCGCCTGAGCCGTGTGCTCTCCCGCCCCACGCGTTCCAAGATTTGCCGGTAGGACGCGGGGTCACGAGGACGATCGAGCGCCAGGTCTACTTCCGCTTCTATGACTGAGATGGGAGTACGAAGCTCGTGCGAAGCATCCGCGGTGAACTCGGCCTGACGTCGGCGCACAAGTTCCGACGGCGCGGCGGCGCGCAGGCCAACCACCACCGCACCACAGAAGACGATCACGGTCAGGATCGCGCCGAACGCGATCTCAGCCAGCAACAGAGTCGTCCGGATGTTCGAGGCATTGGCCATGCTCTGGCCGGCGACGATGGTCTGGCCGTGCGTTTGTGTTGAATCGAATCGGAAGGTCGAACTGCCCACAGGCAACGACACCGGAGCAGAGCCCCAGTTCCATGCTGGAAGCTTGGGCGCACCCTCCGTCAGCGAGGTAACGACGCCCGTGGGGCTGATCGTCCACAGGAACGAAGGTGCATCGTCCAGGTCGGGTGTCTCGTTGCCCCCCTTGTCAGGCGTTGGCTGCGGACGCGCGTCCTCGACCCGGTCCGCTAAGCGTGAGTCGACGTCCGCGACCAGGTGGTGCGTCACAATCGCGTTGACCACGACCGCGGTAACGGTGTAGAAGGCCATGACGAGCAGGGTCGTGATGGCGGCAACGCGCACGACATGGCGCCGGTGTGCCCGAGCCATATTCATCCCTCGTTCATCCGGTATCCCAGCCCGCGGACGGTCTCAATCTGGGCGCGGCTGCCGGACAATTTGGCGCGCACGCGGCCGACGTGCACATCGATCGTGTTCGAACCGACGGCGTCCGCCTCGTCGTCCCATACCTGCACAGCGATCGTTCGGCGCGTCACGACCGCAGGAGACCGCCTGAGGAGCACTTCGATCAAAGATGTCTCGATCGCCGTGGTTGCGATGGGCTGACCCGAAACCGATACGACGCGTGTAGCCGGATCGAATCGCAGATCGGCACACTCCAATATGGGCTGGTTCGTCAGAGGTGGCCGCCGTTGCAACGCACGGATCCGTGCGAACAGCTCGGAGATCTCGAAGGGTTTCACGAGATAGTCGTCGGCGCCACTGTCCAGTCCGGTGACGCGGTCAGCAGCGGTATCGCGCGCCGTCAACATGAGAATCGGCGTGCGATCGCCGGCGCGCCGCACTGCTTCCACGACTTCTATGCCGGTTTGCTCCGGCATGCGCCAATCGAGCACTGCCACGTCGTACTGGTAGGCGCGCAAGTGTCGAAGCGCGGCGCACCCGTCCGCGACCGTGTCGACGACATAGCCGTGCTCCCGTAAACCTCTCTCGAGAACCGATCGCAGCGCCGTGTCGTCTTCGGCAACAAGCACCCTCACGACGCGTTCCAACCCACGAACGACATGCATTCAGGCTACGAGGTGGAGTTCATCGATCGGTATCGGGAATCGTCATTCTTCCGTCAGGTTGCCTCCGTAGTGTCCAATCGAGCCGATGAGCCCATCGTCTTTCCGCCCCCCTCAGCCCGTTCGCCGTGTCCGGCGCCCCCGCGCCGCCAGAGCCCGCGAACGGGCGCAGGCCCGCATCAGGTTCATCACCGGAGCGGTCATGCTGGGCGCAGGCGGCGCCACCGCGTGGATGGGCGAGCTGGTTGCCTCGGAGCATCCGGGCGCGGCAGTGCCCGCTCCATCGGCGCAGCCCGACATGCCGGGTTCGACCGTGCCACCCGGCACGCCGGGCACGGCCGCCCCTTCCAGGACGGCACCAGTGGCTCCGGCCCCGACGACGCTTCCGCCGACGACCACCACAACGAGGCCGGTCGTGACGTCGGGTGGGTCTTCGTTCCGCTAAGAGCGGCCCAAATCGAGGAGCCTTCCGCCTTTAGGGCGATGGAAATCAGTCTTAGGGCGAATCCATTTGGCTTGCGCCGTACAGTCCTGGCGCCCAAGATGACCGCCAAACGAATGGCGGGAGCAAGGTAGACCGTGACCCATTTCCTTTATTCAGCGGGGTACGCCGCCGTATTTTTGCTGAGCTTCATCTCGGCCATGGGGCTGCCCGTCGGCTCGGAATTGGCGATCATCGGCGGCGGCGCACTCGCCAGCGGCGAGGTGCACGGGGGCAAGCCCCTGAATCTGGCCATCGTGATCATGCTCGCCACACTCGGAGAGGTGCTCGGATCGGGGGCCGGCTACGCCATCGGTCGCTTTGGTGGCCGGCCGCTTGTCGACCGTGTCGGCAAGTACGTCCTCTTGACGCACAAGGACCTCGATCGGGCCGAGGCCTGGTTCGCCCGCCGGGGGGAGCCGGTCGTGTTCTTCGGCCGATTCATCCCGCTCCTGCGTTCCTTCGTGTCCTTCGCCGCCGGTCTCGGCGAGATGGCGATCGCCAAGTTCTTTCTCTTCACTGTGATTGCGTGTGCCATCTGGTGTACGGCCCTGGCTGCTGTCGGCTACAGCCTGGGCAGCACGTACGACCATGTCGTCAACGCGTTCAGCTACGCCGGCTATGTCTTGGTGGCACTCGCGGTCGTCGCCGTGGTGGTGGTGTTCTGGCACCGGTATCGGAGCTACAAGGCCGAGCAGGTCCAGGGGCGGCACCAGCGCCAGGCTTGAGCGGTTCCCATCAGGACTGCACCTGCAACCTGATTGCTACCCGACGTCCACAATGGCTGGTCAGCGCGGACACGAAGAGAACAACTGGCGCAATTTAGGGCCAAATTGCCTATAAAGACTGACTAAAGGCGTTGAACTCCGATAGCGCCGGTGTTACCTTCCGAGGCGGAGGAAGTTCCGGGGGAGGGGGAAGCATGACGATGTTGCGTCGTGCTCGTGACGCGATGGTTCGCCTTTGCGGGAGGCTGAGCGGGCGCACCCTCGGGGCCGGCCAGGTCTACGCCCTTCACGATCGCGCCCTGCTGCGCGATCTCTTCGAGGCGACGCTCGACGTGAACCGGTCCATGGGCACCGAAGAGACCAAGGACGCCGTGTTGGCCGCCGCGGTTGCCCTGCTTCGTTCCCCGCAGGTGACCCTGAACCCGACGCAGCCCGAGAGCGGCGGGATGTGGGCACCCATGTCGTTCGACGACCGGACGGTCTGGCTCGGCGTGACCGGTCGCAGCCGGACCGAACCCTTCGACCCCGGTGATCGCGCCCTTCTCGACGCGCTGGCCTCCGTCGGGTCCGTCGCCCTCTCGAATGCCCACCTCTACGGGGAGGTCCAGCGCCAGCGGGAACGACTGTCCACCATCACGAGCAGCCTGGGCGAGGGTGTCTGCGCCATCAGCGAGAGAGGCGAGGTCACGTTCATGAACCCCGCCGGCGCCGGCATGCTCGGGTGGTACAGCCTCGGTCCGGGCTCGGGGGAGGAGGGACCCTTGTTGTCGGCGGCCGAGACGCCCCGTTTCCTGCTCGATCCCGCCATGCGGGCAATGTCGTTGCGCCGCAACGTCACCATTCACGACACGAGGTTCGAACGCCCGGACGGCTCGCATTTCCCTGTGACCCTCACAGCGTCGCCCGTCGTGGATGGCTCGTCATCGGGCGCAGTGATCGTGTTCCGCGACACGTCGGAACGCAAAGCGTTCGAGGAACAGCTGGCTCGGCATGCGTTCCAGGACGCGCTCACCGGACTGGCCAACCGGCGCCTCCTGCTCGACCACCTCGACCACGCGCTGCTCCAGGCGGATCGAAACGACAGCCAGGTTGCCGTGCTCTTCTGTGACGTGGACCGGTTCAAGCTCGTCAACGACAACCTTGGCCACCAGGTGGGTGACGAGCTGTTGCGTGTCATCGGCGAACGCCTGCGCCGTTCCGTGCGCCTTGGCGACACGCTCTCCCGCTTCGGGGGCGACGAATTCGTCATTCTGCTCGAAGGCATTCATTCGCCCGACGACGCGCTCGTCGTGGTCGAGAACTTGCTCAGTGCCCTGCGAGAGCCGGTCACCCTCAGCGGTGGCCACGAGCTCGTGGCTTCCATGAGCATCGGCGTCGCCCTCGGCGAATACGGCAAGTCCCGTGACGACCTCCTGCACGACGCGGACGTCGCCATGTACCGGGCGAAAGAACGTGGTCGAGGAGGCCAGTACGCGATCTTCGATCCCGACATCATGGGTGGCCGTTCCGTGAGCCGTCTGGACCTGGACACGGCGCTCCACCACGTCGTCGAGCGCGACGAGATCGAAGTCGTCTACCAGCCGCTCGTCTCACTCGCGGATCGGCGCATCGTCGGTGCCGAGGCGCTGGTGCGTTGGAACCACCCCGAGCACGGCCTACTGCTGCCGGCGCAGTTCATCCAGCTGGCCGAGGACAACGGCACGATCCTGCCGATCGGCCGCGCCGTGTTCGAGCAGGCATGCCTGCAGGCGAAGGCCTGGCACGAAGCGCACGGGACATCCCTCCAGGTCGGGGTCAACCTCTCGGCCCGGCAGTTCCAACAAGAAGGCCTTGCCGAGGAGATCGCGAGCGTGATCAAGGCCACCTCGGTCGACCCGTCACAGATGTGTCTCGAGATCACCGAGAGCCTCGCGATGGACGACGTGGAGCTGACCTCGACCATCTTGACCCGGCTGCACACGCTCGGCGTGCGCGTGGCCATCGATGACTTCGGGACCGGCCACTCTTCGCTTGGCTATCTGGCACGGTTCCCGATCGACGTCGTCAAGATCGATCAGAGCTTCGTACGCGACATCGACCGCGATCGGGTCAAGTCGGCGATCGTGTCCGCCGTGGTCGCGCTCTCGCATGAGATCGGGTCGACGACCGTGGTCGAGGGCGTGGAGACCGTGGCACAGCTGGAGGTGCTGAAGTACCTCGGCTGTGAGGTCGCGCAGGGCTTCTACTTCGCCCGGCCGGTTCCGGCCGCTGCCTTCGACAAGTTGCTGGCCGCCAACGCCAATCCGACGCCCGATCTGCGCGTCGTCCGGGGGGCGCTGGCGGGTTAGAGGAGATCGCGCCCCTCCCATTAGGATTGGCCGGTGGCCGATCGGGACAGCTGGCAAGCCGAATTCGACTGTTCTCCAATGCGGGGCGCCCGTTTCGAGACCATGTCCGGCGTCCCGCTGGACCCGGTGTACGGTCCGGCCGACGCCGAGCTGCCCGGCCAGTTCCCCTACACCCGGGGCCCGTATGCATCCATGTATCGCTCCCGCCTCTGGACCATGCGCCAGTTCGCCGGGTTCGGGACCGCCGCCGACACCAACGGTCGCTTCAAGGAGCTCCTCCGCGCCGGGGGCGACGGGCTCTCCACCGCGTTCGACATGCCGACCCTGCTGGGTCGCGACTCAGACGATGCCCTGGCCAAGGGCGAGGTCGGTCGGGCCGGCGTCGCGGTCGACACCCTCGACGACATGGAGACGCTCTTCGCGGACATCGACCTCGGCGCCGTCTCCACGTCGATGACGATCAACTCGCCGGCCGCACCCATCCTGGCCATGTACGTCAAGGTGGCCGACAAGACGGGGGTCGCGCGCTCCGCGCTGAGCGGGACGATCCAGAACGACATCTTGAAGGAGTACCAGGCGCAGAAGGAGTACGTCTTCCCGCCGCGGCCCTCCGTGCGCCTCGTCACCGATGTCGTCCGCTTCGCCGCGGCCGAGCTGCCGCGCTGGCACCCCGTGTCCGTGTCGGGCTACCACATCCGCGAGGCCGGATCGACGGCCGCCCAGGAGCTGGCCTTCACGCTGGCCAACGGGTTCGCCTACGTCGAGGCCGCCGTCGCGGCCGGCTCGGACGTCGACGAGTTCGCGCCCCGCCTGAGCTTCTTCTTCAACGCGCACATCGACTTCTTCGAGGAGATCGCCAAGTACCGCGCGGCCAGGCGCATCTGGGCCCGTTGGATGCGCGATCGCTACGGTGCCATCAAGGAGCGCTCGCTCCAGCTGCGTTTCCACACCCAGACCGCCGGCGTCTCGCTGACCGCCCAGCAGCCCCAGGTCAACCTCGTTCGCGTTGCCATCGAGGCTCTGGCGGGCGTCCTCGGCGGCACGCAGAGCCTGCACACCGATTCCTTCGACGAGGCCTTGGCCCTCCCCACGGAGCACGCCGCCCGGTTGGCCCTGCGGACCCAACAGGTCATTGCCGAGGAGTCGGGCGTCGTGCACGTGGCCGACCCGCTCGGAGGATCCTGGTTCGTCGAGGAGTTGACCGACGAGCTCGAGCGCCAGGCCGAGGAGGTGTTCACGCACCTGCTCGACGAGGGCTCGGGC
>Ga0210390_10004330_pt1 | contig 11986 bp, 7 predicted proteins | sample IncBWH11OmetaG_FD_161050 | JGI IMG/M metagenome (GOLD analysis project Ga0210390, IMG submission 161050) | Forest soil microbial communities from Barre Woods Harvard Forest LTER site, Petersham, Massachusetts, United States - Inc-BW-H-11-O ... | reverse complement strand
TGCAGATAGTCATTTGCAGGCTGTGTAAACTCGTGGATTTTGTCTCCGATGCCGTTGCCCGCCGGGCGATGTCCAATGAGCGATTGTGTCCAAAACCACACGACCAAACTGGCTGCGATGATGAGTACGCGCTTGATACGTTGAAATGGAGTTCCTTTTTCCGGTGGCTGCCGAATGGCCTTCGAATGACCAGGATCGTCCGGTTGCTGTTCCCTCTCCGCTCCCATCGGATGGGAGGGGAGAGGGTCAGGGTGAGGTGAGGGTTGGGGCATGGAGGCAATTTTTACTTTTAATTAACTGGTTGCTCAACCGACAACTTTTGCGCCATATTCCGGACCTCGCGCAGATCCAGCTTGCCAGTCCCTAAATATGGAAATTTCTCCACCCGAAAAAACTGGTCCGGCCTTGGCTTCCAGATGTTTGGCAAATCACATTGCGTTAGTTTTTCCACGCATGCGGACAAATGGTCTGGCGGCAAGCGGTGCAACACCACAAGCCGTTCGCCTTTTTTCTGGTCGGGCACGCCCGCCACGACAAATGTTTGCTCGGTCGCGCCGGCCAGTTCGTGCAGTTTTTCTTCCACTTTAATGTGCGGGACCATCTCGCCGCCAATTTTGCTGAACCGCGACAATCGGTCGGTGATTTGGAGAAAACCATCTTCATCCTGGTTTGCAATGTCGCCGGTTGTGTACCAGCCATCGCGAAGCACTTCGGCGGTTTTTTTGGGCTGACCGAGATAACCCTGCATGATGTTTGGGCCGCGAACCAGCAGCAAACCCGACTGGCCGTCCGCAACCGGGGCGTACGAGTCCGGGTCCACAATCCGCACGGCCATGCCGGGAAGCGGATGACCAATCTTGCCGTGTTTCCCGCCGACCTGTCGAAAACCTGCGGCCCGAAAATCCTGCGAATTCACCGACACCGCCGGTGAACATTCCGAGCAACCGTATCCTTCCAGCGGCCGGATTCCAAAGTGCTCCTCGAAGGCGGTCGCGAGCCGGTCCGGCAATTTTTCCGCGCCGGTCATGACCAGGCGCAAACTGCCAAACACTTCCGGCGGACAACCGCGAATAAAAAATTGCAAAAACGTCGGCGTCGCCAGCAGGAAGCTCAGCGCGTATTGATGCACTAAATGGCCAATGCCTTTCGGGTCCAGCGGATTGGGATGGTAAACAGCGCGGATGCCGAGTACCGCAGGCAGGCAAAGTGTGCCGGTAAAACCAAATGAATGGAAGAACGGCAAGATGCCCACGACGCCATCCGAACTCTTAAACGCAAACACCTGCTCCAACTGTTCGATGTTCGACGCGATATTATAATGGCTGAGCAAAACACCCTTTGGCACGCCCGTGCTGCCGCTCGAAAAAATAATCGTTGCCACGTCATCCAGGCTGCCTTTTTTCGTGCGTCCCAGCCATCGCTCCAAGACTCCCGCCGGAAAGAAAATGGCCGCCACAGCCGCGCTCAATTTTTCGATTATGCCTGGATTCGCCGCGATATCTTCGATGAACAACGTTTCCGCGGGAACTTTAATCTTCACTTTTTCGAGAAATGTCTTCGACGTCAGGACGGTTTTGATTTGGCACTGGTTGATGCACGATTCCAGCACCGACTCGGAAACGGTGTAATTGAGATTCACCGGAACTTTGCCATTCAACAGTGCCGCGAAGTTCGTCAGCGCTCCGGCGACCGATGGCGGCAGCAGCAATCCGACTCGCTCCTGCCCGTCCCAGGCGCGGCGTAATCGTCGCGCCAGAAAAATCGTTTTCGTGAGAGCGGAAAGGGAAGACACCTTTGCGTTCTGGCCGTCGGCCATGGCGAACTTGAACGGATGTTTGCGCGCTGTTTTGACAAACGAACGATGCAAAAGCCGCAGGCTGTTGCGTCTGAAGACCCACGCATCGGCGACCAATTCCTGGATCTGTTGCCGTACTTCCATGGGATTCGCATCGTGCGGCATGGGGCGTCCGAAGTTGATGGTGATGTGGTACGGGATCTGCCGTGGCAATTTCCAGAACATGCGTCCGCCCTCATAACTGAATATGCTGCCCCAAACGCCATCCATCCCCACCGGAATGATCGGCGCGTTGACGTCCTTCATGATGCGTTCAAATCCGCGCCGGAACGGGAGCAATTGCCCGATGCGTGTGATTTGTCCCTCGGCAAAAATACAAACCACTTCACCGGCCTGGATGGCTTCCGTGGCCACACGCAACGATTGAATCAAGTCCCGAGGACCCATGTCCGAGGCAATCGGTATCACTCCCAGCAGGCGCGCGAACGGACGTATCCACGGCACGTCAAAATTATTTCGATGCATGATAAACCGCACCGGCCGATCTACCGACGCCAGGAAAAACATGGCATCCGCGAAGGAAGTGTGATTGCAAACGAACAGCGCGCCGCCGCGCTCCGGAATATTGTCCCGGCCAATGACACGAATCCGATACACCGTCCGCGTCGCCGCCCAGAGCACGAACCGAATCAGCGAATCGGGCAGGAGATAGACGGTATAAATTGTCGCCGCCAGCGTCAGGAAGCCGGAAACCAGAAACACCGCCTGCGGTCCCAGGTGCAGGGTTTCGGTCAACAAGTAGTGGACCGGCCAAATCGCAAAGGCGCCGACGAACGAAAGCAAATTCGCGGCGGCAATTACTTCGCCTTTTTTGTCGGGATCCGGCCGGTGCTGAATGAGCGCCGAAATAGGAACTATATAAAAGCCTCCGGCAAATCCCAAAAATGCCAGCCACACCATCGAGGAAGCAAACGAATGAACAAAAAACATTCCGAAACACCCGGCCGAAATGCCGGCGATGCCGAGCGGAATGAGGCCGGTTTCAATTTTATTGCCCGAAAGGTAGCCCGCCGCCACGCTCCCGAGGCCCACCCCGAGCGCCACGGCGCAATTGAGGAGACTGATTCGTTCATCTGAAACCTTCAGCACGTCGGAACCGAAGAAGAAAATGTCCAGCATCAGAAGCGAGGCGATGAAAGTGAAATACATGTTTCCGAGCACCGCCAGCTTCAACGACCGCTCCCGGCGGATCAATCCGATGCGTTTCCACAAATCGCTAACGAAATTCGGGTCGAATACTCGCTTCGGGTCTGCCGCCGGCACATGTCCGACGCCGAGACTGCATAAGAGCCCCAATCCGGCCAGCGCAATCAAAATCACACCCGAAATCAGTTGCCGACTACCAAGCCTGTCGGCCAGCTCACCCGCGGCGACCACGCCGAGGATGATGGCCATATACGTCCCCAGTTCAATAAGCCCGTTTCCCCACGAAAGCCTTCTCTCCGGCAATTGTTCCGGCAGCGACCCATATTTCGACGGCCCGAAAATCGCGCTGTGGACGCCCATCAAAAACACGCACGTCAGCAATATCCACAAATTGCTCAAAATGAATCCAACGAACGCGACCGCCATGACCCCGATTTCGAACACTTTAACCCCGATCATCACGCTTCGTTTGCTGTATCGGTCCGCCAGGTACCCGCCTCCCATCGAGAACAAGATGAATGGCAGCGAAAACAATGCCGCGACCCATTCGCTAATCCGATGCTGATCGGACAGCGACACGTTCATCCCCAGCATCATAAAGACGACCAGCGTCTTGAGCAGGTTATCGCTAAACGCCCCCTGAAACTGCGTGACAAACAGACTCCAAAATCCCCCGGTAGGGAGGCTGCGCTGCGGCGTCACCGCCCGTACAGCGGGCGGAACATTCGCGGTAGTTCGCTCAGCCCTGGTATCCGGTGATGACGTTGTTTCTGCTTCTGCCATAACGGTATCTTGTTTCTACGACAAGAGCATACCGCACCCCGCCATTAAAGGCGCAATTGAAAAAAATTCGGGATTAGCTGTTTTTTCAATGATGCCTGTGCGTAGCTGGTAGGGACGCTGCGCTGCGGCGTCAGTGCCGCGTGCAGCGGCGCAACCGAGGATAGAACGAAGTCGGACCTTATGCAGCCGAGGCACAAGGCTCAAACTGAGAACCCCCATAGCGGGTTCAATATAATACAGGGCAAAGTGCGAGTCTTGGCAAGTGGCGCTGTCACCGAGCGCGACGCCTTGGGTTAACGGAGCAAAAATATATGGCCGCTAACTGCGATACCGCGAGAGATCGCAAGTGGCGCTGCCACCGCGAATCTGATCTGCGGTCTACCCTTCGATTCACGAAAGCTCCTCCGTGCCGCACATTATTTGTGTATATGTAAATATTGAGGGTGGGAGCGGGTGTGTAAACGGGCGGGCTTTTTCGATAGGGGTGTGTACGGGAAAGGAGTTAAACGACCCGGCTTCGCTACGCTACGCCGGGCACGACGCCCAATGCCGAAGGGCGAATTTTGAATGGCTCGCGGTGCGACCGCACTTGCGAACATGGCGCGTGCCCGGCGGCGAGGTGGCCGCGCCACTTGCAAACAGCCGCCCTAACCGGCGGGCGGTGGCAGCGCCATTTGCGAACAGCCTACCCCACAAAGCAAAAGGTCAACGCATGCCATCATACGCGCAACGCCGAAGGGCGGATTCCCCTTGGCTGATTTTGAAGACCCTCCTCTTCTAAAGCTACGGAGGGCAAGCGAGGATGAGCATGAGGATGAGGAGGAGGAGGATTTCCCGAGGTGCAAAACGCCCTTTTCCCGCTTCCCGTCTCGCCTGCAAAATTCTACCCTTGCCAAATGTCATCAGCCAAATCCTGGCGCATCGAGGCGGTAATTTTTTTCCTTGCCGCGCAGGCACTCTGCTGGTTTTCGGGTAACTTATTGATTGTTGTGCTCCATAAAGCCCATGTTTCCGGCTTTAAGGATTTGGAGACCGGTTTTGGCCCCGTTTTAATCGCCACTTTGAGTCTCCAGGGTGCAACCTGGATTTTGATGCCCATTTTCTTTGGACTGCAAAACATCCGCATGCGGGACGGCCTCGGACTGGCCAAAAAAAAGCTCTTCCTCGCGCCGCTGCTGGCGGTTGGGGCGCTCATCATTATCCTGCCCGCCGCCGAGGCGCTGCAATGGGCGTCTATGCGGCTCATGGATAAAATTCATCTGAAATACCAAACCGAAACCGCCGTCAGTTTGTTCACCGGCGCAACTTCCCGGCCGGAGCAAATTTATCTTGGCATTTTTGCCGTCGTGATCGCGCCCGTCGCCGAGGAATTCATTTTTCGCGGCGTCCTGTTCACCTTCATAAAACAGCTCGGTTTTCCAAAAATCGCCTGGATCGGCGTCAGCCTCTTGTTCGCCTTCATCCACGCCGACGTCGCGATTTTTATTCCGCTCTTTGTGCTCGCGCTTGCCCTGACCTGGCTCTATGAAATGACCGACAGCCTCGCGGCCCCCATCGCCACCCACGCCCTCTTTAACGCAGCCAACCTGGTCCTTCTCGCCTATGGCTCCCAATGATTTCCGCTTTAACGCTACGAACTGTGGCAGGGACAGCGCGCTCCGCAAGTGGCGCTGCCACCGCTGTTCCCGCCCGCGCAGAGCGGGCGGAACGAACGCGGGGGAGCGTCCGACTACGAAAGTTGCGTCGCTAAACGCGACGCTGACGGCGCAGCGCGCCGTCCCTACCACAAAACCTCAATGACTGAATTCGATCTCATCGCCAAACTGACCAAATCCCTCCCGGTCAATGATACCGTCGTCACCGGCGCCGGCGACGACTGCGCCGTCCTTGATTTCGGCCTGCCCGAAAAACTGTTTCTATTCAAAACCGACGCCGTGGTCGAAGGCGTCCATTTCACCCGTGAAACGCCGCCGGAAAAAATCGGACGCAAAGCCCTGGGCCGCTGTTTAAGCGACATCGCCGCAATGGCCGGAACCCCGGCGGCCGCTCTCATCACTATCGGTCTGCCCAGGAATTTCGACCCGGAATTCGTCGCGAAGATTTACGACGGCCTAAACGCCCTGGCTCGAACCGTCAGAGTGGCCATCGTCGGCGGCGAAACCACGACGAATCCCGGCGGCATTTTCATTTCCGTCGCTCTGTTGGGAACCGTCACCCGCGGAAAACATATCCTGCGCGGCGGCGCGCGCAGCGGCGACGCCATTTTCGTCACCGGTGAACTCGGCGGCTCACTCGCCGGAAAACACCTCGATTTCGAGCCGCGCATAGTCGAAGCGCGCTGGCTCGCCGACCATTTCCCTATCCACGCCATGGCCGATTTAAGCGACGGCCTCGCCGGCGATTTGAGACATATCCTCACCGCCAGCCGCGTCGGCGCAGAACTGCTAAAAACCGCCATCCCGGTTTCCCGCGCCGCAAAAGTGCAGTCAAAAAAAGGTTCTTCAGCCAAACCGCCGGTCATCGCCGCGCTCACAGACGGCGAGGATTTTGAACTGCTCTTTACGGTAGCAAGCAATGACGCCGTCAAACTGCTCGACACCTGGAAACAGAAGTTTCCGAAATTGAAATTGACCTGCATCGGAAAGATTGTTGCCGGCAACGGGATTGCACTGCGGGACAGGAATGGGGTGCAGAAGTTGGATGCGCGGGGGTACAACCATTTTGGGTGATTTTTACCGCGGCTTGGGAATGTGAAATTAGAAGGAAATCTGCTCGGAACGAATTTTTCACCGGTCAGCGCCTGACTAATGGGAAAGGAACTTCGAGGCGAACCAGCCCTCGATTCCATCCTCGTTTAAAACGTAGCCGCCATTGAGCACGAGCCCACCGTAAAATTTCCTCTCATGACCAATCTTATAATAAAGGTTTCGTTCCCCAAGAAGAGTCCAGAATATTGAATAACCATTATTCTTTAGGAACGTAATACACTCATCCTGCCGAATCAAAAGACAGCTAGTTCCAGCTTCACGGATAGAAGGGTCAAACGCCACAAGTTTTCCGTTCAGGCTGTAAAAATGACCGTCCTCTCGCATCGTCAAATTCATCTGATCGCAGATCCATTTGCTCGGAATTTGAAAATAGATCGTATCATCGATTGAGCAATCGAAAGTCATCCGTTCCCTCATATACTTAAAGGACGGCACAAGTAATTTCGCCGGAACGCCCCCGTCTCCGCCCGGGCGGGATCGGGTGCAACCTTGGGCAACACCGCGCGCAACAGATCGAGTACCTGCATCTGTTCGTCGCGTTTTGAACGGGTGGTTTTCTTAGCCATAAGAATTTTAACGTCTTTGATTCTTGTTCATCTAAAAAGCGGACGCATGGTTTAACGAAGCCGAGGCGGCGTGTAAAACCGAAAGTTGGAAAATTATCGGGAGGGAATCCACATCACTCGTCGTTGCGATCCTTGGATTGTTTTTACAAAGCCGATGTTGGCTGCCTTGCAATGGGCTATTTTTATTGTCGAGAGGCGTGAATTGCCCCAAAAACGGCCATGAATAGCGTTTGCATAATGAACCATTGGACGGTATGATACGCAAATGACAAGAAAGGCCAAAACCGCTGTCAAGCTCCGCCGGAGCGGCGCGGCAGAAGCCTTTTGTGATGCCCGATTGGGGTTGGGGCGCGTCACGCTTGATTTGACTGATTTGGTCAAGGCGTCAGGGCTATCAGCACTCGCGGCCAAACGTCAGTTGTCGCGACTGCGCGGCAAGGCAGTCAGGATTTCTCCACGGCAACCGTTTTATTTAATCCTCAGCCCGGAACATCGAAGCATGGGTGCGCCGCCGCCAAACTGGTGGCTTCAGGATTATTTCAACTGGCTGGGACGCCCATATTATCTCGCACTACAGTCTGCCGCCAGCACGTTTGGTTCAAATCCGCAGGCTCTTCAAGTCACGCAAGTGATGACCGATAAGCCATTGCGACCCATCAACATTGGAAGAACTCAACTGCGATTTTTTGTGAAGCGCGGCATTGGACGAACGCCGATGCAACAACCCGACGGAGCGGTTGCACCGCTCTTGATTAGCACGCCCGAGGCGACAGCATATGACTTGGTTCGTTATGCGACCAGCATCGGCGGTATTGAGCGTGCGGCAGAAACCATCCGACCGCTTCTGCGGCTCCTGCGTCCCCGCGAACTCAAGCGGTTGCTGGATGGAGAAGACGAACCGGGCGTGGCGCAACGCCTGGGGTTTGTGATCGAAGTGTGTGGTAACAAATCATTAGCAAAAGTTGTCCGCAAGTCCCTGCCCGATCAATTGACACCCGTTGCGCTCGTTCCCGGCAAAGGCACGCGCGACAGCCTCCCGCTCGTTAAACGCTGGCAGGTGCTGAACAATTCCAGTGAATTGAAAGTATGACGCCAATCACCCGGCAAGATATTCTGGCCCACCAAGCCGTCGTGCCATGGGCGGCCCAATATCAGGTGGAACAAGACCTCCTGTTGTGCCGCGCAATGGTCGCGCTTTTCGACGACAATTTCCTGAATTCCCAAATCGCCATGCGTGGCGGCACGCTCCTGCACAAGGTCCATCTTGCGCCGCCAGCCCGTTACAGCGAGGATATTGATCTTGTCGTGGTCGGTGCTCGCCCTCCCGACCATATCCGCCGGGCCATTCGTCGCGTGCTGACTGATGTCCTGGGAACGCCGAAAGCTTTCGTTTGGGGCACGCTGGCGTTGGCGATTCGCAACACAGTCAAGCCGTCACGCGTGTTGCGGATGACCTACTCCGCACGCTCAATCATTGAGCCGAACCGGACGCTCGAAATCGTTGTCGAAGCGAACGTGACCGAACGTAGACCGCATCGCCCGGTCGTCGAAATGCCATTCAGCTTTCCATTCCGCGAGAAGGCTGTCCAAACCTATGTGAAAGGCTTCGACATTCACGAAATGCTGGGCACGAAAATGCGCGCGATGTTTCAGCGGAGGCGCGGGCGGGATTTGTTCGATTTGTATTGGGCTCTCACTAAGTCCCCATCACCAAGGTCCACTTGCTGAATCTACTGCCTGCGTGAGATGATCAATCGGAAACACATATTCCGAATCGGAACGATGTTGTTCATCGCTGTGGCAATGCCGGGATTTGTCCATGCCGACGAAGCGGACGTTCGCGTGTATGCGGACCAGCCGGTCCGCCCGGTCACGCGGTATCTCACAGGTGCGTGCCTGGAAGATGTCAATCATGAGATCTATGGTGGTCTTTACAGCCAGATGATCTTTGGGGAAAGTTTTCAGGAGGAAGCCCCGAAAAGTCCGGCCCAGGCCGTCAGCGGCATGTGGCGTGGACTGCAGCGCGGCGCGGTCGAGGGAACTTATGCCATCGAAACCAACGAGCCTTTCGTCGGTGCTCAAAGCCAGCGAATCACTTTTCTCAGCGGCCAGGGCGAATGGGGCATTGAGAATCAGGGACTGAATCGCCAGGGCATGACCTTCATCGATCATCGTCCCTACGATGGGTATATTTGGGCGCGGGCCGGGAAGCCGGTTGAATTGCGGGTGGCGCTGGAAAGTCAGGACGGAAAAAATGTCTATGCCGGGCAGCGGTTGAAAGTCTCCGGTACTGGATGGCAGCGGCTGGATTTTACCCTGACTCCCGCTGGTTCGGATCAGACTGGACGATTCGCCATAAAACTCAAGCAGCCCGGATCAGTAGTGGTGGGATACGCCTTTCTCGAGCCGGGCAAATGGGGCCGTTACCGGGGGTTGCCTGTTCGGAAGGACGTCGTGGATGGATTGATCGACCAGGGGATCACCGTTTTGCGCTACGGCGGTTCCATGGTGAATGAGGACGCCTATCGCTGGAAAAAAATGATCGGACCGCGTGACCGTCGCCCGCCGTATCACGGCCACTGGTATGCGCATTCCTCGAATGGCTGGGGCATTCCGGACTTTCTGAATTTATGCGATGCGGCGGATTTTCTCGGCATTCCCGACTTCAACATAAACGAGTCCGCGCAGGACATGATGGACTTTATTGAATATGCCAATGGCCCGGCTGACAGCATCTGGGGGCGGCGACGGGTCGCGGACGGGCATCGGCAGCCGTATCGGCTCAAGTATCTGGAACTGGGCAACGAGGAAAAGGTGGATGACGCCTACGTGGATAAATTCGCGGCGTTGGCCCGGGCCATCTGGGCGAAGGACCCGAATATTATCCTGGTGGTGGGCGACTTTTCCTGCCACAGCCGGATTATCGATCCCATGCATTTCAGCGGGGCGGATTCGGGCATCACCAGCCTGAAGGGACAACAGCGCATCTTGAAGCTTGCCGGGGAACATCACCGCGAAGTGTGGTTTGACCTCCATGTCTGGACCGACGGACCCAGGCCGGATTCCAGCCTGGATGGGGCATTGTCGTACCGTGATGCCCTGGACAAACTCGCCGACGGCGCGGCGCACCGGGTGGTCGTGTTTGAATTGAATGCAAATAATCATTCCCAGCAACGGGCCCTGGCCAATGCGCTGGCCATAGACGCCCTGGAGCGCGACGGGTTTCCGGTGGTCACGAGCGCGAACTGTCTTCAACCCGATGGCCAAAACGACAATGGCTGGGACCAGGGATTGCTGTTCTTAAACTCATCCAGCGTGTGGCTGCAGCCGCCGGGTTATGTCACAAAAATGATTTCGCACAATTACGAGCCTCTGTTGGTCCGGAGCGAGGTGGAAAGCCCGGGCCAATGTCTGGAGGTGAGCGCTACGCGTAGCCGGGACAGGAAAAAGCTGGTGCTGCGAATGACCAATGTCGGGCCGGCGCCGTTGCGCGTGAAGTTGCGCTTGAATGGCTTTACGCCCGCCCAACCGCGGGCGCGCGTGGAGGAACTGGCGGCGCCACTGGATGGCCGGAACACCGCGCAAAACCCGACCCAGTACCAGACCGCGTTCAAAGACTGGAGGCCGGATTTTACGAACGGCGAGGCGAATTATACCTGCGCGCCCTTCTCATTTACCGTGATCCATTTTGAATAGATGCGGTGCTTCGCGGCAGGAAAGATTTGATTTTCTCAACCAGGAAAACACTCACTGCTCCAAAATCTGATAAAACTTCCGCGGCGCGTTGGTCATGGTATCGACCAATACTGCGGACCCATTGGAAAGTGACAACGCGTTGGTGACGGCAAACCAATTGACGAGATTAGTGCTGGCCAGGACGGAAAACGTGGCCAGGTCGTTGGAGGTGAGCATCGCGCCGCCGTCCGCGTCGCTGAAGAGGAGGTGGATTTGGTTTCCGGGCAGGACTTGCGGTTGCCCAAAGCGTTGGGCCAGAAATACGGTCAGGACGGCGTTGCTGCTTTGGATTCCGGAATAATTATTGGAGACGAACACGGAATAGACGCCTTCGTCCGCACGCACTGCATTGGGGACGCTCAAGTTCGGCCCATTGGCGTTTGGCACATTGGTGCCGTTGAACTGCCACTGGTAGTAATACGGCGCAGTGCCGGTGGCGCTCACCGTGAATGTCACATTGGTTGGGCCAATGACGGTCCGGCTCGACGGCTGATTCGTGATCGTCAACGGTGCGCTATAAAGGTAAAGGTTGCCGCCCGAAGCAAATCCAAGCGTGGAATTCATGAAGCGGATGCGATTGACATAGAACGTGTCATTGAAGCCGGCAGGTGCCCACGTCGCCCCGCCATTGGTCGTGTGCAGAAAACTGTTGCCATAGCTGGGCAGGCCGGAAGCGCCGCCAATCCAGCCTTCATTTGTACTGACAAAACCAAGACCCTGGAGATAAAAGTTGTAGCCGTTTGTGTAGAGGCCGAACGAAGTCTCGGGAATGCCATTCGAAACCCAGGTGTTTCCTCCATCAACCGTCTTGTAGAAGACAATATTGGTGTACGAGCCGTTTTGCTGAAGGGAAACAAAGCCGACGTTCGTCGAGGGCCAGGACATCTTCCAGAAGTAACAGTCGGCAATCGTCGTCGTGACCTGCACCTGCCACGATGCCCCGCCGTTCGTCGTGCGCGCGATGCACCCGTAATAGGGCGGCGACGCATACTGATTCGTGTTCATGCCCACCACCCAGCCATTGGTCGGGTCGCGAAAATAGATGTCCATGATTCCGTTCATGACGTTCGACGCAGTGAGATTGAACATCGTCCAATTCGTCCCGCCGTTGCCGCTCATGATCACAAAGGCCG
>Ga0210390_10004329_pt1 | contig 11986 bp, 14 predicted proteins | sample IncBWH11OmetaG_FD_161050 | JGI IMG/M metagenome (GOLD analysis project Ga0210390, IMG submission 161050) | Forest soil microbial communities from Barre Woods Harvard Forest LTER site, Petersham, Massachusetts, United States - Inc-BW-H-11-O ... | reverse complement strand
CATCGAGCAGAAGCAAGTGATGATCGGCACCGACAAGCTGATGATCATGTTCGACGCCAAGGATCTCACGCTCAAGCAATGGACTGTCACCGACCCGCAAGGCTTCGACACCACGGTCGCGGTCTACAATCTCGACACCACCAAAAAGCCCGATCCGAACCTGTTCGTGATCAATTATCAGGGCAACCAGGGCGGCATCAGCAACCAGTAGGCTCGTCGCGCCCCGCGCGGGCGGCGCATCGCGCGCGCCAGGCCTGCGGATAACTTCGAATCGCTTGTGGATACTGGTTCATCCGCCCTCGCGGATGATGACACATTGTAAAATGCCGGTTTAACTGCCGATTAAACCCATATCCCGACCATGCAAATCAAACTCACGACCTGGAACATCAATTCGGTGCGGCTGCGCATCGATCTGGTCGCCAAATTCATCAAGGCGGTGCGGCCCGACATTCTTTGCCTGCAAGAGACCAAGTGCCCGGACGACGCTTTTCCGCGCAAGCGTTTCAAGCGGCTCGGCTATGAGAACATCGCGCTCAACGGCCAGAAGGGCTATCACGGCGTCGTCGTACTGTCGCGATTGCCGTTCGAGAGCTTCAACATCCAAAGTTTCTGCGGCAAGACCGATTGCCGCCATGTCTCCGCGGTGTTCGGCGAACGGGCCGGGCTGCGCGATCCGATCACGGTGCATAATTTCTATGTTCCGGCCGGCGGCGACATTCCCGATCCGCAAATCAATCCGAAATTCGCCCACAAGCTTGCCTTCCTCGATGAGATGCGCGACGCCGCGGCCTTGCGGCCGGCGCGGTCGGAGCGCGCCATCCTGGTCGGCGATCTCAATGTCGCGCCGCGCGAGCACGACGTCTGGAGCCATAAGCAGATGCTGAGAGTGGTCTCGCATACGCCCATCGAATGCGAGAAATTCACCGCAGCGCTTGGGGCCGGCGGCTGGATCGACAGCATGCGCCGGCTCACGCCGGAGCCGGAGAAGCTCTACACGTGGTGGAGCTATCGCGCCGCCGACTGGCGCGCCGCCGACCGCGGCCGCCGTCTCGACCACGTCTGGGCGTCGGACGCGCTCGCCGACCACGTCTCCGGCGTCGCCATCGCCAAGAATTACCGCGGCGCCGAGCGGCCCTCCGACCACGTGCCGGTGACGGCAACCCTGGAGCTCTAGGTGATGAGCGCGGCGAAGTCCGGTCCCGGCATGTCTCTGGAAACTTGGCGCAGCCGCGTCAAAGAATGGCACGACGTCAGCCGCGAGCCGGGCCTCACGGCGCTGCTGATCATCGAGGCATCGATGATCTTTCTCGTCATTCCGCTCACGGGGATGGGCGTCCTGCCGGGATTTGTCTTGCCGGCAATGTTCATTCTGCTGGTGATCTCCATTCTCGTCGTGACTTGGCAAAGCCATATCGCCGCGATCGCCGTGACCGCGGCCGTCGTGCTCAGCCCGATCGGCACTTTTCTTTGGCGCGAGGATCCATCGCCACTGACGCAATGGCTCAGCGCCGGCGGCCGTTTCCTGGCCATTGCCGCCGTCAGCGTCGTCATCGCCCGCGCGGTGTTCGCCTCCGGGCGCGTGAGCATTCACCGCATCCAAGGCGCGGTCGTGCTTTATTTGAATTTCGCGCTGCTGTTCTTCACCATTTACCGGCTGATGGAAGTGCTGCTGCCGGGCTCGTTCAGCAATCTGCCGCATGCCGGCGCTGAGTACGGCTCCGTTGCGGCGCTGCTCTACTTCAGCTTCACCACGCTGACCTCGTTGGGCTACGGCGACATCGTGCCGCTCCATCCTTTGGCGCGCAGTTTCGCCAATCTGGAAGGCGTCATCGGGCAGCTCTATCCGGCGACGCTGCTGGCGCGGCTGGTGAGCCTGGAAATCGAGCACCGCCGGCAGAGCAAGAATTGAAAAGCTAAGAGCGCGGCCCGGTATTGCGGGCGAGCTTGGTGCGGACGTTCTCCATCTCGCGCGCCCATTGGTCGGCGCGCGACGCGAGAAGCTCGCGCAGGCGCTGCGCCGCCTCCGGATAGCTGTCCAGCATCCGTAGAAACATGGTGCGCGAGATGCGCAGCACCACGGCATCCTCACGCGCGATCGCCGTGCCCGACCGCTGCGATTGCACCAGCAATGCGCCTTCACCGAGGAGACTGCCCGGCTCGGCAACGAGGTCGGCATCGTTGGCGCGTTCCGGCGTGAGCGCAAACGAGCCCTGCTGGACCACATAGGCGCAGTCGGCGGCGTCGCCGGCGGCGAACAGCGTTTGGCCGGCTTCGACCGAATAGGCTTCGGCGCCGATGGCGAGGATGCGCAAGGCCGGGGCGCCGAGCCGGCGAAGGACGGGCACTTGGCTCAGAAACGCAATGTCATCCTCGATGGTCATGACATCCCGCGATTATGTGCGAAGTCATGTTGCGAAGTCATGGCGCCAATTCATGGTGCCGGGTCATGGCACCAGCTTATAGCCGCCGGCTTCGGTCACCAGGATGGCGGGCACGGCGGCGTCCTTCTCGATCTTCTGCCGCAAGCGATAGATATGCGTCTCCAGCGTGTGAGTGGTGACGCCGGAATTGTAGCCCCAGACTTCCTGCAGCAGCGTCTCGCGCGACACCGGCCGCTGCCCGGCGCGAAACAGGTAACGCAGGATCGAGGTCTCCTTTTCGGTCAGCCGCACTTTGTTGCCCTTGGGATTGAGCAACAGTTTTGAGCTCGGCCGGAACGTGTAGGGGCCGATGGTGAACACCGCATCCTCGCTCGCCTCGTGCTGGCGGAGCTGCGCGCGGATGCGCGCCAAGAGCACGGCGAAGCGAAACGGCTTGGTCACGTAATCGTTGGCGCCCGATTCAAGTCCGAGGATGGTGTCGGAATCGGTATCGTGGCCGGTCAGCATGATGATCGGCGCCTTGAAGCCGTTCTTGCGCAGCATGCGCACGGCCTCGCGACCGTCGATGTCCGGCAGGCCGACATCCATGAGGACGAGGTCGATCTGCCCGGTCTTGGCCGCCTGCACGCCCTTGCTGCCGGTGTCGACGGCTTCGGCCTCGAACTCCTCGTGCAGCGACAGTTGTTCGGTCAGCGCTTCGCGCAATTCCGAGTCGTCGTCGACAATGAGAATCTTTCGCGTGTTCGGCATTAAATCCGGGCCCCACCGCCGCTTTGCCGCGCCAGTGGCGCGAAGTAGAGTTCGTCAGGATACAAGAGCCGACGGGCGTTGGGAATCCAAGGGGCCGGGATGCACCGAACCTCGTTTCGCTTCATCCGCATCCGTTCCCGGCCGGGCCGCCGCTCGCAAGGCTGGTTATACGGTCCCGGGGCATTCAGGCCTATGCAGGTGGCGCTGGGCCGGGGCGGGATCAAGGCATCCAAGCGTGAGGGCGACGGCGGTACGCCGGCCGGCCACTTTCATCCGGTTCGGCTGTGGTGGCGGCCGGACCGGCTGCGACGGCCGCGGACCTTGCTGCCGGTGCGTCGGATCGGCGGCAACGATGCCTGGTGCGAGGATCCGACGGACCGCCGCTATAACCGCGCCTTCCGTAAGTCGGCCAATGAACCAGGCGATCGGCTGCGCCGGGACGACGGTCTTTACGACCTGCTCGTCGAAATCGACCACAACACCCGGCCGCGCGTGACCGGCCGCGGCAGCGCGGTGTTCATCCACGTCGCACGGGACGGATTTGGGCCAACCGCGGGCTGCGTCGGCTTGCGGCGAAACGCGTTGCTGCAATTGGTTCGATCTTTGTCCCCAAAGACGCGAATCATTATTCACTCTTAAGTGGCCGCGTCCCGAAAATCGCAGTGCCGACGCGCACATGGGTGGCGCCGAAGGCGATGGCGATTGGAAAATCCGCGCTCATGCCCATCGAGAGGAATTTCAGCCCATTGCGGCCGGCGATCTTGGCGGTGAGCGCGAAGTGCGGGGCCGGCGCCTCGTCGTGCGGGGGAATGCACATCAAACCGGAAATGACGAGCCCGTAGCGATCGCGGCAGGCGGCGAGAAACGCATCGGCCTCCTGCGGCGGCACGCCCGACTTCTGTGCCTCGGCACCGGTATTGATCTCCACGAACAGCACCGGCTGCCGTTTCTGCCTGGCGATCTCCTTGGCCAAGGCCTCGGCCAAGCTTGCCCGATCGACCGAATGGATGGCGTCGAACAACGCCACCGCCTCCTTCGCTTTGTTCGATTGCAGCGAGCCGACCAGATGCAATTCGATAGCGGGATGGCGCGCGATGAGCGCCGGCCATTTGGCCTTGGCCTCCTGCACCCGGTTCTCGCCAAAGACGCGTTGGCCGGCGGCAATGACGGGCTTGATCGCTTCGGCCCCAAACGTCTTCGACACCGCGACCAGCGTGACTGTTGTCGGCTCGCGTCGGGCGTCACGGCAGGCGTGCGCGATTTCCTCGCGCACGGCGGTAAAGGCGTCCTGCCGGGTTTCCTCCCTATTCTCCGTCGTGGCTTCCATCGTGGTTTCCATGTCGTCAACGGTTGCGCGAACAGTTTAGCGACCGTGCAAGGCCCATTTTTACGCGCTCCGGCTAGGTTCTGAAACCGGGGCGGGAGTGGGCACGATGTCGGACGAAAAAGCAAAACCGCGGGCCTCGTCGCGGCGCCACAAGCCGTTTCTCAGCATCCGCGCCCGGCTGCTCGTGTTGGCGCTTCTGGCGATCGCGCCGCTGCTGCTTGAGCGCGTCCACGGCCTCGAAGCGGCTCGGGGCGCGCGAACTGTACGTGCCAACGCCGATGTCGTCGATCTCGCCAGGCGTGGCGTCGAGGCGCAACGCGACATCATCTCCTCGACCCGCGCGATTTTGCAGATCGTCACGCGCGTCTTCGCCAAAATCCAGATCGATCGCTCCAATTGCAGTCAATACATGACCGGCCTGACCGCCAATATCCCCTGGATTCGCGACATCTCCGTGGCCGCGACCGACGGACGCATCGTCTGCTCGACCGATCCGGTGGCGATTGGACTGAACGTCTCCGATCGCCCGCATTTCATGACCGCGCTGCATTCGCGCGAATTTGCGCTGAGCAATTACCTGATCAATCGTGTCAATCAGGTGCCGAGCCTGGTCGCAACTTTCCCCGTCATCGCCGACGATTCATCCATCAAAGGCGTCGCGCTGGCCGTCATCAATCTGCAATGGATCGGCGATCTGGCGTCGACTGCCGCGGAGCGCCCGGGCGCGTCGGTCGTGCTGCTCGACGGCAACGGTACCCTCGTTGCCGGGTCCGCCGATCAACAGCGCTTTATCGGACAACGGTTCGCCGGCGACGGCTTGGCGCAGGAGATGCTCGCGAAAGACGAGGGCACGATAACGACGACCGGTTTCGACGGTGTTCGTCGCATCTTCGCCTATGTCCGCGTGCCATGGACCAATGCGCGGCTGGCGGTCGGTCTTGACGACACCGCGGTGCATAGCGGGATCGATAGCAAGATCAATCTCGCCTACCTGCAGCTTTTCCTGTTCGGCACATTCGTCGTGCTGTTGGCCTGGTTCGGCGGCGAGCAACTGGTGGTGAAACCGATCCGATCGCTGGTGCGCACCGCGGCGCGTTTCGGGCGCGGCGATCTGCACGTGCGCGCCTCGCAGGAGCCCTGGGTCGCCGAGTTCGCGCCGTTGGCGGCCGCGCTCGACGACATGGCGGCCAAGCTTGCCGGCCGCGAAGAGGAGCTGCAGATCGCCAATCAGCATCTCGATGAACTGGCGAGCCTCGACGGGTTAAGCGGGCTCGCCAACCGGCGCGGCTTCGACCGCGAACTGAATCGCGAATGGCAGCGCGCCGGCGAAAAGTGTGGGCCGCTGGCGCTGATGATGATCGACATCGATCACTTCAAGCTGTTCAACGACCGCTATGGCCATGTCGCCGGCGATACCTGCCTGCGCGCCGTCGGCGAAACGCTGTCGCTGGTGACGCTGGAGGAGGCGGTGCTGGTCGCCCGCTACGGCGGCGAGGAGTTCGCGCTCCTGTTGCCTGGCCTCGACCTCGAACGGGCCAGAGCGATCGCCGACGAGGCGCGCAAGGCGGTCGAAGATCTGCAAATCAATCATGCGGAATCGCCGTGCGGCTACGTCACCGTCAGCATCGGCGTCGAATCCGTCGTTCCGGACAAGTTTCAAACCACCGCCGATCTTATCGAGGCGGCCGATACCGCGCTCTATGCCGCCAAACGCCGCGGCCGCAATAACGTGGTCGCGCACGTCCGCCCGCTGCTGCGCGCGGCATCCTGATCACCCGGATCCGCAATCAGGGTTTGCGCGTCTTCTTGCGGCGCGCTGCGGGCGCTGCTTTCTTGGCGAGTTTCTTGACAGGCGTTTTGTCCGGCGGCGCCCAGATCATGCCTTCGAGCTTCATGCCGTCGGGATCGGTGAAATAGACAGCGTAATAATTGCGGCCGTAATACTCGCCCGGCGGATCGACCACGTTCATGGCGTTGGCTTCGAGGAAAGCACCGAGCGCGTCGACGTCCTTGCGGTTCGCCAGCTCGAACGCATAATGATGGAAGCCGATGTCGCCCTTGCGATATTTATGCTTCCTGCCTTCGGCATCCGCCGCCGCGATCCACAACAGCGTCTTGCCGTTGCTCCAGCCGGCCATGTCCTCGTATTCGTGCTTCAGCCTGAAGCCGAGGAACTTTAAGAGCTTGTCATAGAACTCCTTGGAGCGGGCGAAGTCGCCGACGCTCAACACCAGATGGTCGATTCCGACGACACGCGGCATCGTGTTGTCCTCCCTCGCGGCGGGTTGCCCTGACCGGGGCGGCGGCAGTAGATATCAACCGCCATGCCAGCAGCTATGCCAACCACCCGGCCCCGGACTTTGTTCGACAAAATCTGGGATTTCCATTGCGTCGGCCAACGTGCCGATGGCCGCGATCTGCTCTATATCGATCGCCACGTGCTGCACGAGTTGCACGCCCATCATGCCTTCGCGCAGCTGCAAAAGCAGCAGCGAAAAGTGCACCGGCCCGACCTGACCTTTGCGGTGCAGGATCATACGGTCGCGACCAAGCCCGGACGCGACGACGACACCAACCCGTCGGGCACCGCCTTTATCCAAGCAATGCGCGAGGGCTGCCGCAACAGCGGTATCCGGTTGTTCGATATCGACGATCCCGAGCAGGGCATTTCGCACGTGGTGGCGCCGGAACTCGGCATCGTGCTGCCCGGCGCGACGCATGCGGTCCCCGACAGCCACGCCAGCACCGTCGGCGGGCTCGGCGCGCTCGCCTTCGGCTGCGGCACCAGCGAGCTCGCCCATATCCTGGTCACGCAGGTGATGGCGCTCAAGCGGCCAAAGCGCATGCGGGTGCGGCTCGACGGCGTCCTCGGTCCTCATGTCAACGCGAAAGATGTTGCCTTGCGGCTGATCGCCGAACTCGGCGTCGCCGGCGCGCGCGGTTATGTCGTGGAATATGGCGGCGCGGCGGCCCGCGCCATGCCGATCGAACAGCGCATGACGCTGTGCAATCTCAATATCGAAATGGGCGGCCGCTCCGGCTTCGTTGCCCCCGACGAGGCGACCTTCGCGTGGCTGGCGGGCCGGCCCTATGGACCGCAGGGCGCGCAATGGGATCGCGCGCTCGCCTATTGGCGCACGCTCAGGTCGGACGACGACGCCACGTTTGACCGCGAGGTGGTGCTCGACTCCGCAAGCCTCGAACCGCAGATCACCTGGGGCACCGATCCGAGCCAAGTCGTCGGCATTTCCGGCCGCGTGCCAGATGCGGCCGCGGTCGATCCGAGCCGGCGCGCCGCGGCGGAAAGCGCGTTTGCCTATATGGGGCTCGAGCCGGGAACGGCGCTTGCCGGCCTGCCGGTCAATCGCGTCTTCATCGGCTCCTGCACCAACAGCCGGCTGCCGGACTTGCAAACCGCCGCCGCGGTGGTGCGCGGCCGGCGCGTCGCCGCGGGGGTCGTCGCCATGGTCGTGCCGGGCTCGTCGAGCGTAAAGCGCGAGGCCGAAGCAGCCGGGCTCGACCGCGTGTTTCGCGACGCCGGATTCTTCTGGGGCGAATCGGGCTGCTCCATGTGCGCGGGCGGCAATGGCGATCGCGGCCAGCCCGGCGAGCGTTGCGTGTCGACCACCAATCGCAACTTCGAAAACCGGCAAGGGCCGAAAGTGCGCACCCATCTCGCCAGCCCGGCGACGGCAGCCGCCACCGCGATAGTCGGCCGTATTACCGACGTGCGGCAATTGCTGGCTGGAGCGGCGTGATGCAGCCGTTCAGCTCCCATACCGGCATCGCCGCGCCGCTTCTCAAAGACGACATCAATACCGACCAGATCGCGCCGATCATGCATTCGCGCAGTCTGAAGGAGGACTACAAGGCGATGCTGTTTCATCGCGCCCGCCACCGCGAGGACGGCAGCGAAGATCCGGATTTCGTGCTCAACAGGCCGCAGTTCCGCGCCGCCGGGATTCTGGTAACGGGCCAGAATTTCGGCGCCGGCTCGTCGCGCGAATCCGCGGTGTGGAGCATGCTGGCGAACGATATCCGTGTCGTCGTGGCCAAGAGCTTTGCCGACATCTATCGCGAGAATTGCCTGCAGAACGGCGTGTTGCCGGTGGTGCTCGGCCCACAGGATGCCGATGCCTTCATCGCCCGCGTCGTCGCCGCCGACGGCGCCGCGCCGTTTACGGTCGATCTGGCGACGCAGCGCATCAGCGGCCCGGGCGGCCCGGATATCGCTTTCGAAATAGCGGCGGCGGATCGCACGCGGCTCCTTGAAGGGCTCGACGATATCGGCATGACGCTCAAGCACATGGACGACATCGTCGGTTGGGAAAGCCGCGCCGCGGCCGCGCAGCCGTGGCTACAGGCGACGGAAGACAGCCGTTAATCGGCATTGAACAAAAGGGAGGCCGCGTCATGAGCGTGCGCAAGAAGTTCCGGGCGATTATGGCGGGCAAGCGGCTGGTGCTGATGCCCGGCGCTTATGACGCGCTGTCGGCCCGCATCATGGAAGCCGAAGGTTTCGAGGCGCTGTGCGCCGGCGGCTATGCCGCCATCGGCTCGATGCTGGCGCAGCCCGACACCGGCCAATCCAACATGCGCGATTATGCCGATCACTACGGGCGCATCGCGGCTGCGGTCGAAATACCGGTCTATGTCGACGCCGATACCGGCTTCGGGGGCGTCAATAATGTGCGGCAGCTGGTGCGCGCCTTCGAGGCCGCCGGCGTCGCCGGCATCTTCATCAGCGATCAGGTGTTTCCCAACCGCTGCGGTTATCTCCCGGGCAAGCAGGTCATTCCGGTCGAACAGATGCTGGCCAAGATCAAGGCCGCGCTCGATGCCCGTCGCGATGCCGACTTCTTCATTGCCGGCCGCACCGACGCCGCCGGCGTCGACGGCCTCAATGCCGCGATCGAGCGTTGTCAGTTGTTCATGGACGCCGGCGCCGACATGGCAAAACCGATGGGTGTCGACAGCATCGACGACATCAAGCGCGCCATACGCGAAATCGGCGGCCCGCATATGGCGACGCTGTCGCAGGCGGCGGGATTGAAGGAGCGCAGCCTGGCGGATCTCGAAGCGGCCGGCGTGGTGGCGGCGACGTTTCCGTCACTGGCCTTGTTCGCCGCAGCGCAAGCGGTACGCAACGTGTTGCGCATTCTCAAGCGGGAGAATTCGCTCACGCCCACCTTCGAGCACTTGCTGCCGCTCGACGATTATTATGGATTGGTCGGGCTCAAGGAGCAGCTGGCGCGCGAGGAAAGCTACGACCGGGCCGCTGCGGCCCTCGTCCACAAGCGGGCTGCGGAATAGCCGCCGGACGAGCGTTCAAACGGTTGAACTAGGGCCCAAAAAAGAAAGGGGCCGGCACGAAGCCGGCCCTTCCCCCATACATGCCGTTAGGCATTACCCCTTGGTAACCACCGGCGGCGGGGCCTTACCCTTACCGGTCTGAGCGCAGCCGGCGATGCTCAGGAGAGCTAACACCGCGGCCGTTGCAATAGCGATCTTCTTCATAGGGAACTCCCCCTTGTCATGACAGAGTTAACCATACAGAGGGCCCCCCCGGTCCTCTAGTGCTGAAAAGACACAGTCATCATCAGATTGCATCGCGTTTCCGGTTCCATCGGCCGTGTTTCCTGGTCGTGGGGGAAAACGCGCCCGAACTGGCCCTTTGGCCTAGAAAATCCCGGTTGGAAAAATGAAAAACCTGGGCCAATAGCCGAATTATCCACATTCCCAGGCCGGGCGCCGTAGCGTTGCAAATATGGCGCACTGGCAAAAATCTACAAAAGCTGCCGAACATTTGCCATCGGGCGAAGGCCAATTATTGCTACCATTGCGGGACTGGACGCGGCGAACCGACGCTAATCGCCTAAGTGCATGCGATTGCGGACGTTCATTGCGCAAGCCGGTTACTTCGATGGCTGGTCAGGGTCAATGTGGCCGGGCTCACGGAGGGGATCATGCGGCATAGACTGAGTGACCTTATTGGCCCTGCTTGGCTCTGGGTCGCGTGCGCTTTAACCGCGGTAGTGAGTCTCGGCCTTACGGCCGCCAACGCGCAAAATTCGAAGACCATCCTGCGCACCGGCAATCCGACGACTTCGGTCGTGACCACCGGGTCCGGCGACTATTACATCGAGTTTCGCGCGCGCTACGCTTGGGACTATGGCCATACCTATCTGGTGCACGGTCGTGTCGGCGTGCCTCCCACCAAGGCCGACGTCGCGGGCCTCTCCCCGGTCGGCGATGATGCGACAGCTTGGGTGGTCGGACACTACGTTCCGGTGCCTGCGGAAACCGGATGGACCGACGGCGACCTTGAGAACAAATACGTCACGGCGCGCTATCGCGTGCTGATGAACAAGGACGAATACGACCGCGTCCTCGGTTACATCAAGGGATTGCAAGATCGCTCGCATGTGTGGAGCGCGGAACTGTATAATTGCAACGCGTTCGTCGGCGACGTGGCGCAGTTCATGGGACTTAAGGTGCCGGCTTCGTCGCTGATCTATCCCAAGGTGTTCGTGACGCATCTGCGGCTGTTGAATACCGGCCATCCGGACGCGGCGGAGACGCTGGTGAGCGACAACGTCAAGGAAATGAGCAGCCCGACGCGCGACGGCAGGGCGATGATCAATAATCATGTCTATACGATCGGCCCCAATGGCGAACCCGAGTCGAGGGTGGCGCGTGCCGCGCCCACATCGGCCCCGCACGTCACGATCGGCCAAGTCCGGGTATCGAGCCAAACCGGAAACTAGGCCGCCTTCAGCCTCCTTTAGCGACGGATATAACGTGCAAATAGCGAGATTCAGCGTGATAGCCGCATTGGCGGTGGGCCTTGGGCTTTCCCTTGGGCTTTCCGGCTGCGCGACGACCGGCACGCAAGGAACGGCTGCGGCAAGCGGTGGCGGCAATGTCGCCGATGCGAGCGCCTCTGCCAACGTCGCGATGCGCGACCTGACCCCGGCGGAGAAGAAAGCCATTATGGCGTCGGTTGCCGACTCGTTGCGCAACCCCGCTTCGGCGAAATACCGTTGGGCAAAGTTTCCGTCGATCGTGAACGACCAGTCCGTCAATTATTGCGGCGTGGTCGACGCCCAGAGCCCCTACCCGGCCTACAACGGCGAGCAGTTCTATATCGTCGAAGCGCAGATGGCGGGCAACAGAGTGAAATCCGCCGTCATGGGTCTCATCGCCGGCGGCAAAGACAGGTCCATCGTGGCGACGATGTGCGCCAAATACGGTCTCGATCCCAACAAGTCGAGCTGAGCAAGGGCCGCGCGGCAGGCGCGCCGGCAAGCTACGCCTGCGGCGTCCATTCCTCGGCGCTGGCACCGGCAAGCGAGCGTACCCGGACTTCATCTTTGGCGAATTCGGCGGCGGGACCGGAATAAACGACGTGACCGTCATCGAGCACATAGGCCCGGTCGGCGACTTCGACGGCGGCGCGCACGTTCTGTTCGACCAGCAGTACCGAAATGCCTTGTTCGCGCGCCGAGGTAACGACTTTGAACAC
>Ga0210390_10004328_pt1 | contig 11986 bp, 12 predicted proteins | sample IncBWH11OmetaG_FD_161050 | JGI IMG/M metagenome (GOLD analysis project Ga0210390, IMG submission 161050) | Forest soil microbial communities from Barre Woods Harvard Forest LTER site, Petersham, Massachusetts, United States - Inc-BW-H-11-O ... | reverse complement strand
CTATATCTGCAGTTTCGAAAAGGAAGGCTCGCGGGATGGAAGGGCGATTGGGGAACGGTAATTCGGTCATGGTGACCAAGCCAACAGCATGCCTTTTGGTTGCGGTCATCATGGCAATCGGAGCCACGGCCACCGCGTCCGCTCAGAGTTTTGGCGAACGCCCGGTCCGCTACGGCAACACCAGCAGTTTTCATTTTGACGGCCGCAACGACGACCGCGATTTCCCGACCAACGGCCTTTTTCCGGGCAATTTCGCAGGCAATCCGTTCTACGCGGCAATCGGTGCCGCCGGATTCCTCGAAAGCAATCCCCGGCGCTCGCCGGTGCCGTACCCGTCCCAAACCTATTCCGTGCTTCCGTCGCGTTAGGAAGGACCAGGCGTCCTTCGCGACCGGGTTCCCCTTGCTGCGGCCGGCAGCGGACAAAATAGTTTTCATTTTTCGAAAAGGCCGCAATCGCGGGCAAGGAATCTCCAATTCGAATTTGCGATGAAGAAGGCCAGGGTGCCGGAGTTGCAAAGCCGGCGTCGACCGGGGCGTGTAGCAACCATGCTCCAGGAGTGAGAGGCGACGATGGAAATCGCAGCCGGGGCGTCCTTCCAGCCCGAAGACATCGAATTGATGCGGACCGCCCTCGATGAGGTCGTGAACATCTTGCCGGTCTCCAATCGCACCCCCGCAATGAGGCAGAGGCTCGCGTCGCGCATTCTGGCCGCCGCCGCGAAAGGCGAACGCGATCCGGTTCAGCTCAGGATCTCCGCACTGCTCGCGCCGGCAGACGAATGAACGTCAGCGGTGGCCATCGCTGGCGAAGACCGTGTCGATCCTGGATTCGACTTTGGTCAAAGATGAACCGCGCACGCCGATCCAGGTGAAATCGAGATCATGAAGGACTTAATGCGGTTCACGCTGACGCGACAGCGCGGTGCTCATCGCAGCGCTCGCCTAACTTGATGCTTTCGATTTGACGATAAAAGTCTGCATCGCTGATCCTGCAAGCGGAAGCTGCGCGTCGGTACAAAGGGCACATCGACGATCCGCGCATCGACGCAAACTTGCGAAAGCGCCTTGGCAAGGGTCTTGCGATTTCCGACGAAAAGCTCGATCTGGCCCTTGCCGCCCGCGAAGGGCTTCGCGGTCATTTTGTGCCGCATTGCCTTGATGGCGCCACTGCGGCTCTGCTTCCCGTGATGCCGATCAGAACGCCCGATATCGAAGAGGTCGATCCGGCCTCGCCGCATTTCAACCCGCGCGCGCTGCGTCAGGTTACAGAACCTGACCGATTGGCACGGCCGCGTTCCCGAGGGCGTTGCAGCCGAGTTTGTCGGATGAGCCGGGATTGGCGGGCTGAATCCGGCCGGGTCGACAAGTTGCGCGCGGACGCGTGATATGGTGCAGTCCTTGCACCAGCTTGCATAAGATCGGGCAACAAGCGTCTAGGGGTATATCGGAGGGCGTATGGTGCAGATATCAAGACGGGTCATGAAGCTGCTCCTCGTCGCGGCGGCGACCGGATTGCTGCCGCTTCCGGCGGGCGCCATCGGACCGGAGCCGGCTCCCTTGGCGGCACCGGTTCAATTGACGGTCGGCTACCAGAAGGTCGGCCATCTGGCGCCGGTGATCCTGATCGCTGACGAGCTGAAGCGGCTAGGTGTCGATCTCAAGCTGGTCGAGTTCGTCCGCTATGCCGATGCGCGCACCGCGCTGCTGGCCGGCTCCCTCGATGCGGCCTCGGTCGGACCCGCCGATCTCGCCATCTCGCTGGCGCAGGGCTCGACGGATGTCGTCGGGCTGATGGGCGTCGGCTCGTCGCCGAAATATGTAATTGGCCGAAAGGGCGTCACGTTCGATTCCTGGGACGATCTGAAAGGCAAGAAGATCGCGATCGCGCCTGGTTCGGCCGTGTGGTTTCAATTTGCGGCGACGCTGGTCGAAAAGGGCATCCCCTATAACAGCTTCGAGGCCGTGAACATTCAGGGCGGCGGCGCAAATTTCGATCAGGCTTTGAAGAAGGGTGACGTCGATGGTCTCGTCACCTGGGAGCCCTTCGAATCCATTCCGGCCATGGATGGTTACGGCTTCTTTGCCAAGGGGCTCGAATACAGCTCGTCGAAAGCGGTTGGCGCCGAGCTTGGAATGTTCATGGCGTCGAAGCGGGCCGCCGACACCAAACGCGCCGCGCTTGAGCGCTTTGTCTGGGCCTATCTCAAGAAGCAGGAAGAGCTCACCAAATCTCCGGAAAAATTCGCCGACGCCTACGCGCAGCTCTCCGGCATGGCGCCCGACATCGCCGCGAAGGCGTCGCAGATCATCAAGCTCGGCGAAGTGATTTCGCCGGACCAGATCAAGCGTCAAGCCAAGGGATTTGCCGAACTCGGTGTGATCCAGAAGGATGTTTCGGACCAGATCGATGCGCATTGGGACGGCTCTTTCGTGGAGAAAGCGTTGGGCAAGTAACGTTGGGGATTCTTTAGGGCACTCCTATTGCCACCGTGAAGGATCGGGGCGATGTCGATCTCGACTGAACGCATAGCTTCAAAGCCGGTTGCATCTCGCGCCCCAGGCCTGGCATCGCCGATGTTCTCGCCCGCCGGCCGCAGGACGTTGCGGCAGGCTTTGCTCGCGGTTGTTCTGCCGGCGATGGTGATTGCCATCTGGCAGATCGCAGGCAGGGACGGTTCGCTTTTCGGCGGCGTGCTGCCGACGCCGGATCGGGTCTGGCAGGCATGGAGGGTTTGGGCTTTCGGCACGACTGGCCTCAGCCTGAACCCCTACAGCGGAACATGGCTCGCCAATCTGCTGTTTTCCGCCGATCGCGTCGGCAAGGGGTTCCTTTGCGCCATTCTGGTCGCCGTGCCGGTCGGTCTTGCCATTGGATGGAACAGAATAGCCTCGGGCGCGCTCGATCCCACGGTTCAATTGCTGCGGCCGATCCCGATTACGGCCTGGCTTCCGTTTTCGATCGCCGTCTTCGGCATTCGGGATATGGGGGCGGTGTTTCTGATCGCGCTGGGCGCGTTCTATCCGATCGTGGTCAACACGGCGCAGGGCGCGCGCGATGTCGAGCGCAATCTCATTCGCGCCGCCATGATGATGGGAGCCGGCAGGTGGACGATATTGCGCCGGGTCGTGCTCCCGGCATCGCTGCCGTCGATCTTCACGGGACTGCGGATCGGTCTCGGCATCGCCTGGACCGCGGTGATCGTCGCCGAGATGGTCGCGGTAAAATCCGGACTCGGCTATGTACTGTGGGATGCCTATTACGTCGGACGGATGGACGTCGTGATTGCCGACATGGCAACCATCGGCCTGCTCGGTCTCGTCAGCGACCGCGTCATTTTGCTGATCGAGCGCTGGGTGCTGACTTGGCGCCGCCTGCAATCGTTCCAGTCTTGAAGTGACGGCGATGGGCACGATCACCTTTGAAAACGTATCGAAGACGTTTTCGGGCCAGACCGAAATTCGGGCGCTGGACGGCATCAGCCTGATCATCGGCGAAGGTGAATTCGTCGCGTTGCTCGGCCCTTCCGGTTGCGGGAAGTCGACGTTGCTCAATCTGCTTGCCGGTTTCGAGAACACCACCGAAGGGACACTGCTGTTCGACGGCAAGACCGTGACGCGCCCCGGTCCGGAGCGCGGCGTGGTGTTCCAGGAGGCGGCGCTCTTTCCCTGGCTCAACGTCTGGCAAAACGTCGTGTTCGGCCCGCAGGTTCAGGGCGTCGCGCGCGCCGACTACGAATCAAGGGCGCGCAATTTGCTGAAGCTGGTCGGGCTTGAGGCATTTGCCGAGGCGTTGCCCGTGCAATTGTCGGGCGGCATGCGCCAGCGCGTCGGCATTGCGCGGGTGCTGGCGATGTCCCCGCGCGCGCTTCTGATGGACGAGCCGTTCGGAGCGCTGGACGCGCAGACGCGGCTTTCCATGCAGCAATTGCTGCTCGATGTGTGGCAATCGCTCGGCACGACGGTTTTGTTCGTCACCCATGACATCGATGAAGCGATCCTGTTGTCCGACCGCATTTGCGTCATGTCGGCCCGTCCTGGCCGCATCATGCGGACGATTCCGATCGCGCTGCCGCGGCCGCGATCCATCCTCAGCCTCACCAGCCCGGAATTCGTGGCCTACAAGGCCGCCATCATGTCCGATATGAAGGTCGAAACCATCTCCTGAACTTGAAAGTGGCCATGGCAAATCCGCGTATTCCTTATGTGCTTTCGTCCGACCGCGCGGCGTTGCCGGCGCTCAAGGGCAAACGCATCCTGGTTCATCTGGTCGTCAACGTCGAGAACTGGCAATTCGACCAGCCGATGCCGCGCACGATTATCACGCCGCCGCATGGGCGCGAGACCGTTCCGGACGTGCCGAACTTCTCCTGGGCCGACTACGGCATGCGCGCAGGACTTCCGCGCATCCTGAAAACCTTTTCATCGCGCGACTTGCCGGCATCGACGAGCTTCAATGCCGGCGTGATCGATGCATACCCGGAAGCCGCCATCGCCATGCGCGAAGCGGGCTGGGAGTTCATCGGTCATGGCATGCATCAGAAGGCGATCAATCACGTCGAGGGCGGCGAAGAATCCGTCATTCGCGCCAGCCTTGACAAGATCGCTGACTTTACCGGGCGGCGTCCGCGCGGCTGGCTGTCCCCGGGGCTGCGGGAGACCGTCGACACGCCCGATATCCTCAAAAGCAACGGCATCGACTATCTCTGCGATTGGGTTGTCGACGATCGGCCGTCCTGGATGAAGACGACCGCCGGGCCGATGATTGCAATGCCCTACAATCTCGAGGTCAACGACTCCATCATCTATGCCGTCGAGCGGCACGCGACGGGCGAGATGGCGAAGCGGCTGGAATTCACGCTCCGCCGCTTCGAGCTCGAATGTCACGACAGCGCGATTGTTCTGGCGATCGGCCTGCACCCGCATCTGATATCGGTGCCGCATCGCATCCACGAGCTTGAGCGCATGCTCGATTTGCTGACGGCGTCGTCCGACGTCGGCTTCTTCACCGGCAGTCAGTTGGCGGATTGGTACGCGGCCGCAGTGCCGGCGGCGAGCTAAAGTTGGATTCTTCAGAGTCTGCGTTTTTTTGAGTCGTTGCGCTTTTTCACAATGTCAAAAGCGGTGGCTGGCTCGCTTCCTTAGCAAGTCATCCACGGGAGAAGCATTCATCCGAAAAGCCGTTGGAACTAAAGCTAAAGTTGAACTTCATTGCATGGCTTTGTTGCGTGCCGCATGCTTGACGGACGCCGTTACCGCAGTTTAGCTGACCTCAACCAATATCAAGGTGGCTTGGTCGCGAACTGGGCCCATGGGAGACGGTTGAAATGATGCGCGGCAAATCACGGTTTTTTCTGTTGGCGATGGCCGTCCTCGGGACGGCTCTTCTCGGCACGTCGGTCGCGCACGCGCAATACACCGCAAAGGAATGGCCGGACGGCCCGAGCAAGCAAAGATTTGTCGACACCTGCAACGGCTGTCACGACATCAACCGGGTTCGCGGCGGCTACACTCCCGATGGATGGCTGACGGTTGTGCGCATGATGCAAAACATGAATGCGGCCGTTCCCGCCGAAGAGTGGGGCGCGATGACCGACTACCTGATGAAGAATTTTCCCGAGCGCAAGCGTCCGGAGGCGGTTCTCATCGATGGTCCAGCCAAGGTCGATATCAAGATGTGGGATGTGCCGACGCAAGGAGCGCGCCCGCACGATCCGCTGGGTGCTCGCGACGGCTCGATCTGGTGGGCCGCTCAACTCGCGAACAAGCTCGGCCGGGTCGATCCCAAGACCGGCGCGATCAAGGAATATACGCTCAAGTCGGCGTTTACCGGACCGCACGGGCTGGTCGACGACAAGGCCGGCAACATCTGGTTCACCGGTAATCTCGCGGGCCTGATCGGCAAGCTCGACCCCAATACCGGTATCGTGACGGAATACCCGCTGCCCGATGCAAATGCGAAGGATCCGCACAGTCTGACCTTCGACCAGAACGGAATCCTTTGGTTCACGGTGCAGCAGGGCAACTTTGTCGGCCGGCTCGATCCCGCAACCGGCGCGATCAAGCTCATGACCTCGCCGACTCCGAAATCGCGGCCTTATGGAATCCAGATCAACGCGCAAGGCGTGCCTGTGTTTGTCGAATTCGGCACCAACAAGATCGCCACCATCGATCCGGCAACGCTCGCGATCAAGGAGTACACGCTGCCCGATGCGGCTGCGCGGCCGCGGCGCCTGGCGGTCGGCCCTGACGGCATGATCTGGTATGCCGATTTTGCGCGCGGATATATCGGCAAACTCGATCTTGGAACCGGCGCCGTCAAGGAGTGGCCATCGCCGAGCGGACCAAAGTCCGAACCTTATGGCATGGTCTTCACCAAGGGCGCGGTGTGGTACAGCGAATCCAACTCCAAACCGAACACGGTCGTGCGTTTCGATCCCGCTACCGAAAAATTCCAGAGCTGGGCCATCCCGGGCGGCGGTGACATCGTGCGCAATATGAGTGTCGGGGCCGACGGCAACCCCGTCATGGCCAACAGCCTGGTGAATCAGGTTGGCAAGGTCGAAATCAAGTAGGGGTCTTTCTTTCTTCTGGTCTGCCCGAAACCCGGCGATTAACGACCAAGCGTTTGATCACCAGCTGGATCAGGCGGCTCGTTATTTGACAGGCCGCGGCCGAACACTCACTGTCGCCGAATGGGCATCTGTTTGTCCGTCCAAGGAATTCCGCAGCGCGGCATCGTTGCGCCGGCACGTCGATCTTGGCGCTGGAGCGGCCCGCGCGAGTGTCGTACTGATAGGGTCTTCCGAATTGCCATTGGAGCGCCGCATGATCATTCTGCTGACGCCGATTCTGATCGTCGCCCTGATCGTTGCCGGTCTGGTCTTGTTCGCCGCCAACACCGCGCGGAAGGTCGAAGCCGCGGTACCGCCATGCGGCAAGTTCATCGAGATCGATGGCCAGCGGCTGCACTATGTCGACACCGGCGGCACCGGTCCGGCCGTTGTGATGATCCACGGCCTCGGCGGCACGCTGTGGAACTTCACCTACGCACTGGTCGACAAGCTGTCGGGTGAGTTTCGGGTCATCGCGGTCGACCGCCCCGGCGCCGGCTATTCGGCGCGCGCGGACGGCGCGCCGGCGAATCTCACAGCGCAGGCGGACACACTGGCAAAGTTCGTACGCGCGCTGGGACTGAAGCGGCCGTTGCTGGTCGGGCATTCGCTGGGTGGCGGGTTGTCGCTTGCGATCGCGCTCGACCATCCCGACTGCGCGGGCGGTTTGGCGTTGATCGCGCCGTTCACGCAGGCGCAGGACGACGTGCCGGAAGCGTTCAAGGGTCTGGTCCGCGATTCGCCCGTTGTGCGCAAGATCATCGCCTGGACGCTGGCCATTCCTATGTCGATCCTCAACGCACCGGTGCTGTTGAAGATCGTGTTCGGGCCGGACGCGGTGCCGCCCGATTTCGCGATACGCGGCGCGGGGCTGCTCGGCCTGCGGCCGAAAAGTTTCTACAACACCTCCTCCGACCTCAATGCAGCCAATGAAGATATGCCTGGCCTGATGAAACGTTATGGCGGGTTGACCATTCCGCTCGGCATGCTGTTCGCAAAGGGCGACCGGATTCTCGACTACCGCAGGCAGGGCGAGGCGATGAAGCAACAATGCCCGGCGCTTGATCTGGTGCTGCTGGATCAGCACGGTCACATGCTGCCGGTGACGGCGCCCGATGCGACCGCCGACCTGATCCGCCGCGTTGCCGCGCGGCGGTTGGGACCGCAGGCTGCAAGCGCGTGAGAGAGCGACGCGCCTGCCGGGGACGCCCCTAGGACATAAAGCAACAAGAAGATGAACAGTGAATTTGACTACGTCATCGTCGGCGCGGGTTCAGCGGGATGCGTGCTCGCCAATCGTTTGAGCGCGGACGGAAAGAATTCGGTGCTGCTGCTCGAAGCCGGCCCGAGGGATACCAACCTCTGGATTCACGTGCCGCTCGGCTATGGCCGGCTGTTCAAGGAAAAAAGCGTCAACTGGATGTACCAGACCGAGCCGGAGCCGGGACTGGAGGGACGCAGCGTGTTTCAGCCGCGCGGCAAGGTTTTGGGCGGGTCGAGTTCGATCAACGGCCTGCTTTATGTTCGCGGCCAGCACGAGGACTATGATCGCTGGCGTCAGCACGGCAATCAGGGTTGGGGCTTTGACGACGTGCTACCCTATTTCAAGAAGGCGGAGAACCAGCAGCGCGGCGCGGATGATTTTCATGGCGTCGGCGGTCCGCTGCCGGTCTCCGATTTGGGGCACCCCGATCCGCTTTCCGCGGCGTTTATTTCGGCCGCCGCCGAAGCGGGGCTACCGGTCAATCGCGATTTCAACGGCGCGTCGCAGGAAGGCGCCGGATTCTTTCAGACCACGACGCGGTACGGAAGACGCGCGAGTACGGCGGTCGCCTATCTTCGTTCCGCGAAGGGCCGCGGCAATCTGCATGTCGAGACGTCGGCGCTCGCGCAACGCATCGTGTTCGCCGGACGTCGCGCGGATGCGGTCGAATATCGCCAGGCAGGGGTCCTGAAAACCGCGCGGGCACACAAGGAAATCCTGGTCGCCGGCGGCGCGTTCAACTCTCCGCAATTGCTGCAGCTCTCCGGTATCGGTCCGGCGCAATTGTTGCGCCAACACGGCATCGAGGTCGTGCTGGATGCAGCGGGCGTAGGCCACGATTTGCAGGATCACATGCAGGTCAGGGTGGTCATGCGTTGCTCCAAGCCGATCACGCTCAACGACATCGTCAACAGCCCGGTCCGTAAGGTTCTGACCGGGCTGCGATATGCGGCGTTACGGACCGGCCCGCTGACGATCGCCGCGGGCACGTCGGGGGCGTTCGTCAAGACCAATGCCCGCCTCGCGACGCCGGATGTCCAGATTCACTTTCTGCCATTCTCGACCGACAAGATGGGAGAGAAGCTGCATCCGTTTTCCGGCTTCACCGCCTCGGTCTGTCAGTTGCGGCCCGAGAGCCGTGGCTCGCTTCGGATCCGAAGCGCGGACCCGGCCGCGCCTCCGGAAATTCGGATCAACTACCTCTCGACGGAAGTCGACCGCACTACCAACGTTGAAGGTCTGAAGATGTTGCGGAAGATTTTGAAGGCGCCCGCGCTTAAGCCCTACGTTGTCGAAGAGGTCGATCCCGGTGCGAAGGTCGCAAGTGACGAGGCGCTCCTGAGCTATTGCCGCGCGCGGGGCAGCACCATTTATCACCCGACCTCGACGTGCCGGATGGGAAATGATCCGCTCGCCGTCGTCGACCAGCGGCTTCGACTTCGCGGGGTCGAGGGCCTGCGCGTGGTCGATGCCTCGGTCATGCCTGACCTGGTGTCGGGCAATACCAACGCGGTGGTGATCATGATCGCGGAGAAAGCCTCCGACATGATCTTGCAGGATGCGCGCTAGCGCGCAAGGTCGGACTTGCGTTTTGCATTCGGCGTCGGCGCGTTCTATCTTCCCTCCACGGTATCGATTTGGAGCTTGACGGGTGGCAGTTCGAATGCGGATCGGGACGCGCAAGAGCGCCATGGCCTTGGTCCAGACCGGGGAAATCGCCCGGCGTCTCGCTGCGGCCCTACCCGATATCGATGTCGAAATCGTCAAGTTCGAGACAACGGGCGATTCCGACCAGATCGGCAAGCTTCTGAAGCACGGTGGCAAGGGCGGCGCATTCGTGGCCGAAATCCGCGATGCCGTCCGGTCGGGGCAATTGCACGCGGCGATGCATTCGCTCAAGGATATGCCGGGCAACGAGGACACTCCGGGGCTTGTGATCGGCGCCACGCTGGCGCGCGATTCGGCGAACGATGTTCTCGTGCTGCGGCCGGGGATTTCGCTCGAGGAGTTCAGGGGTTCGCGTGGCAAGGGTTTCAAGATCGGCACCAATGCGGTGCGGCGCGCGGCCTATGCGCGCCGGTTGTTTCCGCACGTGGAGGTGATTCACTATCGCGGCGCCGCCGACACGCGGGTGCGCAAGCTCGACCATCTGGAAATGCAGCGGCTCCCCGATGGTGGCGAGGCAGGTCCTGCGGACGCGCTGATCATGGCGCGCTCGGGATTGGAGCGTGTAGGCCTCGCCAACCGCATCGCCTATGAGTTCTCGATAAGGGAGATGCTGCCGGCGGTCGGGCAAGGGATCGTCGCGGTGGAATGCGCGCTCAGCGATTGGCAGACGCGAAGTATTCTGGCCGCCATCGACGACCTCGCCGCGCACCGCTGCGCCGACGCCGAGCGCGAGGTGCTGTGGGTGCTCAACGGCCATTGCAATTCGCCGATCGCGGGATTTTCCGCAATCGACGGGACCCAGATGTCGCTGACCGCTTCGGTGCTGGACGAAAGCGGCGGTCTCTTCATCGAAGCCACGCGCTCCGGGCCGGCCGACCGCCCGCGCGAACTCGGCCGCGCAGTCGGGCTTGAACTATTGGCGAAGGGCGCGGCCGAACTCATCGAGCGCAGCCGGCCGGCATAGGTCTATCCCCTATGCGCCCGTACCCGCTTGATCATCCGCTCGACATGAGCAATCGGCGTTTCCGGCAAAATGCCGTGGCCAAGATTGAAGATCAGCCGGCCGGCCGCGTAATTCGAAAGCACGTCGTCGATCGCACGATCGAGCGCGGCGCCGCCTGCGATCAGCGCCAGCGGATCGAGATTGCCTTGAACGGCGACGCGGTTTTGTACCCGTTCGCGGATCAATGACGGTTCGGCCGCCCAATCGATACTGACGGCATCGACGCCCGTAGCCTCCACATATCCCGGCAGCAACGCGTCCGCGCCGCGGGGAAAGCCGATGATCTTCGCATCGGGCACCCTGGCGCGGACGCCCTGGACGATCCGCCTTGTCGGCTCGGTCGACCAGCGCGCGAATTCGCGCGGCGGCAATACGCCGGCCCAAGTGTCGAAAATCTGCAGCGCATCGGCGCCTGCGGCAAGCTGGCCGAGCAGATACTCAATCGAATTCTCCACCAGCACGTCGATGATGTCGGCGAACGCGTCGGGATGGCGATAGGCCATCATTCGCGCCGGAGCTTGATCCGGCGTGCCATGTCCGGCCACCATATAGGTGGCGACTGTCCATGGTGCGCCACAGAAACCGATCAGTGCGGTTTTTGGATCAAGCTCGCGGCAGACGCGCCGCAGCGCTTCAAACACCGGCTCGAGCTTTGCGAAGTCTGCGCGCCGCGCCAGTGTTTCGACTTGCGAGAGCGTATCCAGCGGATCGAGCCGCGGGCCTTCGCCGGCCTCGAACCTCACGGAGCGGCCGAGCGCATAGGGGATGACGAGAATGTCGGAGAAAATGATCGCGGCGTCGAAGCCGAAACGGCGGATCGGCTGCAAGGTTACTTCGGCGGCGAATTCCGGCGTGAAGCAAAGATCGAGAAAGCCGCCGGCCCTGGCACGCAGCTCCCGATATTCCGGCAAATAGCGCCCCGCCTGCCGCATCATCCAGATCGGCGGCGTCGGCTGCCGTTGACCGGAAAGCACTTCAAGGAAGGGTTTTCTGATGCGACTCTTGGTCAAGACGTTGAATCCGGTACGTAGCGGAACGCGACGTGAGGTCCCTGATACACCGTAGACGTGGACCAGGCCAAGCATGTTCGCTGCTTGTTTCGCCTAAGTCTCGTTTTAGACCCGGGCTTTTGAGCCACGTTCACTCGGTGCTCCGCGGAACATCGGAATTTGAGCCGCGTTATCGCGCTGTGGAGGATCGACATGGTCGAGAAATTCAATCCTGCGGCACCTGACAAGTATGCCGCCAAGCCCAAAAGCGCGACGTCGGCCGATCAGGGCGCGCACGACAAGCTGGATGCCGGTCTGATCGACAGCTTTCCCGCGTCCGACCCCGCGAGCGCGGTACAGCCGGCACCACCCAAGCCGCGGCGGAAAGAAGCAACGCGCGACAAGCGCCGGGCATGAGCAAGGCAGGTCGTCGGGTTTGTTCCCGCCGC
>Ga0210390_10004324_pt1 | contig 11988 bp, 9 predicted proteins | sample IncBWH11OmetaG_FD_161050 | JGI IMG/M metagenome (GOLD analysis project Ga0210390, IMG submission 161050) | Forest soil microbial communities from Barre Woods Harvard Forest LTER site, Petersham, Massachusetts, United States - Inc-BW-H-11-O ... | reverse complement strand
ATCTGCCGCCGCAAACGCGCCTTCTTCCGCTCCCGAAGCCCAATCTCAGGCTGCTCTCTGACCGGCTCCGCGGCCGCTCTTCGTGTTGCGAGCGCACCAGGCATGGTCTTTTCCTACCTTTCTCACTGCACCACCGGTAAAATTATGAGGGTAACTATAACAAAAGAGCGACTAACGTCAAGCACCAGTTTTCCTCTTTGGTTCCAAGATCACGACCGGGCAGCACGAACAGGATTCCCGTGGCAGTGTCATCGATGAAACCGAGTCCCCGGAGGCACTAATGGTCAGCTGCGGACGAGGCGCGCATTACAGGACGTCAGGAGTGAACTGTGCGGGTCGTTGTTGCCCACACTTTACCTGAACTAACACCTTCTATTCGTGTGTTGGAGGAGTGTGGGTTCGTGCTTGGCGGCGACGGACCTGCCGAAGATGGTATGCGGACGATGCGGTACGAGGTGACACCGGGACGGTTTTGATCCCTTGCCTTACAAAGGGCATAGCCCTCCTGTACGGCGATGCATCCGGCGCACACTCATTGGCAGCTTACCGTGAACCGGCCCACATAATTGCTGGGCCATCCACCACTTCCCCCGTATGTGTAGAAGAGATAAAACTGTTTGCCTAGGATGCGCGGATCGTCTCCCATACCCACTGGCATGACATAGGTGTTGGGCTCACCGCTGAACTGATAAAGAAGCACAGGGGTAGTCCATTGCAGACCGTCAGGCGATTCTGCATAGGCAAAGAGCACTCCTTCGCCAATGATCATAGAGTAGCGTTTCAGGTCGGCGTTGTAAGCGACCTGCACTTCACCGCTGTAGGGCGCGTTGGGATTCAAGTCGGTCGAGTAACCGCCGATGCCGGGCTCAAGCCGCCAGTCGCCGGCATAGTATTTCTGGAAGAGCGCGGCGTGCGGTTTCGAGCCGAAGGCAGCCGACAGAACTTCCGCAATCGGCGAGCGAGCGACAGAAACCAGCGTGACTGTGTTTTTCCAATGCGTAGTTCCGTTTGCCAGCCAATCGCGAAAATAAATGTAGAAGTATTTGCCGTCGGGTGAGGTCACCAGCGGCGGATCGCCGATGTCATAGCCGTCCAGATCTTTACGGTATGCCTGATTCACGCGAATGATCTCGCCCAGGTCCGTCCAACTCATACCATTGTCGGTCGATGTGGCCAAGGCCAGAACGGCATAAAAACTGTTCGTACTTACCGTGTTGATTTCAGCGTGGTAGACCATCAGTAGATTGCCCGCTCCCAGCATCCCGTCGGGAACCTTGTAGACCGGTCCACCTCCCATGTAGTCATAGCTCGAATAGTAAGGATTCACTGCTGGATCGGGATTGGGAAGGATGGTCACGTCAATCGGAGGGGCTAACCCCAAGGGATTATCTAACGTGCCAATCGTGCGCGTGGCCGATCCGTACTTATTGTTGCCATACCAGTGTCCCTGCCAGAACTGGCGGGAGTGCAGTCCGCCATCGCTGGCGAAAAACTCGTAGCCACCATCAGTTTTGATCACGCCCATGGGCGTGTCCGGCCAGGCAAAACCATCGGTTTGGTCGGTGAGTGGAGGCTCTGCCTTCTGCCCAGCTTCGTAGCGTTGCGTAGCAGAAGCGACCATTTTGCTGGCGATCACTTTGGGCGTACACAACTGGGTAGGAGTGGACGTTTCGCTTAGGGCAGCGATCTGTTTCGGACAGAGCAGCAGGACATTGCACAAAATGAGAAAGGGAGCAGCGAGGTGCAGCTTTCCAGGCATCCTGTTTACCTCCGATAGCAAAAACACACACTCTAGACCAAAGTCGCGAACATAAAGGGATTTTCATCTTAGCGAAACATTAGTCGATCGTCCCGTCAATGACAATAATCACCGGACAGGGGGCAGAAGTCGGCTTCGGCAAAGCGTAGTGCTGTTAGATGTCTCTGGCGGACAGATCTTTCTCGAAGCCATCAAGGTTTTGTGGAGGAGAGCCAATTTTCCAGACGATCTGCGTAGGTGCGGCTGGAGCGATGCTCCGAGCCGTCGGCCAGCTTCACCAGATACTCTCGATTGTCGATGGCTCGAAGTTCCCGGATGCATTTGACGCGCAGGATGCGGGAGCGATGAATGCGAAGAAACAGCGCGGGATCGAGTTTCTCTTCCAGAGAATTCATGGTCTCGCGCAACAGATGACAACGCCCGCCACTGCGTAATTCGGCGTAGTCTCCCGCTGCCGCGATCCATTCGATATCTTCGGTAAGCACAACCTGAATCCGGGAACCGGTTCGCACGGGGAAACGGGAGGGGTACCTCACGGAATCACGCTGCAGCATCTGCAGAATTCGCTCGGCCATCTGTATCTTGGAACCCGAATCTCCCACCTGCCGGGCTCGTTGCACTGCGGCGCTAAAGCGTTCGTCGTCGACCGGTTTGAGAAGGTAGTCCAATGCGTGGACTTCGAACGCGCGCAAAGCGTGCTGCTCGTAAGCGGTAAGAAAAATGACTGCAGGTAGATTCTCCCGCGGCAAAGCCCGGAGAACCTCAAAGCCATCCATGCCGGGCATTTGCACATCCAGAAAGACTACATCCGGAGAGAGCTCAAGAATCTTTTCGACCGCGGACGCGCCGTCTCCGCACTCGCCAACGACTTCGACGTCTTTGAACTTTTGCAGCCGGAGCCTGACCCCACGTCGTGCCAGCGGCTCATCATCGACAATCACCGCGCGCACGTAAGTTCCTCAACGCTTTGGGCAGCTCCTCGGAAGGGCAACTCGATCGTTACCTGACAACCACCCTCCTCCGGCCATTGCAACGTGAGGGAGTGGTCATCGCCGTACAGCGTCTTCAGACGCTCGGCGGTATTTCTCATGCCGATTCCATTTCCGTTTTCGTTTCGTGTTTCAGCACCTCGCGTTCCAGAATTCCCAATGACAATCTGCAATCGGTCAACGCGAAGCGCACTCGCGATCGTAATCCTTCCACCTTTAACCAGAGGCGCGACTCCATGGCGGACGGCGTTCTCGACCAGAGGCTGCAGCAACATGCTGGGCACCAGGGCATCCAGCGTGTCGGAAGGAATATTCAAATCGACTTGCAACCGTTCCCCCAGCCGGGTTTGCTCGATGGCAAGATATCGCTGCGTAAACGCCATCTCCTGAGAAAGCGTTACCTCCGGCATCACTTCGTTGTCCAGGCTTGTGCGCAAAAGCTCGCCTATCTGGGCCAGCATGCGGGTGGCGGCAGGAGCGTTGCCATCGAGAACAAGCGTCGAAACGGCATTCAGCGAATTAAATAGAAAGTGTGGATTCAACTGATAACGCAAGGCGCTGAGCCGCGCCCCGCGGGCCTCGGTTTCGGCACGCAGCAGACGTTCTCTTTCCTGTGTTGCTTGCTGCCATTGCTTAATACTGAAGTACAGACTGCACCAGAGGAAAAGCACGACCGAAAACTGTAACGAGTTCGCAGCCAAATCCTTCCAATCTACGGTTCGGAAACGTAACACAGCGAGTTCGGCTGTGAACGCGCCAATCGTGCCTACTACCAGCGACCAAACCGACGCCGTCCACTCCAAAGCGAGCCATGGAAGCGAACGACGCAATAGCGACCGACAAACGGGACGCAGAACCAAACTGCCAAGGAACATGAAAACTATAGCGACAGTTTGGTCACGCAGCGTTCCGGGGCGGGTCATGTCGGGGATACACGCGACCAGCACCAGCACGTAAAGGCAGGTCCATCCCATCGCCTGAAGACGCCAGTACGAAGGGAACGGCAGTGGGCGCTCAGTTGCCATGAACTGCATTCTAGCGCAGGAGCGCTCCTCCCCAGCCTCGGTCTGTCGCCCCAAACCCGCAGTTCGTCGCATAGCTCATGCGGCCCACGGACAAGGCCAAACAGCAAGTCCCAATCTGCGGTAGTTTGCTTTCTAAAAGGGACCCAGATCCGATGAGAGGAGTTACCGCAAGAATGGTCGAGTCTACGCGAAACGCCCCTGGCATCCTGTGCGCACTGCAAGACGACAGCGCTGCCCCGCCGGCCGCGACACAACCGGCACTCTCATTGCCGCCTCTGAAGCTCTGGCCGATCATCGCCGCGGTTGGCCTGCTCGCCGTTGCTCTCGTGGTCGATGGTGCCGTCATTGTCGTAACCCTCCACTTCATCGGTCTGCCCACGTTCAAGGCCATGCCGTGGACCGTCCTTTACTTCGGGCACACTGGCATTCTTCTCGCTACGCTACTTTGCATCGCGCTCCTTGGCCACGGTCGTTTCCGAGAGTTTGGCTTCAAAGCTCCGGCCGATAATCGATATGTCCACACCGCCTTGTTCTTCGGCATCCTCTTCGGAATCGTGATGACGGCCGCCGATTACACGGAGAACATCATCGCCCACCGGCCACCAGAGAACTTTTCCTTATCCTCCACCAACCTTGTCGGATCGTTGACCTTCTCCGGTCTATACGCCGGCACGGTCGAGGAAATCCTGTTTCGCGGTCTGCTCATGACCTTCCTCATGCAGCGCATGTCGGGACGGCTTCGCCTCGGTCGCTTCGATGTCCACGTCGCCGGCGTCATCGCTGCTGTGCTCTTTTCCCTGGCACATCTGGGATCCTTCTGGACGGAATCCTTCCGTGTCGCCGCCAGCCAGCAGGCTTATGCCTTCGTTTTCGGCGTCATCTATGCCTACTGGTGCGAGAAATCGGGCAGCCTGCTCCCCGCAATCATCGGCCACAACCTCGGAAACCTTGTGGAATACCTTTTTGCCTTCCTGATGGTCTGGCGTTGGTCATGAAATCAAAGACTCTTCAAAAAAGAATTTTAGACCTGGCTGCTAAATATTTTTTCGGTAGGAGGGCTTATGCGAACGGTTCTTATCATTGGAGCGGTTTTCGGTACTCTGTTGGTCGTCCAGTTAGTAGCCCAGGATTCGCCTTCCCAGCCCGCTCAGCCATCTTTCCCAGACACAAACGCCTTGGTATCGCGCGTGGCCGAACATCAGAAGGCAGTCGAGGCACTGTTCAACCAGTACACCTGCACCTATAAGAGCACGGTTTACACGCTCGACAAAGCTGGGGCGGTACGAAGTCAGCACACCGACACTTACTACATGACGCCCACGCGGTATGAGGTTTTCATGTTGCACATCAGCCACGATGGCAAAGCGATCTCGCAGGACAATCTTGAGAAGCAGGAAAAGGAAATCGAGCGTAAGTTACGTAATTACGAGCGCAAGGCTCAAAAAAATCCGACCGCTCGCCCCAAAGACGCGCTTCTCTTCGCCGACATTATTCTCAAGTCTCGATTCACGCCGTTGCGGTGGGACACTGTGAGCGGTGTGCCCACGGTTGTCTGTTCCTTTGAGCCGAAAGCACAGCCCACTCGGCATGGGACCAGCGAAGATAAAATTGCCGGCGACCTGAAAGGGACGTTGTGGGTCGATCCGGAGGATGGCGAGATCGTTCGCATGGAATTCGTTAGCGTCTCGTCTCTCAGCATGGGCGTCTTGGTCAACGTAAAAGGCTTTCAGGGGTTCGTCGAGCAGCGAAAAATAAACGGTGAGGTTTGGCTGCCGAGCCGCCAGGATTTCGTGGCCCAGGGCCGCGAGTTGATCAAAGGGTTCCGCATCCGTCAGGTGATCGAGTTCAGCGATTACCTGAAGGCCACAACCGATGTCTTCCAGCAAGTACATTCTCCGAATGCAGTTGCAGACGATGGCACTAAAGTTCAACAGTAGGTGAATAACGATGGCTAGCACTTCTGTTTTGACGAAACCGCACGATCAACTTAACTACACGACAATCGCCGCGATCCCGCAGCCCGTGGCTGAGAAGGAACGCATCGTGAGCATTGATGTGCTGCGTGGCTTTGCGCTGCTCGGCATTTTGCCGATGAACATTCAGTACTTCTCCATGATCGGCGCAGCGTACGGGAACCCGACGGCTTATGGAGATTTGCACGGAGCGAACTATTTGGTTTGGTTGTTGTGCCATGTTCTCGCGGACCAGAAGTTCATGACAATCTTCTCCATGCTGTTCGGTGCCGGGATTCTCTTGATGACCAGTCGCATTGAAGCCACCGGCAAACCCTCCGCCGCTCTCCATTACCGCCGCATGGGATGGTTGATTCTGTTCGGCCTGGCACATGCGTATCTGCTGTGGAGCGGAGACATTCTGGTCGCGTACGGAATGTGCGGTTTGTTGGTCTATCTTTTCCGCAAGCTCCGACCGCGCACACTTCTCGTGCTAGGTCTGCTGACGATCGCGGTCGCCTCCGGCTCTTTAGCATCGTACGGCGCATGGTCGAGACATTGGCCTCCGGCACAGTTGCAGGTCGCCCGCGAACAGTTATGGATGCCCACCGCGTCAGAAGCGGCCAACGAAATCAACGCCTATCGCGGCAGTTGGGCAGCGCAGATGAAGTTTCGCGTACCGGACTCAGTGCAGATGGAAACCATCTTCTTCGTGGTGTTCACATTCTGGCGGGTGACGGGACTGATGCTAGTGGGCATGGCGCTTTTCAAGCTGGGCGTTTTCAGCGCCATGCAACCAGCGTCGCTGTATTGGACGATGATTGCCATTGCCGTGTGTTACGGAATTCCGATCACGCTTTATGGCACACATCGTGATTTCGCAGCCGGCTGGGATTTCCGTTACTCCTTCTTCTATGGCGCCCAATTCAACTATTGGGCCAGCCTGATGGTAAGCTTCGGCTGGGTTGGGGCAATCATGCTCGCCTGCAGAGCTGCAGCGTTGCTTCCTCTCACCCGTCGGCTAGCGGCCGTCGGCCGCATGGCCTTCACCAACTACATCATGCACACGATCATCTGCACCACGATCTTCTACGGACACGGATTTGCTCTCTTCGGAAAAGTGGAGCGAGTGTGGCAATTTGCCATCGTGGTAGCGATTTGGTTGTTGCAACTGATTATTTCGCCGATCTGGCTGCGGCATTTCTTGTTTGGTCCGCTGGAATGGTTGTGGCGTTGCCTGACCTACTTGCAGTGGGAGCCGCTGCGCCGACATCCCGCAGTTTTGGGCGAAGCTTAGCTGAGGTCACTCGTCGCGAGCTCGTCTTGTCGAAGGGCTGACAGACGCAACCAACACAGAAGAGCACTCGGTTTCGATTCCTCCAGTGACGCGCGAGGCCGTGCTCGGCTGGAAAAAGTGGCTTCCCAGCACGGAATGATCTGATATCCTGTAGCAGCATGGGTACACCGATGAGCAGCCACAACGTACGCAACCGGATACTGGTTCCAATCCGAGAGAAGCTCGGCCTAACTGTGCCTCTCGCGTTTCAGGTGCTCCGACGTTCTCATGCGACTCGTAGTCAGAGCAGCCCGACAAAGGTGCAAGGGCACCTTGGTCACGCCAGCATCTCGACTACTTGGGAAATTTACGTCAAACTCATGGCGTAAAAATGTTGTAAACAAAATGTGGGCGCGTAGCTCAGTTGGCAGAGCAATGCCCTTTTAAGGCATGGGTCGATGGTTCGAGTCCATCCGCGCTCACCATTTCGTTCTCTCTGATTTACTCAGGCAATGAAAAAGGCCAACCCTCTAAGAGGTTGGCCTGAAACCTGTGAAGTTCGATAGGCGGTCGTGAGGGTCCAAACGTCAGCCTTGCCGACACTGACCCATGACCGCTAAGGTTCACCGAGAACCCACCTTGAAAATAGCGTACCTGGCGGGGGTGGGCAATACAGCGAACGCTGTAGCCGGAACTCGCTGGAGCAAAGCCCTTGCATTGGCGCGACCGTGTAAATTCTCTCTACAATCCGGTCACCGTTCTTTCTACATGAGTCCCGCAAAGGCTTCAGAATCCACGGTCTAGAATTCACGAGTACTCACAACCGGCACGGGCATTTCGGCAGCATACCTGCCTTACCAGTCAGCGACGATGGACAAAACCGAGAGAGATCGGATTCACGAACTGTGCTCCCTGATCGCCGTGGAACAGGATCGCCACAAGTTCCTCGAGTTGGTCGGGGAGCTAAACCGCATCTTTGAAGCGAATGACCAACGCCTCAAAAGCAATGAGGTGGGCAATTGAGAACAACTGTTTCGTCCGGTGAATCCTTCTGGGCATCCACGTTTCATGAAGACCTGCGGTCTCGCGGGACTCCACTGCTGCGTTGAAGAAGTGTCCTTTTGTTCGGTAGGGTAAACCCTGTAGGGATGCGAAATGAGGTGTCCCTAGGCGGCGCGGACGGGGTGGTGAAGGGCATCATGCAATTCCTCGATCCGCTTTTTTCGCTCCTCGTAGTCGCGTAATTCTTCCTCGGCAAGCTCCTCGCAGGCCTGCTTTGCAAGGGTTTCAATTTGCTGCTCGATTAGCCGGACGAGTTCACCCCGAAGCTGCTTCCGGTCAGTAGATAGCATTCGCAAGCCCTTTCTCATCGAAGCAGCGCACCTGATCAGATGAAGACTGTCCGCAAGCGGTTGGCACGAAATTTATGAATAAGTGTGGAATATTTCAAAAGAAACACGTAGTAACGGCTCGTGACAATTCGACAGTGGGATGGATCTGCGGGCTATGGTTTGCTGGAGGCGATGAAAAAGCAAGCCTTCAAAGATCTCGCGCAGAAGCCTAACTGTGATCGCCTACGCCCGACTGCAGAACGCTTCAATCCACCGTCCCGAACTTTTTCAGGTCCTCTGGCCCATCCGTCAGCGCCACCGGCTCTTTACCCTGTACCATTTCTCGCACCTTTTCCACCACATCAGGATTGGCCAACGTCGTGATATCTCCAGTATTCATGTTGTTGGAGAGGGCGGCGAGAACCCGGCGCATGAGCTTGCCGGATCGGGTTTTTGGCATGTCGGGAACGATCAGAATTCTGCGTGGACGCGCAATCTTCCCAATCATAGTTTCAATCGCTTTGTTGACCTTTTCGATAATCGCGGGGCTGGCCTCTAAACCTGGCTGCAGGGCGATATAGACTTCTGGCACGCGGCCTTTGATCTCGTCCACCACCGGTACCACCGCCGCTTCCGCTACCTCGGAAACCGTCAGGCACGCAGACTCGATTTCTTTTGTGCCCAGGCGATGCCCGGCCACGTTGATGACGTCATCGACGCGTCCGAGAATTCGGAAATAACCGTCTACCGCGAGCACCGCTCCGTCCGCCGCAAAATATGGCCAGTCATGCCAGTCCTTGCTGCTGGCATTCTTGCAGTATTTCTTGTAGTACTGCGCTACGAAGCGGTCGCGATCACCCCAAATGGTTTGCATGATTCCGGGCCACGGATTGCGAATGCAAATGTTTCCCGCCTTGCCCGAACCGGCATGCACTTCCGCTCCCGTTTCGTCGATGATGATGGGGTAAATTCCCGGCACGCCCGGGCCAGCACTTCCCGGTTTCATGGGATCAAGCGCGGGCTTGGTGCTGCACAGGAAGCCTCCGTTTTCGGTTTGCCACCATGTGTCACAAATCACCGCCTCGCCTTTGCCTACTGTGTCGTGATACCAGCGCCAAACCTCCGGCTCAATCGGCTCGCCCACCGTGGTCATATGTTTGAAATGGTAGTTGTACTTGGCGGGTTCATCAGGACCGGCTTTGCGTAACATGCGAATGGCTGTCGGCGAAGTGTGGAAAATGTTGACATCCAGCCTCTCGGCGATTCGCCAAGGCCGTCCCGCATCGGGGTAGTTGGGCACACCTTCATACATCACGCTGGTCGCAGCCAAGGCCAAAGGTCCATAGACAATATAAGAGTGACCGGTAATCCATCCAATGTCGGCCATGCACCAGTAAACATCCTCGGGATGAATGTCCTGAATGTATTTTGAAGTCCCGGCTACATAAGAAAGATAGCCGCCGGTGCGGTGCTGGCAGCCCTTGGGCTTTCCGGTGCTGCCGCTGGTGTACATGAGGAACAGAGGCGCTTCCGCATCCATGGGGACGGGAGGAACAATTTCACCTGAGTAGTTCGGCAGGATCTCGTCCACGAAGAAATCGCGGTCTTTGACAAACGGAGAAGCCGATGCGTTCTTGCCCACCTGCCGTCTCCACACCAGAACCTTGTCCACGACCTGGCCTTCTTGCTTGGCATAATTCAGTGCGATCTCGGCACTCGCCTTGTGGTCGAGCATCTTGCCATTGCGATAGTAACCATCCATGGTGATCAGCACGCGGCTGCCCGAATCGGCCGCCCGCAATCCGCAAGCCTCGCCGCTGAAGCCTCCAAATACCACCGAGTGAATCACTCCCAGGCGGGCGCACGCTAGCATGCTGATCGGCAGCTCGGGGACCATGGGCATGTGAATGGTGACGCGGTCTCCCGCCTTCAAACCGCAGAAATCGCGCAGCAGCGCTGCAAATTCATTCACTCGCACATAGAGTTCGCGGTAGGTGACAGATATAGGCGCTTCCGATTCTGGTTCCGGAACAAAGATCAGCGCAGCCTTGTTCTTGTACTTCGCGAGATGCCGGTCCACACAGTTGTAGGAGGCATTGATCTTGGCGCCCACGAACCACTTCCAGAATGGAGGATCACTGGTGTCGAGCGTGGTATGCCAGTACTGTTCCCAACTCAGCAGATCGGCGTATTCCCGGAAGCACTCGGGAAAATTCTTTTCGCTGAAACGTTCCATGACATCGGAATCGGTAAGATTCGCCTGCCCGATAAACTTCGGCGAAGGATAGTAATATTCCTCCTCCCGCCAATGGACCGCGATCTGAGCTTCGGTGGTCTCCGCCACTACTCCGTGTTTCTCCCCAATTCCAGCAGGCATGTTACTTCACCCCCTAGATCCCGAATTTGTGCCGCGCGCTTTCCGCTCAATACGAAAATCCGCTCTCATTGTGCTTTTACTCCGCCAATCAAAGTCGGATCACTTCGCGGCCCTTGTTTTTGCTCCGGCTTCCTCCCAAATACGCACACCTTGAGTTTCGCGCAGCAGCAAACTTCCCACGATGAACGTCATGCCGGCCACAATCATCGGGTAATAAAGCCCGGCATAAATGTTTCCAGTCGCCGCAACTGACGACAGTCCGATCAACGGCAGCAATCCGCCAAATACACCGTTACCTATATGATAAGGCAACGAAAGCGAGGTGTAACGGATCTTCGCTGGGAAAGCCTCGATCAAGTAAGCAGCGATGGGCCCGTAAACCAGGCACACGTACAGAACCTGCACGAACACCAGCAGCACCAGCATGGTGGTATTCGGATTGGGAGCTTCCTTGGCCGGTACCAGCGCACCGGTAGCGTCCGTGGTCATGGCAGTGAGCGCGATGGCGCCCGTCACCTTATTACGGGCGGATTTTACCGTGACCACATTATTTCCCGCTGCCGCGTCCATGGCTTTGTAAATCGGGATGTAAGTCAGTACCCCGAGCAGGCAACCCGCCATCATCAACTTCTTGCGCCCAATCCGATCGGAAAGCGCGCCCACTACAGTGAAGAACGGCATCCCAATCAGTAGCGCGATTGCCACCACGATATTCGCGGTTTTGACATTGATCTTCAGAATGGTCTGCATATAGAACAGGGCGTAAAACTGCCCCGTGTACCAGACCACGCCCTGGCCCGCCGTCGCGCCGAAAAGAGAAATCAGGACGTTCTTCAGATTCGGCCACTTGGTGAATGCATCCTTGAGCGGTTGCGTAGAGGTCATTCCCGCACTCTTCAGACCAGCGAAGATAGGCGACTCTTTCATCTTCAATCGGATGTAAAGCGAAATGATCACCAAAATAATGGAGACCAGGAAAGGAATGCGCCAGCCATAAGCCGCAAAGTCTTCCTTCGACATCGCGTTTTGCGTGACCAGAATCACGATGAGGGAGACGAACAGGCCCAGCGTGGCCGTGATTTGGATGAAGCTGGTGTAGAAGCCCCGCTTGTTGTCGGGAACATGTTCGCCGACATACACTGCCGCCCCGCCGTATTCGCCGCCCAGCGCCAGCCCCTGCAAAACGCGAATCAAAATCAGAACGACCGGCGCGAACCAACCTGCCGTTTTGTACGAGGGCATCAGGCCGATGGCGAAGGTCGAAAAACCCATGATGGAG
>Ga0210390_10004321_pt1 | contig 11999 bp, 11 predicted proteins | sample IncBWH11OmetaG_FD_161050 | JGI IMG/M metagenome (GOLD analysis project Ga0210390, IMG submission 161050) | Forest soil microbial communities from Barre Woods Harvard Forest LTER site, Petersham, Massachusetts, United States - Inc-BW-H-11-O ... | reverse complement strand
ATCAGGTACTCCTCGCCGTTGTACTTGATCTCGGTGCCGCCGTACTTGCTGTAGATGACGGTGTCACCCTTCGACACGTCCAGCGGAATCCGCTTCGAGCCATCGTCGTCCCACCGGCCGGGGCCGACGGCGACGACGGTGCCTTCCTGCGGCTTCTCCTTGGCGGTGTCGGGAATGACCAGACCGGATGCGGTCGTGGTCTCGGCCTCGTTGGCCTGTACGAGGATCTTGTCCTCGAGTGGCTTAATGTTCACGCTCGCCACGATTGGAGCCCTCCACTTGTTGGATGGGGGTCCGGGACCGTTGCCCCGAACCTTCGGATTACCAGGTGTTCGGCATTCGTCCGTGCCCTCGCGTCGTCGTCGCGGGTGCCGGCGCAGGGGTTCGTCCGATTGCCACCTAGCACTCTATACATGCGAGTGCTAGCACTCAAGGTCGGCCTGCTGCTTCCCTGTCAGCGACCCGGAAACCGGCGTCTGCCGAGCCAAAACCGCAGGCAGAGGCCGTGCCGGTGATTCTCAAGAATTCGCCAAGGGCGAAGACCCAATAATGGGGCCATGTTCACCGGTATCCCCATTGCGACCCGCGCCGCCGGCGTGGCCACGTTGATCGTCGCGGCCGCTATCGGCTTGGCTGGAGTCGCCCGAGCCGACGGCCAGCTGTACGGCGACCCCGAGGCCGCCGCCCCCTACTGGCGCTACCAGCACCAGCAAGACTGCGGCCTGATGGCCGTGGCCGACGTGGTCGGCCAGCTCACCGGCAGAGAACCCTCCCAAATCGGCATGGAGCTACGCGGGATATTCACCAAGAGCGAATCGCACCGCGGCGACGTCTACCACTTTGACGGCACCTCCCCCCAAGACATGGTCGTACTGCTGCAGAAACACGGCATCGAGTCCGACCTCACGACCGGTAACAGCATGGGGACACTGGAGCAGGACCTGGCCGGCGGCCACAAGGTCATCGCGGCGCTCAACGCCGAAACCATCTGGAACTCCCCCCGGGGCAATGGGAGCCGGACCACGCCGGACCACGCCGTCGTCGTCACCGGAGTCGACACCGGCACCAACATCGTCCACCTCAACGACAGTGGCACCCCCGACGGCCGCAACGAGCAGATCCCGCTGGCCACCTTCAGCCACGCTTGGGAAACCAGCGACGACCTGTTGATCGTCACCCAAGAAACCGGCTAGCTGACGATCAGAACAACTGCCCTTTGACCACCGGCAAACCGGGGTCACTGGCCACATCCAGCGCCGACGGGGACGCACCCGCCGCCACCAGATGCGCGGCGAAGGCGGCGATCATCGCGCCGTTGTCGGTGCACAGCCGCGGTCCGGGGATCCGCAGCGCCAAGCCGGCCTGCGCGCAGCGCTGCGCGGCCAGCTCGCGCAGCCGCGAGTTCGCGGCCACTCCCCCGGCGATGAGCAGCGTGGACACCCCGAGCCCGGTGGCCGCGCGCACCGCCTTCATGGTCAGCACGTCGGCCACCGCCTCCTGGAATCCCGCCGCGATGTCGGCGCTCGCCGCCTCCGGATGGCCCTCCACATACCGCGCCACCGCGGTCTTGAGCCCGGAGAAGCTGAACGCGTGCGGCTCATCGGCCGGTCCGGTCATGCCGCGAGGGAACGCAATCGCGTCCCGGTCACCGCTGCGCGCCAGATCGTCGAGCGCCTTGCCACCCGGGTAGCCCAAACCCAACAGGCGGGCCACCTTGTCGTAGGCCTCTCCGGCGGCGTCGTCGACGGTGCTGCCCAGTTCGACGATCGGCTCGCCGAGCGAACGCACATGCAACAGGTGGGTATGCCCGCCGGACACCAGCAGCGCCACACTCTCGGGCAGCGGCCCGTGCTCGTAGACGTCGGCGGCCAAGTGCCCGCCCAAGTGGTTCACCGCATAGAACGGCACCCCCCAGGCAGCCGAATAGGCTTTGGCCGCAGCCACTCCCACCAGCAGCGCACCCGCCAGTCCGGGCCCGATTGTCGCCGCAACGATGTCCGGTTTTTGAACGCCCGCGGTGGCCAGCGCGCGGCGCATGGCCGGACCGAGCGCCTCCAGGTGTGCCCGCGAAGCGATCTCCGGAACGACGCCGCCGAACCGGACATGTTCGTCGACGCTGGAAGCCACCTCATCGGCCAACAGCGTCACCGCGCCGTCAGCATCGAGCTGGGCGATGCCGACTCCGGTTTCATCGCAGGAGGTTTCGATGGCCAGGACTACGGTCATCGGCGCCGCTCCTCCTCATCGCTGCGTCCCCCTCGCCGCTGCGCGGCTGGGGGTGCCCCCACTGCATCGTCGCCGGCGCGGGTCATTAAGCCTCCCGCCGCATGGTGTAGGCATCGGCGCCGCTGAGTCGGTAATACCGCCGGCGCAGGCCCACTTCGGCGAATCCCACGCTGCGGTACAGCGCGATTGCCGGCGTATTGTCGGTGCGCACCTCAAGGTGGACGACGGCGCCCGCGGTTAAGTTCAGCAGTTCGTCCAGCAGTCGGCGGCCGACGCCGCGGCCTTGGTACGCGGGGTCGACGCCGATGGTGTGCACTTCGTATTCGAACGGCGGGGTGCGGCCCAACCGCGAGATGCCGCCATAGCCGACCAGCGTCTCGGCGGTGCGGGCGGCCACATAGTGATTGTGCTCGGCGGCGAGTTCGCGGACGAACGCGGTCTTCGGCCATGGATCGTCGCCGGGAAACAGAATGGCCTCCAACTCAGCGCAGCGGTCCGCGTCAGCCACCGTCAATGCCCCGATCGTGACGGGCTCGCTACCGGCGGTCATCGGGAAGCCTCACGCTCGGCCAGCGTCTTGGCGTCCGGCCGACGCAGATACATCGGCACCAGCGCGGCGGGGCGCGCCGACCAGTCGCCCACCGCGGCCACCAGCCCGGCCGGTGTCGGGTATGACGGTTCGCGCAGCGGGAGCCCGAACAGCGCCGCATGCTCGGGCGAGCCGGCAACCGCCCGCGCGACACCCGGGTTAACGTCGGCCGGGGCGCTGACGGTCGGGCCATCGATCCGGACGCCGTCGCGATAGCGCGCCCAGTAGACCTCGCGCCGGCGGGCGTCGGTCACCACCAGTGTCTCCCCGGTGGTCTGGCCGCCGATGGCATCGAGGCTGCACACGCCGTACACGGGGACGCCGAGGGCGTGCCCGTAGGCGGCAGCGGTCGCCATACCGACCCGCAGGCCGGTGAACGGACCCGGGCCGCACCCCACCACCACGGCGCCGAGGTCGGCCATCGTCAGACCTGCATCGGCTAAGGCGGCCAACACATTCGGGGTGATCCGTTCGGCGTGCGCGCGGGCGTCGACGCTGACCCGCTCGGCCACCACTTCGCCGTCGGCAACGACACCCGCCGTCACGGCGGGAGTCGCTGTGTCGATCGCCAGCACGACGCGGCCGCGGCCGCTCACGAGCAGCTCCACTGCCATGTCGCGGTCCGCACGTCGGAATTGCTGATGCGCTCGAGGCGAACGTCCAGGTGCCGATCGGACAGCCGTTCGGCAAGGCCCTCGCCCCACTCCACCACGACGACGGCATCGTCGAGTTCGGTGTCGAGATCTAATGATTCGAGCTCGTCGAGCAGGTCGGCGCCGGTGTGATCCAGCAACCGGTAGACGTCGACATGGATCATCGCCGGCGTGCCGGCGCGTCGTGCGGGATGCACCCGCGCGAGCACAAACGTCGGCGACGTGACCGGCCCGTCGACATCCATCGCCGCGGCGATCCCCTTGGCCAGCACCGTCTTTCCAGCACCAAGTGGCCCGGAGAGCACCACCACGTCGCCGGCGCGCAGCTGGCCGCCAAGGCGTGAGCCGAGCGCGACAGTGTCTTCCACACGCGGCAACGTCGCCACGCCGGACCGACCGTCAGTCACGGCGCAGGATCCGCTCGCGCCACCGCTGACTCAGCGTGGCGAATCTGCCCGGTGTCGACCGCTTGACCAGCCGCACCAACCCGTCGTTGATCGGATCAGGCTTGGACAGCAACAACAAATGGCCTGACCTGGCCACGATGACCAACTCGGATTCCGGCAGCGCGTCAGCCATTTTCGTCGAGTATTCGGCGGGGGTGACCAGGTCGTGATCGCCGCAGACGACCAGTGTCGGGATCTTCGCCAGGGTAGGCAGCGCGGTCGTTTCGTCGTGGACTTCCAACGCGTGCGAGAACTCGACCATGGTCGGGATCGGGGTGTCCAGCATCATCTTCTCGGAGAACGCCACGACGCTCGGGCTGACATTCCAGTCGGCGTAGGACGCTGCTCGCAGGATCGGCCCGATCACCGAGCGGCCCACGTTGCGGCCGCGTTGAACCAGCTTGGGCGCCGACCGCGCGGCTCGCCGAACAGCTTCCAACGCAGGATTATTCAGGATTTCGCCCAACGGTGACTTCGTCACCCCTTCGGCCGCAGACGAAATCAACGCGGCTCCGACGATGCGGCTGCCGTAGTGGTGGGGGTACTGGCGGGCGTGCGACAAGACCGTCATCCCGCCCATGGAATGGCCCACCACCACGATCGGGCCACGTGGCGCGATCACCTGCAGCACCGTCTCTAAGTCCATACCCAGCTGGGTCACCGTGTAGGTTTCCGGCGGAGCGTCGCCGGATCGGCCGTGGCCGCGCTGGTCGTAGAAGATCATTCGGACCTGCGGACCCCACTCCTCGGAGAGCCGGATGCGCTGAAAGTGGAAGGCGCCCATGCGAAGACAGAATCCGTGCGCGAACACCACGGTCAGCGGTGCGTCAGCGGGACCGACCTCACGCACCGCCAGCGGCACCCCGTCGGGGGTTGTCACCACATAGCTCCGGTCGCCGTCCAGCGTCTCGAAATTCTCGTGGAGGTAAGGGTCTTCGATTACCGCACGCCGAGTCATCGAGCGGGCCACCGTAATCCCAGCGATGGTGCCTACCGCGCTCAGGCCCGCGGCACCTGCCAGCCACCGTGCCAGCCCCGCCCTGTCCACGTGGGACCCGTCGTTGTTTGCACCGCTCAACGATGTCCGGCCTCGCGGTAGGTTCTGGTGATCCGTCCCCGTGGGCTGGTCACCACTTCGTAATGGATGGTGCCGAGCAGATCGGCCCAGTCCTGTGCGGTCGGCTCACCCCGCGCGCCCGATCCGAACAGGATCGCCTCGTCGCCTTCGGTCACATCGACATTTCCCGGACCAAGGTCGACCACGAACTGGTCCATGCAGATCCGCCCAACGCCGGGGCGCCGCCTGCCGTTGATCAGCACGTCCAACCGCCCACCCAACGCCCGGAACACACCGTCCGCGTAGCCGATCGGTAGCAGCCCGACGGTGGTGTCACGCTCAGCGATCCAGGTGTGGCCATACGACACGCCCTCACCGGCGCGAATCGGCTTCACCAGTGCAACAGCACATTTCACTGTCATCGCCGGTACCAAACCCATGTCGCCGAGGGCGGGTACGGGACTCAGGCCGTAGACCGCGACGCCGGGCCGCACCATGTCGAAAGCAAGGTCGGGACGTGACATCGTGGCCGACGAATTCGCGAGATGGGCCAGCTCGAAGCGCAGTCCCTGGTTGCGCGCCTGCTGTGCCATCTCGGTAAACCGTTGTGCCTGAACGTTATTGATCGGATTGTCCGGTTCGTCGGCGTACACCATGTGCGACATCAGCCCCCGCAGCCGAACGGCGTCCTCCGCGACGGCTTGACGCAGCGCGGTCAGCATCGACGGGTAGTCGCCCGCGGCGACGCCGTTGCGGTTCAGCCCGGTATCCACCTTCACGGTCACCGCGGCCGTGCGTCCGGTGCGCCGAACGGCGTCCACCAGCTCATCGAGCTGACGAACCGATGACACCGCGATCTCCACATCGGCCAGCACGGCGGGTCCGAAGTCGATGCCGGGCCGATGCAGCCAGGCCAGCACCGGCGCGGTGATGCCGTCGGCCCGCAGCGCCAGCGCCTCGTCGACGGTGGCGACACCGAGTTCGGCGGCGCCGGCGGCCAACGCGGTCCGGGCGACCTGGGTGGCGCCGTGGCCATAGCCGTCGGCCTTGACGACAGCCATCACCTGGGCGCCGCCCGCGTGCTCGCGCAGCACCCGCACGTTGTGTCCAATCGCACCCAGGTCCACGACGGCCTCAGCGAGGACACCCGGCGTCAGGGATATCGGCGTAACGGCCACGGTCGCAATTGTCCCAGAAGGTCGAGGCTGGTTGATTCTAGAGGCGCACCGCCAGTCAATTTCGCCGCACGAGTCACAGCAGTCCCTGTGCCGGCGGACACACACTGTGCCCACCTTCGAGCGACAAATCACCAGAGCGCCGAGGTGACCGACCCGGAGCCCGCGCGTTGTCGCTCGAAGGCGGGCACAACGGGCATCGCATCTTTCCCGACAGGGGCGGATGTGGCGGATGTGAAATTGGGATTGGAGCCCGCCGGCTAGTGCGCGAAGTGTTCGGCTGTGTAGTGGCCGCTGGGCTTGAGCTTGTCCAGGCTGGCCAGTGCGGTGCGAGCGTCGTCGTGCAGCGCCCTGGCCAGGTCGGCTGACAGGCCTTCGCGCACCACGATGCGCAGCACGGAGATGTCGGTGGCGTTGTCGGGCATGGTGTAGGCCGGTACCTGCCAGCCGAAGCCGCGCAGCTCGTGGGATACGTCGAACTCGGTGTAGCCCAGCCCGCGGGCCAGCCGGAAGGCGACGACGGGGATCGCCGACCCGTCAGAGATCACCTCGCAGTGGTCGGCTTCGTGCAGCTGCTGGCCCAGCCATCGGGCGGTCTGCGACAAACTCTGCATGACCTGGGTGTAGCCCTCCCGGCCCAGCCGCAAGAAGTTGTAATACTGACCGATCACCTGGTTGCCTGCGCGGGAGAAGTTCAGCGTGAACGTCGGCATGTCCCCGCCCAGGTAGTTGACCCGGAAGACCAGATCATCGGGCAGGTACTCGCCGCTGCGCCACACCACGAACCCGATGCCGGGGTAGGTCAGCCCGTATTTGTGGCCGCTGACGTTGATCGACACCACCCGGGGCAGCCGGAAGTCCCACTTCAGTTCCGGGTGCAGGAACGGCACCACGAAGCCCCCGCTGGCCGCGTCGACGTGCACCGGAACGTCCACACCCCCATTGGCGGCCAGTTTGTCCAGCGCCGCGCAGATCTCAGCGACCGGTTCGAGTTCGCCCGTGTAGGTGGTGCCCACGATCGCCACCACGCCGATGGTGTTCTCGTCGACGGCGTCGATGACCTGCTCCGGAGTGATGACGTAGCGGCCCTCCTCCATCGGCAGATAGCGTGGCTCGACATCGAAGTAGCGGCAGAACTTCTCCCAGACCACCTGGACGTTGGAGCCCATCACCAGATTCGGGGTCCGGCCCTCCCAGCCTTTACCCACCTTTTCGCGCCAGCGCCATTTGAGCGCCAGACCACCGAGCATGACGGCCTCGCTGGAGCCGATGGTGGACGCTCCGCAGGCGCTGGACGGATCGTCGTCGCGCAGGTGATCGGCGTGGAACAGGTCGGCCACCATACACACGCAGCGCTGCTCGATGGCCGCGGTCAGCGGATATTCGTCCTTGTCGATCATGTTCTTGTCGAACGTCTCGGCCATCAGCCTGTCCGCCTGGGGGTCCATCCAGGTGGTGACGAAGGTGGCGAGGTTCAGCCGCGAGCTGCCGTCGAGCATCAGCTCGTCGTGGATGAAGCGGTACGCGGCCTCGGGATCCATCGACTCCTCAGGCAGCCGCAATGCCGGCACCGGGGTGGTGAACATGCGGCCCGTGTAGGCGGGCGCAATCGAGTGTGCGGGGACGGACGGGCGACTGGCGGTCACGACGGATCCTTTCGGTTGGTGGCTCAGTGCTAAAGGGTGGCCAGGGCGGCTCGGATATGGCCGACGATCCGTGACGCCGACGTCGGCGCGTCACCCGGACCGGGGTCGGCGGCCGACAGCGCTGCCGCGCGCGCGTGCACGAAGGCGCCTGCGGCTGCGGCTTCGACCGCCGGCAGCCCTGCGGCCAGCAGCGCGCCAATCATGCCGGACAGCACGTCGCCGGATCCGGCGGTCGCCGCCCAGGACTGCCCGGCCGGGTTGAGGTAGACCCGCCCGCCGGGTTCGGCGATGACGGTGACGTTGCCCTTCAGCAGCACGGTGACCCCGAGCGCGTCGGCGAGCTTACGGGTGGCGCCGACGCGGTCATCGCCAGGCGGAGCGCCGGCCAGTCGGGCGAATTCGCCGGCGTGCGGCGTGAGCAAAGTCGGGGATTTGCGGTTGGCCACCAGATCGGGGTGGGCCGCCAGGATGGTCAGCGCGTCGGCATCGACCAGCACCGGCAGGTCGGTGCCCAGCGCGAACCACAGCGCGCCGGCCCCGGTTTCGTCGGTGCCCAGCCCTGGCCCGACGACCCAGGCCTGCACCCGCCCGGTCGACGCAGGGGTGGGCGAGGCAATCACCTCCGGCCAATGCGCGAGCACCTCGCTGTGTGCGCTGCCGGTGTAGCGGACCATGCCAGAAGTGGCCGCCACAGCGGCGCCGGTGCACAGCACCGCGGCACCCGGATAGGTCGACGATCCGGCCATCACCCCCGTCACGCCCTGGGTGTACTTGTCGTCGTGCGGTCCGGGCACCGGCCAGCGCGCGGCCACGTCGGCGGCTTCGAAGCCCACCACATCGGTGTCGGGCAGATCCAAGCCGATGTCGATGAGGCGGACGCGGCCGCAGTCGGCCAGCGCGTGGACCGGTTTCAGGCCGCCGAAGGTGACGGTGAGCGCGGCGTGCACGGCGGGCCCGGTGATCGCGCCGGTCGCCACGTCGATGCCGCTGGGGATGTCGACGGCGACAACCGGTATTGCGTTGGCATCGACGGCCTTGAAGACTTCGGCCGCGTCCGGCCGTAGCGGACCCGAACCGGAAATACCGACGACGCCGTCAATCACCAGATCCGTTGACGCGGCAACGCCGTTGACGATCCGGCCGCCGGCTTTGCGGAATGCCGCCAACCCCTTCTGGTGGGTGCGTTCCGGTTTCAGCAGGATCGCATCGGCGGCCGCGCCGCGGCGACGCAGGAACGTCGCCGCCCACAGCGCGTCACCGCCGTTGTCGCCGGAGCCGACGACTGCGCACACCCGGCGGCCGGAAACCACGCCCGTACGGGCAATCAACTCGGCGATGATCGCGTCGGCCAATCCGTATGCCGCGCGCCGCATCAGCGCGCCGTCGGGCTGGCTGGCCAGCAGCGGCGCTTCGGCCTCGCGGATCGCCTCAGCCGAGTAGTAGTGCCGCATTCGCCCGCATGCCCTCCGGTCGGTTCGCTGCCAACATTACGTGCCCCGCGATCGGCGTACAGTCGATTAAACAAGCTAAGTATCAAGCTGATGCAACGTATTGGAGGGGCGGATATGACACGGACCGACAACGACACCTGGGACTTGACCACCAGCGTGGGCGCCACCGCGACCGGCGTCGCCGTAGGGCGGGCCTTGGCGAGCCGGGCGGCCAACCCACTGATCAACGACCCGTTCGCCGAGCCGCTGGTCCGTGCGGTGGGCGTGGACTTCTTTACCCGGTTGGCCAGTGGCGAACTAAATCCGGCCGAGGTCGACGACAACGGCGCGTGGGGCATGCAGCGGATGCGCGACATGATGGCCGTGCGCACTCGCTTCTTCGACGACTTCTTCATCGAGGCGACCAATCGGGGAATCCGCCAGGCGGTGATCCTGGCCTCGGGGTTGGATGCTCGTGCCTACCGGTTGCACTGGCCGGCCGGGACCACGGTCTACGAGATCGACCAACCTGCGGTCATCGAGTTCAAGACCACAACGCTGGCCGATCTGGGCGCCAGCCCCACCGCCGACCGCCGCTCGGTGGCTATTGATCTGCGCCACGACTGGCCGACCGCGCTGCGCGGCGCCGGCCTGGACCCGACCCAACCCACCGCGTGGAGCGCAGAGGGCTTGCTGCCGTTCTTGCCGCCGGAAGCCCAGGATGCGTTGCTGGACAACATCACCATGCTGAGCGCAGCCGGCAGTCAACTGGCCACCGAGAACGTGCCGGACTCCAGCCGGGCGGTGCCGTTGATGGCCGACCGGATGCGGCAGGCCACCGAACGCTGGCGCGACCACGGATTCGACCTGGAGATGACCGACCTATGGTACGGCGGTGACCGCAACAATGTGGTCGACTATCTGGGCGGCCACGGCTGGAACGTTGCTGCCATCAGCGTTGCCGATTTGTTTGCCGCTCAAGGCCTTCCGGTCCAAACGCACAACGAAGAAGAAGCGGCGATGTTCTCCGGGCTCGGCTACGTGACCGCTACCCGGACTTAGGCGCAGCGCCGTTCGGTCGAAAGAGCTTGGCCGGGTTGATCAGTGGCCCATTGCGGGCCCGGGCCATCGGATAGAACAACAGGCCGATGAAGATCGCCGAGAAGTGCCCGATCGCAGTGAAAGTCAGATGGATGACGAGCGGGACGGTGAATATGGTGACCAAGACCGCGAGGTAACCCCATCGCCACGGCTGCGCGATGCGATAGGCGAGTACCGCGATCACCCCGACCAGGAGGTAGCTGACCCCGATATCGCGGGCGCGGACCAGATGTTCGGGCGCCAGGTGATGCTGAATCGCCAGATACAGCATACCCTCGCTGAGATACGTTGCACCGACGTGCGCAGTCAATCCGACCGTAAGCCAACGGATTTCGCCGAGCCATTGCTCTGCCGGGGCAAGAAATAACGTGAAAAGCACCAGATATGGCGTCCAATAGCGGCCATCGATCCAGAACAGGCTGGTAAACAGCACTTCAAGCGGATCGGTCGCCAATTCGTGGATATTCGTGGACTGGTGGATCAGCAGGGTGTGCAATTCCCGCCGGCTCAGGCTGTGCTGAATGATCGTGGTGATTAGCAGCACGATCAGCCACACATACGTCAACGGCGCGCTTTTGACGAATCGCCAAGCCGCGGTCAGCCAGCCCTTGAGGCGCGCTTGGATCGACGGGTCTCCCACGGCGTTTACCTTGGCACGGTTAAACGCCGATCGCGTCGGATCGACCCTTGCTCCACAAAGACGCCGGGCGTAATCTCTTACATTAATTACGCAACCATACGTATCGTAATTCGGGTCGAAAGGATCTCTCTTGAAGCGCAGCCGCTACGCCGGCCAGCCTTTCACCACTCCCACCGCCGACATTGCCGCAGCGCTTGAGCAAGTCAGCATCCCGACCCTGCTGCTGTCGCTGGTGCACATCACCGGCGATCCCCGTTTCGTCCGGGACTTCAAACCCGCGGGGATCTTCCTCAACGAGGTCCAGGGATTCATGTCCGAAGAGGACAAAGCCCGCGCTCGGGCCGAAGCGCTACCGGTGATCACCGACTATCGCGACCACGGCTGCCCCGAGCTGGCGCCGCTGCCGCCGGAGCTCGTCAAGGAAATGATGGACTGGGCGGTTTGCGAGAGCGTGCCGGACGACTATCTGCCGCTGCTCGCCGAAGAGATGGACCTCGACGGCGTTGACCCGCGCCGCCCGGCGCCGTTGGACCCCGACCGCGCGGCGGAATTACCCGTGGTAGTTATCGGATGCGGCGAATCAGGAATTCTGGCCGGGATTCGTTTGAAGCAGGCCAACATTCCGTTCACCATCGTGGAGAAGAACAGCGGCCCGGGTGGAACCTGGTGGGAGAACAGCTATCCTGGGGCGCGCGTCGACGTGGCCAACCATTTCTATTGCTACAGCTTCGCACCCAGCAACGACTGGACGCACTTTTTCGCCGAGCAGCCCGAGCTGCAGAACTACTTCACCACGGTGATGGACAAGCACGGTCTCAACGACCATGTGCGCTGGCAGACCGAGGTGATCGCCGCCGAGTGGGACCACGAGGACGGCATGTGGACGCTCACCGTGCGCGAGCAGGACGATGGACTGACCACGATGCGGGCGCGGGCGGTCATCACCGCGGTCGGCCAGCTAAACCGGCCCCATAGACCGGAGTTCGAGGGTGCGGCAACCTTTCGCGGGCCGTCGTTTCACTCCGCAGAGTGGGAT
>Ga0210390_10004320_pt1 | contig 12000 bp, 9 predicted proteins | sample IncBWH11OmetaG_FD_161050 | JGI IMG/M metagenome (GOLD analysis project Ga0210390, IMG submission 161050) | Forest soil microbial communities from Barre Woods Harvard Forest LTER site, Petersham, Massachusetts, United States - Inc-BW-H-11-O ... | reverse complement strand
GAATTTTTATTCGCGATATTGCCACTCACCAGCATCCCGCTCCCAGACAGGTCGAACCCGGTACTCTCGTTGTTGTTCGCAGTGTTGTTCAGAAAGCTGTCGTCATCACCGGTCGAAAGGAACCCCTGGTTCCCGTTGCTTGTCGCCGTGTTGTTGAGAAACGTCACATCGTCCGCGGCGTTCTCGAACCCGTCCCCGTTTTTCACGACATTGCCGGCGACCACGGCGCCCGTCGCGGACGCATCAAGAAAGAGGTAGCCGAGATTGAGGATGTTGTTCGTGAACGTGTCGTTGGCGTTACTGACGCTGGGATCGCTGCTCGACACATAGATCGCGAAGGCTTTGCCGGCCGCACTGGAATTGTTGGCTACCTCTGTCTGAGTCACACCCCCGTTGAACGTAATCCCGGCTGTGAGAAAGACGTTGTTATCAAAGGTCGAGTTGGCGGAGTCGGTCGCGAGGATACCAGTGTCAGTCGACGTGAGCGGGTTCGCAGCCCCGATCTGGAAACCTTCGATGGTAACGCTGCTGGCCGATACGGTGAACCCGGTCGACTCGAATTGCAGTTTCGATGGTCCCTTCTCACCGGGAAGTTGCGGCTGCCCACCCAGAATGGTGACGGGCGTCGATACCGTCACATCTTCGTTGTAGAGACCGGGCGCGACCTGGATCGTGTCCCCCGCGGAGGCCGCGTTGACGGCCCCCTGAATGGTGTGAAAGACAGCCGGATTGCTGGACGCCGGATCGACAAACAACGTCGCGGCCAGGAGCAGACGCGTTTCAAGCACTTCCGCGGTCGTCGGCGCAAAAGGTTTCATCACGCGCCGGCGCCGCGCCGAACGACCCGAGCGAGTGAACGAACGGACGAGACTAGGGAAAAACATGAAAGCGCCTCATGTTGGAAAAATGACCAGGCGACCGCGGAGACGGCCGCGACGAATGAGTGTTGACGAACCAACCGGACGGAATTTCGGAAGAACTTGCGTGCGAAAAATAGCGTGCGGAAACCGACGAAGAGAGCCCGAATGCGAGAGCATCAACCGGCCTGCGAGAGGCCGGAGCCGGCTACTGTAAATGACTCGGCGCGCCGGCTGCAATTACTTTTTCGCGATCGAGTTGAAAAATTCATGACTTTGCGAAGACGCTAAGAATCCCGCATGCCCGTCAGTCAGCGCGATGATCCGTACCCGCGATGGGTCGACAGCTTTTTGTCCGGCTCGGGGTCGCAGCGTTTGCGTAACCGCAGCGGCGTGGTAGAAAGGAGCCCGCTCGCGTCGGTGGTGCCGGATCGGCGTCGAGACTTGGAACAACGACGACTGAGATTCTGCAGACTGCGGGCCCGCGCGGTTCGACTTGCGAATCCTTGCCTTTTCGCCGCCGCCAGGCTCGCCCGGTTCGATGTCCATCGAAACGTCACGCAGAATTCCCGCCAACGATTACGGCCGTGGCATCGGCATCTTCCTGGTCGTCTTGGGGCACGTGCTGATCGGTCTGGACGATCACGCCATTCTGGCCGAATCGTCGTACCCGATCGGTCTGGCGTTTTCACGCGGAGCAGTCGCGTGGATCTACGCCTTCCACATGCCGCTCTTCTTCTTTCTCTCTGGCTTGCTCGCCGAACGATTGGTCCGCAAACCGTTTGGCGACGTGCTTTCCAGTCGGCTCGGCGGAATCGCGTGGCCCTACGTGCTCTGGTCGCTGCTGCAGGAGTCGCTCCGCGAGTTGACCGGCATCTCGCAGGGCACGGCCGCCGACTGGTGGCGGATTCTCTATCGGCCGATGATGCAATTCTGGTTTCTGTACGTGCTTTTCTTTCTGTCGTTGGCCTACTACGGCCTGCGGCGGCTGGGAGTCCCCCGGATCGGCGTGTTGATCATCGCCGCGGTGCTGCATGCGGGACACCTTTATACGGATGTCCCGATCATGGGCTGGGTCTATCACGAGTTTTGTAAACATGGGATCTATCTGGCGGCGGGTGCCGTCGCTGCGGAGTGGCTGGAGCGCGGCACGATTCGCATCGCCGACTCCGTGGTTGTGCGGTTACTCGCTGCGGCCGGCGGATATGGACTGATCGCGGCCTGCGTCGCGCGGGGGTGGCCGGTCGAACCGACAGTCTTGGCCTTCGTCGGCATTGGGGCAAGCATCGCGCTCGCGAGCGTGCTAGCAACCTACCGCGCGGCTCCGTTCATTGAACGGTGGGGGTTGCTATCGCTCCAGATCTATGTCGCACACACGATCGTCTCGGCGGCGGTCAGGACCGCGCTCTTGCGCTACGGTGTCCACGATCCGCTCACGCACCTGCTGACACAAACGGCGGCCGGTCTCTACGGGCCGATTGCGCTCTGGGAAGTTTGCCACAGCCTGGGGTGCGATTGGATCTTTACCTTGCGACGTCCCGCATCCGCCGCCCCGATAGGCAGCGCGTCCGGGGAACGTGCACAAGCAGACGCGGGCGTCGTACCATCGCCCGCGCAGGACCGTGGCAGTTCCTAGCGAGCAAAACGCGAGGCACAGTGACGCTTACACGTTCGCCAAGTATGCGATTGCCGCTTCACTCAGGCGATTTTCGCGCTGAGTCATCGCCGAGCGAATGGACCCAGCCCTGCGGCGCCAGAGGAACACTATGGCCGTCGATCTCGACGAGAGTGCACGAGGGGTCGGCCGTAATCTCGCCGATGTGCGACAGTCGGACGTCGCACGGCGGGTGCGCGCAGAGGCGTCCTCCGTCCTCCGGCGAAACGGTGAAGAGCAGCTCGAAATCTTCGCCGTCGCCGAGTGCGTGCTCGACCGGCGACCGCAAATCGTCGATCCGCAGCGCGGCCTCGCTGATCGGCAGGTTGGCTGCTCGAATCGTCGCGCCGACGCCGCTTTCGTCGAGCAGATGATGCAGGTCGGCCGCCAGCCCGTCGCTGATATCGATCATCGCGTGCAGATCGACGGCCTTATGCAACTCAAAGGCCTCAAGGACGCGCGGCCGGAAAGCCAGATGCTTCCCCAAGATGCTTCCTCCCAGGTCGCCCGTGACCATGATCCAGTCGCCCGCCTGGGCGCCGTTTCGACGCACGGGGCCGCGAGCCGTCGGACTGCCAAGCACCGTGGAGCAAATGACGAGCGGCCCGTCCCACGAATTCGTGTCGCCTCCGATCACCGCAACCTGAAACTCGGCTGCCAGCGCGCTCACGCCGGCATGGATCCGCTCGGCGAGCTGGCGGCCTCCGTCTTTCGGCAGGGCTACGGCGATCACCGCGGCCAACGGTCGCCCGGCCATCGCTGCGATGTCGCTCAAGCTGACCGCCAGGGCCTTGCGACCGACGACTGACGGCTCCAGCTCATGCAACCAGAAGTCGACGCCGTCCATCAGCATGTCGGTAGTGATCAGGCATTCGCCTGCTTCACCGAAGCGGAACAGGCCCGCATCATCGCCGATGCCGATCTGCACGCCGGGATAAGCCGGGGTGCGCGTGCGAATCCAGTTGATGAAGGAGAACTCGGAGCGGACGTCAGTGACGTGATGATCTGGCACGCGATGATCCGGCACGCAATCTCTGGCACGCAATGATGGAACCGGCCAAGAACAATCGACCGGTTACCATTCTAGTCGGGTGACCGAGGGTTGCGGCAAGCAACAGGCGTCATCCGGCGGGCCACCCGCTCGGGGCCGGCGTCAACTACCGTTGCTGCGTCATCAGCTGCAGGTCACCGAAGAGGGTCTCGGTCGAGCGGACGATGTGAAACCGCAGCGGCGTGACTTCACTCTCGCGATGGTCAAGCACCCACGAGACATCTTCCATGCGGACGGTCGTCCAACGATCCAGTCCGACGAGTACGTCTTTCGGTTGGATGCCGCCGTGAGCCGCCGGGCTGTCATTACGAATGGCGACGACCTGCAGGCCCCCTTCGTATTTCGAGTTCACCAACTTGGAATTGCTGCGGGCCACCTTGGCAACGCGGACCCCGATCACCTCCCAGATGCGCTCCGACATGGGGTCGGTCTCGCCTGGGTGGACAATCACGCTGCCCGCGCCGGCCGCCAGCGTTTCACCGTTCGCAGGACCCAGCTTGAGGCCGATTTGCTCCGGGCGACCGTCGCGTCGCACCGTCAGACGGACTTCGTCACCGACGCCGTGACCGAGCAGGGCCCGTTCCAGGTCGGCATTGTCGACGATCGGCATCTCGCCGGCCTTGAGCACGACGTCGCCCGGCTTGAGTCCGGCCACGTCGGCGGCACTGCCGGCTCGTGCGCCTTCGACGACCAGTCGGCGGTCGCCGCCGGCCTTCACGTCTCGAGCGATCAGTCCGTGCGAGGTGCCGTCGAAGTATTCGATTTTCAGCAAGTCGGCGATGATCTTGCGGGCGTCGTCCATCGGAATCGCGAAGCCGATCTTCTGGGCACCGGCCCGGATCGCCACGTTGATTCCGACGACTTCGCCGTTGAGGTTAATCAGCGGGCCGCCGCTGTTGCCCGGATTGATGGCGGCGTCGGTCTGGATCAGGTTCTTGTACGACTGTGTATCGTTCACCTCGACGTCCCGGTGCAGGGCACTGACGATGCCCATGGTGATCGTGCTTTCGTAGCCGAAAGCATTGCCGATCGCGAATACGGTTTCGCCCAACATCAGGTCGGACGAGGTGCCCAGCGGCATCACGGTCAGCGGAACCGAGGCCTGGATCTTGAGGACGGCCAGGTCGCGAATCGGATCTTCGGAGATCACGACCGCGTCAAAGGTGTTGCCGGAGGCGAGGGTGACACTGAGCTTGTCGACGCCGTTGACCACGTGGTGGTTGGTGACAATGTAGCCCCGCTCGTCGATGATGATGCCGGTCCCCATGCCGTTGACCTTGCGGCCGTGTCGGCCCGGCGTGGCGAACGCAGGGTCGGTGACCGGTGTCGTCTTCTCGGTATGGATGTTGACGGCAGCCGCTCGAGCGCGTTGTACGGCGCGGACCAGGGGAGTTTCCCGCTGGTTTTCCGCGCGCTGCGCAGCAGTGCCCTCGACGCCGCCAGCACCCAGGCCGGCGCCGGCAGCGAGGATCAGAGCCAGTAACAACGCGTGTGCGAGGGGGCGTTTCGGCATAGCGGGGGGAGACTCTACGAGTGAACAACAGGTGGGTGAGGTTCCGTCCGCTTCACGGAGCGCGTTCCATCGTGCCTCCGCCACGCCAGAATCGACTAATCCAATTCCGCCGCTTGATAGCGTGAGAGGCGACGTGCATAACTTGCCTAGCTGGAACCGAGTTACGAGTGTGCAGAATCTGACGGCGGTCGCCCCGCGTCGCTGCCGGCCGGCGTTTTTTTTCCGCGGTTGCCCTTCAGTTCCGACGGCAAATTGCGGTGATGGGGAGGCCTCACGGTCATTCAGCGGTCGGCCGATTCTGAGCGACCGACAGAATTGCTAGAATCGGACACCAGAGTTGAGTTTCAGCCGCAGGCGACGAGTTCGACTCAAGCCGCGGACGATCGGATGCTTCAGCAAAACTTTCCCAGGACTCAAACTTGCCGACGACCCGACAGCTTGAACAATTGCTGGAGTCCGATCCAGACGACGTGTTTTTGCAGTACGCGCTTGCCAAGGCCTGCGTCAACGAGGGAAACGTCGAACGAGGCCTCGCGCAGTATCAGTCCGTGATTGACCGGCATCCGGAATACGTCCCCGCCTATTTTCAAAAAGGTCAAACCCTGGCCGAGCGCGGACGAACGGACGAAGCCCGCGCCGTCCTGACCCACGGGATACAGATCGCGCGCAAAGTGGGTGACGGCCACGCCGAACGTGAAATGACCGAGTTTCTCGACGCCCTGACTTGAATCGCCGGGGTCGGACAACGGACGCGACGACAGCGAGCGTTTGCCCCATTCCCAGCGACGGTAACCATGAACCAACCTGCCTCCGGTCTGCCCGTGGAGTTGCCCGACGATCTCGAGCGGCTCTGTGCTCAGCTCGAAGAACTTTCGCCGCAACTGCAGAACATCGACGACTGGCCCGCCGAACAGATTCGTTTGCTGGCCGATGCGGGAGTCCTGGCCTGGGGCCTACCGGCCGAGTTTGGCGGGCACCTGGCGACCGACGTCCAGGTGATGGCCGCCTACGAAAGATTGGCCGCCGCCTGTTTGACGACCACCTTCGTCCTCACCCAGCGGAACGCCGCCTGTCAGCGGATCGCGGCCAGCGCCAATTTCGAGATGAAGTCGGGACTCTTACCGGCGCTTTGTCGCGGCGAGACGTTTGCCACAGTCGGGATTTCGCATCTGACGACGTCGCGGCAGCACCTGGCGCAGCCGGCGGTGTTGGCCGTCGAAGCCTCGGACGAGTTCGTGCTGAATGGGACGGTTCCCTGGGTGACGGGTGCGGCAGCGGCTGAACACATCGTCACCGGCGGCACGCTGGCCGACGGACGTCAGGTGCTTATGGCCGTGCCGACCGCGCTGGCCGGCGTCGATCGACAGCCGCCCATGCGCCTCTTGGCACTCTCGGCATCGCAAACGGCCACCCTCGCGCTCGACAACGTCCGCGTCCCCAACCGCAACTTGCTGTTCGGGCCGATCGAACAAGTGATGAAGCACGGAGGTGGCGGGGCCGGCTCGTTGACGACCTCGGCATTGGCCGTCGGTCTGACGTCCAGCATCCTCGGCCGACTGAAGGGCGAGGCGCAACGTCGCGCGGATCTGGTGCCGATTCTCAAGGCGCTCGAGGCCGAGCACGCGACCGCGCGCACCGATCTTTATTCGGCGGCCGTCACGAACGGATTGACACCGAGCGCCGAATCGGTCCGCCACAAGGCCAACTCACTCGTGTTACGGGCCGCCCAGGCGTATTTGGCCGCATCGAAGGGGGCCGGCTTTGTCGTCGGTCATCCGGCCGAGCGCACTGTTCGCGAGGCGATGTTCTTCCTCGTCTGGTCCTGCCCGGCGCCCGTCGTGTCGGCGGCCCTCCGCGAGTTCGCGTGCGTGATCGACGAGGGCTGAGAATTTGCCGTGACGCGCCGTCGGTGATCGCCGATTCGACTCAGATCGGCACGTTCAGTCGAGCACGAGCCGATCGGCGGAAAAGACGGGCCCCTCGATGCAGGTTCGGCGGTAATCCCACTCGCCGTTTTCCATCCGCACGGCGGTCACGCAGCTAAAGCACGCGCCGAAGCCGCAAGCCATCGGAGTTTCGAGCGACAGCCAGCAGGGCACGTCGGCGGCGATACAGAGCCGCGCGGCCGCGTGCATCATCGGCTCGGGGCCGCAGCAGTAGACGCAATCGGGGCGATCGGCGCCGTCGAGCGCAGCGGCCAGCAGCTCAGTGACAAACCCATGATGCCCGAAAGTGCCATCATCGGTCGCGAGTCGCAATTCGAGGCCCGGCAACGCGAAGTCGTCGCGTCCGGCGAGATAGTCGGAGGAGCGAACGCCATAGCAGCCAGTCAATTTCCGCGGTCGTCGGCCGACAATGCGGGGCGGCTGCCCATATGTCCGCAAACCGAGCGCCTCGCGGGCGACGGCCAGAAACGGCGTCTGACCGATGCCGCCAGCCACGAACAGGAGATGGTCGACTCGCGGGACGGGAAATCCGTTGCCCAGTGGCCCCCAGATTTCCACGGGATCCCCCGGGCTCCAGGAGGGCATCAGCCCGGTGAGTTTGCCGACCACCGTATATCCGAATTCGACGCCGATTGGCCGATCGCCGTCCATCACAGTGTCGTAGAGTGCGAAGGGGCGGCCCAAGAGCGGATCGACCGAGTCGGCGGCGCGGACCATAAAGAATTGGCCCGGCACAATGGCGGCCGCCAGCTCGGGCGATTCGAGCGCGAGGGCGTAAGTGTCGCGACCGAGCCGACGCTGAGACAGGACACGTACCCGCTGCTGAAGGGCGGGGGGCCGCGGCGCGATTGGTGGGGCCGGATCAGGCATGGCGTTGGCGACGTTTCCGCGGCCGGCGCGAACCGTGGTTTCGCGCACCCTGTCCACCCTCGCCGTGAGTGCGAACGGCAGCCGCCCGTTCGCGACGCCCCGCGGTCTTCTGCGAGGCTGTTTTCTGTGAGGCGCCGGCCCGCTGCCGCGTGCGCGGCCCGCCGCTTTGCAGCGAGCGCTGTCGCTCTCCGGCGAATTCCTCTTGCACTCTGCGCTGTTCGCCACGGCGACCAACGCGCGGCTTGCGAGTTCTACTTTGGCCCTCGGCGGACTCCTCGCGCGGCCGGTCATGAACCGCGGGCTCACGCTGTTGGTCGGCCTGCCTGGGTTTATCGTCTGGCCGGTACCGGGGGCAAGGTTTTCGATTCGTCGCCAATTCGCGCAGCGCGACCAGCTCGGCATGCGTCAGGGTGCGATGCCGTCCCTCACCGAGGTGGCCGAGAAGGAGCGGTCCGAAGGCCACGCGGCGCAGCCTCATCACTTTGTGTCCGACGCGGGCAAAGAGCCGGCGAATTTCACGGTTCTGCCCGTGGCTGAGTCCAACTTGCAGGAAGGTGCTGTTGCCCTTCGTGCTGACTCGCTTCACCCAGCGAACGTGAAAGCGGCCCTCCTGGAAATAAAGTCCCTCTTTAAGCGTGGCAAACGTCGCCGGCGTCGGCCGACCAGCGACTTGGATGGCGTACGTCCGTGGCACCTGGAACCGCGGATGGGCCAGCTTATGTGCCATCTCGCCGTCATTGGTCAACAGGATGAGGCCTTCGCTCCCCTCGTCGAGTCGGCCGACCGTGAAGAGCCGCAACTTGCTTGGCGGCAGCAGATCGAGGGCCCGCGGACGGCCGGCCGGATCGCTGGTCGTGCAGAGATAGCCTCGCGGCTTGTTGAGCAAGAAGTAGCGCGGAGGATCGCGGCGGACGATTTCCCCGTCGACGCGGACCTCCTGCTTGCCGGGGTCGACGCGCGTGCCCAGGTCGCGGGCGACGTGTCCGTCTACGCTGACCCGTCCGTCCACAATAAATGCTTCGCATTTGCGGCGCGAGCCGAGTCCGGTGGCGGCCAGGAACCGTTGCAGGCGGATGCCGGCTGCCGGGTTCTTCTCGTCGGCAGCGGAGTGATCGTCAGATGGGAGGGGCATGGAGGTCGCTTGAGTCTTTCGTGTGCTGCGATCGGCCCAAAGCACAGCAGCTGTGTTGCACGTCTCGCGATAAAACGGGCGGCGCGGATAGGAGCGTGCGCTTGACGCGTGTCGTTTACGCGATCGGGCGATGTGTCTCAACCCGCAAGGCGGGCCAACGTTGTGAGTTTAGTCCCAGCGGGACAGTCCTGTCACCCGTCGAGCGAGGAATTCTCCGGATGTCGAGCACCCGCGGACGCCAATCGTCCCGACATTTTGACGATCGGTCGGACGCGAAAGGATTTCGCGCGAAGCGAAAGCCGAAGGAACACTATGTCGGCCGTCTGTCGCGGAGCGGCCGTCGACCTGGGCGCCTTGATCCGTAAGTTTGAATCTCCGAGAGTACAGCCGTGTCCGCAGGGCGCAACGCAGCACAGACCGTGGGAAAATCTTTCCCAAACTGCGTCCGCGCCCGAATCCGGGCCCGTGACGGGCCCACTTTCGAGTCCTGTTGAAACACGGCCGATCCACTCCCGCCGGAGAACGGTCTTGTCGCTGATTTCGAGCCAAATCGCCGGTGGGAGTTGCCGAGGCGAAGGGCAGGGGGCTCGCAGGCCGTGATCGATCGGTTCGACCGGATGTGTCAGCGACAGAGTTGAGAAGGAGCACCGCATGCAGAAACGTTTGATCGGGTTTGTCACCATCGCCGGGGCGTTGATCGGCGCGGCCACACTGGCAGCCGATGATCGACCGGCGGACCGATCCGGAAGCAGGGAGACCCCGGCCGAGCGGGCGATCCTGTTGACCTCCGGACAGGCTCCGCTAGCCGAGGTGGGGAGCTACGAAGCGCCCCCGCCCGCACCGGGCATCGAGGGAGCAGTTCCGCCGGGACCCATGTCCCAGCCGCTGCCCCCATCGGTGCAGCCGGTTCCAGAGATGGGACCGGCGGCGGCCGGGGGTCCGCCAATCGTTATGGCCCCGGGATTCGCGCTCTACCCGCGAGTCAAGTATCACGACAAGCGTCATATCGCTCCGTGTGCCGTGCCGATGGTCGTCGCCGTCCGCGATCCGTGTGCGCATCGGGATCCGTGTGAGGCGTGCGGCCCGCCCAAATGCGTGTTCGTCCAGATCTGTGTGCCGCCCTGCGGTAGCCCGAAGATCTGCACCAAGCACGACGGGCAAAGGGTTCGCTATGACTATGGCAAGTACGCGGTGAACATCACCTCGAGACATGGCATCGTCGTGGTGGACTATGACGGTTGATCCGTGAAGTTCGCAGTGGTTCCCAGGACGAGGTTGAGCTCGCCAAAGTCCTGACGAACCGTGGAGATTGGGGAGGGCGAGGCTCCCGCCGAGCCGACGCTCGCTGCGATCGTCCTCAACGTGGCGAACGCGGCTCAGCAGGGGCTTCGCCCTCCCGGGAATGACGAAACGGCCGAGGATTCTCTCCCCTCGGCCGTTTCTTTTTTTTCGTTCGACGCCTTGCTGTTGTGAGCGATAGACGGCTTCAGCCCGCGCGGGACTGCAAAGGCACTTCCACAGGCTCGCGTTGCGACGGACGGGTCGGCGAATCGAGCTGATAGACTACGGGCGCAGGCGCGCCGAAGGTGACCGGATCATCGCTTTCCGGCTCGTTGCTTCGCGACGGACCCAACAGCGTGAAGCGGGCCGCGGCGGCCAGGCCGCGCAGCGAACTAAACGTCTGGGCCACGGCCGTCGGCTCGTACCCGCAGTGGACCATGCAATCCTGGCACTTCGGATTACCGCTCTGCCGGCCGTAGGCGCTCCAATCGGTCGTTTCGAGCAGTTCCTGGTACGTGCCGCAGTAACTCTCCTGCTGCAGGTAACAAGGGCGCTGCCAGCCGAAAATGTTGTAAGTCGGATTACCCCAAGGCGTGCACTCCAGGTCCCAATTCCCTTTCAGGAACTCGAGGAACAGGGGCGACTGGTTGAAGACCCAACCGCGCTTGGGACGCGCGAGCGTGCGGCGAAACAGCTCGACGGTCTGAGCCCGCTGCAGAAAGTGGTCCTGGTCGGGGGCTTTTTCGTAGGCATACCCCGGCGAGATCATCATCCCCTCGACCCCCAGGTCGGTGAGGATGTCGAACATTTCCCGCATCCGCCGCGGATGAGCCGTGTTGAACATGGTGGTATTCGTCGTGACGCGGAAGCCTGCGGCCACCGCTACGCGAATCGCTCGCACGGCGATGTCAAAAACACCTTCGCGGCAAACGGCGACGTCGTGCTCTTCACGCGGCCCGTCTACGTGCACCGAAAAGGTCAAGTACTTCGACGGTTTGAAGCGGTGGAGCTGCTTTTCCAAAAGCAGGGCGTTGGTGCACAGATAGATGTACTTCTTGCGGGCGACCAGGCCCTCGACGATCTGGTCCATCTGCGGATGCAAGAGTGGCTCCCCGCCCGGGATCGACACCATCGGGGCGCCGCACTCGTCGACCGCATGAAAGCACTCTTCCGGCGAAAGCTGCTTCTTGAGGATGTCGGCCGGATATTGAATCTTGCCGCAGCCGGCGCAGGCCAGGTTGCAGCGAAAGAGCGGCTCGAGCATCAACACGAGCGGATAGCGTTTTTCACGGCGAAGCGTCTTGCCGATCACATAGCGTGCGACCGTCACCATTTGCGATAGGGGAACGCCCATCCGTGTCTCCCGGTGGAAATCCGTCTCTGATGCGAGATTTTTGGCTGGAAATTGAGCGGCAGCCCTGCCGCGCGGTGGGTTCATAGCAAGTTCGGTGCCGGCTGTCAGCCCCAGAGCGCGTGCCCCAATCCCCAAGGGCGGACGGCAAATTTTGCCCCTTTTTGCCCGCTCTCCCGCTTCCCGGCAAGGCCCGCACGCGAAAAGGCCTACCCGATCTGCCCGCACGGATTGCCTGTCCGTGCTTCCGGGCGGAGAACGCCAGTTTGCCCCACTTTTGCGCGCCGCGAGGTGGTGTTCGGCCGAAGATAGAGAGCGCAACAGTTGGAGCGTTTGTCACGGTCG
>Ga0210390_10004319_pt1 | contig 12003 bp, 10 predicted proteins | sample IncBWH11OmetaG_FD_161050 | JGI IMG/M metagenome (GOLD analysis project Ga0210390, IMG submission 161050) | Forest soil microbial communities from Barre Woods Harvard Forest LTER site, Petersham, Massachusetts, United States - Inc-BW-H-11-O ... | reverse complement strand
TCAAGGCGCTCAGGAAGAAACATGGCCTTGAAAACTCAACTCTAGTCGAGATCCGGAAAGTCATGAACTTGGTCTACAAACACGGACAGCGATACGGGCTTCTTCCTCGTTCCGACGAGGGGAACCCCATTCACTTTGTCCGCCAATCCTCCAAGAGTGACTTCGAGCCGGTCATCCTCACCCTGCCCCAGGTGCTCGATATCTTCGATAATCTGGATCTGATGCGCCGCACCATGGTCCTAACGGACGCGGCCACGGCATTGCGCGTCAGCGAAATTTTGGCTCTGATGTGGAAGGATCTGGATTTCGTCGCACAACTGATACGGGTGCGCCGGGCTTACGTGTACCGCCGTTTTGGAGCGCCGAAATCGAAGGCCTCGAAGGCTCCGGTTCCGATGCATCCTCTGCTCGCGGCACATCTGCTCGCTTGGCGTCAGGAAACCCTCTATGCCTCCGACGAAGACTTGGTTTTCCCGAGTCTTCGCGCCAAGGGCACCAAGCCTCCCGCGGCCAACATGCTGGTTGCCGATTACCTGCGCGTGGCCGCCAAGAAGGCGGGAGTCGTGGCTCCGCCGCGCACCTTCGGATTCCACACTTTCCGAAGGACGCTCGCTTCGGTCTTGGTCAAGTTGAAGGTCGATCCGAAGTTGGTGCAGGAAATGCTCCGGCACCAAAACCTGAAGACGACCCTTGAGGTCTACGCGAAGGCGGTGACCGAAGACAAGCTCGAAGCCCAAGGAATGTTCTTGGAGTTGCTGTTCCGCGGTAGGAAGGCAGCTGAACCTGATCCGGTCAAGAACCTGGAGAAAACGGCTCCAGTAACGGGTTTGGTGCAGTAGTGCGGGCAACTGCGGGTAAACTGCGGGTAATACGGAAAATGAAGAGTGATGTTAACTGCTTTGAAATGTGGTGGCCAGGGACGGAGTTGAACCGCCGACGCCAGCCTTTTCAGGGCTGCGCTCTACCACCTGAGCTACCTGGCCACTTGGGTTGCCGCTCTACCGCCGAACGCTTGCGAGTTATGGGCTACGCCAAACTTTGGCTGAGTTGCCGGTATTGGGCAGTCACAATGCTGATGCTGGTGGAACAGCCCCGATTATAGCAACCAGGATGAATTCCCTCAATGCGAGTAGTGCGGCTGCGTGACTGTTCGCTGTCTGCTCGATTATCGAACCAGGTCATGCTTTGCGGAGTGAGCTTCCCGTTCGTTTCCAGGAGTGTGGCACTTTTCATCGCTGATTTCGTTTTGCAACTGCTAGCAGCACCGGTACGGCACCGTACTGATCCCTGACGACATATTCGGCGACGCTGCCCAACAGCAAATGCGCCAATCCCGAAAGGCCATGGGTTTCCATGATGATCATTTGGCAATACAGCTCCACGGCGGTATCGACAACGGTTGGGCGTAGTGAAGCGCCTGTTCCTGGAGGATCGCAAAAAGGTGGGGCACCCGCCACCTGAAGCAGCGGTGGCGGGTGCTGAGGGCTCCTACTTCGTGGTGGCCTTGAAGCCGACTGTAGCGCCCGCGCTGTTCACGTACCGTCCGACCATTTCGAGCGTGTCATTGACTCCGTCCGGTTTGGTTTCGGTCGTGGCTTTCGGGTCGATGACATCATAGTACTTGCCGCCGTGATACAGGAAACCAATCTCGTCGCTAGCGGAATTAAAATAAGCGCCCGCCACGTCGCCCTTATTGTTCAGGGTACGAGCAATTGTTCCGGTTGCAGCCGCCTTTGGATCAGCGATTTTCTTAAAGGTCTTGCCGTTGTAGACGAAGCTCACGTAATCGCCGGCTGAGTTAAGGGCAAACATAAGGATCTGGCCGCTGTTGTTGATATCCCAGGCGTATGGGGTGGTATCGCCGGTCACGTCGATGCTCGTGTACTTGGCGCCTTTCTTCACGAAGGCGTGCTGGACGCTGGCGGAGTCGAGATAGTCGCCTACAACATCGCCTGCGTCATTAATTCCGATGGCCTGGGTTCCATTTGATTTGGGGAAGTTGACGGCGGTGAATTTTCCGGCGGAGTACACGAATCCTATGTATAGGCCGGTCTTGGTGTTGGTGCAGAAGCCGGCGGCTGCGCCCGCACTATTGATGCCGTAGAAAGCAATTGCGGCGGGGTAACCGCCGCTGGTCGTGCAATTCGGGTGATTGACCGAGGTCAGCTTGGTCCCGGCCAGAATCATCGCGTGCTGGACGCCCTTCGAGTCTACGTAGTCGCCCGCAATCATCCCGGCATTGTTAACCGAGAACGTGTCCGTCTCAGTGGCGGTCTTGTTCGCGTGAACATCCGAGAAAGTAAAGGTTAACGGTGGCGCCGCCGCGATCCCAACGGCGACGAACATGAGAACTACCAACAGGCCAAGCATGGATTTTTTCACCGGTTTCTCCTGAATAGAAGGTGTACAGATTTCGTTTCCCCAGTGGCGGAGAATTGTGAAGCGTTGAGGCGGGGAAATTATGGTCCGCGTGATGCGGGCGGTCAAGATGAAAGGTTTTGCACTTCTAAGGCAAGGCGGCAGCGGCGTCTGTCATCTATCGGAGTCATCCTCAGCAAATCGAGGATCGACGCTCGTTGGAATTTGCGAATCCATGGAGCTGAGCTAATATAATTGGCTAACGTGAAATGCACAGTCCATCAGGCCAAGACTAACCTTTCGCGGTTGCTGGAGGAAGCCTGTGCCGGGAAAGAAGTCGTCATCGCTCGCGGGAGCCAACCGGTCGCCAAGCTGGTTCCCTTGAGCTCTGCCGCGAAGAACCGTGTCCCGGGCAGTCTTAAGGGGCTGATTTCCTGGACGGCGGACGCCTTCGATCCCCTTACTGACCTGGAATTGTCAGATCTTGGTTTCGAATAACGCGGGCGCTCTCAGGTTGGGTGCGTGCAATATCCGAGTTAGGCGATTCCGCAATACGGATTACCGAGAATGAAAATTCTAAACACGCGACCGGTGATCTGACTCCATCAGCCACCAGGCTTCGCGATATTCCTCATACATAGCCAATCCCCTCCGGCTACCGTTGGGATAGAAGTAGAGCGATCGGCGGCCCTTGATGGCTTCGATGGGGACCACGTACCAGGCATCCTCGGGGAATACGTAGGCGACGATAAAATCGATATCATCCTTGGTGTAAAAATCGGGACCGGACGTCTCGTTGCCGTGAGCGTGTATGCGGTACCCGCGATTGCTGGCGCAGTAGGTGGACTTTACCTGCACGCGCCACAGGCTCGGTCCTGAACTTACGATGAAGTCGAAGCGTTCGCTATCCCCGTAGGGTTTGGCCACTCCGAAGCCCAGGCTCGCCGCCTTATACAGGAAGGCCAACTCGGCCAATTCGCCCCGGCGTTTCTGAGTGCGGCATGCCGGCAGCTTCCCGTCCTTTTGCGGTGGACTGGGTCGCCGGAAAGAAACTGCAGTTTGCTTTTTCATGGCACAAATTAAGAAGGGCGTCAGCCGCTTCGCTGCGCCTCATCTTTTCTCCTTGTTGGATTGTTCAGATCTGGGTGGGTCCGATGAAACCAGAATTTTCGCATTCGCGGTTCCGAGAGCCGAACCGTGTCCAGCGTATGCAATAAACTCGCGGCAACAAAAAGGCGCGGCTCAATGTCCGCGCCTCAATTGAACTACCTATACTTCCAGCCTAGCAGATTGGACAGGGTAAAGCCGCCAACTTTTAAACTTTATTTTGGCAATAATATACTTGCCGAATCAAACCCACAAGGTATATCGTGCCAACAGAAGCCATCTAAGAGGCTTCTGGATTCGCTTTCTGGGCTTCCGTCCAAGAAGCGAATAGACTGGAGAATGTGCGTGCTTCAGGCGGCGATAGACGACAGTGGGAGCGATCTTCGGGGTCCGCTCTACGTTCTCGGTGGCTATTTAGCTAAGGCAGAAGAATGGGCAAAATTTTCTGACGAGTGGGAGGTTGTGCGCGATGCAACGCCAGCGATTTCCTATTTCAAGCTCAGTGAGGCGAACAGGCTTGAGGAACAGTTCAAGGGGTGGACTCGCGAAGATGCGGACAAAAAGGTACTTTCACTCGCAAAAGTCATACCGCCTCACGTGATGTATCACCTTGCGTCAGTCGTGGTACAAGCCGACTACGATGAAATCGTGATGCCATTCCGGCAGGTAATATTGGCCAGTAATAACCAGCAAGACAAAACGTTAGGGAACCTTCTGAAGACTCCGTATTTCTTGCTTTTCTATGACATCATCACCGAATGCATGAAGCGTTTGGGAGAGGATGGGAAGCTAGAAGAAATAGAGTTTTATTTTGACGAACAGGGGGTTATGGGAACTAGGACTCGTTCGTTGTGGGATTACGTCAAGCGCGATGCCCCGCCAGAACTTTCTCGTTATATGACTAATCCGCCTCAATTCAAGGATGAGAAAGTTTTCTTCCCTTTGCAAGCAGCCGACATGATTGCCGGATTAACGGCTGGGCGATTTATTGACATGATGAACGACGTAGAGCCCGTTCGGCCTGCTCTTTACGAACTGAGAACCGCCAAACCTTCATGGAGTATTTGGGACAAGAAAAGACTCCAGCAATTCCTAGAGGAACACATGGACAGTCATAGTGAATATGAAAAGTTCGACGGTATGATGAAGCAACTGATCAAGGTTCCCCACAGCATAGTAAAAGCCAGAATGGATGCAGAGAAAGCTAAGAAAAGACCAAAGCGAAAAACTAAGAAGAAGCTTTCCGCTTTGGGCCACGTTTCAGACGAAACGGATTAGAACGGCGTCGTTTCGCCCACCTTGCCAGTTAGCTCGGCAAAGGTGAGACGTTTGCCGAGGACTTGCGACATGGCGATATCAAACCTTTCCGAGTCGCTGATTTTGCGGGTGCCGTCTTTGCGATTGTTGAAACGAAAAGCTTGCTCATCCACATAACGGAACAAATGAAACGGCTCAACAGCAACGTAAGTTCCACCGAGACCACGCTTCAAAAGCGACCAGAAGTTCTCGATGCTGTTGGTGTGTACGTTGCCCTCTACGTAACGCTCAAGATGATTCACGACTTTATGAGTGTAGCCATTCGACAGCCCGTCATAGTTGACAAACTCATCGGTCGCAACCCAAGTACCGGGAAACACGTTCTCATTGATGATCTTGTGCATCATCTTTTTCTCGCGCTTATAACCGAGAACTTCGGTGCGCACTTGCCCATCGCGCTCAAGCATTCCCATGACGACCGCCTTGCCGTGGCCACCCTGCATTCCACCATCGCGGCTCAAACGCTCACGCTTTGCGCGGTGCATATTTCGAGCTTTGCCGCCAATATAGGTTTCGTCAATCTCTACCTTGCCTTGTGGCCCACCAAGCTTGCCGCCCTTTTTGCCCTGCAATCCAAGACGGATGCGATGGAGCATGAACCATGCCGACTTCTGAGTTACGCCGATGGTGCGTGCGATCTCGTAAGAGCTAACTCCGTTGCGGCAGTTAGACAGCATCCAAACCACGACCAACCACTTTTCCAAAGCGATAGGCGAGTCCTCGAAAATGGTTCCAACCTTTGCGGAGAACTGCCGTTTTGCGTGGACACTCTTGCATTGCCACTTGCGCTGATTGTGCAGGAACACAACGTCATCGCGGTCGCACATGGGGCAGCGGACGACGCCATCTGGCCAGCGCAACAGAGTCATGTAGGCGAGAGCGTTGTTTGGATTCGCGTAGAAGACTACCGCTTCCTGCAAAGTCTTTGGTTGCTTTTGTTTGCCATCCATGTAGTGAATAATAAGCGAATCCGCCTGATTTGTCAAGTATATTATTGCCTTTATTTTGCCCATGGAATGAGTAAGTTGCGCGGAAAAAGGCGGTTTAGGGGGCTTGACAAGTTTTCGGCAGGTCGACTTTTTTGGGGCTTTGGTCCGCCGGCTTTTGCAGGGAAGACGCTGGCAGATGGTCACGGATAAATCGACCGCACTCCCGTTCGCTGCTCGAATCTCCCCAATCGCTGCTAATCCTATGCAGTTCTTGGGCTTACGTTGACCAAAATGGTTCCTTCAGGTAGCTTTATAATAGATAAAACGATAGTGGGAAAGTGTACCCTTACAGGAACCTTATTGTGCCTAACAGTAACGGCAAGACGCTGCTTTTATTGAAACCTCGGGGGTTTTGCGCGGGGGTGGTGCGGGCTATTGATATCGTCCGCATTGCCCTGGAGGCCTTTGGGCCGCCCATTTATGTCCGCAAGGAGATCGTGCACAACCGTTTTGTGGTCGAGGAACTGCAAGGCAAGGGCGCGATTTTTGTGGATAGCGTGGACGAAGTTCCGTGCGGCGAGCGGGTAATCTACAGCGCTCACGGCGTTTCGCCGGAAGTGCGGGAAGCCAGTCAAGCGCGCAATCTGCGGGTGATTGATGCGACTTGTCCTCTGGTCACGAAAGTTCACGTGGAGGCGGTCAAGTTTGCCAGGGAAGGGTACTCCCTCATTCTGATCGGCCACCATGATCACGATGAGGTGATTGGAACGTTGGGCGAGGCTCCGGTTGTGACCCAGGTGGTGGGTTCGCCGGAACAGGTGCGTTCGCTCACGGTGCCTGATCCCGGGCGGGTGGCATATCTCACACAAACTACGCTCAGCCTGGACGAGACTCGGGACATTATCGCCGCCCTGCGCCAGAGGTTTCCGAATATTAAGGGTCCGGCGGCGCAGGACATTTGTTATGCCACCGAGAACCGGCAAGTCGCAGTGAAACACGTGGCCTCGGATGCGGATTTGCTGCTGGTGGTGGGTTCGGATAATAGTTCGAATTCCAATCGACTGGTGGAAGTGGCGCGCAACCTGGGCACCAGTTCGCATCTAATAGACAGCTTCCAAAACATCAAGGCGGAATGGCTGGAAGGGGTGAAGACGATCGCCTTGACCGCGGGAGCTTCAGCGCCGGAATGCCTGGTGGAAGAAGTAGTGAAGTTTTTGGGCACGAAGGGTTTCGGCAATGTGCAGGAAGTCGAAGTGATGCCGGAAAACGTGCGCTTTGGCTTGCCTCCCGAGATTGTGGAGGCAATTGCCAGCGCCCCCAGCGCAGTGAGTGCGGAGTAAAGAACTAAATATGGACGAGACCTCCTCCTCGTTTTCGGCGTCAAGCGCGCCGCAGCTACGTTTCGGAAAAATCGACGATTTGGGCAGCCGGGTCGCGGCCGCTGTCGACGGCGCGCGCAAATTCTTATTCTCCCAGCAGCACGAACAGGGCTACTGGTGCGGCGAACTGGTCGCCGACTCCACTCTCGAGTCCGATTACATTTTGCTGCACACCCTGCTCGGAACCGGCGATCCTGAGCGCTTTCAGAAGTGCTGCAACTGGATCCTCCAGCACCAGAACGAGGACGGCGGTTGGGGCATCTACGCCGACGCCCCCTCGAATATAAGCGCCTCAGTAAAAGCCTATTTTACTCTGAAGCTCACGGGTTATAAACCCAACCATCCAGCGCTGGCGCGGGCGCGAAAGAAAATCCTGGAGATGGGTGGGGTCACTAAGGTCAATACTTTTACCAAGATTTATTTATGTTTTCTGGGGCAGTACGATTACGACGCGGTGCCCGCGATTCCGCCGGAGATCGTGCTTTTTCCCAAGTGGTTCTGGTTCAATATCTACGAAATTTCTTCATGGTCACGGGCGATCCTGGTGCCGCTTTCCATTTGTTATGCGAAGAAACCGCTCAAGAAAATTCCTGATGAGATGGGCGTAGACGAATTATTCGTTGGTGGTCGCGACAAATCGCGCATGCGGCTGCATTGGAGCGACAAACTTATCTCCTGGCGCAACTTCTTCCTGGTTTTCGACCGGCTCACCCATTGGTTCGAGATGGTACACGTTCGTCCGCTGCGTTGGCTGGCGTTGAAGCGGGCGGAACAGTGGATGCTCGAACGATTTGAGATGAGCGATGGTTTGGGCGCGATTTACCCGTCGATGCTGAATGCGATCATCGCGCTGCGTTGTCTGGGCTACTCTTTCGACGATCCGCAGTTTATCCGCGCTCTGGATGAATTGGAGAAACTCGGGATAGAAGAAGCTGACACCTTCCGCATGCAGCCTTGCATGTCTCCGGTATGGGATACGGCCTATGCGCTGTTTGCGCTGGGCGAGGCTGGCGTCCCCGCCAATGATCCGCGGATGATCAAGTGCGCCGATTGGATTCTGCAGAAGCAGGTTCGCACCGTCGGCGATTGGAAGGTAAAGAACAAGGAGGGTCAGCCCGGCGGCTGGTACTTCGAATTCAATAATGAGTTTTATCCCGATGTGGACGACAGCGCCATGGTTTGCCTGGCCCTGGGCCAGGTCGAGCATCCAAATGGACGCTACCAGCGAGAGTCGGTGCAGCGGGCCATTGACTGGATTTTCTCCATGCAGTGCAAGAACGGCGGATGGGCGTCCTTCGACAAAGACAATACTCGCATGGTGTTTGAGCACATTCCCTTTGCTGACCACAACGCCATGCTCGATCCGCCGACCGTGGACATTACCGGACGAATTCTGGAGATGCTGGCGGCCTACGGATACGATAAGAATGATGCGCGAGTAAAGAAGGCGCTGAAGTTTATCCGCGAGGAGCAGGAGCCCGATGGCTCCTGGTTCGGGCGCTGGGGCGTGAACTATATTTACGGCACCATGCAGGTGCTGCGCGGCCTGGAAGCGATGGGCATTGACCATCACGAACCCTACGTGCAGCAGGGCGCGGAGTGGCTGCGCATGGTCCAGAATCCCGACGGAGGCTGGGGCGAGACTTGCGGTTCGTACGATGATCCCAGCACCCGGGGCGTAGGTCCAAGCACGCCATCCCAGACCGCCTGGGGAGTTATGGGGCTGCTGGCGGCGAGCGATACGCGTAGCGATTCGGTGGCGCGCGGCATCGCATACCTTTTGCGCACGCAAAAGAAGAATGGGGCATGGGATGAGCCTCAAACTACAGGCACGGGTTTCCCGCGGGTGTTTTATTTGATTTACACGTTGTACCGGCAGTATTTTCCGCTGATCGCGTTGACCACGTACGCCAAGGCGATGGCGGGCGCGGCTCAGGGAACTGGCGTGCGGCGGATTGGGTAATCGCAAGCTTGTAGAAATGTAGCTTTCGCAGTTTGCGGCGTAGGACAGAAACAGAGCCGATGGTTTCGCGGGATACTGGAGAACAGACCGATGGCAGTGCCAATTTCTCAGATGTGGACGGTGGCAACTTACGTCCTCAAGCAGAAAATCAAGGGGCGCAAGCAGTATCCGCTGGTGCTGATGCTGGAGCCGCTGTTCCGCTGCAATCTGGCGTGCGCCGGCTGCGGGAAGATTCAGTATCCCGCGCACGTTTTGAAGTCACAACTTACTCCCGAGGAATGCTTCCGAGCGGTCGATGAGTGTGGCGCTCCGACAGTCTCGATTCCTGGAGGCGAGCCCTTGCTCCATCCCCAGATCGGCGAGATTGTGGAGGGTTTGGTAGCGCGCAAGAAATATATTTATCTCTGCACCAATGCTCTTCTGCTCAGGGAAAAAATCCACCTATTCAAGCCCAGCAAGTATCTGACTTTTTCCGTTCACATGGACGGACAGCGTGAGCATCACGACTTTTCGGTTTGTCTCGAAGGCGGGTACGACAAGGCGATCGAGGGGATTAAAGCCGCGCTGGCCGGCGGTTTCCGGGTGACCACAAATACCACGATATTTGATGGGGCAGATCCCAAGAGCGTGCGCGCGTTCTTTGACGAGATGATGGAATTGGGCGTCGAGGGCATGATGCTTTCTCCGGGATACTCCTACGACAAAGCGCCGGATCAACAGCGCTTTTTGGGCCGGGCGCGCACGCGGCGGTTGTTTCGCGCCATGCTGTCCAATCGCAACAAGAAGTGGCGCTTCAATCAGTCCGCTCTGTTTCTCGAATTCCTGATGGGCAAGCGCGATTACGCCTGCACGCCCTGGGGGATGCCGACTTACAACGTCTTCGGATGGCAGAAGCCCTGCTACCTGCTGCAGGACGGCTACGCCGACAGCTTTGCGGAATTGCTGGAGACCACGGCGTGGGAGAATTACGGAACTGAGTCGGGCAATCCCAAGTGCGCGAATTGCATGGTGCACAGCGGATATGAAGCGTCTGCGGTAAACGACTTATTCGGGTCGGTGCGAGGTTTGTGGCAGGAAACGAAGGCGCGTATGTTCGGCGAGTATGAAGATGCTTCCGCGCTGCGCTTGCTCGACGAGACTTCGTCACCGGCCCATGCTGTTTCTCCGCTTGTGCAGATTGACACCGTGGGCGAGGAGACGCGAGTTTGAGCGGGCGGGAAGCTGGACACGGACCTTCCGCTGCTATCGATCCGGACTCTCTGGAACTTGCGCCGGGAACGGTTCACGAAAAACTTGAGGGGTCGGTTCCGTCGCTGGCGAATGAAGAAGACGTGCGCAAGGCACTGGAACAGGCGTTCGATTATCGTGGCGACATCTCAATCACGCGCAAAGATGGCTCGAAGATCGAAGGTTACATTTTTGATCGCAGCAGTGGAGCCACGCTGGCAGACAGTTTTGTGCGATTGCTGCCGAAAGACGGATCTCCCAGGATAAAGATTTCCTACGCAGAAATTGCAGCCCTGGCTTTTAGCGGACGCGATATGGCTGCGGGCAAGAGTTGGGAAAACTGGGTCCGGCACTACTGGGAAAAGAAAGCCGCAGGCGAGCAGGGGATTTCGCTGCAGCCGGAGAAACTGGAATAGAGGCAGTTAGCACTTGGCAAATAGCACTTAGCAGTTAGCATTCAGCTATTCCCGCCTGCTCTAGCCGTCTTTCGTGCCTGACTGAAGCTTGAACAATGCACTGCGGCAACTGAATGCTAATTGCTAAATGCTGGCTTTCGTCACTGGCGCAACCGGTTTCGTGGGTAGTCACGTTGCCCGCGTGTTGGCCGAGCAGGGTGCCGACCTGCGCCTGCTGGTTCGCCCCAGCAGCGATCCGAGAAATATTCAGGGGTTAAATGGGGATCGGGTGCTCGGCGATCTCCGCGATCCGGCGTCCATCGAAAAGGCGATGGCAGGGTGTGACGTCGTGTTTCACGTGGCCGCCGACTACCGCCTTTGGGTGCGGGAGCCGGAGCAGATGTATCGCGCCAATGTGGAAGGTACGCGGGCTGTGTTGAATGCTGCGCGGAAGAATCATGTACGGCGGTTGGTTTACACGTCTTCCGTCGCGACCATGGGATTCACTGGGAACGGCCGTCCGGCGGACGAGGATTCTCCAGTTTCGCTCGACAGTATGATCGGCCACTACAAACGGTCGAAGTTCATGGCTGAGGAAGTTGCGCTGGGGGCGGGGCGCAGCGGGATGGATATAGTCGTGGTCAATCCCAGCACCCCGGTTGGCGAACAGGACATTAAGCCCACTCCCACCGGGCGAATTGTCGTGGACTTTTTGAAAAAGAAATTTCCCGCGTATGTGGATACAGGTTTGAATCTGGTGGACGTCAAGGAATGCGCGCGAGGCCATACGGCCGCGCTGGAGAAGGGAAGAAGCGGCGAGCGCTATATTCTGGGTGGAGAGAATCTGACGTTGAAGCAGATTCTCGACAAACTCGCGGCAATTACAGGACTCCCGTCGCCTAAGGTGAGAGTGCCCTACGTGTTGGCGCTGGCGACCGGGGTGGTGGACGAAATGGTTACAGGGCGCATTCTGGGCCGGGAGCCGCGAGCGACGATCGATGCGGTTCGCATGGGCCGGAAGAAGATGTTCGTATCGTGCGCGAAAGCTGAGCGCGAACTGGGATGGAGGACGGTTCCGGTCGATGATGCGTTGCGGCGGGCGGTAGAGTGGTTTCAGGCGAACGGCTATGCCGGGCGAGGCTGATGTACATACGTAAGGGCGGATACCCTTGTCCGCCAGGTGCGAAGCGCCGCAGCTTTGTGACGAATGCCATGCGAGCTGCACTCGTCCTCCGGACGAGGGGTTCCGTAGCTACGTGATTGTGCGGGTCAAAGACCGGTCCACACACAAGCAGATGCCTACTTCGGCCAAAGTCGCGATGGTTGCC